>Ga0210081_1000010_pt1 | contig 47032 bp, 39 predicted proteins | sample White_ThreeSqA_D_FD_185589 | JGI IMG/M metagenome (GOLD analysis project Ga0210081, IMG submission 185589) | Wetland microbial communities from the San Francisco Bay, California, USA, that impact long-term carbon sequestration -... | ecosystem: Environmental > Aquatic > Marine > Wetlands ...
GTGCTCGCTGGTCGTTGCCGTGCCGAGCGTCGCCACGGCAAAGTCGATGCCGTGGCGCGCGAGCGCGACGGTGTCCATGTAGCCTTCGACAACGACCAGCCGGTCGATCTGGCGCAAAGCCTGGCGCGCTTCGTACAGGCCGTAGAGCTCCCGGCCTTTGTGAAACAGGACGGTTTCCGGCGAGTTCAGGTATTTCGGTTCGCCGTCACCCATGACGCGTCCGCCGAAACCAATAGTCCTGCCGCGCGCGTCGCGGATCGGGAACATGATGCGGTCGCGAAACCGGTCGTAGTGCTGGCCTTTGTCATTGCGAATGATCAAGCCAGTCGCCAGCAGGCGCTCCGTCGCCTCGTCCGACTGGCCGAACTTGTCGAGCACATTGCTCCAGCCATCCGGCGCATAGCCGATGCCGAAGCGCCTCGCAGTCGAACCGTCGATACCGCGCTCCTTCAGGTAATCGACCGCCGCCGGGGAGTCCTTGAGGCAGTCCTGCCAATGGCGTGCGACGCTGTCCAGCAACGAGAACAGTTCGTCGTAACGGCGTGCGGGCTTGTCGCTTTCGTCGCGCGGCACGTCGACGCCCATCGAGGCGGCAAGGCTTTCGATGGCCTCGACGAAACTCATGTGGTCGAACTCCATCAGGAAACCGATCGCCGTGCCGTGCGCGCCGCAGCCGAAGCAGTGGTAGAAACCCTTGCCCGGACTGACCGTGAACGACGGCGTTTTCTCATCGTGAAACGGGCAGCAGGCCTTGAATTCGCGACCGGCCTTCTTGAGCTGCACGCGACGGCCGATCACTTCGACGATATCCGCGCGGGCTATCAGATCGTCGATAAAGTCCTGGGGAATCAGTCCGGCCATAGATTAGATAAACGCTGACCGGTCTCTGCCGGGTCTAGGATATTGAAACCCCGGATGCTGCGATCCGGATGCAACAAGCATAGCCCAAAGGCCGGCCTATAGCGCGTTCAGGCGTGCCTTGACGGCGGCACCCACGGCGCCCATGTCGGCGCGGCCGGCTGCCCTGGACTTGATCTGGCCCATGACCTTGCCCATGTCGCGAATACTGTCAGCCCCGGTGGCCTTGATGACCTCGTCGATCAGGGCGTCGAGCTCGTCAGCGGATAGCTGCGTGGGCAGGTAGGCTTCAAGGACCGCGATCTCGGCCCGCTCGATGGCGGCGAGGTCTTCGCGGTTGCCTTTCTCAAACTGTTCTACCGAGTCGCGGCGCTGCTTGACCATCTTGTCCAGCACACCGAGTACCGCCGCGTCATCGAGCTCGACACGCTTGTCGACCTCAACCTGCTTGATCGCGGCGCGTATCAGCCGCACCACTTTCAACCGGTCCTTGTCACCGGCCTTCATGGCGGACTTCATGTCCTCGGTAATCTGCTCTTTCAGCGACATGGCGTAGGGCCCGCGAGAGCGGGGCCCGGTCTTGCTAGTAGAGGCGCTTGCGCTTGGATTCTTCGCGCGACAACCGCTTCATGTGGCGCTTGACGGCCGCCGCTTTCTTGCGCTTCCGCTCCTGGGTCGGCTTCTCGTAAAACTCGCGACGACGAAGCTCGGTCAGGATGCCGGCCTTTTCACAGGCACGCTTGAAGCGCCGCAGGGCAGCGTCAAAATATTCGTTCTCTTTTACGCGAACACTTGGCATTGTTCAGGTATTCCGTCCAGACATAAAGAAACCCGGCGCATGGCCGGGACTGAGCCGCGTATGATAACCGCCGATTTCCCAGTTTGCAAAGCCCCGCAGCCACAAACAGCCTACCGGGCACCCAATTTCCGACCTATCGCGCAAATAGGGTGTCCGGTAACCTGTTTCCTGAGATGAACGTCCTCGGCATAGAAACCAGTTGTGACGAGACCGGTGTCGCGCTTTACAGCACGACACGCGGGCTGCTGGCGCATGCGCTGCACAGCCAGGTCGATCTGCACGCCGTGTATGGAGGCGTCGTGCCGGAAATTGCGTCGCGCGATCATATCAGGATGCTTTTGCCTTTAATTCAACAGGTTATGACTGAGGCGGGCGTCGAGAAGCCTGATGCGATCGCCTATACGGCCGGTCCGGGCCTGGTCGGCGCCCTGATGGTCGGGGGCGGCATGGCCAACGGTCTCGGTCTCGCCTGGAATTGCCCGGTGATCCCGGTACACCACATGGAAGGGCACCTCGTGGCGCCGATGCTGGAAGATGCCCCCCCTGAGTTCCCGTTCCTGGCGCTGCTCGTGTCCGGCGGCCACTCGATGCTGATCGCGGTGCGTGCACTCGGCGATTACCGGGTGCTGGGCACGACCCTGGACGACGCCGTCGGCGAGGCCTTCGACAAGACGGCCAAGTTACTGGGCCTCGGCTATCCCGGCGGACCGGCGCTGGCCGCGCTCGCCGAGTCTGGCGATGAGGCGGCCTTTGACCTGCCACGGCCCATGTTGAACAAGCCCGGTCTCGATTTCAGCTTCAGTGGGCTGAAGACCGCCGTGATGCTCGAGGTGCAGAAGGCCGAGAGCGCAGGCACTCTCGAAACCCGGCGCGCCGATCTCGCCGCCTCGTTCCAGCGCGCCGCGGTGGACACGCTGGTCGGGAAAGCCCTGCGTGCCGCGAGGCAGGAGGGCCTCGAACGTATTGTTGTCGCCGGCGGCGTCGGGGCGAACAGGCTCTTGCGCACGGAGATGGCCGCGCGGTTCGATGGCACCGTTTACTATCCGCGGCTCGAATTCTGCACCGATAACGGCGCGATGATCGCGGTAGCCGGCGCGCTGCGCCTGGCCGAGGCATCGCCGGCCAACGAGATCAGGGCGCAGGCGCGCTGGTCACTCGAAAATCTTTCCGTGCCGCCGGGCGCGTGACAAGGAAGCAAAGCATATGGACATTATTTTTCTCCACGGACTGAAGGTCGACACGATCATCGGCATCTGGGACTGGGAAAGGAAGATTCGGCAAACCGTGGTAATCGACCTCGATATGAGTGCCGACATCGCGAAGGCCGCGGCGACCGACAGTGTCGACGATACGCTCAATTACAAGCAGGTCGCGAAGCGCATCGAGGCTTTCGTAGGCGACTCGGGCTTCCAGTTGGTGGAGACGATGGCAGAGCGTATCGCGGGCATCGTGCGGGACGAATTCGGTGTCGCATGGGTGCGTGTGCGCGTCAACAAGCCCGGCGCGATACGCGGTTCACGCGACGTCGGCGTCCTGATAGAGCGCGGCGAGCGGCCCGACTAGGTCCTCCGGAATGCAACCATGACACGTGTGTACCTCGGGCTGGGCAGCAACATAGCACCAGAGAAGAATCTCGCCATGGCGGTGCAGGAACTCCGCGCAAGCTACGGCGAGCTGGAGCTCTCGGCCGTGTATCGCAATGCGCCGATCGGGTTTGACGGAGACGACTTCCTCAACCTCGTCGTCGGTTTCGATACCGATGATTCACCGCAGGCGATCTGCCGGCAAATCGATCGCATTCATGATATTGCCGGTCGCCAGCGCGGCCATGACCAGTGGGCATCGCGCCCGCTGGATGTCGACCTGCTGCTGTACGATAGCCTCGTCTGTGATGAGCGCCCGGTCCATGTGCCGCGCGAGGACATCCTCGAATACAGCTTCGTCTTGCGACCGCTTGCGGAGCTCGCCCCGGATTTCAAGCACCCGGTGACCGGCAAGCGCCTCGCCGAGCACTGGCGGGAATTCGACCACTCGGGTCACCCGCTGAACGAAGTACCCCTGGTACTCTGAGACGCCGGTATGGCGCCTTCACCAGCCGATCGAGCGGCCGCCATCGACGGCGATGATCTGCCCCGTAACGTAGGTCGCATCGGCAAGCAGGTATAGCACGCAACCGGCGATATCGTCCGGGTCGCCCGGTCGTTGCAACGGTACTTGTCGCAATATCGTCTGCTGCACGTCGTCGCTCATGCCAGCTTCCGGCCACAATATTGCGCCAGGAGAGACGCCGTTGACGCGGACCTCGGGGGCGAGGTCCTTGGCGAGGGCGCGGGTCAGCATCGCAAGGCCGGCTTTGGCGGCGCCGTAAACAGTGTGATTGCGCAACGGGCGCTGTGCGTGGACATCGACAATGTTGACGATCCCGCCCCGGCTCTTGCAGAGGTGCGGCGCCGCCGCCTGCGACAGGAACAGCGGCGCTTTCAGGTTGCTGCCGACAAGGTCATCCCAGTCCTGCTCGGAAATGCTGCCTACCGGGGTCGGGTAGAACGTCGATGCATTGTTGACGAGTCCGTCGAGCCGGCCGGCCCAGGCCACGACCGCGTCGATGAGTTCAGTGGTTGCGCCGGCGACCAGCAGATCGGCCTGGAATACCGCGGCCGAGTCGGGCCTGGCCTGGTTCACGGCGTCACGCAGCTGTATGGCCGCGTCAGCCGAGCCGCGATAATGAATGGCGACGCGCGCCCCGTGCTGCTGCAGGCATGTCACAATAGCAGCGCCAATGCGACGGGCCGCGCCTGTCACGAGCACGACCTTGTCGTTCAGCTTGTTATCCGTCATCGGGTTTCCGGGCTGTCCCTCGAGGCATCATTCTTCAAGACTTGCGGTAGACATGCAATACGACCAAGCGGCAGCACTGCCGGTCCCCGACGCAGCCAGCGCAGCACATCGCGAAAAAGTAGCCGCTTTCATTCGCGCGCGCATCGCCGCCAGTGACGGCAGCATCAGCTTCGCCGAATACATGCAGCATGCGTTGTACGCACCGCGCCTCGGCTACTACGCCGCGGGCAGCACCAAGTTCGGGGAAGCGGGTGATTTCGTCACGGCCCCGGAAGTGTCACCGCTGTTCGGGCGCGTCATTGCGCGCCAGGTGGCGCCGGTTCTCGAGCAGCTCGGCGGCGGCACCGTGCTCGAATACGGTGCCGGCAGCGGCAAGCTCGCAGCCGACCTGCTGCAGGCACTCGAGCAACTCGATGCATTGCCGGACGAGTACCAGATTCTCGAAGTCTCAGCCGATCTTCAGGAGCGCCAGCAAGCCTGTTTGCGCGCCTTGCTGCCGCACCTGGTGTCGAGGGTTCGGTGGATCGACAAGCCGCCCAAGGGGCTCAACGGCGTCATCGTCGCCAACGAGGTGCTGGACGCGCTGCCGGTCGAGCGCTTCGTGCGCAAGAAGAGCGCGGTCTTCCAACTGCGCGTCGCTACCGACGGCGACCTGTTCCATTTTGTCGAGGCGCCTGCGCCGCAGCCGCTGGCCGCGGCGGTCGCGGCGATCGAGGCGGACCTGGGCGCAGCACTTGCCAATGGTTACACGTCGGAAGTATCGCTGGGGTTGCCCGGCTGGATCGGTCAACTGGCGGACTCGCTGGATCGCGGGCTGGCCCTGTTGTTCGACTACGGCGTTGCCCGCCGTGACTATTACGCGATCGATCGCGTCGCCGGCTGGTTGCGTTGCCACTTCCGGCACCGCGCCCACAGTGACCCGCTCATCCTGACCGGTATCCAGGACCTGACGGCCTGGGTCGATTTCACGGCGGTGGCCGAGGCTGCCCGCGATGCGGGGCTCGACATCGCGGGTTTCGCGGCACAGGCGCAGTTCCTGATCGGCGGCGGACTGGCGGCCGAACTGCACAATTTCGAAGCTCGTTCGCCTCTGCAACAGCTTGAATTGTCGCAACAGATCAAAACGCTTACTCTCCCCGGTGAAATGGGGGAGCACATGAAGTGCATCGCCTTGAAGCGCGGGGACATTGTGACGCCGTCCGCATTCAGCATCGCCGACAGGACACATACATTATGAACGACCGGATAGCCGGACGAGGTACACGGTGACAGGATTGCAGATAATCGTACTCGCGATCGTGCAGGGGCTCACCGAATTTCTGCCGGTGTCGAGCTCTGGTCACCTTGTGCTGGTACCGTATTTCGCCGACTGGGCGGACCAGGGCCTGGCGTTCGACGTTGCCGTGCACTTCGGCTCGCTGGTCGCAGTCTGCCTCTTTTTTCGCGAAGACATACTCGGTCTGCTGCGTGGCGGCGTACAGATACTCGGCGGTGATATTCGTTCGCCACAGTCCAACATGACGCTTGCCATCGGCCTCGGCACGATTCCGGCCGCTGTCGCCGGCCTGCTGTTCGCATCATGGATCGAAGACAACCTGCGTGACCCGGCCATCATCGTGTACACGCTATCGGGCTACGGCATATTGATGGCGCTCGCCGATCGCTTCTGCCGTCGCGACCGGGCAATGACGGACATGCGTATCAGGGATGCGCTGGTCATCGGTTGTGCGCAGGCACTGGCGCTGGTGCCCGGCACGTCGCGCTCAGGCGTCACGATCACTGCCGGACGACTGCTGGGTTTCGAACGCCAGGACGCTGCGCGCTTCTCGTTCCTGCTGTCCGCCCCGGTCATTCTGCTTGCGACGGTCTACAAAGGGGGACAGCTCATCGTCGGGGACGCGCCGGTGCCGTGGGGCGAACTGGCGCTGGGCGCGGCCGTTTCGGCGATTGTTGCGTACCTGAGTATTGAGTTCTTCATGCGTTTCGTAAGCCGCATTGGCCTGGCGCCATTCGCCATCTACCGTCTGTTGCTCGCAGGCGTCATTGTCTATGTGCTGGCATAAGGCAATTCCCTGGCTGTTACTCGCGGGCAATGCGTTCGCGACTGAAGGCTACATCATTGCGCTCGGCGTCGAAGCGGACACGGCTGATGGCCTGGCGGGCGCACTGGCGGGGGACGTCGGTCTCACGGAAAAGACGTGGCTGTCCGGCACGCTCGCACGAAACACCGTCGACCTGCCTTTTGGCAACTCTGTCGATACCTGGTACGCGGACGCTGGTATCGATCACTGGTTCGAACCGCTCGGCATTCGTATCGGTGCGGCTTACTGGGGTGACAGCGATATCCTGGAATCGCAAGACGTGCCGGTTGCGCTGTACTGGCGGAACGACAAGGCGACGCTTGCTCTCAATTATATCTACCGCGATTTTCGCTTCGAATTGCCGCAGACCGACTTCTTCCAGGGTCGTACTTTCCGTTTCGATGCCAACGGGGTGGGGCTATCTGGCCGTGTCGCGCTGACGGACAGCACGAGCCTCGGGTTCAGTGGCATGGATTACGATTACAGCGTGAATCTCAGGCTCGATCGCAATGCCGGGCTTCTCGATCTCCTGTCATTTTCGCGCTTCAGCCTGATCAACAGTCTCGTTGACTATCGCGTGATCGCAACGCTCGGCGTCGATGCCGGGCGCCATCACTGGGAGCTGGACCTCGGAACCTGGAAAGGTGAAGTCGACAATGGCACGACGCGCACGGCGACGCTTCGCTTCCTGACACCGATCGGAGCAACGACCGACATTGAGTTCGGGCTGGGTGTGGATGACTCGGACCTGTACGGCAATGTGACGTTTTTCTCGGTGCTTCTGTACTTCTATGGCGGAACCTGAGTCGCCTCTGTAAAAGCGGCGATCGCCGCTTCGCGAGCGCGGTGAACAGCCTGTGCAATGTGTTTAGCGTCAGTCTCAGCGGCGATGCGGCCGGCATCGACCGCAACAGCCGCTTTGAGCGCGCCGCGAAAATAATCCGCTTGCGGGTACTCGCGATCCGCGAGCCCGCCACGACCACGCGCGTCGGCCTCGCAGGTGACGAGGAATTGTTCGAAACGCTCAGGCCGGCGGAAGGCGTCGCCTTTCTCCAACACCTTGAGCAGCGTCTTCGGTCGCAGTTCGAGAGCCCTGTGGCAATGTGTGTGGAATTCGGCAACCAGCAGCCCCAGGTCACGACACCCCTTCGGTACCGGGAGTCGCTCGCAAATTTGCCGGATCAGCTTGCAGCCGCGTGTTTCGTGACCCCGATGACCCGGTAATTGCGCGCGCGGGGTCGTTCCCTTGCCCAGGTCGTGAACCAGCGCGGCGAATCGGACCTCGAGCTCGGTGCTCATCGCCTCTGCCTGGTCGAGCACCATCATCAGGTGCAGACCCGTATCGATTTCCGGGTGCCACTCTTTGGGTTGCGGCACGCCGAATAATGCATCGACTTCCGGGAACAGGACGGCCAGGGCGCCGCACTCGCGCAGCACTTCGAAATAAATACGCATGTGCGCCCCGAGCAATGCACTCTCGGTCTCCTGCCAGACGCGGTCCGGCACGAGTGCGTCTACTTCGCCGTCGGCGACCATCCGCCGCATCAGTGCCATCGTCTCCGGCGCGATGCTGAAGCCGAGTTCGTGAAAGCGCGCCGCAAACCTCGCGACACGCAGGATTCTTACCGGGTCCTCGGTGAAGGCATCAGAAACGTGCCTTAACGTGCGGCTCTCGATATCGGCGAGGCCGCCATGCGGGTCGATCAGCTGTCCATCGGCGTCCTTGGCGATGGCGTTGATCGTCAGGTCGCGGCGCAACAGGTCATCCTCGATGGTGACATCGGGCGACGTATCAAATGCGAAACCGTGATAGCCAGGGGCCGTCTTGCGTTCGGTGCGGGCGAGCGCGTACTCCTCACGCGTGTCCGGGTGCAGGAACACCGGAAAGTCCTTGCCCACGCGCCGATAGCCGGCGGCCTCCAGTTCGGCCGGCGTTGCGCCCACGACACACCAGTCTCGCTCCCGGTGCGGGATGCCGAGCTGTTCGTCGCGAACTGCGCCACCTACGAGATATACCTGCATGGCGAGAGGTTCTCATTGCAGCCGACGCGGCGCAATGGAACAGGACCACTACGTATGGACGTTCTGGTTTGCCTCGTGTTGAATCGACATCATGACCAGCAACACGAGGCACCTCGGCAGGGAACGCGTGACCATCGAAAAGATGGTCGGTATTTACTGTGCCGACCATCACCGTCAGGTTGGCCGCACCCTTTGTGCCGGGTGCCGGGAATTCCTCGACTATGCTGCGCGGCGCCTGGACAAGTGCCCGTACGGCGACGACAAGCCGACCTGTTCGAACTGTCCGGTGCATTGTTACAAGCCGGCGCAGCGAGAGCGGGCGCGCCAGATCATGCGCTATGCCGGGCCACGAATGTTATTGCGTCATCCATGGCTCGCGATCACGCACCAGCTGGACGGCTTCAGGAAAGCGCGGCACCCGCGTGAGCTCAGGCGCGAAGACAGAATCGCATCACACAGGAAGTGATTCGTGGCGCCAGCCGGCGCGGGTTGACGGCCGACCGGGGCAGGCAGCACAGTTGCCCGATGCCTCGCTTTCTCGCCTTGTTGCCCATCCTCCTTTGCCTGCACGGCTGCTACTACTTGCAGGCAGCTGCCGGGCAATGGGAGCTGATGCGAAAGCGGCAACCAATCGACGAAGTCCTGGCGGCAGACGATACCCCGGAACAACTTGCTGCGCGCTTGCGTCTCGTGCAGCAGGCGCGCGCGTTCTCGGTCAGTGAACTCGATCTGCCGGACAACGACAGTTATCGGAGCTATGCGGATATCGAACGGGAGTACGTTGTCTGGAACGTGTTCGCAGCACCGGAGTTTTCTCTGCAGGCCAAGACCTGGTGCTTCCCGGTCGCGGGTTGCGTCGGCTACCGCGGCTACTTCGCCGAAGACGATGCAGAGCGCGAGGCGCTGCGACTGTCGGGCAAGGGCTACGACGTCGCCATCGGCGGCGTCACGGCGTACTCGACCCTCGGCAAGTTCGATGATCCCGTTCTCAATACGATGCTGCAATGGGATGACACCCGGCTGGTCGGCGTCATGTTCCACGAACTCGCGCACCAGGAGCTCTACGTAAAGGGCGATACCGCATTCAATGAATCGTTCGCGTCGGCGGTGCAGGAAACGGGCGTGGAGCGCTGGCTTCTCGCTCAGGACAATGTCGAGGGTGTCGCTCGTTATCGCCAGTCCGAGGCACTCGGAGAGCAGTTGATGGCCCTGGTCGCCGGCGCACGCGCCGACCTCGAGGCTGTTTATGCATCAGGTTCGAGCGAGACATCGATGCGGCAACAGAAGGCCGAGCGGCTGCAGCAGCTTGCGGCAGACATGCGTGCCGCGATCCAGGACGCAGGCAGGGAGCCTGCCGTCTGGCTGACAGGCGACCTGAATAACGCGAGGCTGGTCTCGATGTCGCTGTACGAAACTTACCTGCCGGCGTTTCGGAACCTGCTGGGGCAATGCGACGGGGAACTGGCCTGTTTCTACCGGGAAGCACGCCGCGTTGCGAAGCTCGACAAGCCGGAACGCGATCGCGAGCTCGAAGCGCTAGCGAGCGGCGAGGCGCTGTAGATCGGTCGGTGCCAGGACTTCGGGCAACGTGTCCGAGAGCCGCTCGGCGATACCCGTCAGGCGCCATTGGAAAATGGTCTCAGCGGCCAGCACGCGTTTGACGTAACTGCGAGTCTCGTTGAACGGGATGTTCTCGATCCAGACCCGTGCATCGATCGAGCCCTGCTCGGGAAGCCACTGGTCAACGCGATGCGGGCCGGCATTGTACGCCGCGGTTGCCAGCACGCGGTTGCCGCTGTAGCGCATCGCCATCATGCCAAGATAAGTGGTGCCGAGCCGGATATTGGAGTCGGCGTCAGTCAGCGTTGCGAGGCCCGCATAGGGCAGCTTGATCTCCTGCGCCACCTCGCGGCCGGTGGCCGGCATCAACTGCATCAGGCCAACGGCTCCGGCACGCGAGCGTACGTCGGGCATGAACAGGCTTTCACTACGTGCAATGCCATAGGCCCATGTCGGTGAAATACTCGCGGCCAGGGAAAATTGCTCGAACTGCTGCAGATACGGCAACGGGTAGCGCATATCGAGGTCATCGTATTCATCGATGCTCGCCGCGGTCGCAATGGCGCGCGAATGCCAGCCCCAGCGGTCGGCGATGATCGCTGCCTGCAGTTTTTCATCGTCTTCGAGGTTTTGCACAACGGCATCCCACTCGGACCGGCCGCGACTGTCCTGGCCGACGAAAAAGAGTTCCCGTGCCCTGATGATGCCGGGTTTCGTTTCGATGTCCGCGATGACCGCTTCGTTCGGCAACAGGCGGGACTCCGACAACGCATACGCCCTGTCCAGCTCGTCGGCGGCCAGGAAACCGTAGTAGCTGCGCTCGAGGCTGAGTTTTTCGTAGGCCGCTTTGGCCACCAGGATTTGTCCGGAGCGGGCCAGCGCGACGGCGCGCCAGTATTGCCATTCCTCTGCATCGCGCTCGGCCGCGGACATCGCGCCGATGTCGCCGAGCAGTTGCAGCCACTGGTGGTCTCTCAGGCTGATGCGCGCTCGCCAGCGCATGACTTCGTCATCCTGGGCGCCCTGGGGCAGGGCGGCCAGGCGTTCGTAAGCGCCCGGCAGGTCATCGCGCGCCATCCACAACGCAATATGGCGCAGCGTATCCTCGACCTGTTCTGTGCTAAACGCGAAGTCGGGCGCGACGTCGCTCCAGAGCGCCGCCGCGATTAGTGGATCGCGATACGTAAGGCGCTCGGTTGCGTAGACGAGTTGCGCACGGGTGGTTTCGTCGTCATCGAGCCCCGCCGCACCCTCGAGGAAATCTTCCGGATTCGACTGCGCGCGAATCCAGCGCGACGCCGTATCGACGTGCTGCTGATCGATGGACTTCCCCAGCCACTTCGCCAGCGTGAACTCCTGTGCCGCGATGGCCAGCGCAAATCGTTCGCGATATTGCTCCGGGCCGAGCAGGTTCTCGGCGCCCAGGTAGTCGAAGACCGGGTCACATTCGCTGACCTGGCTGGTGCCGACCATCCACAGGCTCAGCGCCCTGCCGTTGACCCGTTTGAAGCGGCCGGCGTCGAGTTCCGCCTGCAGTGCGAAGCAATCGAGCGTCGCATTGTCGAGTCCCTGGTAGAACTGCTGGTAAATCTCGAGGTATTCGTCAAATGCGCCACTCCGGGCAAGATGCAACGCGTACTTGTAGCGTAGTTCACGGGCCGGCCGCAGCGTGCCGAACCGATCGAGGAAATCGTCGACATCCGTGGGCGATGCCGTCGCCAGGTTGGCGCGAAACCAGGTGGCGCGAAGGTCCGGCCACAGAACGTATTGTTGCAGGAGTTCCTGGTCGCTTGCCGGTAACCGCTCGACAACGTCCCAGTTGCCCAGCTCGACAGCCGGGTACACCTCGATAAACAGCTGCCGCTGCGCTTCGATTTCAGCCGCACCTGAAACCTGCAGGCCAAGCAACATAATGCCGGTTGCCGCATAGGCAGTGGTGCGCATGGTGAGGCGGCGGATCATCGTGCGGGTATTGTCCTCTTGAAGAATCGACGTGAACTCGTGCAATGACATTACTGTGGCGCATGTGCTTTGGCAACTGTCGAGCGGGCGCAAAAAAAAAGGGCCCGGCACAAGCGTGCCGGGCCCTCGTACTCGTGTTGTCGGGTTATCTGATCTGCAACATCAGTGAGCGGTCGCCGCGCTGCACCATCAGGAACAGAATCCGGCTGTTGCCGGCCACCTCGGCAAGCTCGCTCAGGTTCTGCACGCGAACCCGATTGACCGCCGTGATGATGTCACCGGCACGCAGTCCGCGCTGCGCAGCCGGACTGCCTTCTTCGACAACGTCGACCTGGACGCCGCTGTCGTCGCTCTCGCCGGCAGGTGAGAAGCTCGCACCGGCGAGACCGGGATGGATGTCGGCCCCTGACAGGATCTGGTCCTCGGCGCGACCCAGCGTCGCCTTGGCACTGCGCTCCTTGTTGTCGCGCAAGTACTTCAGCGTGGCAACGTCGCCCGACCGCAACAGGCCGATCGTGTTGCGCAGTTCGCCGGCATTGGAAACTTTCTTGCCGTTGACCGCGATGATGATATCGCCGACTTCGAGCCCGGCCTTCTCGGCTCCGGAATCCGGGAATACCCGGGTAACCAGCGCACCGCCATCCACATCAATACCAAGCGTCTTGGCCGCTTCTGCGTCCACCGACTGGATATTGACACCCAGCAGGCCGCGGCGCACCTCGCCATAGTCGAGGATCTGCTGCATGACCGAACTGGCGATTTCAGTGGGTACGGCAAATCCGATGCCGACGTTGCCACCGGAGCGGCTGATGATGATCGAGTTGATGCCGATCAGTTCGCCCTGCATGTTGACCAGGGCGCCGCCCGAGTTGCCGGGATTGATAGACGCGTCGGTCTGGATGAAGTCCTCGTAGCCGTCGCTGCTGAAGCCGGTGCGGCCGAGAGCACTGACGATGCCCGACGTGACCGTGTGCGAGAGCCCATACGGATTGCCGATGGCGATGACGAAATCGCCGACACGTACCTTGTTGGAGTCGCCGATCGGCATTTCGACGAGCCCTTCAGCGTCGACCTTGATCACGGCGATATCCGTCGCGGCGTCGGAGCCGACGACCTCGGCGTCAAGTACCTGCCCGTCGATCAGCGAAACCTGGATCTCGTCGGCCTCTCCCACGACATGGTGATTGGTGAGGATATAGCCGTTTTCCGCGTCAACGATGACGCCGGAGCCTGCGCCGGCGACTTCACCACCGCGACTGAACGGACTGCGCGGTACGACCGTCTGGCTGACACGGATGTTGACCACTGCCGGAGCAGCGGCCTCAACCAGCGGGGCCAGGCTGGTGACGGCCTGGCCGCCGATACTGACAGGCAGTGCCGCCTGGGCCGATGCCAGCGCCAACAGCACCAGCAGTACGGTGGCCCGGGAAATGCTCGTAATCATTTGCATGGATTCCTCAGTTGAAACTCAAAGTCCGTTGCACAAGGTAGGTTCACCGTGCTGAATCGTCTGTGAACGGCAGGCCCGTGCCCAGTATGCCGGATTCATTCCCTGCTGGACAAAGATGCCCGAACGCTCTGAAGCGTTGCGACAATGCAGGCTGCGAATGGTTCAGGCTGCTTCGATCGTGATGCGGCGTGGCTGCACTTCCGGTGCCTTGGGAGCGACGACTTCCAGGATGCCGTTGCTGCATTTCGCCGTGATGTTGTCGGCATCGACGGTGTCGGGCAGCGTAAAGCGTCGTGAGAAGCGGCCCGTCGGTCGTTCGATACGCTGCACGCCGGCATCGTCCGCGGGCGCGATCGGCAGGCGCTCACCGGCAATACTCAGGATGCCGTTGTCCATCGAGACGTTGATGGTTTCAGGGTCCACGCCCGGAACGTCGGCCCGCAGTACATAGCGGTCCTTCTCCTCGACGACGTCGACGGCGGGGGTCCAGTCAGCGACAGCGCTGTAGTCATTGCTGCCCGGATCACGGCGGATGCCGCGACGATCGAGATCGCGCTGCAAAAGATCTACGAAGGACCAGGGTTCGAAGCGAGCGATGTGCATGGTTTTCTCCATAAAAACTCCAGTGTGCGGGCTAGAATGTGGGCTCTGCGGGTGAATTCAAGGTCGCGCCGACAGGGGTTTTCCGACCGATTTTCGGGGCTTGGGCACGACATGTTATGTTTCACTTAATGCCACTAGATGTAGTGATTTTTATATTTAACGAAAGTGTCATTTTTTTTTCGCTATTTTTAAAGCACTTACTCGGAAAGATTTCGTAAGTTGTTGATTGTTAGAATTAAAGTCACACGCAGGAAAATGCAGTTAACCCTTGACAGTGGCCCCGAACGGGCATAATCTTGTGCCCACTCAGGCACAACATCTTGTGTCTAATCAAAGAGAGAAAAGCGGCCGGAAACGGCCCTCGCCGAGCGTTTTTCTGGCCGCGGGCGAGCGGGAGACTTTTCCCTCGTGGAATGCTGGACACAACAATGATATTGGGGTCTCCGCAACGGAGTTCAGGGGAGTAAGAGGACCGATGAAGTCTGCCGTCAATCTGGATACGCACACGGTTACCGACATAGAATTTCAACCCGCATCGCTTGACATCTGGGACGCCAAGTACCGGTTGACGGCCAAAGACGGCGCGAAGATCGATGCGACGATCGATGAGACCTACAAGCGCGTAGCAGCAGCGCTCGCCGACGTTGAGCTCGAGTCGAAACGCGAACACTATTTCCAGGAATTCGTCTGGGCGCTGCGCAGCGGCGCAATTCCGGCGGGCCGTATCATGTCGAACGCCGGTGCCCGCGAGCACAAGCCCGCGACGTCGACGATCAACTGCACGGTGTCCGGTACCGTCGGCGACTCGATGGACAACATCCTGAACAAGGTGCACGAGGCCGGCCTGACGCTGAAGGCCGGTTGTGGCATCGGCTACGAGTTCTCGACGCTGCGGCCGAAGGGCGCGTACGTCACAGGTGCCGGTGCCTATACGTCCGGCCCGCTGTCGTTTATGGATATCTACGACAAGATGTGCTTTACGGTGTCCTCGGCAGGTGGTCGCCGCGGCGCGCAGATGGGCACGTTCGATGTCGGTCATCCCGATGTCATCGACTTCATTCGCGCCAAGCGTGAAGACGGTCGCCTGCGGCAGTTCAATCTGTCATTGCTCATCACCGACGAATTCATGCAGGCGGTCATCAATGAAGACGACTGGAAGCTCGCGTTTCCGGTGACGCCGAAGGAAGTCGAAGACGACGGCCTCGACCTCGACGATGACAGTCAGTTCGTCTGGCGTGAATGGCCCGAAGCCGGTAATTACGTGTGTAACCCGGAAGGCCTGGTGGCCTGCAAGATCTACAAGACGCTGCCTGCGCGGCGCGTCTGGGACATCATCATGGCATCGACCTACGATTTCGCGGAGCCGGGCTTCGTGTTGATCGACAAGGTCAACGAAATGAACAACAACTGGTTCTGCGAGACGGTGCGCGCAACCAATCCCTGCGGCGAGCAACCGCTGCCTCCCTACGGGTCGTGCCTGCTCGGTTCCATCAATCTCACGCGCTTCGTCATGAAGCCGTTCAGCGAAGAAGCGCGGTTCGACTGGGACAACTTCCGCAAGGTCGTCAAGGTGTTCACGCGCATGCTCGACAACGTCGTCGAGATCAATGGTCTCCCGTTGCCGCAACAGCGCAACGAGATCCAGAGAAAGCGCCGCCACGGCATGGGCTTTCTGGGGCTCGGTTCGACGCTGACGATGATGCGCATGAAATACGGTGAGCCGGCGGCTGTCGAATTCACCGAGCGTGTGGCGAAGGAACTGGCGATCGCAGGCTGGGAAGAGGGCCTTGCACTGGCGAAAGAGAAGGGGCCCGCGCCAATCATGAACGAGACCTTCGAGATCACCGAGGAGATGTTGCGCAAGCGGCCGGAAATGCGGGCCGATGGCTATGAAGTCGGTGACAAGGTCCCGGGCCGCATCCTGCATGCGCGCTACAGCCGCTACATGCAGCGGGTAGCCGCCGAAGCGCCGGAACTCGTTGAGCAACTGGCGGAGTCGGGTGCTCGTTTTACGCACCACAGCTCGATCGCGCCGACCGGAACCATCTCTCTGTCGCTGGCCAACAATGCGAGTAACGGGATCGAGCCGAGTTTCGCCCACCATTATTTTCGCAACGTGATTCGCCAGGGCAAGAAGAGCAAGGAAAAGGTCGATGTGTTCTCGTTCGAGTTGCTGGCGTACCGCGCGCTGGTCGACGAGGCGGCGATGCCGGCCGGTTTTGGCAATGAAAACGCCGAGAGCAATCTGCCGGATTACTTCATCACCGCTGACGAAGTCACACCGAAGCAGCACGTCGACATCCAGGCTGCTGCGCAGAAGTGGATTGATTCTTCAATCTCCAAGACAGCCAATGTGCCGACGCAATATCCGTACGACGACTTCAAGGATATTTACCTCTATGCCTACAAGCAGGGGCTCAAGGGTTGCACGACCTTCCGTTTCAACCCGGAAGCATTCCAGGGCGTGCTGGTCAAAGAGAAAGACCTGAAAAACACAACTTATTCTTTCAAGCTCGACGATGGTTCGACGGTAGAACTCAAGGGCGACGAGGAAATCGAGTACGACGGTGAGGTGCATACCGCCGCGAACCTGTTCGACGCGCTGAAAGAAGGCTATTACGGAAAGTTCTAGATGATCAAAATAGACAAGAAGATCGTCGGTTATGCAGTGAAGCAGCCGACCGAAGCAAAAGACGCGAAACCTGAGTACAAGCGTGAAGGCGGGGGCGATCGTGCCGAAGTCATTCGCATGCACGAGAAGCTCGAGCGCCCGGAAGTCCTGGTCGGTTCGACCTACAAGGTGAAAACACCTGTGTCCGACCACGCGATGTACGTGACGATCAACGACATCATCCTGAACGAGGGAACCGAGCACGAAAAACGGCGGCCGTTCGAGATTTTCATCAATTCCAAGAACCTCGATCACTACCAGTGGATCGTTGCGCTGACGCGCATCATTTCGGCGGTGTTTCGCAAGGGCGGCGACGTCACGTTCCTGGTAGAGGAATTGAAGGCCGTATTCGACCCACGTGGCGGTTACTGGCAGTCAGGCGGCCGTTTCATGCCGTCGATCATTGCGGAGCTCGGGCATATCGTCGAAAAGCACCTGATCATGATCGGGCTGCTGGGCAAGCCGGAGCTCGACGAGGGCCAGAAGCAACTTATCGCCGAAAAGCGGGCGGCCTACGAAGAGTCGAAAAAGCAGCAGGACGCGTTTTCCAAGAGCGAGTACCCGGAAGGGGCACAGCTCTGTGCCAAGTGCCACACGACCGCCGTCATCATGATGGACGGCTGCATGACCTGCCTGTCCTGCGGCGATTCGAAGTGCGGTTAACCGGGTGACGCTGCGCGTGCCCGTATGACGACGCTCGCCATGATGTAATCTGAGGGGTCGCCTGGCACCGCTTCGCAGAGGCGCAACCGGTCGGGAGCAAACCTGCCTGTTGAGTCCGGCTGAGCGCCGATCTCGATGGTCAAAAAGTGCGCCGGAATTTGCCGACCACAACATTCCCCAGAGGAAATAAGAATGAAGAATGACAGGATCGTCGAGGTTTGCTCTTTTGTCGTGATTGCGCTTCTTGTATCCGTGACCTTTGCGGAAGAACCGACGCCCGGTTACAACCACCCGATCCCGGCGGAGATCATGACGCCGGATACCGTCGATTCGAGAATCGGGAAACTCGAATTTTTCGACGGCATGCCGAATGCCGCTACGGTCGAAAAAGCGTATGACAACCTGGATTTTATGCGCGGGGTCGAGGTGTTCCTGAACTTTGTACCGGCGTCGTCCATGGAAGGCATGCGGCGTGGCATGGAGAGCATCGGCGCGAGCAAACCCAACCAGGTTGTTGTGATGGATACGCTGTTGCATTCCAGTCCATTGTTCCTGACGGGAAATACCGAGACCGTTTACGCTTCGATTATTCTGGACCTCGCCACCGATGGTCCGACTGTCGTTGAAGTTCCGCCGGGCGCCGGACCCGGAACGGTCAACGATGCGTACTTTCGTTTCGTAGTTGACATGGGTGCGCCAGGCCCGGACCGCGGCAAGGGTGGCAAGTACCTGATTCTGCCGCCGGACTATACCGGTGACGTTCCCGATGGCTATTTTGTGGCCAGGTCAAGAAGCTACATCAACTGGGTAATACTCCGGGGCTTTCTCGTTGATGGCAAGCCGGATGCTGCCTCCAGGCTGTGGCGCACGAAGCTCAAGGCTTATCCACTTGCAGAGGCCGCCAATCCGCCGAAAATGGAGTTTATCGACGGGTCGACCAGGCCGTACAACACCATCCACGCCAATAACTTCGAGTTCTACGAGGAATTGCATGCGGTAATCGAGCGTGAACCGGTCGACTTCATCGAGCCGCAGTTGCTGGGTATCGCGGCTGCCATAGGCATCGAAAAGGGCAAACCGTTCAATCCGGATACGCGCATGAAGAAAATCCTCACGGAAGCCGTAGCGGTTGGCAATGCAACTGCCCGGGCGATCTGGCTGAAGCCGCGCGATGAGAGTGCGTATTTCTATGAAAATGCCTGCTGGTACACCGCCTTCGTTGGCGGCGACTACCGGTGGTTTGTCGATGGCGACAAGGGTGCCCGCAACATAGACGCGCGCACGTTGTTCTTCTATTCGGCGACGGTCAATACGCCGGCCATGGCGTTGAAAATGATCGGGGCAGGCTCTCAATATGCGTACTGCGCCGTTGATAGCTCCGGCGATTACCTGGATGGCAGCAAGAACTACAAACTGCACATTCCCGCTGATGTGCCGGCGAAGAACTTCTGGTCCGTCGTCGTTTACGATCCGCAAACCCGATCCGAGTTGCAAACGGAGCAGCCATTCCCAAGCAAGAACAATACGACCAACCCGCTGGTTTACAATGACGATGGATCCGTGGATTTGTATTATGGCCCGAAAGCGCCGCAAGGAATGGAAAACAACTGGACGCAAACGGTAGCGGGCAAAGGATGGTTCATGGTTCTGCGGCTGTATGGACCGTTGGAACCATGGTTTGACAAGACCTGGCGGCCGGGGGAACCCGAACTGGTCGAGTGACCTGAACGATTGGCAGGCCGACCCGGATCAAGTGACGTTGCCATCCGGGCAGTTTGCGCGAGCCGGGTTGGGATTGCTGTTGCGTGGTGCCTCAAGGCTTTGCGCGTGACCGGGCCAGCGGCAGCCTGATCTCAATGCTGAGCCCGCCATCCACGTTTCGGGCTTTGATCGAGCCGCTGTGCAGGGCGATAGCACGCGCCGCGATTGCCAGTCCCAGGCCGCCGCTGCGACCGGGATGATCCGCACGTGTCGCTGCGGAACGATAGAACGGATCGAAAATCCGCTCGAGTTCATCATCCGCCACGCCGCCGCCGTAGTCTGCGATCGTGATGATCGCGTGTCCGTGTGACGTAGCCAGCCGCAGCAATACGTCCCCGTCGCCACCGTTGTGCTGCATGGCGTTACGCAGGACGTTTTCGATAGCGCTACGCAGCGCATTGGGGTAGCCATCAACAGCGCATGGCGCCTCGATTTGCAGCCGAACGGTTTCATCGTCGCCGGGTGCGCCGTACTCGTAGCACACGTCTTCGACAACCGATTGCAGCAGCGCATCGAGGTCGACGCGGGACCGGGCCTGCTCGGGTTCCTGGTCGAGACGAGAGAACTCGAGCAGCCTGCCGATCAGCTCGTCCAGGCGTTCGGATTCCAGTTCTATCCTGTCGAGTTCTGCCAGTTCACCGGTCCTGCGCCGCACGAGTTCCAGCGCAACGCGCAATCGCGCGAGCGGCGAGCGCAACTCATGCGATACATTGCCGGTAAGCTCAGATTGTTTCTGCCACGCGCGCTGCAACTGCTCGGCCATGCGGTCGAAGTCCCTTGTCAGAAGCCCGAGTTCGTCACGCCGTGGGTTGGCGCCATCGGCAGCCCGGGTGTCCAGTTTACCTTCGGCAAGCGCGTTGGCGGATTCGCGTAATCGCATTATCGGCCGCGAGATGGTTCGCGCGAGCACGAACGACACCGCCGCGCTGATCAGCAACGCGAGGATAATCAGGCCAGGCCTTCCTCGGTCGGCGATCCATTGCGACGTGACACTCTGCGGCGGCATGACGAAGATCGTGTAGACGCGTCTGTCGGGGCCGATCAGCTGGGTGAAAGGCCGTGCCGGTCTCATGTTTGGCGGCTCGCGTTGCTCTCGCGGTGGCCGCATGCCCGGCTCGCCGAAACGTGACATCGACATCCGGATCACCCTCGGCAAAGGCCTGTCCAGCAGGTCCCGGCCCTCGTCGTCAATAACGTAGATGAGGGATTCGGGAACCTTGGGCAGCGCTCGCAGCCATTCGATCAAACCCTGGCGACCGTTATCGCGCAGCGACGCGCTGGCCTCGAGCATGGCGTCGCTCACCTCGAAGTTCTGCATCGAGATGCGTGTGCGTTCGGCATAGGAATAGCCGATCGCAGCGGCAACGATGATCGTGATCAGGATGATCGACCAGAAGGAGACAAAGATGCGTACCAGCAGGCTGCGCATGAGCGGGCGGCCTAGGTCTCGAGCAACAGGACGTAGCCGACGCCACGTCGACTCTGGATAACCGGGTGGTCCACGCCCGCCGCTGCCAGTTTGCCGCGTACGTTGCTGACATGCGTGTCGATGCTGCGATCGTAGGGCATGTGCCGGCGGCCCAGCACCTGCAGTGACAACTGGTCTTTCGACACGACCGTGCCAGGTGATTCGGCGAGGGATCGCAGTAACTCGAACTCGGTGCCGGTCAGTCGTAGCGACTTGCCGTGCGCGCTCACACGCCGGTTGCCTATATCGAGCTCCAGCATGCCAACAGATATCCCGGCGCCACGGCGTTCATCGAGCCCGGCGCGCCGCAGGATTGCCTTGATTCGTGCCAGAAGTTCGCGCGGGTTGAACGGTTTCGACAGGTAGTCGTCGGCGCCGAACTCGAGGCCGAGGATGCGGTCAATGTCGTCACCGCGCGCCGTCAGCATGATAACCGGGATGTCGTTGTCGCGGCGCACCGCCTTGAGCACGTCGAGCCCACTCATGCCGGGCAACATGATGTCCAGGATGAGGAGGTCATAGTCGGCCTCGCGCAGTGCCAGCAGCCCATCCTCACCACTCAGCCGCGCGCTGACGTCGAGATGATCGGGAGCCAGGAATTCTGTCAGCATTGCGCCGAGTTCCTGGTCGTCATCGACAATGAGAATTTTCGAGCCTGGCATTGTCAGTTTGCCACCCGGGGAGCTGGAGTGAAGTGTCATCGTGAAACAAACACAAGTTCGAAGCAACGACGGGCGCGCGATCATGACAGTTCTTGACAATCCTTTGCATGCGGTTGACGCATCTCCAGATTCGACGACGTAGTCTTTACATCACACCCGGCGGGGTGGATGAGCACCGGCGGACAAACAGCAGAGGAGAATGATCATGAAACGAAACAACGCAACAGTGCTGGCGCTCCTTGGGAGCGTCCTGCTGGTAAGCGCGGCGCAAGCCGACCTCGACGGACCGCAGCGCGGCGGCCCGCCATTTGGTGGACCCGGATTCGGCTTGCCGAACGCCGGCATGATGGTGGAGCACATGGCGGAGTACCTCGATCTCGACGATACGCAGATCGAAAGCGTGCAGAACATCATGAGCGCCGCGGAGCCTGAGATGCAGGCGCTGCGCGAGCAGATGCGGGCGAATCACGAGGCACTCGAATCGTTGGCCGCGGATGATCCCGAAGTCCAGAACATCGCCATCTCGAACGGTGAACTCGCGACCGCGGGCACGCTGCTGTTCGTCAGAGTACGTGGCGAGATCGACGCGGTCCTGACCGCGGAGCAACGTGCGAAGCTTGCGGAATTCCGGACGCAAAGGCGCGATCGCGCGGAGCGCAGAAAAGGTCCGCGCTAACCAGGTAAGCCGGCGGCCACGAATCCCTCCCCCCGAAAAGTGGACCGCCGGCTCATCTTTGGGCGGATCGGCACGGCAAATCCCGTGGCCTGGTCGCAAGACGCACGCTGCCCGGCCATGGTAGATTCCGCCGGATGACTATTTCGATTCCTGACCTTTCCGCGACCCGCGTCGTCGTTGCCGGTGACGTGATGCTCGATCGCTACCTGTTCGGCTCGACCGGCCGGATTTCTCCCGAGGCGCCGGTGCCGGTAGTGCACGTGCATGAAACTGACGATCGGCCGGGCGGTGCGGCCAACGTCGCGGTCAACCTGGCGAGCCTCGGCGTCGTTACCCGGCTGCTTGGTGTCGTAGGTGCAGACGCGGCTGCGGATGCGCTGGAGCGAATTCTCGCCTCACGCGGCATCACCTGTGATTTCGCGAGGACCTCGGATCGCCCGACGATCACCAAGACGCGGGTCCAGAGTCGCGGCCAGCAGCTCATTCGCCTCGACGAAGAGAACGCGACGCCGATGCCCGGCGACGCGATGCTGGCGACGCTCAGAAAAGCGCTCGATGGTGCGGGAGCGGTGGTGTTATCGGACTACGGCAAGGGGGCACTCGCCGACGTCACGCAGATGATCGCTGTGTGTCGCGATGCCGGCGTTCCCGTGCTGGTCGATCCTAAGGGCACCAATTTCGAAAAGTATCGTGGTGCGACGGTCATTACCCCGAACCAGGCGGAATTCGAAGCCGTTGCTGGCCGTTGCCATTCCGACGACGAACTGGTGGCGCGCGCGCGCGCGATGCTGGATGACCTCGATCTCGAAGCGCTGCTGGTCACGCGCAGCGAGAAAGGGATGTTGTTGCTGGAGGCGGATGCAGAGCCGGTATTCTTGCCGACCCAGGCGCGCGAAGTTTTTGACGTCACCGGTGCCGGCGACACGGTAATCGCAACGCTGGCAGGTGCATTGGCCAGCGGGCAGGAATTCGCGGCTGCCGCGGCCCTGGCAAACCTCGCTGCCGGCCTGGTCGTCAGGAAGATCGGCGTTGCGACGGTGACGCCCGGTGAGCTCAGCGACGCCCTGCACCAGCGCGGCCAGGGCGGCCGTGGACTGGTTGATGTCGCTACCCTGCGAGCGATGCTCGCCGAGGCGCGGGCCCGCGGTGAGCGCATCATCATGACCAACGGTTGTTTCGACGTGTTGCATGCCGGGCATGTGGCCTATCTCGAGGAGGCCAAAAGCCTTGGCGACCGGCTGGTTGTCGCGGTCAATGATGACGACTCGGTGCGCCGGCTGAAGGGCGAATCGCGGCCGATCAATGCGCTTGATGACCGGTTGCTGGTGCTCGCCGGCCTGGCGGCCGTGGACTGGGTAGTGCCTTTTTCCGAGGATACGCCGGCGAAGCTGATCGCCGCGGTCCTGCCTGACGTCCTGGTGAAAGGCGGCGACTACAAGCCCGACGAGATCGCCGGTGCGAAAGAGGTCTTGCAGAATGGCGGCGAAGTCCGGGTGCTGGCGTTTCGTGACGGACACTCGTCGAGCCGCATCATTGACAGGCTCAAAGACTGACCGCTGACCAACGTTGCTCCCGTGCGCTTTCTCTACAACCTGCTGACCTACCTTGTCTTGCTACCGTATGCCGGTTACTGGCTGGTCCGCGGTTTCGGCAATCGGGTCTATTTCGACCGGCTCGGACAACGTTTCGGCTTCGGTTTCCCGAAATTCGATGCTTGTATCTGGATTCACGCCGTGTCGGTTGGCGAAGTCCAGGCGGCGGCCTCCCTGGTGCGGGCACTGGCGCGACGGGTGCCCGAGCGGAAATTGCTGATCACGACGGTCACACCGACTGGTGCGGCCTGTGTGCGCAACCTGTTCGGCGACCTGGTCGAGCATGCGTACATCCCCTTCGAATTTCCGCATGCTGTCGCCAGCTTCTTCCGCCGCACCAATCCCGACTTGGCCCTGATCATGGAGACCGAGATCTGGCCGAACCTTTACCGGGGCTGCGGTGTGCGCAAGATTCCGCTCGTTCTGGTCAGTGCGCGCATTTCGCCGAAATCGGTTCCCGGCTACCGGAAGCTTCTGCCGTTGATTCGCGAGACCCTGTCGCACGGCATCATCATCGCGGCGCAAAGCGAATCGGATGCGGAAAGGTTCCTGGCGCTCGGAGCCAACCCGGCGCGCACTCGCGTGACCGGCAATATCAAGTTTGACGGCGAGCTGGCACCGCAGATCATCGAACAGGGCAGGGCGCTGCGCGAAGAGTTGTTCGGTGACCGGCCCGTATGGATTGCGGCAAGCACCCATGAGGGGGAGGAAGACCTTATTCTCGATGTGCACCAGGCGTTACTGGCTGCCCGTCCTGACCTCCTGCTGCTTCTGGTACCGAGGCACCCCGAGCGCTTTGCAGACGTGCGTGATCTCATCAGAAAGTCCGGTTTGCCTTTTGTTGCGCGCACTGACGGGCGGCCCGTCGACGAAAAAAGTGCCGTGTTTCTCGGCGACACGATGGGCGAGGTGCCGCTTTTTTATGCGGCAAGCGATATTGCTTTCGTGGCCGGGAGCTTGTTGCCGATAGGCGGGCATAACCTGCTGGAACCGGCTGCACAGGGTGTTCCCCTGATCACAGGGCCCTACAATTTCAATGCGCAGGATATCGCCGACATGTTCATTCGGCTCGGTGCGTGTCGCCGGGTCGCCGATGCCGACGAACTGGTCGTCGCCGTCCGCGAGCTGCTGGCAGATCCGGCCGCGGCACGAGAAATGGGCCGGAAGGGCCTGGCCTTGCTGGAAGACAACCGCGGGGCCTTGCAGCGACTGATGGTGCTGCTGGAGCCGCTGCTGGCCGACCGCTAGCTTTCTCAGGTACCTGAAACGTCTGCTTCAGGTTCCTCGGCAAACAGGTCTTCCGGCGACTTGCGCGGCTTGAGCCAACGATCGATACGCTCCAGGTCCTGGACCTGCAACGTACCGGCGGCCTGTTTCAGGCGCAACGCATTGAGCAGGTAGTCGTAGCGGCTCTGGTAGTAATTCGTAATAGCCAGGTACAGCGCGAACTGCGAGTTCAGGACGTCGACAATCGTACGCGTACCGACTTCGAAACCGGCCTGGGTTGCCTGCAGCGCGGTACGGCTTGACGCGACCGTCTGTTCCAGCGCCGCGACGCGGCTGCGCTCCGACACGACGCCGAGGTAGGCATCGCGCGCCTGGCGCTCGGTTTCCCGGGTCACGCGTTGCAGCTGCTCGCGTGCGGCGCGGTGCAGGTACACGGCTTCCTGGACGCGGGAATTGGTATAACCACCGCTGAAAATCGGGACGCTGAGCTGTATGCCGATGCTGTCCTGCCGGCCGTTGCTGTCAATGGCGAAGTCTGGGCCGCCATTGAAATTGCGGTCGCCGTCAACGTCCCGTTCGCCGGTGCTGGCGACCAGTTCGAGTGTCGGATAATGACCGGTGCGGCGAAATGAAATCTCGTCGCGCGCGAGCTGCTCGTCCAGGCGGCTCGCGATCAGCTGCAGGTTCTGGTCCAGCGACAGGTCCACCCAGGCACTTTCCTTGTCCGGATCAGGTTTGATCAGCGGAAAGTCGTCGCCCGGCGCCGTCAACTGCGTCACATACTCGCCGGTAATTTCCCGCAGGGATTCGCGTGCCGTTGCCAGCGAGCGTTTGGCCGCAATCTCATCAGCCACCGAACGGTCATAGGCCGCCTGCGATTCCTGTACGTCGGTAATTGCAATGAGACCGACCTCGAAACGCTGCTTTGCCTGCTCGAGGCTGCGTGCAATGGCCTTGCGGTCCGCATGGATCGAGTTGAGCCGGTCCTCGGCCGCCAGCACGCTGAAATAGCGTTCGGCGACACGAATGATCAGGTCCTGCTGTGCGGATTCGCGAACCGCCTCGGCACGGGCGACAATCTTGTCGGCGCGACGCAGGTTGACGACCTGGTCCCAGCGGAATAGCGACTGGCGCAGGCCGAAACTCCATGATGTGACGTCCTGTGCGCCGGTCGTATTCAGCGAGCCGACGGAACCGTCAGAGTCGATTTCAATGCTGGTACCGCTCTCATCCAGCTTGGTGTAATCGCCATTGAAGGCAATTTGCGGTAACAGTGCGCTGCGTGCCTGCGGCTTCGCTTCGAGCGCTGCAAGCCGGCGGGCTTCGGCTTCATGGATCTGCGGGTCGCTTTGCAGCGCCTGCTGGTAGATCTCGAGCAGCGAAGCTGCCTGTGCCAGCCCGGGCAATGTTGCAAAGCCAATGAGAACCAGTAATACATTGATATATTTTACTTTTTTCATTTTTTCCCGTTCCGGATTAGGGCCGCCGACCGGCGTGAAGTGTTATAGTTTACTATATCACTAAAACAGTGCAATTTAATCACTTCTGACCTTAGATGCAACAACAGGTCAACTGGTTTCGTTTATTACGATCTTTCTTCATTTCTTGCCTCAAAAAGTAAATTGCGGCAGCAACGCGCCGTGCACCAGCGGCTTGAGACTGGTCTCAAACAGCGATGTCGTCTGCCAGTCGTGTGCGTCGGTGCGCTGCACGAGTTTGGCCGTCATTGCCGGCGCATTGCCAACTACGACGAACAGGCGACCACCAGGTACCAGTGCGGTCACGAAGCGCGGGTCGAATCTTTGAATCGAGCCGGTGACTGCGATGGCGTCAAATTCACCAGGGGGCAATTCACGCATCGCATCCAGCTGGATCAATTCGACATTGTCGATGTCACAGGCGCTGAGGCTGTTTGCGGCAGACTGCAGGAAGTCTTCATAAATATCGACACTGGTGACGTGCGTTGAAAGCCTGGCCAGGCAAGCTGTCAGGAAGCCGCTGCCGCATCCGATCTCCAGCACACGTTCGCTGCGCGTCAGGCCGAGTGCCTGCAGAACGCGTCCTTCGATCATCGGGGACATCATGCGCTCGCCGTGCCCAAGCGGAATCTCCATCTCGGCAAACGCGAGTTCCTTATAAGCCCCGGGCACAAACTGTTCGCGCGGCAGGTCCTTCAGCATGTGCAGCACATCTTCGTCGTTGACGTTCCAGCCGCGTACCTGCTGTTCAACCATTTGCCGACGCGCAAACTCGGTGTTCATGTTCTGTGTTGTCCTTCAATCATCGAGTCGAAATACGCTCAAAGTGTATCTGAAGCATGCGCCATGCGCCCCGGCACGACGCCCGCCGGTGGATCCCGAATTATGGTGAATAGCCGCAGCGCGCTCTCGTTGCTGGGATATGCTTACAGATGCTTGGTTTGTCTAAGCTTTTCGCACCTCACATCGCCGATTTTGGAGATGTGTACCGAGCCCTGATAATAACAAATGATTGACTACAACTTGACTGCGTCTTGCGCCGGGCTCTGAATGTCAGCATTCACCATCATTATCGTCCTAGCCACCGTCGCCGTGCTGGCTGCCGGCGCCAGTATTTACCTGTGGCAGTCGCGGCGCCGCATCGCCGCGCGCATCACGCGTCTCAATGAGGAAACGCTGGAGGCATCCCGTGATGCGTCGGTAGGCCGGCGCCTGACGGTGCCGAACGACCCGGAGTCGGCGCAGCTGGCGCATACCGTCAATCGATTGTTCGACGCGCTGGCCGAGCGTGAGGAAAAGCTGCATGGACGTGACCGGCTGTTCCAGGACTTCACGCGGACATTGCCGGAAATCGTCATCATCCACGACGAACGTATCCTGCTGGCCAACGAGTCGGCGGCAAGTCTCGTGGGCCTCGAGCCGGCGCAGCTCACCGGTCGCGAGATAGCGGACCTCGTCAAACCAGCATACCGGGCGTTGTTTCGCAAGAACGTCGGCAAGCGGCTGGCAGGCGAGGAAGTGCCGCGTCGTATCGAGATGCAGCTCATCAACGGCAACCAGACCGGCCTGTGGGTCGAGGCGCAGAGCTCCAATATCGAGTTCCAGGGCCGGCGCGCGATCCTGACGATCGCCCGGGATATCAGTCACCGCAAGAGCATCGAGGTATCGCTGTCGCGCAGCAAGCGCCAGGCGCAGTACACGCTCGAGTCGATTTCCGAAGGCGTCATTACGACCGACAATGAAGGCCGGGTCGATTACATGAACCAGGCGGCGGAGACCCTGATAGGGACGAACCGGGAAGATGCCGCCGGGCACCGCGCAGGTGAGTTGTTCTCACTGGTCGATGATGCGGACCGCCGCGCCCTCGGCGACCCCGTCGAGCGCTGTCTCGCGATGCGCCGCCGCGTCAATATGGGCAGGCGTGCCGTCATGGTGAGCACCGATGGCGAGCACGAGCATTCGGTGGAGATCACTGCTTCGCCGGTGCGTGGTCCGGGCAACAGTATTTCCGGCGTCGTCGTCGTGATCCACGACGTGAGCGAGCTGCGCGGACTGACCAGGAAAATGTCCTACCAGGCGACCCATGATCCGTTGACCGGGTTGATCAACCGGCGCGAGTTCGAACGTCGCCTCGACGAAGCGATGGATTCGGCGCATGCCGAAGAAGCCGTGCACATGTTGTTTTACATGGACCTCGATCGCTTCAAGGCCGTCAACGACAGTTGCGGCCACCTGGCCGGCGATAACATGCTCCGCGAAGTCGCGACGATCATCAAGGAGCAGGTTCGCGAGTCGGATTTTGTCGGCCGCCTGGGTGGGGACGAGTTCGGTGCGCTGCTGATCGGCTGCCCGATAGAAAAAGCGCGCCAGATCGCGAGCGACATCTGCAATGCCATAGCTGACTATCGTTTTGTCTGGAAAGACAAGATATTCAACATCGGCATCTCGATCGGGCTGGTCGAGATCAGTCATGCCAGCGGCACCATCCAGGACCTGATGAGCGCGGCAGACTCTGCCTGTTACATGGCCAAGCAACAGGGGCGCGGCCAGGTGCACGTCTACTCGGCCCGCGACGAGGCGGTCGCGCGCGAACGAGGCGATATCCAGTGGCTGCGCAAGTTGCAGTCGGCGCTTCATGAGGACAGCTTCGAGCTTGCGGTGCAACCGATCATCGCGATGAACAGCAAGGTGGAAGCCGGCCCCGCCCTCGAGGTCCTGATTCGCCTCGACGAAGGCCGCGGGCGCTACACTGCCACCGCCGAGTTCCTGCGGCCGGCGGAACGTTACCAGATGATGCCGCAGATCGATCGCTGGGTGATCAACGCCGCGCTCGCTGCAATCGCGAGCGGCGAGATACGCCTGCCGGCCCAGCGGAGCTGCGCGATCAACCTGTCGGCGCAGACGCTCGGCGACGAAGCGTTTCTTGGCTTTGTTGTCGATTCGCTGGACCGCTCAGGTGTTGCGCCTTCATCGATCTGCTTCGAGGTGACGGAGGCGGCGATCCTGTCCAACGTGCAGCATGCGCAGCGCTTCATCGAGGTCCTGCACGGTATCGGGTGTGAATTTTCGCTCGACGATTTCGGCAGTGGCCTCGGCTCATTCTCCAGTCTCAAGCACCTGCCCGTCGACTACCTGAAAATTGACGGCACCTACACCCGCAACCTGCAGTCCGACCTGGTCAACCAGGAGATGGTCGCTGCCATGATCAAGCTCGCGCGAACGATGGAATTCCGTATCGTTGCCGAGCAGGTCGAGCACCAGGAGGACTTCGACTGGTTGCGCGACTCCGGCGTTGATTTCGTGCAGGGCTATTTCATTGAACGGCCGATGCCGATCGGCAAGGGAAGTACCGGGACCTACCGGGTGTTGGACTCCTGACGCGCCAACAAAAAAAGCCGCCGGACAATGCCGGCGGCTTCCTGTTTTCTTGCTTGTGACCGCGTGCGGTAACTTGCTGTTACAGCAGCGGTACGATCAACAAGGCAACAATGTTGATGATCTTGATCAACGGGTTGATCGCCGGTCCCGCGGTGTCCTTGTACGGGTCGCCAACGGTATCACCGGTGACGGCAGCCTTGTGCGCATCGGATCCCTTGCCACCGCAATTGCCGTCTTCAATGTACTTCTTGGCGTTGTCCCAGGCACCGCCGCCCGCGGTCATCGAAATGGCGACGAACAGACCGGTGACAATAGTGCCCAGCAGCAGGCCGCCAAGCGCTTCGACACCGAGTGCAAATCCGACGATGATCGGTACCGCAATCGGCAGCAGCGACGGCACGACCATTTCCTTGATCGCGGCCTTGGTCAGCAAGTCGACGGCACGGCTGTAGTCCGGCTTGCCGGTGCCTTCCATGATGCCCTCGATCTCGCGGAACTGGCGGCGCACTTCCTCGACAACCGAGCCGGCGGCACGTCCGACGGCTTCCATTGCCATGGCACCGAACAGGTACGGAACCAGGCCGCCGATGAACAGGCCGATAATCACCCGGTAGTCATTCAGCAGGAACGTGACGTCCCTGCCGGCCGACGCCAGTGCGTTATTGTAGTCGGCAAACAGCACCAGCGCCGCGAGGCCGGCAGAACCGATGGCATAGCCCTTGGTCACCGCCTTGGTCGTATTGCCGACCGCGTCGAGCTGGTCGGTGATCGTGCGCACTTCCGGCGGCAGCTCCGCCATCTCGGCGATTCCGCCGGCGTTGTCGGTAATCGGACCGAAGGCGTCAAGCGCAACGACGACACCGGTCATTGACAGCATCGTCGTCGCGGCAATGGCGATGTTGTAAAGGCCGCCCATCGCGACACCTTCGGGTGCGAGCTGGAAGGCACCCCAGATGCTGGCACAGACAGCCAGGACGGGCAGCGCAGTGGCCTTCATCGAGATACCGAGACCGGCAATGATGTTGGTTGCGTCACCGGTCAGCGAAGCGTGGGCAATGGTTTTCACGGGTTTGAAGTCCGTGCCGGTGTAGTACTCGGTGATGACGACCATGGCCGCTGTGAGCGCAAGGCCGATCAGCGACGAGAGGAAAATGTTCGTGCTGGCACCCGTGTGCCCGAGCATCATGTCGGTGATGAACCAGAATGCTACGGCAGCGATGGCGCCGGAAACGATCATGCCCTTGTACAGCGCACCCATGACCTTGCCACCATCGGAGGTCTTGACGAAAAACGTGCCGATGATCGATGCGACGATGGAGACCGCGCCCAGCACCAGCGGGTACAGGACAGCCTGGACACCGTAAGCATCGACGATGAGGCTGCCGAGCAGCATTGTCGCGATGATGGTTACAGCGTAGGTCTCGAACAGGTCGGCCGCCATGCCGGCGCAGTCACCGACATTGTCACCGACGTTGTCGGCAATGACGCCCGGGTTGCGGGGATCGTCTTCCGGGATTCCGGCTTCGACCTTGCCGACGAGATCGGCACCGACGTCCGCACCCTTCGTGAAGATGCCGCCGCCGAGTCGTGCAAAGATCGAAATCAGCGAGCCACCGAAGGCGAGGCCAACCAGGGCGTGGATAGCGTGATCGACGGTCGAGCCCAGCGTGACCATGATCAGGTAGTAGCCGGCGACGCCAAGGAGGCCGAGGCCAACAACGAGCATGCCGGTGATGGCGCCGCCCTTGAAAGCGACATTCAGCGCGGGATTCACGCCCTTCCTTGCCGCTTCGGCAGTGCGCACGTTGGCGCGTACCGAAACGAACATGCCGATGTAGCCGGCCAGGGCCGAGAATATCGCGCCGATTGCGAAGCCAATTGCCGTCGCCCAGTCGAGCGCAACGCCGAGCACGATGGCGAGTACGACGCCGACCATGCCTATCGTCATGTACTGGCGATCCATGTATGCCTTCGCGCCTTCCTGGATCGCGGCAGCGATTTCCTGCATACGGCTGTTACCGGCAGGCTGCTTCAGAACCCACTGTGTCGAAACGACTCCGAACAGTATCGCGAGCACACCCGCACCAATCGAGAGCCACAGGGCCAACTCGTTAGACATCAGATTTCTCCTGATCTTTTTTAGCGAACAGATCGGACGCAACCGGGATCGCCGACAACGAATGCCAGCGCAGGGTCACGACCGGTAATTACTCAATTATTTTGATTTTCATCAGCGACCGGCGCTCCCGGACCCGTAGTTCGTGGGTCCCGCCCGCCGCAGGCCGCGCATCATACCACAAATTTCGTCCCGGTCAGCGGCTTCACGGGCTTGTTTTTCAACCTGGCCACCTTCGGTAAGCCATTGATATATGGCGGGTAATTTTCGCCCCTGATCAGCGGCTCGAGGTACCTGCGGGCTGCCTCGGTGATGCCGAAGCCGTCCTTCGTGATGTAGTGGCGTGGCAACATCTTCTCCTTGTTGGCGATGCGGCCGAGCGGCGCGGACTCGATCTTCCAGCGATACGGTTTGTCGGACACCCGCTTGATGACCGGCATGACCGCCGATTTGCCCTGCAAGGCAAGCTCGACCGCCTTCTTGCCGACCGCGTAGGCCTGTTTGACGTCCGTGTCCGAGGCAATATGGCGGGCCGATCGCTGCAGGTAATCGGCAATGGCATAGTGATACTTGAAGCCCAGGTTGTCCCGCACCATCGTCGCGACGACCGACGCGACCCCGCCCAGTTGCGCATGCCCGAACGCGTCACGCGTGCCCTGGTCGGCCAGGAACTTGCCATCGGCGTAGCGCGCGCCTTCGCTGACGACAATGACGCAGAAGCCGTAATCCCTGACGCACTGGCGCACTTTCGCCAGGAACTCCCGTTGCCTGAACGGGATTTCCGGGAACAGGATGATGTGCGGCGCGTCCTCCGGCGCCTTGCCCGCGAGGCCACCGGCCGCCGCGATCCAGCCCGCGTGCCGGCCCATGACTTCGAGAATGAACACCTTGGTCGAGGTGCTCGCCATAGAAGCGACGTCCAGCGCCGCTTCCTGTGTCGACACCGCGATGTACTTGGCGACCGAGCCGAAACCCGGGCAGTTGTCGGTGACCGGCAAGTCGTTGTCCACGGTCTTGGGCACGCCGAGGCAGGTCACCGGGAAGCCCATCTTCTTCGAGATTTGCGCCACCTTGTGTGCCGTGTCCATCGAGTCGTTGCCGCCGTTGTAGAAAAAATAGCCGATATCGTGGGCCCGGAAGACTTCGATCAGCCGTTCGTACTCGGCCCGGTTTTCCTCGATGCCCTTGAGCTTGTAGCGCGCCGAGCCGAAAGCGCCGCCCGGTGTATACATCAGCGCCGCGATCGCGGCGGCACTTTCCTTGTTGGTGTCGACCATGTCCTCGGTCAAGGCGCCGATGATGCCGTTACGACCTGCATACACGTTCCGGATCTTGCCGGGGTGTTTGCGTGCCGTTTCGATAACGCCACAGGCCGTGGCGTTGATGACAGCCGTGACACCGCCGGACTGGGCATAAAAGGCATTCATTGCGGACATGGTTGCTACCTTCTGCTGGTGTGGAAGGCGGCAAGGATACCGCGCATTGACCTCAATGTCCTTTGCGGGTAGCGTACCTCGCCCAACATTAACCACGAGATTTTCCAATGCGTATCGTTCTTTTGGGCGCACCAGGATCGGGCAAAGGCACGCAGGCAAAGCGGCTCATGGCTGACAAGCATATTCCGCAGGTTTCGACCGGCGACATGCTGCGTGAGGCGGTGGCGGCGGGCACGCGCTTCGGCATGAAAGCGAAGTCGATCATGGAGGCCGGAAACCTGGTGCCCGACGAAGTCGTGCTCGGCATCATCAGCGAGCGCCTGGACCAGCCGGACGCACAGGATGGCTTTATCCTCGACGGGTTTCCGCGCAATACCCAGCAGGCACGGGATCTCGAGGAATTGCTCGACCAGCTTGGCACACCGCTGGATGCTGCTGTCCTGCTCGACGTCGATTTCGACATCCTGATGAAGCGCCTGACCGGCCGTCGCACCTGCTCAAAGACCGGCAAGCTGCTCAATATCTATTTCTCGTCGCAGGAAGAACTCGACGAGTGCACGAAGGCCGGCGGCGAGCTGGTACAGCGCGAAGACGACAACGAGGAAACGATCGGCAATCGACTGGCGGTATACCGGGACAGCACCGAGCCGCTGATCAAGTATTACGAGAAGCGCCACAAGCTGACCAGGATCGATGCCGAAGGCACGATCGACGAGGTCTACGAGCGGCTCACCACCGCACTGTCGTAGGAGCCACGCGAGCCGCGACCTTGCCGCTCCTACAACAAGGTATGCAGTTCGTCGCCGATGAGTTCGGCGCGCCAGCCGTTGAACACCCGTGAGTTGCCGTTGCCGCCGATGATGATCGCCGACAACTCCCGCTTCGATGCCAGCGTCTCGGCGGCGATACCGAGATCCTTCGCACAGGCGGCAACCCGGGCCTGCATTTCCTTGAGCAGGGCTTTTTGTGCTTCATCCGGCGGGCGCGGAGGCTCGTAGTCGTGATCATCTCCGGCAGAAGACGCGACCGCACCCAGTAGCTCTTTGCCAACCCGCGATACGACCTTGGGGGGCATGTTGTCGATCGCGGCCAGTTCTTTCTCGCTGGACGGGAGCCTGAACGCGATGTCGAGTAACACGGTATCCCGCATGATCCACTGTCGTGGGCGATCGCGCTTGATCGCTTCGACCTCACGCCACGCGGCCAGCCGCGCCGCAGCCGCGCGCTTTCGGCCATGCAGGTTGCGGGCGCCCTTCAAACGTTCGAGCGCCTGCTCCGGGCTGATGTCATACAACGCCGGATCGAGCAACAGGCGTGAGTCTTCGAGTGCCCATTGCATGCGCCCCTTGCTCTCGAGCTGTTCCCCGAGCGCTTCCCAGGCAGGCAGCAGGTACTCAACATCCTCAGCTGCGTATTGCAGGTAGGCTTCACGCAGCGGCCGCTTGCTCCAGTCGGCGCGCGTATGCGACTTGGCCATCTCGACATCGAACAGTTCCTTGATCAGCCCCGCGTAACCCATCTGCGCCGGGAAGCCAAGCAGGCCGGCCGCGATCTGCGTGTCGAAGATCGACGCCGGCATGGCACGGGCGTACTGGTAAACGACCTCGATATCCTGGCGCGCCGAGTGCACTACCCAGTCGTGTGCCAGCAGTTCGTTCCAGAACGCGTCCTGGCTGACATCCACCAAAGGGTCCACGCAGTAGAGCTGGTCCGTCGTCGCAATCTGCAACAGGCAGAGCTGCGCGAAGTAGGTCCGCTCGCGCATGAACTCGGTATCAATGCCGAGATGCTCATGATCGTGCAGGTCACCGGCGATAGCGTCGGGGTTGTCGACAAAATGATAGTGTGGCATGGGCGGGGTCGCGCGAGATTCAGTATCCGAGGTTAACATGCGATCATCACCGCACCACAACCCGGATACGGCTGAAGAATCTTGTTTGCCCTGGTTCACACGTTGTTTGACATCATTCGCCTGCAAAAGGGACCCGATGCCATTCCGCATTCGGGTCTCCTGTTCGCGATGGCTGTCGCACTATGGCTGTTCGCCAGCGTGGCTGTCATCGCGACGTCTGCGGAGCCGGATTTGCGTGACTTCTTTTTCGGTGTCGTCACGGCCGCTGCCGGGTTGTTGTGTTACGTCGCCATCGTCTTGTTTGCAGGGCGGGCACCGCGCCTGTTGCAGACCGTTACAGCGATCATCGGTTGCGGTGCGTTGCTCAGCGTTCTGTACGTTGCCGTCGATGTATTCCTGGCGCCGTTCCTCGGGGAGAATCTCACCGGTCTCGTTGCGATGCTGATTCTGTTCTGGTCCGTGCCGGTCGAAGGCCATATCATTGCGCGGGCTATCGATCGCCACTGGTACGTCGGTATCGTTGCCGCGATGGCGGTTTTCGTACTGCAGTTGTTCCTGTATTCGATTATCGATCCGCTTCCGGTCGCAGCCAGCTGAGGCTTCATGCATATACACATACTTGGAATTTGCGGGACTTTCATGGGCGGCATTGCCGCGCTGGCGCGTGCCGCCGGACACGAGGTCACCGGCTGCGACCGTAATGTCTATCCGCCGATGAGCACGCAGCTCAAGGATCTGGGCATCGAGATCCATGAAGGTGTTGACGCGGCGCAGCTCGACGTCAAGCCTGATTGCGTCGTCGTCGGCAACGTCATGAGCCGTGGCGTCGAAGTGGTCGAGGCAATGCTCGACAGCGGTATTCCCTACAAATCGGGTCCCCAGTGGCTGGCCGAAAATGTATTGCAGGACCGGCACGTCCTGGCCGTGGCTGGCACCCATGGCAAGACCACGACGGCAAGCATGCTGGCATGGATACTCGAAGATGCCGGGCATACGCCCGGGTTCCTCATCGGTGGAGTGCCGGGCAATTTCGGTGCGTCGGCCCGCTTCGGGGAATCCCGTTATTTTGTCGTCGAGGCCGATGAATACGATACGGCGTTCTTCGACAAGCGTGCCAAGTTCGTGCACTACCGACCGCGTACGCTGATCCTGAATAATCTCGAATATGATCACGCCGATATTTACAGCGACATCGACGCGATACTCTGGCAATTCCACCAGTTGCTGCGCACGGTCCCGGGAGCGGGTCGCATCATCGTCAACGATGCCGACGCCAATCTGAAGCGGCTGCTCGGTATGGGGTGCTGGACGCCGGTGGAGACCTTCGGGATCGAAAGTGGCGTGGACTGGGAGGCAAACTTCGGTGACAAGGTGCAGCGCCAGATCAGCATGCGTCATGCTGGTGGCAAGGCGGCCGCAACGCGTTGGCGCCTTGGCGGCTCACACAACCTCGAAAACGCGATTGCGGCGGTGGCCGCGGCTGCGTCGGCCGGTGTCAGCTTGCCACAAGCGGTCGACGCGCTGTCGCGCTTCGAAGGGGTCAAGCGTCGCATGGAGCGCACCGCTACCGTGGCCGATATCGCTATCTATGACGACTTCGCGCATCACCCGACGGCCATTCGCAAGACCATCAGCTCGGTGCGCAAGCGTTACCCGGGGCACCGGGTCGTCGTCGCGATCGAGCCGCGGTCGAACACGATGAAGCTCGGTGTGCACAATGACACGCTGGCGGAGTCGCTGCAGGACGCCGACCTTATCTGGATGTACCGTCCCGAAGATATGCCCGGGGATTTTGCGACGGCCCTCGAGGGACTCGGGGGCAAGCTGCGCATGTTCGGTGACTACGACCAGCTGGTCACCGACATGTCGAAGCGTGTGTTGTCCGGAGACCAGGTCGTCTTCATGAGCAACGGCGGCTTTGGTCGCGCTCGGCAGACGCTCACGGCCTTGTTGCAACGTACCCGGGGCAGTGCCTGAGCCGGCGAGCGGCGCGCGTCGAGGCGGCCTATACTGCAGGTATGCAGATCCCGCTGTTTCCACTGAATACCGTGTTGTTCCCCTGGGGACCTTTGCCGCTGCGCATTTTCGAACCGCGTTACATCGACATGGTCGGTCGCTGCATGAAAGAGACGACACCGTTCGGCGTGTTGCTGATTCGCGAAGGTCACGAGGCCGGCCCGGCCACGGTGCACGAGGTCGGTACGCTCGCCGAGATCAGCGATTGGTACCAGGGCAGCGACGGTCTGCTCGGTATCACGGCAGTCGGTGGACAGCGATTCCGGCTCGTATCCAGCGAGCGGCAAAGCGACGGGCTGAATATCGGTGAGATCGAACCGGTTCCGCCGGAACCAGACATGCCGTTGCCAGCCGCGTACGCCAGAATGTTACCGCTGCTCGAGCACGTACTGGATGACCTCGGCAAACTCTATGAGTCGCTGGAGCGCCGTTACGACGATGCAGTCTGGGTCAGTTACCGGCTGATGGAGATTCTGCCGATCGACCTCGAGGAAAAGCAGGAGAGCCTTGTAAGCAGCGACACGCTCGGGCGATTGCGACGGATTGAACAATTCCTGGCCAGCCAGACCCCTGCCTGACCCCAGCACAAAGTGGGGGAAAGTACCCATGTAACCGGCCGCGGCCGGCGCTAGACTGCGAACGTATGAGTCTCCTGTCCCGACATCGCAGTGTCATTCTGGTCGCGGCGCTTGCGATGCTGGCGCTGCGCGCGCTGACACCGCTGGGATACATGCCGGCGAGCCCCGGCAGCGGCCTTGTATTCGAGCTTTGCCCGGAGGGTTTGCCGGCCGCGCTCGTACAGGCGCTGGCCGACCCGGGTCATCACCATCATCATGGCGCCGGCGATGCGGAGTCGCCGGTGACGTCGGCGGAGCAGTGCCCGATCGGTCACATGCTGTCGACATCTGCGGCTGGCGATGGCGCTGTCGCCGCACCCGTCGCTCCCGATGCACCTGAGTTCCTTGTCACTGTATTCCTGCCGCTTTTTTGGACGCGGCGCACCACGTTCCGCTGCCGCGCGCCGCCCTGCTGAAGCACCTGCCTCAATAAACCTTTACAGAAATGTCCAGTGGACCGGGGGGTCCGCCAGGACGAGTGCTTTGCAGGAGCAAGACCATGAAGATTTCCAGAACGGCAGCCTTTTGTGCCTGCCTGATGTTGCCGGTGATTGCCGGGGCAGACCCGGCTGCGGAAGTTGCGGCTGACGAAATCGACGAAGTCGTCGTCACCGGCCGTAGCGTTTCCACCAGCCTTGCGATGATTGAGGTCGATCGTGAATTGCTGGTCGATACCGCGGCCGTGCTCAGGGACATCCCCGGCGCCAGCGTCAATACAAATGGCCCGATCACCGGGATCGCCCAGTATCGTGGCATGTACGGCGACCGCGTCGCAGTATCCATCGATCACCTCGGGGTCGTGTCCGGCGGTCCCAACGCCATGGACACACCGTTGTCCTATGTGTCGCCGATGATAGCCGGGACCCTGGCCGTCGCTCGCGGGATCGCCAGCGTCTCATTGGCTCCGGAGTCTGTCGGAGGGCATGTCTCGACGGAGTTGGCGCGCGGCGATTTCAACGGCGCACAAAGCGGGCCGAGTGGCTTCGTCGGGTCGCGATTCACAGGCAACGGCAATGTCAGTACGAGCGCCGGCCGGCTCACACTGGCTTCCTTGCGGCACAAGGTGTCTCTAATAGGGGAGCTTGATGATGGCGGTGACATCGAGACGCCGGCTGGAGAAATCCGGCCTTCGGGGTTGCACCGCGAGCGTTCCGACCTGAGTTATGCATTCGCGGGCGATCGCGTCACGTTCCTTGTCTATGGTGGCAGGCTGGACACGAAAGATACCGGCACGCCGGCGCTGCCGATGGACATCCGCTACATCGAGACGCACCTCGCAGGTGCCGATGTGGGTGTCGACGTCACCGACATCTGGCGTATCGAGGTACGCGCCGGGTGGAACGATGTCGACCACCTGATGGATAACTTCAGCTTGAGGCAAGCCCCGCCGGCGCCAATGTACCGGCAGAACCTGACGTCCGGCAGCGGACTCCAGTACCGTGTTGCGGCAAAGCGTGCGACGGCCGACGCGGAATTCACCGTCGGCATCGACGGCATCACAGCAGACCATGATGCAACCATCACCAACCCCAACAATGCGATGTTTAGCATCAATAACTTCGTGGACGTCAGTCGCGATGTGTCATCCCTGTTTGCCGAGTGGCGCCGTGACAATGAAGTAACGCAATTTGAACTGGGCTTGCGCGCGAAGCGGGTCACGGGCAAAGCCGGCGATGTTGGCGCCACCGGCCTGATGGGGGAGATGGGCGCCAACGTCGCACTGCTCGCCGACGCCTTTAATAGTGCCGAGAGGCAACAGGCATTCGAGGATGTCGATGCCGTAGCCAAATTCATCTACCGTGCCTCTGCCAACATGGAGTGGCAAATCGAGCTCGGCAGCAAGACACGATCGCCGTCCTACCAGGAGCTGTATCTGTGGGTGCCGTTGCAGGCCACGGGCGGGCTGGCCGACGGCCGCAACTATATTGGCGACCTGTCCCTGAGGTCCGAACGGTCGAACGAGGTTACCGTCGGATTCGGTCTGGGTGCGGGCCGGCTGACCCTGTCGCCGCAGATCTTTTTTCGCGACGTGATCAACTACATCCAGGGCATACCGTCGACCAACATGACGGCGAACATGGTGTCACAGATGATGTCGGGCACACCCGCGCTGCAGTTCAGCAATGTCGATGCCGAGATCTGGGGCGTGGACCTTGCCTGGAAAGTTGACCTCGCCGAGCACTGGTTCGTCGACGGCAACGTCGGCTATGCGCGCGGCCGGCGCACCGACGTTGCGGACAACCTGTACCGACTGTCACCGCTGAACGCCAGTATTGGCGTGACACGGCGGACCGATACGCTGGCGCTGACGACGGAACTCGTGACCTATGCTGCGCAGGACAAGGTGTCCGCCTACAACAATGAGCAGCCGTCGGCGGGATATGGAATCTGGAACGTCGTATTGGCCTGGTCGCCGCTGGAGTCACTGCGCGTCGAGGCGCGCATCGACAACCTGCTGGACAAGGCTTACCAGGATCATCTCGCCGGCATCAACCGCGCGAACGGATCCGGGATTCCCGTCGGCGTAAGTCTCTATGGTCCCGAGCGTACCGCCACGGCGGGCGTGATCTTCAGTTTTTGAGAACCTTGCGTGCAGCGGCGACGGTGGCATCGATGTCGTCGTCGCTGTGTGCCGCCGATACGAAGCCGGCCTCGAACGCGGACGGTGCGAGGTAGACACCCTCGTCGAGCATGCCATGGAAGAACGTCTTGAAACGTTCGACATCCGCCGCCGCGACCTGTGCGTAACTGCGCACCGGGCCATCCGCAGTGAACACCATGCCGAACATACCGCCTGCATGCTCCAGTGACGCCGGCACGCCGGCAGCCGCTGCGGCCTCGGCCAGGCCGTCGGTCAGGCGTTGTGTTTTTGCTGCCAGCGACTCATAGAACCCCGGCGCATCCAGCAACTCGAGCGTCGCGAGCCCTGCGGCCATCGCAACCGGGTTACCCGACAGCGTTCCGGCCTGGTAGACGGGCCCATCAGGAGCGATGCTCGCCATCACGTCCGCGCGACCACCGAACGCGGCGGCCGGCATGCCGCCGCCGACTACCTTGCCGAGCGTCGTCAGGTCCGGCGTGATGCCGAAAATCGACTGTGCGCCGCCCTTGGCCACGCGGAATCCGGTCATGACTTCGTCAAAAATCAGCAGCGCCCCGGCCGCGGTGCATTGCTCGCGCAGCGTTTCATGGAACCCAGGGACCGGTGGCACCATGTTCATGTTGCCGGCGATCGGTTCGACGATAACGCAGGCGATTTGCTCGCCGAGTTCTGCAAAGACCTGGCGCACGGCGTCCGCGTCGTTGTAAGGCAGCGTGATCGTGTGTTCCGCGAGGCCGGCCGGCACGCCCGGTGAGCTGGGTACGCCGAGCGTCAGTGCCCCGGACCCGGCCTTGATCAGCAGTGAATCGGAGTGGCCGTGGTAACAGCCCTCGAACTTCACGATCTTGTCGCGGCCCGTGTGGCCGCGCGCCAGGCGAATCGCGCTCATCGTGGCTTCGGTGCCGGAACTGACCATGCGCAGGCGCTCGATCGAGGGCACCAGCGCGCAGATTTTCTCGGCGATTTCGGTTTCCAGTACGCACGGTGCACCGAAGCTCAGTCCGCGGCGGGCGGTTTCGATCACGGCGTCGATGACGTCCGGGTGCGCATGGCCGAGAATCATCGGCCCCCAGGAACCGACATAGTCAATGAACTTGCGGCCATCCTCGGCCTCAACCCACGCGCCTTTCGCGCTCCTGAAAAACACAGGTTCACCGCCAACACCGGCAAATGCCCGGACCGGTGAATTGACCCCGCCGGCGATGACTTGTTGCGCGTTTGAAAACAGACTCATGGCATTCCTCCTGGAGAGGAACGCATGCTACTTCAGTGGCGGCGGCTCACTCAACTGTCGGACCGCCAGACCTTTCCCGGCGAGCAGGTTCGGCACACCGTCAGTGCCGACGAGGTGCAACGCACCCACGATGACCAGGTAGTCGTCATCGTCGTCGAGCAGTGTCTCGATAGTCTCGGCCCATTCGCGGTTGCGAGCGCTGACCAGCGCCTCGTGCAGCTCGGGATATTGCTCGATGCTGTCCAGCAGGCCGGCCTCGAGCGCGGCGACGTCACCGTTTTGCCATGCGCTGATCATCGTATCGATCATCGTGTCGATGTCGGCGCTGTCTTCCAGCGTCTGCAACAACATGTCGCGCTGTGCTTCGAGGCTCAGCCCATCGAGAAAAGAAAGTTGCTCGGCTGCGGTCTCGAGGCCGTCGATGGGTTTGCCGTCGTTCAGCGCTCGGGACAGCATCGTCATCTCGACACCCAGCAGCGGATTGAAGCCCGCCCGGTAGAGCATCATCATCTCGACCGTGATCGCCGCCAACCACGGTTCGCTGCTGGCGAGCATCTCGATGGGGATATCGATGGCGGCCGCTGCCACCGTTGCCTGTTGCCAGGCTTCCTCGCCCATCAGGTCCTGCAACGTCTTGCCGTTATGCAATACCCCTGCGCCATTGAACATGGCCTGCACGGCAGCGTTGTCGAGATCGTCCATGTCGAGTTCCATGATGAGGCGCTCGGCGTCATCGTAGGCAGCATCGATCGCGCGCGGCAGCGGGTAATCCTGCTGGCGCAGCATGTGGATCGACCCCAGCAGGTACACGACGTTGCTTTGGCCCTGCACGCGCCACAGCGTTACCGGGTGCTCGGCCACGTCGGCCCGGAGCGGCATGGCGAATGCCAGGGACAGAACGAGACAGAACAAGCGCGTCATTCGTCGACCCAGACCACATCGGTGTCGATGCTGCCATCTGCATAAAGCGCAATTCGCCGGTAAGCCGGCGGGCGTTCGTCGACGGCAAACTCGTCGCTTCCCGGCAGGAATTGCCGGCAGGTCGACGGTGATCCGAGCACCCGGATGCCCTCGTGCACATCGTCATACGCCTGGTGCGCATGGCCGAATACTGCGAGGCGTACTCGACCCAGCGTGCGCAGCCGTTCCAGGAATTTCCCACTGTTCTTCAGACCGACGGAATCGAGCCAGGCACTGCCGAGAGTCACCGGCGGATGATGCAAATTGACCATGACATGCTTCGCCTGGCTGCCAATGACGATGTCGGACAACCGCTCGTACTCGGCGGCCGATACCTCGCCACCTGCTGTATCCTCGACGCAGCTGTCGATGCCCACGATGAGCCAGTCACCCACCTCTTCGTAGGCGCAGTAGGAGAATGGCGGCGCACAACAGACCTTGCGCATCAGCTCGCGGACATCGTGATTGCCGGGCACGCAGTGCGTGCGCATGTTCAGCGGCAGGAGCAGTTCCCGGAACCGATCATAGGCTGCGGCCGAGTCGTCCTGGATCAGGTCGCCAGTGACGAGCGTGCGGTGGGCCTGCCAGTCGGAGTTGAAATAATGGGCGAGCACCCTGCCAAGCGATGCCTCGGTGACCATGCCGCGCAGACTGCCGTTCGCGTCGGCGAACAGATGCGGGTCCGTCAGGTGAAGAACCCGAATCGCATCTGTTGCCACCGCGTCAGCCGTCGCTTGAATAGGCCGGTTCCTTAATAGCGATATTGATCAGGCTTGTACGGGCCATCTTTGGCAACGCCGATGTACTTCGCCTGTTCGTCGGACAGTTCGGTGACCTTGGCACCAATACGATCGAGGTGCAAGCGTGCAACCTTCTCGTCGAGGTGCTTCGGCAATACGTAGACCTTGTTGTCGTAGTTGTCGCCGTTTTCCCAAAGTTCGATTTGCGCCAGCACCTGGTTGGTGAACGAACTCGACATGACAAAGCTCGGATGGCCGGTGGCGCAGCCCAGGTTCACGAGGCGGCCCTCGGCGAGCAGGATGATGCGCTTGCCGTCGGGGAAAATGACATGATCGACCTGCGGCTTGATGTTTTCCCACTCGTACTGCTTCAGGTAGGCGACGTCGATTTCATTGTCGAAGTGGCCGATGTTGCAGACGATGGCCTGGTTGCGCATCCGCTCCATCTGCGGTCCGGTAACGACGTGATAGTTGCCGGTTGCCGTGACGACGATATCGACCTGGTCGCATACTTCGTCGAAATCAACGACACGATAGCCTTCCATCGCGGCCTGCAGTGCGCAGATCGGATCGATCTCGGTTACCCAGACAGTTGCGCCGAGGCCTCGCAGCGACTGGGCGCAGCCCTTGCCTACGTCGCCGTAACCACAAACGACGGCAACCTTGCCGGCGATCATGACATCGGTGGCCCGCTTGATGCCGTCAACCAGGGATTCGCGGCAGCCATAAAGGTTGTCGAACTTGGACTTGGTGACCGAGTCATTGACGTTGAAGGCGGGGCAGGCAAGCGAGCCGTCGGCCATCATGTCGTAGAGGCGCTTGACACCGGTCGTGGTTTCTTCCGACAGGCCTTTGACGCCTTTGATGATCTCCGGGTACTTCTCGTGCAGCACCATGGTCAGGTCGCCGCCATCGTCGAGGACCATGTTCGGTTGCCAGCCATCGGGGCCGTTGATCGTCTGCTCGACGCACCACCAGTACTCGTCCTCGGTCTCGCCCTTCCAGGCAAAGACGGGCACGCCTGCCGCCGCGATGGCCGCCGCAGCGTGGTCCTGGGTCGAGAAGATGTTGCAGGATGACCAGCGAATATCGGCGCCAAGTTCTTTCAGCGTCTCGATCAGTACCGCCGTCTGGATGGTCATATGCAGGCAGCCGGTCAGGCGCACGCCATCGAGAGGTTTGCGGCCCTTGTACTCCTCGCGCAACGCCATCAGGCCCGGCATCTCGGTCTCGGCAATGGCGATTTCCTTGCGGCCCCAGTCGGCAAGCGACATATCCGCAACCTTGTAGTCGTTGTTCTGCATGGCAACGGCTTCGCTGCTCATAAGCTTTCTCCTAAAATTGGGTACCGGACACCGTGTTTCGTCCGGGTGATCGGGTAACCAGGGCCCATATCAACTGACGCGATATGGTGCCCGGTAACCTGTTTACTATGCCGCGTCCTTCAGTGCGGCGGCCTTGTCGGTCTTCTCCCAGCTCAGGTCGAGATCGTCCCGACCGAAGTGCCCGTAAGCCGCTGTCTGCTTGTAGATCGGCCTGATCAGGTCGAGCATCTTCAGAATACCGTAGGGCCTCAGATCAAAGTGTTCGCGAATTAGTTGCGTCAACTTTGTATCAGAAAGTTTCCCGGTGCCGAACGTGTATACCGAGATCGACGTGGGTTCGGCGACGCCGATCGCGTAGGACACCTGGATTTCGCAGCGGTCGGCGAGGCCGGCCGCCACGATGTTCTTGGCAACATAACGCGCTGCATAGGCAGCCGAACGATCGACCTTCGACGGGTCCTTGCCGGAAAACGCGCCGCCGCCATGGCGCGCCATGCCGCCATAGGTGTCGACAATGATCTTGCGACCGGTCAGGCCGCAATCGCCCATCGGCCCGCCGATCTCGAAACGACCGGTCGGGTTGATGTGGTACTTCGTATCCTTCTTCAGGAGTTCCGCCGGGATGATCGGCTTGATGATTTCCTCCATAACGCCCTCGCGAAGGTCCTCCATCGAGACGTCAGGAGCATGCTGCGACGATACGACGATCGCGTCGATAGCCACCGGCTTGTTGTCCTCGTAGATGAAGGTGACCTGGCTCTTCGCATCGGGTCGGAGGTAAGGCAGCGTACCGTTCTTGCGAACCTCGGACTGGCGCTGCACCAGGCGATGTGCGTATGTGATCGGTGCCGGCATCAGGACGCTGGTCTCATTGCAGGCGTAGCCGAACATCAGTCCCTGGTCACCCGCGCCCTGGTTCTCGGCCGTCTCGCGGTCCACACCCTGCGCAATGTCCGGCGACTGCTTGCCGATCGCATTCAGCACCGAGCAGGAAGCGCCGTCAAAACCCATTTCCGAACTGTTGTAGCCGATCTCGAGCACGGTGCTGCGCACCAGCTCCTCGATATCGACCCAGGCAGACGTTGTGATTTCGCCGGCGACAATGGCAACGCCGGTTTTGACCATGGTTTCGCAGGCTACCCGTGCTCTCGGGTCCTGCTCGATAATGGCGTCGAGAATCGCATCGGAGATCTGGTCGGAAATCTTGTCAGGGTGTCCTTCGGACACCGATTCCGAAGTAAAAAGGAATGAATCAGTCATGATATTAGTGAGTTCTGGTGAATGGGGCCGCGCATTGTACCCTTGATGCGGCCCTCTATAACAGGGAAAATGCGCGCCTCGCCGAAGCGAGAAAATTCCCCTTAACAAAATCAGCTCGGCCAGGCGGCCGACAAGACAGGTCCCATGCCAGACAAAGCCACCGCAGCCGCTCCAAACGATCGGCGAGAACTCGCAAACGCGATCAGAGCCCTGAGTATGGACGCCGTGCAAGCGGCAAATTCAGGCCATCCCGGGGCCCCGATGGGCATGGCCGACATCGCCGAAGTATTGTGGCGTGACTACCTGCGCCACAACCCGGCAAACCCTGCCTGGGCCAATCGCGACCGTTTCGTGCTGTCGAACGGGCACGGCTCGATGCTGCTCTACAGCGTGCTGCACCTGACCGGTTATGAAGATTTTCCGATTGAGCAATTACAGAATTTTCGACAGCTCGGCTACCGGACGGCCGGCCATCCGGAATACGAGCCAGGTGGACCCGTCGAGACGACCACCGGGCCGCTGGGGCAGGGCGTGGCAAATGCCGTCGGCATGGCGCTGGCCGAGAAAATGCTCGCGGCCCGTTTCAACAGGCCGGGGCACGAAATCGTCGATCACAGGACCTGGGTGTTTCTCGGTGATGGCTGCCTGATGGAGGGCATCTCGCACGAGGCCTGCTCGCTGGCGGGGACGCTCAAGCTGGGCAAGCTCATCTGTTTCTACGACGACAACAATATTTCGATCGATGGCGAGGTCGACGGCTGGTTCACCGACGACACGCCGGCGCGTTTCGAGGCGTACGGCTGGCAGGTGGTTCGGGATGTAGACGGCCACGATGCGGCATCGATAGCCGCGGCGATCGACCAGGCCGTGAGTGAAACACAACGCCCCACGCTGATCTGTTGCAAGACGATCATTGGCTTCGGCGCGCCGCACAAGCAGGGCACCGCGGCGACGCATGGTGCGCCGCTGGGCGAGGCCGAAATTGCTGCGGCACGCGAGGAACTGGGCTGGGACGCAGCGCCGTTCGAGGTGCCGGACGAGATCCGGGCCGCCTGGGATGCGAAAGAGAGTGGCGTGGCTGCGGAGGCGGACTGGAACCAGGCATTCGCCGCCTACAATGCCGAG
>Ga0210081_1000011_pt1 | contig 46993 bp, 38 predicted proteins | sample White_ThreeSqA_D_FD_185589 | JGI IMG/M metagenome (GOLD analysis project Ga0210081, IMG submission 185589) | Wetland microbial communities from the San Francisco Bay, California, USA, that impact long-term carbon sequestration -... | ecosystem: Environmental > Aquatic > Marine > Wetlands ...
TACGGCGTCGCATCGGCCGTAGCCGCATCCGGCCCGGTGGCACCATAGGCATCCGACAGCAGGAACGGTGTCGAGAGACAACCGCAGGCACCGAACACCTCGGGATGGTCCTTGACCAGGTAAAACGACAGCAGGCCACCCATCGACGCGCCCGCCGCGAAGGTGTTTTCCGGACCCTGCAACGTGCGGAACCCGGCGTTGACGCGCGGCATCAGTTCTTCGATCAGGAAGCGCGCGTATTGCGGCGCCGCATGCCATGGTGAGTATTCGGTGAAGCGCTGCGGCGAACTCCAGACACCGACAACGATGGCGGGCTCGAAGCGCCCTTCGCGAACGCCTGCCGTCATCGCTTCATCGACGCCCCAGTCGATCCCGGTGTTGGCGATGCGCGGGTCGAACAGGTTCTGCCCGTCGTGCATGTAGATGACGGGGTAGCGCCGCTCGGGGTCATCGTCGTATCCCTCCGGGAGCCAGATCGTGACGTTACGGTCTTCGTCCAGAAACCTGGAGTGCACATCCTTCCAGTACAGCAGCGTTCCCTGTATGCCGGCATGCTGCCACGTGTCCATGTAATAAGCGGCGTCCAGCGCGTGCGTAAAAAGCCCGTCGCCGATTTCGAAGACAACGGATTCCAGTGGCTCCAGCTGCAGCCGGAACAGACCGGTACCACCGTCAATCACGAGTTCGCTGTTGTTGGTGCCGTACAGGGCATCGGCAAGCGCGTAGCGTCCGTCCGTCAGTGACCATGCACGAACGATATCCACGGGCACTGCCATCGTGATGTCGTAGCTGCGAGCGGCGTCGAAGTTCGAAACGACGATGCGTTGCTCGTCGTCGTTCCAGCGCACGAAGGAAAACAGCCGGTCGTCGTAACCGGCCGTGTGTGCGCGATTCCAGTCATGGATCTCGGCGTAGGCGCCGAGCATCACGGGATCGGTAGCGCTGTAGTTCAGCAAGCGCGCGTAATAGTCACGCAGTTCGCGCTCGTCCGTGCTCAGCAAGGCCCCGTCGAAAGCGCCGCCATTCATCCAGCGCTGGTGCGCCGGCACGCCAGCATAGTCGAACAGCGACGTGCGCATGGGCTCGTCGTAGTCGGGATTACCGGCACCCTGTGCACCGACTTCCTGGCCGAAGTACAGCATCGTCGGCGAGCTGCCGATCAGTGCCGAGACGACCATCGCGGGGCGGCCGCGGTCCGCATCACCGGCGAAGTTGCTGCTGGCGATGCGTTCCTCGTCATGGTTTTCCAGGAAGTGCAGCATGTGCTCTTCGATGTCGAGCAGTCCCGCCTGCGTGCCGACGATGGCATCGGTGCTCGCTGCACCCTGCACAACGAGTTTCAGCGTGTCGTACAGGCCGACCTTGTCGTAAAGGTAGTCGATCAATCCGAGTTCGACATAGTTGCGGTAGTTGTCAGGGTTGTAGATCTCTGCCAGCAGGAACGCATCGGGATTCGCAGTCCTGATCGATGCGTTCAGGTAGCTCCAGAATTCGACCGGAACCATTTCCGCCATGTCGTAACGGAATCCGTCGACGCCTTTACCGATCCAGTAGAGCGTGATATCGCGAAACTTGGTCCAGCTGTCGGGAATGTCCTTGTCCGACCAGAATTGCAGGTGCTCTGCGACCGTCCAGTTGCGTGCCTCTTCCGGCAGGCGGTCGAACGCGAAACTGCCGTCCGGGCGCACGCCATGATTGATCTTGACGGCTTCGAACCAGTCGCTGAAAAGAGGCTGCGCAGTGCGGACATCATTGGCAGTCCAGCGAGCGGGTGATTCGTCGAATTCGCCGTCGGCTAACGGGTTCGGCTCACCGCCGAGCGGCACGAACCCCTCCGGCGGTTCCGGCACGACGAAGTCCTCGCCAACGACGTAATAGAAATTGTTGTCTTTCGCCCATACCACCGACGTATCGTCGCTGGCACCGAAGTCCTCGACGCCAGGTGGGTTCGAGACCGAATGGTAGCCGCGGGCAACGTGGTTGGGCACGATGTCGATGATGACCTGCATGCCGTGCGCATGCGTGCGCTCTATCAGCGCCTCGAACTCGGCAAGCCTGTTGGCCGGATCATCGGCGAGGTCCGGGTTGACGTTGTAATAGTCCTTGACCGAGTACGGCGATCCGGCACGTCCCTTGACGACGTCGGGATCGTCATTGCTGATGCCGTATTCGGTGTAGTCGGTGACCAGGGCGTGGTGCGGGACGCCGGTGTACCAGATGTGGGTCGTCCCGAGCTCGCGGATACCATCGAGCGCGGCATCTGTGACATCACTGAATTTGCCAACGCCGTTTTCCTCGATAGTCCCCCACGGCACGTTCGCCGTCTGCTGGTTGCCGAAGAGTCGCGTGAAGACCTGGTAGACGACGGCCTTGCCGGTCTTCCCGGTTTGCGGATTGACGACCAGTCGAACCGGCGAGTGGTCCCAGTCGGCACGAATGACAAGGCGGTTGTTCTTCCGGTCATGCCAGGCGCCGGGCCCGCTTTTCGGGTCCCGTCGGGACAGCGGAATCGTTTGGTTGCCGAAGCGCAGTTCCTCGACATCGGCGCTCCAGTTGTGAATGACGATGTCGAGCTCGCGTGTCCCCGGCATGCCGTCGTAACTGCCGCCGTCGCGCCGCAGCTCGACGACCAGGGAGTCGCCATCCCTCTCCGCATCGAACCGCAGCAGCTCGAACTGGCCGAATTCCAGGCTCAGGCGGCTCGAACCATCGTCCTCGTACATCGTGCCGGTGGAATGCTTTACCGACTCGTCGGCGTAGTAGTGCAGCGTAAGGTGCTCGCTCGAATAGTCGCGGGTCGTTTGCACGACATCGACCATCGGCACGAATGAGCCCGCGCGCACCAGTACCGGGATGGTTTCGAGGGTGACCGGCACGTTGACCGTTTGCGAGCCGGCGTAACGGGTGTCGTCCCAGAAATCAAACCAGGCCCCGGCGGGCAAGTCGATCGCGATGCTGTCGGCGCCGGGATCGGTCACAGGTGCGACGAGGAAGGCATTGCCCCAGAGGTAAGCGTCATCGTTGTCGATGAGGCTGGTATCGGCTTCGTCCTCGAAGAACAGTGGGCGCATCAACGGCATGCCTGTCGTGCTGTTCTCCCAGGCCAGCGTGTAGTTGTAGGGCAGCAGCCGGTACCTGAGATCGATATAGTCGCGCACGATATCGCGGGTTTCGCGATCGTGGAATACCGGCTCGGAAGCGATGTGTTCCTGCCCGTGCGGCCGGTAGACCGGCTGGAACGTGCCGTACTGCAACCAGCGGATATAAAGTTCCTTGTCGAACTCCTTGCCTTCGGCGAAACCACCGAGGTCCGAGTGCGTGTACGCGAGGCCAAACAGGCCCATCTGCAGGCTCAGTTCGACCTGCGGCTTGAGTCCGCCCCACGAGCGGCTGACATCGCCGGTCCACGGAACGAGCGCATATCGCTGCGAGCCGACGAAGCCGGAGCGCATCAGCAGCAAGGGCCGCATGTCCGGGAAGTTGGCGACCTGGTTCTCGTAGACCATTTTTGCCCAGACGTGGCCGAACGCATTGTGGACCGCGTCGCCACGTGCCTGGATGGCGTAATCGCTGAGCCAGTGCTGAATATCGTCGGGATGCACTTCCGGTTCGCCGAGATCGCCCCAGGTTGCGGCGATTCCCTGGTCGAACAGGCGGTCGTAGGCTTGCCAGAACCATTGTCTTGCATTGGCGTCGAAAACGTCGATCAGGCCGGTGTTGCCGAAATAGAAGTCGAAGCGATACGGTTCGCCATTGTCGTTCTTTGCCAGCACATCGTTGTCGACGGCCTCCTGCCAGTTGTTTGATGTGCTGAGCACGAACGGCTGGGTGACGGCGATAGTTCTGACGCCATCCGCGGCGAAGTCCGCGATCATGTCCTCTGGCGTCGGGAATGCAGGTCGATACCAGTCGAGGTTGCCGACGTGACCCTTGATGTCAGGGCCGTACCAGTAGAGGTCGAGGATCACGGCGTCGAGCGGCATGTCGGCGTCGCGGAAGCGTTGCACGACGTCCCGCGCTTCCTCCTCGCTGTGATAGCCGAACCGCGACGCGAAATTGCCGAATGCCCAGCGGGGCGGTAATGGTTGCGTGCCGGTGACATCGGTGAGGTTACGGATCACCGCCGGGTAGTCGTCCCCGGCGATGACGAGGTAGGCCGTGCGGCCACTCACGGCCTCGAACGCCAGCACGTCGGGGTCGCTCTTGCCGATGTCGAGCCAGCCGCTGGCCGAGTTGTCGAACACGATCATGTAGCGATCCGAGGACAACACGGCCGACAGGCTGTAGTACATCTGGTCGGTGTGTGTCGTGTACTCGTACGCCGCCTTGTTGTAGAGCGGCATGCGCTGGCCGCGGCGGTCCATGCCGAGAACGCGTTCGCCGCCGCCGAGGATCTTCTCGCCCGGGCCGAGGCGGAAGCGAAAGCCTCGCATCGTGTCGTTACGGAAATAGCCCTCGTCTTCCGACAGCAACGCGTTGTCGTCGCGCAGGTATTCGATACGCACCGGCGACTTGCTGACGCTCGCAGTCAAACCGGCGATGCGGACGATGATCGAGCCCTCGGTCTCCTCGAATGCGGTCGGTATCCCGGGAGGATTTCCGCGCAGAGCGAACGAGGGCAGCTGCACAAGACCGTCTTCGGCGTAGTGGATTTCGAAAGCGGACTCGTCGAGCGGCGTAATCCGCAGTTCCCCGATGTCGGTCTGCACCACAAGCGTGGTCCCGACGATCGCATGATCGACGTAGTTGCCAAAATCCGCCCGTGCCGCCGGCAGCAGGGTCAAACAAAGCGCTATTCCTGTCAGCAATCGTCGCATGCCTGGTCGATATCCTCTGGCTGGTTCCGGGTACGGCCCACAATGTTAGTCAATTCAAAGAATTACCGGGGATGAATACGTTTGCAGCGCGGTCAATGCGACGGCGCCAGTTGCTACAATACTTGCCACTTCCGGGGGGAGAGTTCGATGCAGCAAAAACCACGCTTAAGCTTCTGGCAGATCTGGAACATGTGTTTCGGGTTTCTCGGCATCCAGTTCGGTTTCGCGCTGCAAAACGCCAATGTCAGCCGCATATTCCAGACACTCGGCGCTTCGATCGACGAGATCCCGATTCTCTGGGTAGCCGCACCACTCACCGGCCTGATCGTACAACCGATTATCGGTTACATGTCGGACCGCACCTGGAACCGCCTAGGACGGCGGCGCCCGTATTTCCTGGTCGGGGCCATCCTTGCGTCGCTTGCTTTGTTCGTCATGCCGAACTCACCGGCGCTCTGGGTTGCGGCCGGCATGCTCTGGATCATGGACGCCAGTATCAATGTCTCGATGGAACCATTTCGAGCGTTCGTCGGTGACATGCTGCCGGAGAACCAGCGGACCGGCGGGTTTGCGATGCAGACGTTCTTCATCGGCATCGGCGCAGTGGTTGCCTCGGCCTTGCCCTACCTGATGACGAACTGGTTCGATGTCAGCAATACGGCCGCGCCGGGCCAGGTCCCGGATTCGGTCAAGTTGTCTTTCTACTGGGGTGGTGCAATCTTCCTGCTCGCCGTGGCCTGGACCGTGTTCCGGACGCGCGAGTATTCGCCACAGCAGCTCGCGGAATTCGATGCCGCGCGCCCGGCCGAGCACGTGGCGGAAGCGGTCGCATTGCGCCCGGCAACGAAATACCTCGGTGGCGGCGTCGCCTGGGCAGCGATCGGCATCGCAGGCTGGCTCTGGGTGATGGGCAAGGGTCTCGACAAGCAGTTGTACGTACTCGTCGGCGGCTTCGCCGTGTTCGGCGCGCTGCAGGTCATTGCCGGCCTGCTGCAGAAAAACGGTCGTACCGAGAACGGCCTGTACCACATCATGCACGACCTGTTTCATATGCCCAGGGTCATGCGGCAACTGGCTGTCGTACAGTTCTTCTCTTGGTTTGCGCTATTCGCAATGTGGATTTACGGAACATCGGCCGTTACCAGCCATCACTTTGCGACCACCGACGTCACGTCGGCGGCATACAACGACGGTGCCGACTGGGTGGGCGTCCTGTTCGCCGCGTACAACGGCTTTGCAGCCCTGGCGGCTATCGCGATCCCGTTCGTGGCCAGCCGCCTCAGTTGCCGGGTCTGCCACCTGATCAACATGACCATCGGCGGCATTGGCCTGATCAGTTTCTATTTCATCCGCGATCCGTCGATGCTGTTGATCCCGATGATCGGTGTCGGTATCGCGTGGGCGTCGATCCTGTCGTTGCCTTACGCGCTGCTGTCCAGCAACCTGCCGTCACACAAGATGGGCATCTACATGGGGATCTTCAATTTCTTCATCGTGATCCCGCAGCTCGTAGCTGCAAGCGTTCTCGGGCTGGTTCTGCGTGAGTTCTTCGACCTTCAGAGTATCTATGGCCTGGTGATCGGCGGAGTGCTGATGATAGTCGCCGGGTTCGCGACGATGCTCGTCGACCCGGAGGCGGAGCCGAAATAAGAGCGCCTACGGCTCGAGCAACGAGTTCCTGTGGATCGCAACGGCGCTCATTGGTGGCAGTGACACGGTGACCGTGCCGTCGGCCTCGACCCTGACATTGTCGGCCTGGCACCCGCTAACGACGTCGCAGTAGGTGCCGGGATCCATGCTCGTGTGCAACGTGCCGAAGAACGGCCCGGTACCGAGGTTGATGACGACGAATCCGCGGTCGCCCCGGCCGAACGCGATCGTCACGTCGGTTGGCGCCTGCCAGTCGGACACATCGGTGCCGGCCGTTGTATTGCGGAATCCGACCATGCCTGCGATCGCCGGGCGCCGATGCTCGCAAACCCAGGCTGCGTCGCACTCGCCATTGCCGGCAATCGGCCTGGAATCAGGCGGACCCTGGTCGCCGTCCTCGAAGCGGTAACTCGACATGACCATCGGGTAGCCATAGGGCCAGGCAAGCATGAATACGTTCGCCAGTTCATAGCGCTCGCCGCTCTTGTAATTCAGGACCTCCGACGCACCGGCGTGGCCACGCTGGATGTCGTGGTTGTCGACGAAAACGATGGCTTTCTCAGCCGGCAGGAAACCGGGTCGTGACGCGAAGCCCGCCAGTACGTCGAGTTGCCCGTTCGCAAACGCGTCGAACAGGACCATCGGGTACTTGAATTCGGATACGCGACCGTTGCCGAGGTAGTCGTGCGCATCGATCGGTTCGCCACCCCGGTCGATAACCTCCTGGTAAATCAGGGCGTCGCTATCAAGCAGCTGCAGGATCTCGGTGATGTCCGTTGCTGCGATATGTTTTGCCGCGTCGATGCGAAAACCAGCGACCCCGAGCGAGAGCATGTCGTTCAGGTAGGCTGCGATGCGCGCCTGCACCGCCGCATCACCGGTATCGAGATCGGCCAGCCCCGACAGCTCGCAGTTCTGCACTTCCCACAGATCCTGGTAGTTTTGGATATGGTCGTTACCGTTACGACCGCAGTGATGAAAGTCGTCATAGCCGTAGGGCACCGGATAGTCGTACTCCGAGTACCCGGACCCGGCGACGCCGGTGCCGGTGCCGACCATCGACATGTGGTTGATGATCGCATCGCCGTAAATCGCGACGCCGGCCGCATCACAGCGCCGCACCATGTCCGCAAATTCCTCCCGGGTGCCGCCGCGGCTTTCCAGCAGGTAGCTGACGGGCTGATAGCGCGTCCACCACTCGGGCCCCGGTATGTGTTCCTGTGGCGGCGACACCTGCACGGCCGCGTAGCCCGCAGGACCCAGGAACACCTCGCACTCGCGGGCGATATCGGGCCAGCTCCACTCGAACAGCTGCACAAAAACGGTACGCGGCGTTGCCGATGGTCCGGGTGCAACTTCGGCCAGCTCCGGCGATGGCACATCGTCCGGGGAACATGCGGCGAGGCCGAGCAGCCAGAGGGCGGCCACGTGATAACGAATCAGGGAACGGTTCATGCGTACCATGCTACGTGCGACAGAAGACGCACTTCAATGCCATGCAAACGTATTCAATGGCCGGATGTACGGCTGCGCGCCGCGCCGCAGGATTCGCGAATGACGAGCCGGGGCGCCATCAGTTTCGACTTGACCGGCTGCTCCTTGATCAGGCCGACGATACCCTCGACCAGGCCTTCGGCAGCCATCTGCGCATTTTGCTGCACGGTGGTCAGGGCCGGCGATACGTACGCCGCCAGCGGCATGTCGTCGAAGCCGACGACACTGACGTCGTCGGGAACGCGGATGCCGTGTTCGGCGAGCGCGCGCATTGCCCCGATCGCGATCAGGTCCGTGACTGCAAAAATGGCATCGAAGGATTCGCCGCTGGCAAGCAGTTTTTGCACAGCCCGGTAGCCGAGCTTTTCCGAATTATCCGCGGCGACCCGCAGCGTGTCGCTGGGCTCGATTTGCGCTTCTCGCAGCGCCCGGGTGTAACCGGCGTAGCGTTCGGCATGTTCCGGGCTGCGGTGCTTTCTGCGGCCGATATAGGCAATCGACCTGCGCCCGAGATCCAGCAGGTGCCGCGTGGCCTGGTAACCGCCGCTTTCGTTGTCGCAGCCGAACGAGCGACCCAGCCGGTCGTCGATGATCGGGCCCCAGATCATGAAGCGCGTGTTGGCCTTGGACAGGGCATCCAGTTTTTCACGATACTCGGCGTAATCACCGTAGCCGAGCAGGATCAGTCCGTCGGCGCGATGACTTGCCTGGTATTCGATGTGCCAGTCGGCCGACAGTTGCTGCAGCGATACCAGCACGTCGTAGCCGAGGCTCGCAGCGGCCCGGATGATGTTGTCGAGAATCGCCAGGAAAAACAGGTTCAACTTCCTGTCGGTGCCGTCGCTGTCATCGAAAAGCAGCAACGCGAGCGTGTTGCTCTGGTGAGTGCGCAGCCCCGCCGCATTCCTGTTGACGAAATAGTTCAGGTCGCGGGCAATCGCCTGGATCCGGTTCCTGGTTTCTTCACGGACGAGCGGCGAGTTTCGCAAGGCCCGGGATACGGTGGCCTGGGATACACCGGCGATATCCGCAATATCTCGTGACGTTGGGTTCGTGTCTTTGCTCATGCGAGCTCAAGCCGGGGTCAATGTTCTATGCAGTTCTTTTTAGCATAATTGGCCTGCTGGCGCTGGCCGAATAACGTGGTCGATGGTAGAGCGTCGGGGCGGTGTGTGAGAGCATACGCGTTCGGCAGTCAGGGAACAGGCATGACGATATCGACATTACTGGTCGGCGACATCGGCGGCACCAACGCGCGGTTCGCGTTGGCAACCGGCGATGCCGCGCGCTTCGAGAAATCGCTCGACCTGCAATGCGCCGACTTCGCGACCGCCAATGATGCGATCGAACACTATCTGGAGCAGACGCAGTCGGGACCACCGGGGGCCATTTGCATAGCCGCCGCTGGCGCCGTCATCGATGGCGTCATCGATGTGACCAACAATCACTGGCGCCTGTCCGAGCAGGACCTGCGCGCCACTTTCGACGTGCACACGGTGCGCCTGCTGAATGACTTTGCCGCCGTTGCCTACGCGATCCCGTTATTGAAGGCGACGGATCTGGAAAACGTCGGGCCGGCAATGCCGGTCGAACTGCCCGCAGGGGATTTCCGGGTTGCGGTCGTCGGTCCCGGGACGGGCCTCGGCATCGCGGGCCTGTACCGCAGTGCGGGCGTGCTGACGCCCATTACCGGGGAGGGCGGCCATAGCGGCTTCGCGCCGGCGACAGCGCTGCAGATAGCCATCCTCAAAGTCCTGACGAAGAAATTCGGTCGGGTATCGACCGAGAGGCTGGTATCCGGCGCCGGGCTGGTCGACGTTCATGCTGCGCTCGCCGAGGTTCGCGGCGAGTCATCGGCGGTCAGCCAGGCGGCGGAGATCTTCGCCCTTGCCGCAGCCGAGGATTCTCTGGCGGCGACCGCGGTCAACGTGTTTTTCGAAATCCTGGGCCAGGTCGCTGGTGATCTTGTCCTGACGCTGGGCGCGACTGACGGTGTTTACATCGGCGGCGGCATTTCGCGGCGCTATCCGGAAATGCTCGCCAGCAGCAGTTTTCGCGCCGCGTTCGAGAACAAGGGACGCTATCGGTCGCTGATGGAACGCATCGGCACGCGCCTGATCATGCACGAGCAGACCGGCCTGCTCGGCGCAGCCTACTGCGCAATGGAACTGACCCGCCGGAACTAGCCGGCGTCGTCGCGCACGGTTGCCGCGGCGTCGCGGGCGGTTGCCGTGATCCCGACCGTGTGGCGCGGGAAGGCGCTCGCATCAATCGTTTCGAGGTAGCCGTGCCAGGCCGCGTAGCCGATGACCGGTATGATGACGACGAGCCCGATAAACGCTGTCACGACGCCCAGCAGCAGCATAACGACGACCAGCGTCAGCCAGACGAACATGGCGCGCTTGTTGCGCAGTACCGCATTCACCGAGGTGACAATGGCCGTGATGCTGTCCACGTCGCGATGCATGATCATCGGCAGCGAAAAGGCGCTTGCCGAGAATGTGACGGCTGCGAAGACGGCACCGATCATCGAACCGAAGCCGAGGAACGTTACGAGATCGCGGGTGCTCAGCGTGCCTTCGGTCGGGAAAAAGACCGTCACCATGACCGCTGCCCGAGCCCAGACCAGGAAGATCACCATCAGGACCAGTGCGAAAATCATTTCGTTGCCGAAGTGCCGCTTGAATGCCGCGCGCAGGCTACGGGCTAACAACGGCTCCTGGCCGCGCTCGATCTGCGCGGCGATCGCGTACAAGCCGATACACGTCAGCGGTGCCAGAAAGACGAAGCCCCCGAGCATCGCGTACATGATCCACTGGCTGCCATGGAACCAGGCGAACAGGCACACGACGCCGATCAGCACGGCGACCGACATTCCGTAGATCATGCTTTGCTGCGGCGCCTGTAGCAGGTCGGAGATGCCGAGCCGCACCCAGCGCAGCGGCGCCCACATGCCGAGCTTTTTGCACGGCGCAACGAAAGGCATTTCGCCGCGGTCGAAATCGGCCGGATTCGTGTCGCTCATCGTCACTCCCCCCACAAGGTTTTCCCCGATGGATGATGATCCTGCAATTGGGGAACGCTGGCAATCAGGTACCGCGACGGTCACCGGTACTCGTGGAGTTAAGGAGCATCTCCCCACACGGCATCGGGGTCCGGGACGAGTTCCTCGTAGAGGGCGATGGTCTTGGCGACCGTATCCTCGTTCTGGAAGGCTGTCGCGATACGTTCCCTGGCGGCGGCGCCCACGCGTCTGCGCAGGTCATCGTCACGATACAAGCGCTCGATGGCAGCGGCGAGCGCCGCCGCATCGCGCGGTGGGACGACGATGCCGGACACACCGTCGACGACCAGTTCCGGGCTGCCGCCGGAGTTCGTGACGACGGGCGGCACGCTGTAGGCCATGGCTTCGATGATGGCGCGCGCCAGGCCTTCGCGTTTCGTGCTCGGCATGCAAAAGACGTCACAGGCGGCGCTCAGCGCAGGCGCGTCGCTGCGAAAGCCGGTACGGTGAATACGTTCGCCCGCAGGGCTCCGCGCAATGCGTCGCGTCAGTGCCGGCGCATCCATGCGGCCTACCAGCAGCAGGTGTACCGGCACATCCTCAGGCAGTGCCTCGATGGCATCGATCAGGAAGTCGATGCCCTTGCGCGGCCGGTAATTGGCGGTGCATCCGACGACGAACGCATCGCCCGGAATGCCGAACTGCGTGAGATCCGCAGGCGTCGCGTCATACCACTCGAGGTTGTGCCCCTTGTGAATCGTGACCGGGCGCTCGGGCGGCATGCGCAGGAATGCCGGCTGCATTTCGAGGAAGTGACGGCGGATAGCTTCGGCCACGCAGATGATGCGGTCGATGCGGGGATTCAGGTAACGCATCCAGGACATCGGGTCCAGGAAGCCGACCGCACCGACGATGCCGCGGTAACAGACAACCTTGACCGGCAGGCCCTTGCAGGCGCGCAGGCCGTTGCTCACCGCCTTGTTATTGAACGTGTGCATGATGTGATAGCGGCCGCGCACGAGTTCCTTCCGCAGCGCCGCGATTCCCTGCCGGTTGAAGTTGGTGGGCAGGGGAATGTCGAGCGTCGGTACACCGGCATCGGTGAGCGTCTTGTTGTTCGGGTGGTCGGCCGGACACAGGACCGTTACCTCGATGCCCGCGTTGTGCATGCCGATAAAGGTCGCGACCGTCGGCCGGTCAGCGTCATCGGTAATGCACAGGGAGCGAATCGCCACGCGGTCCGTTACGTGGCGAACAGCGGGTTGTCCAGGATTTTCACCGCGACCTGCTGGCCGGTCACCGAGAAAGCGATGTACTCGTACTTGACGCCGGATTTTTCGACGAACTCCTGGAATGCCCTGAACTCATGCTGTTGCCAGCGATGAAAGTTGTAGTACTCATCGAACAAGACAATCGCCCCGGGTTGCAGGCGTTCCCCGAGCGCTTCGAAAATGGTAACCGTCGACGAGTAGAGGTCGCAGTCGACATGCAGGAAGGCAACCGCTCCGTCATGTTCCTTGAGGAACACCGGCAGCGTTGCATCGAAATACCCGACATGAAACTCGACGTTCTCGGGCACCTTGGGCATGCGCTTCTGTGCGAAAGCACCGATCGGGTTGCCGTTCCAGTGTTCCTGGATGCCGTCGAAAGAGTCGAAACCATGTACGACCCCCTTGACCCGAGGCGCGATCCAGCGCATCGACTTGCCCCTGCCGACGCCGAACTCCAGGTACAGGCCCGGCTTCGACACCTTCTCGAGCGCAAAGGCGACCAACGCCGGGTGCTTCTCGAAATAGGGCGCGTCGACCATGTTGGCCTTGATGTACTCGAGCGTGTCCCGCTTGGCCTCGAGGTTCATGTCGACCAGGAGGTTGGAGGAATAGTGCTTCAGCATGAAACGGCGAAAGAGGAACTCGCTCAGCGTGCGCTTGAACAGTGGCATCGGGGCACCCATCGGGCATTGGCGGACGCCGCGTAAGGTATCACAAAGCGCCGTTTCATGGAGCCTGCAGAGAGCCAGGGCGGCGGGTGGAAGCGGCCTCTGGCGGTTGGCCCGATCACCGGGAAAAAGCCCGGATAGTGCACTGCGTCACGCCCCGAAACCCGCGCGATTCGTAGACTCGGGGGTCCTTATTGTCAAATTCGGGGTCGTCACGCACGCCGCATCATGTCCGGGAACGCCACCGCAATGCCATTGCAGTCAAAAGTGTCGCTGACGCTGGCGGTTCTTATTGCCGGATTTACCCTCGCGAGCTACCTGATCCTGCGCGCAATCGTGATCCCGGCCTTCGCCGATATCGAGCGAGCCGCCGCCGAGGCTGACCTGAAGCGGGCGGCAATGGCGATCGAGGCGGACATCGAGAACCTCGAGGCGGTCACGGCAGACTGGGCGCCGTGGGACGACATTTACTACTACGTGCGCGGCGAGAACCCGGACTTCGCGAGGTCCAACCTGGATCGGCCGACGCTGGTCAACCTGGGCCTCGATTTCATGACGATCTACAGGGCGGATGGCTCCAGGGCCTGGGGCCAGTTGCTCGTCGACGGGGAGGAGACGGCCATCGACGAGCTCGGGCTGATCTCGCCGGGTGACCCGGCAGCGGCACGGCTGACCCGCCATGAGAGTCCTGCCAGTGCGACAGCTGGCCTGGTCGCGACCAGACTCGGCCCGATGCTGATCAGCTCTCGGCCAATCTTGCGCTCGGACAGTTCCGGCAGCGTTGCCGGCGCGATGATCATGGGCGAGTTTCTCGATGATGCGAGCCTCGCGCGCCTGCGCGAGCGCACCGGTGTCGACCTGGACTGGGAACTCAACGATGACGCCGCCGGCAGCAGCCCGGCAGCCGGTGTGGACCTCGTCGTTGGCGAACAGAGCGTGACGAGCCACACGGTACTCAACGACATCCAGGGCGCGCCACTGCTTAACCTGTATACCGAAACGCCGCGCCGCATTTCGTCATTGGGCACAAAGACCGTGCAGGCGGCTTCGCTGTCGCTGCTGTTCGCGGGCGTACTGTTGACGGGTGCAATCTGGTTCATGCTGCGCCGCACGATCCTGCGGCCGATCGAGAAACTCGCGCACCACATCGATGCGATTCGCACGAGCGGCGATTTTTCACGGCGCCTGGCGTTGAGTGGCAACGACGAGATCGGCGCGCTTGCACGGCAGTTCGACGACCTGACCGACGAAGTTCACGATGCGCGCCAGGCGCTGCTGGACCAGTCGTTCAAGGCAGGCAAGGCCGATACCGCGGCCGAAGTCCTGCACAACATACGCAACGCGATGACGCCGATGATCAACGGGCTCGAACGCCTCGGAAAATCTTTTGCCGTTGCCCGGAACCTGCGTGTTGCCGAGGCGACCGAGCAACTCGCCAATCCGGAGTGCCCTGCCGAGCGCAAGCTGAAGTTCCTGCAATACATCGATGCGTCGTTCAGGCACATCACTAAAGTCGGGGATGACGCGCTGCAGGATCTGCACATCGCGACCTCCCAGGCGCGCCAGATCGAAGGCATCCTGTCGGACCAGGAGAAATTCACCAACGTGGCGCCGGTCGCGGAAAACCTCATCATCGACGAAGTGCTCGGCGAGGCTGTGCATGTCATTCCCCGCGACGCTCAGCCCGATATCGCGATCGATTTGTCGGGGACGCTGGCACTGTACCGCGTGAAGGCCCATCGCATAGGTTTGTTGCAGGTCCTGAGCAACCTGATCCTGAATGCCTACGAGTCCATCCAGCGCTCCCGGCCGGACGGCGGCCGGATATCGTTTGACGCAGCCCCGGCGAGCGATGACGACCGGTCCATGGTGCGCCTGACGATCCGCGATAACGGCAGCGGTTTCGACGCTGCTACCTGCGAAAAAATATTCCAGCGCGGTTTCACATCGAAAGTCGAAGGCGCAACGACCGGGTTGGGTCTGCACTGGTGCGCCAATGCCGTTGCCGGCATGGGCGGACGCATTGCTGCGGAAAGTCGCGGCATGGGGCAGGGAGCCGAATTTCATGTGCTGCTTCCGGCAGCACAGGGAGGTTGAACATGTATACGGTCGAAAATCAGGAATTCATTCGCGTGCTAGTCGCCGATGACGACGAGCATGTGCTCGAATGCTATCGCGAAGCTTTCGGCGAAGAGGAGCCGACCAATCACATGCAAGCGCTCGATGCGCTGTCTGCCGAACTGTTCGATCCGCAAACCGATATCGACGATCAGCCAAAGTTCGACGTTGTTGCGTGCCGCCAGGGCGAAGAAGCGATCCGTACGGTTGCTGCTGCTGCAGAGCGCGGTGCCCCGTTCGACGTCATCATCCTGGATGTTCGTATGCCGCCCGGAATTGACGGCGTCGAAGCAGGCAGCCGCATTCGCAAACTCGACCCGGATGTCGAAATCGTGTTCGTGACTGGCTTCTCGGATATTCCGCTGGAAGAACTGCGACGTCGCGTGCCGCCGCCGATGCGCCTGCATTATTTCAACAAGCCCCTGTCTTTTACCCGGCTCGCCGAGGACGTGGCGACGATGGTGCGCTCACACTGAGATTCGAAGCGATGACTCATAAAGAATTTTCGACAGCCAATCGCGTACTCGTCGTCGACGATGATGCACTGCTGATCGGTGAATACGTTCGTTGCCTCGGCGAAGATTTCGAGCCGGACGTGAATACGGCGACGCTCAGTGATCTCGAAAAGGTCCTCTTCGGTGAGGAAACCGATGAACATGGCGGCGCCCGCTTCGAAGTCCACTCCCGCAACCAGGGCGAGGCCGCAGTCGAAGCCGTGAAGACGGCAATCGCAGAGGGCAGGCACTATGCGATCGTCTTTATCGATATCCGCATGCCGCCCGGCATCGATGGCATCGAGGCGGCCAAGCAGATTCGCGAACTCGACCCGAACGTGAACCTCGTCGTCGTTACGGGTTCGACCGACCCGGAGCCCGAGAATCTCGGCAAGCTGATCCCTCCGGCGGACAAGATCTTCTTTTTCAAGAAGCCCTTCCATGGGCTCGAATGTCGACAACTCGCAGCAGCGTTGTGCGGCAAATGGCATGCTGACATGGCGCTCAGGAGCGCCAACGAGGAACTGGAGCGCCGTGTCGAGGAACGCACGGCGGCTCTGCAAAAGCTGGCCTATTTCGACATGGTCACACGGCTGCCGAACCAGTTGTTGTTGATCGAGGAGTTGAAGGCGCTGATCGAACGGGCCGAGGAGTCCGAAGGCGACACCGTGGTGGTGCTGCTCGACATCGATCGTTTCAGTTTCATCAACGAGACGATGGGCTTCGAGTCGGGCACCGAGCTGTTGCGGTCGGTCGGTAACCGGCTGGTGCGAACGTTCTGCGAAGATGCGAACAGCGCCGGAACAATCGTCGGTCGCTTCGGCGCCGATGAGTTTGCCATCCTGATGCCCGGGGTGGAGTCAGATTCCGACATTCGTGAGCTGGCAGAACTCGTCAAGCAAACCGTCGAAGAGCCATTCCTGATTAACGGCCGCGACCTGTACCTGAAAGCGAGTATCGGCGTATCGTGGCACCCGGTTCACGGGCGGGACGCGAAAGAGGTATTTCGCTGCGCCGAATCTGCCTTGCATCGGTCGATGCGCAGCCTCGAGCACGCGATCACCTACTATCACAGTGAGATGCGATTCCGGGCGCGCCACAAATTCGATCTCGAAGCGGAACTGCGTGGCGCCATCGACAACGGCCAGATCACGGCTTTCTACCAGCCCCAGCAAAGTACCCGAACCGGTGCCCTGGCGGGCGTAGAAGCGCTGGCGCGCTGGATACGGCCGGATGGATCGGTCGTGGCGCCGTCTGACTTCATACCGCTCAGCGAAGAAATGGGCATTTCGGACATCCTCTTCGAATCCATCATGCGAACGGTTTGCGAAGACGTCGCGCGCTGGCGTGATGCCGGCGGCTGGGACATACCGGTGAGCGTCAACCTGTCGGCTCACCAGTTACGTAACCGGAACCTGGTCGCGTTGATCAAGGGCATCCTGAACAGCAACTCGGTGGACAAGAAACTGATCAATCTCGAACTGACCGAAACGGTGTTGCTGGAGGACCTGACGATCGCGCAACCCATGTTGCATGACCTTGCGGCCTACGGCGTCGGCATCCACATCGATGATTTCGGTACTGGTTACTCGTCGTTGAGTTACCTGGCGCAGTTACCGGTGCAGTCCCTGAAGATCGACCAGTCTTTTGTCGCCAAATTGTCGGACTCGCAAGCCAACACGCGAGTCATCGAGGCAATCATCGCGCTGGGCAAGGCGATGGACCTCGAAGTCGTCGCGGAGGGCGTCGAGACCGACCAACAGTACGCAACCGTGCGGCGCCTCGGCTGCGACCTGGTGCAGGGCTATTTCATCGCTCGACCGATGCCGGCCAAGCAACTCCGTGAGTGGTGCGGTGGTTATGAAGATACCGAGAGCATCAAGCAGCGATCGACTGTAATCGGTATTGACAGGGGCCTGAGCTAAATCACGTCATTCGTAACCGGTTGGGGAATCGCGCCAAGAAGAATTGGCGCATATCGCAACGTCCGTCTTGATCGTCGGGTGTAGTCAGGAATGGTTGGCTAACGAGCTGATCCCGGAAGACGCGTCGAACTTCGCCAGGGGATTGGTGCGAACACACAAAGACCAGGACAGAGACTATGAATACGTCAGAAGAAAGATTACTGCCGAGTCCCCGGGGACAGTAACAAACGGCAAGTTTCTGAAATTATTAGGGTTATTGCCGATTTTGGCGTGCATTTTTCTCTTGGTCCAAAGTGCACATCGTCGGATATTTCCCGAATTGACAGAATCGAAATTCGCGAGGATGATCAATCATGAACAAAATAAAAACCAGCTGAAGCTGGAGATGTGGATCGGGCTCGGGACAGTCCATTCCGCTATATAGGGCATACTCAAGGGGAATCCGATGTCCTTCCACAAACAAGACGCACAACAGCCTGTTCGCCCGCTTTTCTTCGCACTCCTGGTTTCCATTCTGCTGCTTGGCGGCTGCGCAACCACGACGAACGTTCACCAGATCGACCGGCTCGAATCGGTGGGTGAGAACCCGCGGATCATCCTGATGCCGCCTGACATCCGTTATTACCTGCTAACTACAGGCGGTGTGCCGGAGCCTAACGCGGAATGGACGGATGCCGCACAAAAAAATTTCGACGTGGCAGTCAGGAATTTCGCTGACCAGATCGGTAGCGATCTCACGGTTGTAGACAAAGCGGATCTTTCCAGGGACGAGGTTCGCTACGAAGCACTGCATTCCGCGGTCGGCATTACATTGCTGGAAAACTATTTCGGCATGGCCACGTTGCCGGGCAAGGGCGAACGTTTCGACTGGTCGCTCGGTCCAGGGGTCAGTTCGATCGGCGCCACTTACGACGCAGACTACGCATTGTTTGCCTACTATCGGGATTATCAGGCTTCCGGAGGCCGTATCGCGTTTGCCGTGCTCGCGGCGGCGGCTGTCGGCGCCGCGGTGCCGACGGGTGCCGAGTTCGGCTTCGCATCGCTGGTCGATCTCAAGACCGGGGATATTGTCTGGTTCAACAAGGTCGATGTCGGTGCCGGCGAGTTGCGCAACCCTGGTGGCGCGGCGAAAGTGGTCGACACTCTCTTCAAAGGTATCCCGACCCGAGCTGGCGCCGGCATTACTCAGTGACCATACGACCAGCCAGACGCGTGCTGGCAGCTTGCCTGCTGGCACTGTTGGCTTTTCAGTCCATCGCCGACGAGGAGATCGGACACAAGATCCCGCCGGGCTATGTCCCGGACGATGCCCGCGACGAGCAGGGCCTGTGGATGGAGTTCGAGGAGGCCGAGCGCAAGCTCAACCAGTCTGCGTTGCTGGTGCGCGATGCAGACATTGTCAACTACATTGCACAGATTACCTGCCGCGTGGCTGCGAACTACTGCGATGACTTCCGTGTTTACGTGGTTCGCAACCCGAACTTCAATGCATCAATGACGGCAACCGGAATGATGCAGGTCTGGACCGGCCTCATTGTGCGCGCGCAATCCACTGATGAAATCGCGACCGTCATTGCCCATGAAATTGCCCACTACACGCGCCTGCACTCGCTTGAGGGGTTCCGTAATCTAAAGGGCAAGATGGCGAGAGGTTCGTTCTTCGACCTCACCCTGCTCGCACTGACCGGGGTTAGTGTCCCGGTCGGCCAGATGACGGCAATGACGAGCTACCTGTCTTTCAATCGCCAGCAGGAAACCGAGGCCGATCTCCTGGGTGTGCGACTACTCGCTAACGCCGGGTATGACCCACACGCGAGTTATCGCATTTGGCGCAAGATTATTGCTGAGGATGAGGCGGCCGTCGCCAAAAGCGAAGAACCCGGCATTTTCTCCAACACGCATCCTGCATCGGAAGACCGGGCGAACTACCTCGAAACCTGGGTGATGGCAGGATTCGGCCCGCCGGATGCAGAGTTTGTGCCCGATGAAGCATTTCTCGCGATCCTCAATAAACATTATCTGTTCCTTATGGAGGACCAGATCGATACAAACCGCTTTGGACGCACGCAGGCGCTGCTCGAGCACCATGCCCAAATCGGGGTCGAGCCGAGTCTCGTACGGTATTTCTACGGCGAGATGTTCAGGCAGCGCGGCTATGAGGGAGATGCGGAGCTCGCGATCGCCGCATACCGGCATTCGATCGAAGGTGGCGCTGCACCCCCAGAGGCATACAAGAACCTTGGCTACCTGCAGCTGAAGGCCGGCGACATGGAAGCCGCCAGACAGAGATTCCGCGAATACCTCGAGATTGCGCCGCAGGCATCGGATCGGGCGATGATCGAGTTTTACCTTGAGGAAGAACAATGATGAATAACAGAAACCTGATATTACTGGCCATGCTCGCCGGCATCGCTGGCTGCACCCTGCCTGCTTATTCACTGGTGTCAGCTGGACCGTATGCGATCGAGGATTTGCAGGTTCAGGCCGGTGGCGGCTGGAACCTGTCTCCCGCAGCCTTCACACCCAGTGCGCGCGCCAATGCGCAGACCTGGACGCAGGACGGTCCGCTACTGGACAGACTGGTATTCATACCGGGCGTCCCGGACGGCGACGCCCTGCTCAATGTGAACGAGCAATCTGCTGCACTGCCCGTATTCCGCAAGGACATGCTGCCAAACGAAATCGAGGAGTTGATGGAGTCGACGATCGTCAAGGTTTTTGGCGAGGGAAATGCTGCGGTCAGTACATCGAACCTGCGTCCGCAGATGTTCGGCGATACTCGCGGCGTGATGTTTGATATGGAGGCTAAAGTCACCGATAGCCCGGAGTATCGCGGGACAGTAGGCGCGTTCGTCGCGAACGAAAAGCTCTACCTTATGTACTACCTCGCCGCCGAGCCTTATTACTACGGTAAGCACGAGAGTGCCGCGAAGGCGGTCATCGAAAGTGCGAGGCTGGTTGCGGCCGCGCCTGAATGATGCGTGACAGCATGCGCGCTGATACCGGGTATCGCGTCGCGCCGGGGAGTTAAGGCAACCGTCCCTGCGATCACCGGTGCTTTTCGGAGCCCCGAGAAGCAACGGTGTGCACGGCTGGCATCCTACGGGAAAGAAAAAACGCGCACGGTTCGCACCGTGCGCGTTTTCTTTGTTACTGCGGACAAACAGCAAGTCCGCATCGTGTCGTTTTCGACGAACCCCTGCTAGCGATCCAGGATGCGCAGCGTTACGCGGCGATTCTCCGCCCGGCCTTCGGCCGTTTCGTTGCTGGCAATCGGGTTGGCTTCGCCGTAGCCGCGGACCGACATGCGGTCATCGGCGACACCTTTGCTGACCAGGTAGTCGTGAACAGTCTGTGCGCGGCGCATCGACAGGCCTTCGTTGTACTCGGCGGCACCCTGGCTATCGGTGTAGCCAGCAACCTCGACCTTGATCGTCGGGTTTTTCTTCAGCGTAGCCGCAGCTTCATCGAGATAAACCTCGGCGCCGGGCAGCAGACGGTCGGAGTTGGTCTGGAAGTTGACGCCGTGCAGCTGGATTTCTTCCTTGATTTCACAGCCCTTGATGTCGACCTGTGCACCAGCCGGGGTGTTCGGGCACTGGTCCTTGCTGTTCAGCACGCCGTCCTTGTCATCGTCGCCGTCGACCGGAGGAATCGCGCAGCCTACCGCATCGACCTTGGTGCCAGCCGGCGTATTCGGACACTGGTCTTTAGAATCCTTGACACCGTCGCCGTCGCTGTCGAGTTCGCAACCGTACATATCAACCCTGGCGCCAGCCGGAGTATTCGGGCAGCGGTCGCTCGCGTCCTCAACGCCATCGCCATCGGCGTCCGACCACTTCCTGGCCTTCGGTCCGAACGGGATTTGCAGGCCCAGGCTGAACAGGTTGTCGCGCAGGTCCTCGTTGGGATACGCGGAATCCATGCGGTGCGTCCAGTCGCCGCGCAGGGCTACGTTGGAATCACCGAGATCGAGCAGGAAGCCGGCACCGGCCGAATAGCTCGCGCCTTCGAGGGTCGGATTGGCGCCCGCAGGGCTAACCTGGAAGTAGCCGAGCCCTACATGCAAGTATGGGCTGAACTTTTCCGCACGCCGGAATACCCGCTGCAGGTCGACGCCGAGACCGAGCTGGCCCTGGTCGTAGTCGGAACTACTGGTGCCCTCGAGTTCAGCCATCGTCAGGAACAGTTCGACGTTCCAGGCTTCGTTCGGAGCGTATCCCATGCCGATCTGGAATCCGTTAATCCCGTCGTCAGCCTGACGCGCGTCGTCGTCGTCGATGTAGGTACCCATAACCGAGAAGTAACCTTGCCCGGCTTCGGCATCCGCGAACGCGTTCCCGGCCCCCAGTACTGCGATTGCCGTCGCTGCGACAACGCAAGCAAAAATTCTCATAAACGTAACTCCATCTGTGGATTGCGGCCAGCCGGGATTCTATCACCTGCACCGCCGGTATGTGCATAGTAAGGGAAATTCCCTAAGCGGCGGACCGGGTGCCGGGGCGTGTGTCACGCTCGCGTGCGATGCGGTCCCGGACCGTCTCCGCGGCCGCTTCCTTGACCGGGCCGTAACCGCGTATCTCCATGTACGCGCTGGCCAGCGCGGTGGTTTGCTCGACGTTATTCTTATCCAGCGCCGGCAGTCGTTCTTCAAGCAGTTGCTCGAATTCTGCGATCAGGGCGCGCTCCATGCGTCGCTCCGCCGTGTATCCGAAGACATCGAAGACGGTTCCGCGCAGCCGGCGCAGGCGTGCAAGGATCCGGAACAGTGGCAGGATCCAGGCCCCGAATTCTCGCTTGCGCGGCCGCCCACGGGCGTCGACGCCGGTGTTCATGACTGGTGGCGCGAGATGAAAACGAAGCTTCGCACCGGGGCCGAACCGTTCGCGGATGTCGGCGAGGAATGCGTCGCTGGTGTGCAGGCGTGCGACCTCGTATTCGTCCTTGTAACTAAGCAGTTTGAAATAGCTCTTCGCGACGGCCCGGGTTAATTTGTCGCCGTTGTTTATACGTGCCTCGGCTGCGCGCACCTTTTCGACCAGCGTCGTGTAGTTGTCGGCCAGCGCCTGGTCCTGGTATGCAGCCAGGAACGTTGCCCGGCGCTCGACGATGCCCGGCAGGGTCTCGGCGAGGTCGGCGTCACGGGGGTCGAGCAACTTGTCCACGGCCTCGGGCGCTGCGGCAGCAATGCGGCCCCAGGTAAACGCCCGCTTGTTGGCATCGACCTGGACCCCGTTGAGTTCAATGGCACGCAGCAACGCTTTTTGCGATACCGGTATCAGGCCGAGTTGCCACGCGCTGCCTACGAGCAGGACGTTCGCGTAAATCGTATCGCCCATCAGTCGTTCGGCGAGACGGTTGGCGTCGACAGTCTTCAACCGGTCCCTGCCGATCGCGTCGCCGATCGCGGCAATGCGGTCGTCGGGTCGCAGGCTGGCATCTCGCTGCCTGATGAAATCGCCGGTCAGCATCTCTGCCGTGTTGACCAGCGCCCGGGTATGTCCCTTGCGGTAGGTGATCGACGCTTTCGGCGAAGAGCTCACCACGAGGTCGCAGCCGATCAGTGCATCTGCGCGGGTCGGTTCGATACGTACCTGGTTGATGTCGGCAGGCTCTGCCGCGATGCGCAGGTAGCTCAGCACCGGCCCGAACTTCTGCGCGAAGCCCATGAAGTCGAGCTCGCTCGCGCCCTTGCCTTCGAGATGCGCAGCCATCGTGATCATGGCGCCGACGGTAATGACGCCGGTGCCGCCGACTCCGGTCACGAGCAGATCGTAGCAACTGTCGATGTCGGGCAGCGTGACCTCGGGCAGAGCAGCGCTCAGTTGCCCGAACTGTGCATCCAGGCCGCTCGTGGTCGTGGCTTGTTGCACCGCCCCGGTCACGGTAACGAAACTCGGGCAAAAACCATTCAGGCACGAATAGTCCTTGTTGCAGCTGTGCTGATCGATCTGGCGCTTGCGCCCGAACACCGTTTCCTTGGGTACCACTGACAGGCAGTTCGATTCCAGTGAGCAATCGCCGCAGCCTTCACAAACCAGTTCGTTGATTACAACAAACTTGTTCGGGTCCTCGAGCGTGCCGCGCTTGCGACGGCGACGCTTCTCGGTTGCACAAGTCTGCGCGTAGACCAGGACCGTGACGCCGGGAATGTCACGGAGTTCACGCTGTACGGTGTCGAGATCACGGCGATGCGCAATGCTTGTGCCGGGCGGAAAGCCGGAAAGGTCGAACAACTCGGGTTCATCGCTGACCACGGCAATTCGGCTGACGCCTTCTGCCCGCACCGCGTGCGCAATCGACTGCACCGAGAGCGGTCCGTCGACCGGTTGCCCGCCGGTCATGGCCACTGCGTCGTTGTACAGGATCTTGTAAGTGATGTTCGTGCCGGCGGCAATTGCCTGGCGAATGGCGAGCGAGCCGGAGTGATAGAACGTGCCGTCGCCCAGGTTCTGGAAAGCATGCTGTCCGCCGTTGAATTTCGAACGAGTGATCCAGTTGACACCTTCACCGCCCATCTGGATCAGGCCGTCGGTATCGCGATCCATCCAGCTCGCCATGAAGTGGCAGCCGATGCCGGCCAGTGCCTTCGAGCCTTCCGGCACCCGGGTCGACGTGTTGTGAGGACAGCCCGAACAGAAGTACGGCATGCGTTTTGCGCCTTGCACCTCGATGGCTTTGCCCCTGAACCGGGCAAGCTCGGCTGCGCGCTGCGTGAAGCGCTTGCCGCCGAATGCCTTGTCGAGCCGGGCTGCGACGATCGGGACCAGTTGCAGCGGCGACAACTCGCCCACCCACGGGATCAGCGGGTTGCCGTTCTCGTCATTCTTGCCGACCATGCGCTCCGGTTTGCGCCCCGGGTAGTCGTAGAAGTATTCCTTGAACTGGCTCTCGATGATGCCGCGCTTCTCCTCGACGACCAGCACCTCGCGTTTCAGGTGTACGAAGTCGAGCGCTCCGCTGGCCTCCAGCGGCCACACCATGCCGACCTTGTAAACGTCGAGGCCGATGCGCCGGGCTTCGGTGCTGTCGACGCCGAGCATGCGCAGTGCCTCCATCAGATCGAGGTGCCCCTTGCCGGTGGTCACGATGCCGAAACGCGCGTCGGGAACGTCGAAGATCTTGCGGTCGATCGGGTTGGCCGCGGCGAATGCCAGGGTCGCCGCTTTTTTGGCTTCGAGGCGCTCCTCGATCTGCGGTCCGGGGAAGTCCGGCCAGCGATAGTGGAGCCCGCCGGGCGGCACCTGGAAATCTGCCGGAATCACGAATTGCGGGTAGGGAGGCAATTCGATCGACATCGCCGACTCGACCGTTTCGGTGATGGCCTTGAAGCCGACCCACATGCCCGAGAACCGCGACAGCGCGATGCCGTACAGGCCGTAATGCAGGTACTCGGCGACACTGGCCGGGTTCAGGTGCGGCATCATAAAAGTCAGGAACGCAACGTCGGACTGGTGTGGCATCGACGACGAAATGCAGCCGTGGTCGTCGCCGGCAACGACCAGCACGCCACCATGGGGCGAGCTGCCGTAGGCGTTGCCGTGCTTCAGCGCGTCGCCGGCGCGATCCACGCCCGGGCCCTTGCCGTACCAGATACCGAATACGCCATCGACCGTTTTCTGCGGGTCGGTTTCGACCTGTTGCGAACCCAGGATCGCGGTTGCGGCGAGGTCCTCATTAACGGCCGGCAGGAACTCGATGTTGTTTTCTTCGAGGAATGCTTTCGCCCGCCACAGTTCCTGGTCGACCATGCCGAGCGGCGATCCCCGATAGCCGCTCACGAAGCCCGCGGTATCAAGTCCCGCTGCGCGGTCCAGCGTGCGCTGCATCAGCGGTATGCGGACGATCGCCTGCGTACCGGTCAGCAACACGCGCCCCGACTCGCGTCGGTAACGGTCAACGAGCTCGTAATTGTCGAGCGGGTAGTGCGCGTGGCGGTGGCTGGGCATAGAGCAATCCGTGGCGTAGCGGGGATGCACCAGTGTCGCAGATTTTGCCTGCGAGGTGATTCCAATCATCCCGGTAAAGGCAAGAATATTGAAAAAAACAACCGTTATTTCGGAAAATATGGCAAAATAAACCGATTCAACAGGTAATCAAGGCATCATGCTCGAATCCAAGGATCGCCGCCTGCTGGCTGAGCTGCAACGCGACAGCCGGCTGACGATGCAGGAACTTGCCGACCGCACCGGTATGTCGAGTTCGGCGTGCTGGCGCCGGGTCAAGAGTCTCGAAGAAACCGGCATCATCGATCGCTATGCGGTGATCGTGAACGCGCGGAAGGCCGGTTTTGGCCTGTCGTCGGTCGTGCATGTGTCGCTGGCTCGCCATGAGCGCCGGCACGTCGACAATTTCATTCGCGAAGTGTCCCGGCACCCCGAAATCCTCGAGTGTTTCGCGACCAGTGGCGAGTCGGACTTTCACCTGCGAGTCGTCGTCGAGGACATCGACGCCTACAACGTCTTTCTCGATGATTTCATTTTCAAGCTGCCCGGCGTATCGCAGGTGCGCTCGAACATCGTGCTCAAGGAAATCAAGACGGACACGGCGCTGCCGTTCCGCGACTGAGCAGCGCTTCTAGATCGCGTCGATCATCTCGTTGAGCGTCTTGCTCGGCCGCATGGCCGCGGTCACTTTTGCCGCGTCGGGCAGGTAATAGCCGCCGATGTCGACGTGGCCGCCCTGCACCGAGATCAGATCGTCCATGATCTTGTCCTCCTTGCTTGCGAGCGCTTTCGCCAGCGGCGCGAACTGTTCCTTGAGTTCGGCGTCGGCATCCTGCTCCGCCAGTTCCTGCGCCCAGTAAAGCGCGAGGTAGAAATGGCTGCCGCGGTTGTCGATCTCGCCGGTGCGGCGTGACGGCGACTTGCCGTTGTCGAGGAGCTTTTCGGTCGCCGCCTCGAGCGTCTTGACCAGTACCCCGGCCTTGCCGTTATCGTCGCGCAAAGCTATGCCTTCGAGCACCGCGCCGAGCGCGAGGAATTCGCCGAGTGAATCCCACCGAAGGTGGCCTTCCTCGATGAACTGTTTTACGTGCTTCGGCGCCGAGCCGCCGGCGCCGGTCTCGAACAGGCCGCCACCCGCGAGCAGCGGCACGATCGACAGCATCTTGGCGCTGGTACCCAGCTCCATGATCGGGAACAGGTCGGTCAGGTAGTCGCGCAGGATGTTGCCGGTCACGGAGATCGTGTCCTTGCCTCGAATGATGCGCTCCAGCGTGTAACGCATCGCGCGCGTCTGCGACATGATCTGGATGTCGAGCCCCTCGGTGTCGTGGTCGGGCAGGTACTTGTGGACCTTTTTGATCAGTTCGGCTTCGTGCGGCCGGTACTCGTCGAGCCAGAATACTGCCGGCATTCCCGACTGGCGGGCGCGCGTGACGGCAAGCTTGATCCAGTCCCGGATCGGTTCGTCCTTGACCTGGCAGCAGCGCCAGATGTCGCCCTGCTCGACATTGTGCTCGAACAGCACTTTGCCCTCGTCGTCGATGACGCGGGCGATGCCGTCCTCGGGAATCTCGAAGGTCTTGTCGTGCGAGCCGTACTCCTCTGCTTTCTTGGCCATCAGGCCGACGTTCGGCACGGTGCCCATCGTGGCCGGGTCGAACGCGCCGTGCGTCTTGCAGAAGTTGATGATCTCCTGGTAGATGCGCGCGAACGTGCTCTCCGGGATCACGGCCTTCGTGTCCTTTGGGCGACCGTCCGGTCCCCACATCTTGCCGCCGTTGCGGATCATGGCGGGCATCGATGCGTCGACGATGACGTCGCTTGGCACGTGGAAATTGGAGATGCCCTTGGCCGAATCGACCATCGCGACCTCGGGGCGGCGCTCGTGGCACGCGTGCAGGTCGCGGCGGATTTCTTCGCGCAGCGTCCCTGGCAGCGTCTCGATTTTCTGGTAGAGGTCGCTCAGGCCGTTGTTCACGTTGACACCGAGTTCCTCGAACAGCTCAGCGTGCTTGGCGAACGCGTCTTTGTAGAAGACCTTCACGGCGTGGCCGAAAACGATCGGGTGGGACACCTTCATCATCGTCGCTTTGACGTGCAGCGAGAACATCACGCCCGTTTCGTAGGCGTCCTGCATCTGCTCCTCGTAGAAATCGCAGAGCGCTTTCTTGCTCATGAACATGCTGTCGATGATCTCGCCTTCCTCGAGCTCGATCTTCGGCTTCAGTGTCAGTTTCTCGCCGCTCCTGGTCTCGAGTACCATGGCGACGCTGCAGGCCCGGTCCATCGTCATCGACTTCTCGCCCGAGTAGAAATCGCCGCCATGCATGTGCGACACGTGAGAGCGCGATGCCTGGCTCCATTTTTCCATCGGGTGAGGGTGTTTCTGGGCATAGCGCTTGACGGCCGGCGGCGCGCGGCGATCCGAGTTGCCCTCGCGCAGGACCGGGTTGACGGCACTGCCGAGAATCTTGCTGTAACGCTTGCGAATTGCCTTCTCTGCGTCGGTTTCGGGGTCGTCCGGAAAGTCCGGCAACGCGAAACCCTTGGACTGCAATTCCTCGATGGCCGCCTTGAGCTGATGCACCGATGCGCTGATGTTCGGCAGCTTGATGATGTTCGTGTCCGGATCCTGCGTGAGCCGGCCGAGCTCGGCCAGGTTGTCGGCAACTCGCTGATCGGGCTCGAGTACATCGGAGAACTCCGCGAGGATGCGCGCCGCCACGGAGATATCGCTCTCCGTGATCTCGATGCCCGCGGACTTCAGGAAGCTCCGAATGATCGGCAACAGTGAATAGGTTGCGAGCAGGGGTGCTTCGTCGGTGTGCGTATAGTAGATGTTCGAGGTTTTCGTACTCATTCGTTTGATTCCGGTAATGGTTGTCACGGGGCCTTCCGCGGGCGGCGGACATTATACCCAACAGCGACCTGGAGTTTTCAGCTTACTGACGCCCACTGCTCGTCAGTGGCCACCATCGTCAGCACGTCGTATTGCGCGACAACATCATCATCCTGGTTCGTCACTTCGGTGTCCCAGCGGACCTCGCCATAGCCGCTGCCCGCGCGCAGCGTCTTCTGCTTGCAGGTCAGCCGGACCTTGAGGCGGTCCCCGTAGTTGACCGGCTTCGCGAAACGCAGGTCATCGACGCCGTAGTTGGCCAGAACCGGGCCGAAATCCGGGTCGACGAACAGGCCGGCAGCGAACGAGACGATCAGGTAGCCGTGCGCGACGCGGCCCTCGAAGAACGGGTTCTTCGCGGCTGCTTCCTCGTCGGTGTGCGCGTAGAACCTGTCGCCGGTGAAATCCGCGAAATGCTGGATATCCTCCAGCGTTACCTCGCGCTCGGCGGTCCGCACCGTGTCGCCAATGGCGAGTTGCTCGAAGGTCTTCTTGAACGGGTGCACGGCAGTCTCTTTGATATCGGCGCCCCGTATCCACCGATTGCCGATGGCCGTCAGCGACTGCGGGGAACCCTGCAGCGCGGTGCGTTGCATGTAGTGCAGGACACCGCGCACGCCACCCATTTCCTCGCCGCCGCCGGCACGACCGGGGCCGCCGTGGACCAGGTGGGGCAGGGGCGAACCGTGGCCCGTCGATTCCGCGGCGCAGTGCCGATTGATGACGAGCATGCGCCCGTGCCAGGGCGCAGTGCCGAGGATGAGCTCGCGCGCAATGGCGTCATCGTTGGTGACGATAGAGCCGGCGAGGCTGCCGCCGCCAAGGCGCGACAGTTCAATGGCTTCGTCGAGCGTGTCATACGGCAGCACGGTACTGACCGGACCGAAAGCCTCGACGGAATGCACGGCGTTGGCGGACAGCGGTTTGTCGCAGTGCAGCAGGGTCGGCATGAAGAACGCGCCTCTCTTTGCATCCGCATCAACGAGGCTGAATTCGTCGTCGCCGCCGTACACGATGCTGGCCTGTTGCGACAATTCGCGCACGCGGTCGCGCACTTCGTTGCGCTGGCCCTGGCTCGCGAGCGCGCCCATGTCGACGTCCTTGCTGGCCGGGTTGCCGACGCGGATTTTGCCGAGCGCACTCGAGAGCGCATCGACCAGTTCGCCGGCCAATGCGGCCGGCGCGATGATGCGGCGGATTGCCGTGCATTTCTGGCCCGCCTTGCTGGTCATCTCCCGCGTGACTTCCCTGATGAACAGGTCGAATTCGGGTGATCCCGGCGTGGCATCGGGCCCGAGTATCGATGAGTTCAGGGAGTCGGTCTCCGCCGTGAACGCCACCGACTGGCTGACGACTCGGGGGTGTTGTTGCAGGAATTCCGCGGTGTTCTTCGAGCCGGTGAACGCGATCGTGTCCTGGCAGTCGAGGTGGTCGAACAGGTCACCGACGCTGCCGCAAACCAGTTGCAGGGCGCCGGGCGGCAGGATCTCGGCCTGCATGATCTGGCGCACCATTTTCTCGGTGAGGTAGGCCGTGCTCGACGCCGGTTTGACGATTGCCGGCACGCCGGCGAGCAGCGTCGGTGCCAGTTTCTCGAGCATGCCCCAGCACGGAAAGTTGAAGGCGTTGATGTGTATCGCGGCGCCGTGCTTCGGCGTGCAGATATGCTGGCCGACGAACGTGCCGTTGCGCGACAGGTGTTCTGGCGCGCCGTCTAGATAGACGGTGTCGTTTGGCATTTCGCGCCGGCCCTTGCTCGAGAAGACGAACAGCGTCGAGATGCCGCCGTCGATATCCACCCAGCTGTCGGCACGGGTCGCGCCGGTGTCGGTGGACATCGTGTACAACAATTCCTTGTGTTCCATCAGGTACTTTGCGAGCGCCTTGAGCATGTCGGCGCGCTCGTGGAACGTGTACTGGCGTAGGTTCGCGCCGCCGACTTCGCGCGCATATTCGAGCATGTCGGCAAAATCGAGCCCCGCACTGGTGATACTCGCAACCGGCTCGCCGTTGACGGCACTCAGCAAGGCGGTGCCGTCGCCGTCTCCCTCGACCCATGCGTCCCTGACGAGATTACCTAGCTTCATTCGAGCCCCCTGTGCCGCACCGGGATGGTGAGACACAAATATCTGGTGAATTTGAAAAATTTCGTATCAAATTGTACGGTCCACCGATCCGAAAGCAAGCCACCCTCTGATGAGCATTGAAACCGCCTGCCAGGCCCTCGTCGATGAATTCCGGTCGCGCCCTACCTTGCGCGCCGGTTCGCTGATCACGACGGTATTCGGCGACGCGATCGCGCCACGCGGCGGGACGGTCTGGCTTGGCAGCCTGATCAAAGCGATGGCGGAGTTCGGTGTCAACGAACGCCTGGTGCGAACTTCGGTGTTCCGGCTTGCGAGGGACGGATGGTTGCAGGCCGACCAGGTCGGGCGGCGCGCCTATTACCGGTTGAGCGACAGCGGTCGGGAGCGCTTCGAGCAGGCGACCCATCGCATCTACGGCGAGCCCTTTCGCCGGTGGGACGGCGACTGGTGCCTGTTGCTGTTGTCGGCGCTCGATACCGAGGCTAAAGAGGCCGTGCGCAAGGAATGTGGCTGGCTCGGCTTCGGGCCAATGTCGGCCAACGTGCTCGCGCACCCGGCGCCGGATCTTGCGGAACTGGATATCACGATGCGCCGGCTAGGGGTGGCAAGAACTCTCGTCGTAATGAACGGGCACACGATTCGCAACGCCGCGGCGATGCGCGAGCTGACGCGCGACTGCTGGAACCTCGACGCCATCGACGTTGCCTATGCCGACTTCGTGGCGCGCTTTCGCAACGTCTACCAGGCATTGGCCGACAATGCGCAACTGCCTGATAAGTCGGCATTTATCATACGGACGCTGTTGATCCAGGAGTACCGCACGGTGTTGCTGCGTGACCCGCTGCTGCCGGCCGAATTGCTGCCCGCAGGCTGGCACGGTGCAGCGGCGTACCAGCTGTGCCGCAACCTGTATCGCGCCGTGCACGCCGGCGCCGATGCGTGGCTCGATGACATGATGGAAACCGCGGACGGTCCGTTACCACCGCCCGGCAGCACATTCCGGCAGCGCTTCGGCGGGCTCGATGTGACATCCAGGCAATCACAGGAGGAACTGGTCGATGACTGACCTCGAAACCGCAAGGCGCTGCGCGGCGGCGATGATGGCCAGCGACCATGCCAGCAAGACACTGGGAATCACGATCGATATCGATACCCCCGGTGAGGCATGCGCGCGTATGCGGGTCCGCGAGGACATGGTCAATGGCTTCAATGTCTGCCACGGCGGACTGGTGTTCGCGCTGGCCGATTCGGCCTTCGCATTCGCCTGCAACGCGCACAACCGCGTTACGGTGGCCGCCGCGGCGAGCATCGAGTTCCTGCGCCCGGTGATGGCAGGAGACGACCTCACCGCAATGGCCGTCGAGGAGCATCGCGGCCGGCGCGCCGGCTTTTACACGGTCCGTGTCGTCAATCAGGACGATGCGCTGGTCGCGCTGTTTCACGGCCGCTCGGCGAGCCGCGACGAGACTATCCTGGAGGCGTAATCTGATACGCAATATCTTGAAAACCAGTTTAATCCGTGACACATTGTCGGGGATTCCCCGGGAGTAACCCTATGTACACGCAAGGCCTTGATCAGCCTGGCAAAGCCGGCGACAGCGCGCGCGGCATCGAGACAGCGGCACAGCTCGACGCGTTCCAGGCACGCATCGACCGCGAGGAGAAAATCGAAGCCAAGGACTGGATGCCGGAAGCGTACCGGCGCACGCTGGTGCGGCAGATTTCGCAGCATGCGCACTCCGAAATCATCGGCATGCAACCGGAAGGCAACTGGCTGACGCGGGCGCCGTCGCTGAAGCGCAAGGCGATCCTGCTCGCGAAGGTACAGGACGAAGCGGGTCATGGCCTGTACCTGTACAGCGCCGCCGAGACGCTCGGCGTGTCGCGTGACCAGATGGTTGCCGACCTGCTGTCCGGCAAGGCCAAGTACTCGAGCATCTTCAACTACCCGACACTCAGTTGGGCCGACGTCGGCGCGATCGGCTGGCTGGTGGACGGTGCTGCGATCATGAACCAGATTCCGTTGTGCCGCTGTTCATATGGCCCTTACTCGCGGGCGATGATCCGCGTCTGCAAGGAAGAAAGTTTTCACCAGCGGCAGGGATTCGAAATCATGCTGACCCTGTGCCGCGGCAGCGCGGAACAGAAAGCGATGGCGCAGGATGCACTGAATCGATTCTGGTGGCCGTCGCTGATGATGTTCGGCCCGAACGATGACAAGTCGCAGCATTCGGCGCAATCGATGGCCTGGAAGATCAAGCGTTTCAGCAATGACGAATTGCGGCAGAAATTCGTCGACGTGACGGTGCCGCAGGCGGAATTCCTGGGGCTGACCATTCCGGACGACAAGCTCAGTTACGACGAGGAGTCCGGCCATTACCGCTTCTCCGAGATCGACTGGCGGGAATTCTTCGACGTCATCGCCGGTAACGGACCTTGCAACCGGCAGCGACTCGAGAAACGCCGGCAGGCGCATGACGATGGTGCATGGGTAAGGGAGGCGGCCCGCGCCTACGCAGACAAGCATGCCCCGGCAACTGCCGCCGCGTGAGGGGAACAACGATGACCAAACAGGAATGGCCACTCTACGAAGTTTTCATCCGCAGCCGCGCGGGCCTGAGTCACAGGCATGCAGGCAGTGTGCATGCCGCCGACGATGCGATGGCGCTTGACCATGCGCGCGACACCTACACGCGGCGCAGCGAAGGCGTGAGTATCTGGGTCGTGCGCTCCGACAGGATCGTCGCGTCGGACCCGGCCGAGACGGCGGCGTTTTTCGAGCCCGCCGAAGACAAGGTCTACCGGCATCCGACGTTCTATGACATTCCGGACGAGGTGGAAAACCTGTGAGCCCGGAACAGGCAGTCTGCGCATACGCGATGCGCCTCGGCGACAATGCGCTGGTACTCGGGCAACGACTGACCGAACTGGTGGCGGCCGGTCCGGAGCTGGAAGAAGAACTGGCGAACGCGAACTTCGCGCTGGACTACATCGGCCAGGCACGCATGTACTACGCACTTGCGGCCAGGCTCGAAGGCAAGGGCCGCGACGAGGATGCACTCGCTTTCCTGCGGCCCGAGCATGAATTCCGCAACCTGTTGCTGGTCGAGCAGCCGAACGGCCATTTCGGCGACACGGTCGTCCGGCAGGTGCTGTTCGAGTCGTTCTACCGGTTGCAGCTCGACGCGCTGGTGCAGTGCAAGGATGCGGGCCTTGCGGAAATCGCGGCCCGCGCTGCGAAAGAGGTCCGTTACCACCTGCGCCACGGCACGCAGTGGCTGGTACGCCTCGGCGACGGAACCGCCCAGAGTCATGCCAGGGTACAGGCATCGCTGCTGGAGTTGTGGCCGTACACCGGCGAAATGTTTGCCGAGGACGACCTCGACGTCATCATCAGGGAGTCGGTAGGCGGCCCTGACCTCGCCGCGCTGCAACGCGAGTGGCAAGCCGATGTCGCGGCGATTGTCGAACAGGCGACGTTGACGCTCCCGGATTCGGGCTGGATGGCCAGTGGTGGCAAACAGGGCCGTCACACGGAACACATGGGCTACCTGCTGGCCGAGATGCAGTACCTGCAGCGGTCTTACCCGGGGGCCACGTGGTAGCAACGGATTTTCAACGCGAGCAGGTGCTGGAATGGCTGGCCGCGGTGCCGGACCCGGAAATTCCGGTGCTGACGATCACCGACCTCGGCATCGTCAGGGACGTCGATTGCGGCGCAACCGTTACCGTGTCGCTGGCGCCGACTTACTCGGGCTGCCCGGCAACCGAAGCGATCGAAACGGCGGTCGTCGCGGCGCTCGAGGAACACGGCGTGGAGAACGTTCGTATCGAGCGCGTGCTGTCGCCGCCGTGGACAACGGACTGGATCAGCGATGCAGGGCGCCGCAAATTGCGTGAATACGGTATTGCGCCGCCGGAGGCGGGTGGCAGCAAGCGGGCGCTGCTCGGTGGCGAGCATGCCGTGGCCTGTCCGCGCTGCGACTCAATGGACACCGAAAAAGTCAGTGAATTCGGGTCGACGGCCTGCAAGGCGGCATATCGCTGCAAGCAGTGCCTCGAACCCTTCGAATACTTCAAATGCCTGTAGGAGCGGACGCGGTCCGCGTTGCCTGAATGAAACAATTCCATCCCCTGGTCGTGGCGGCAAAGTCCGAGGAAACCCGCGACTCGGTGCGCATCGCGCTGGATGTACCGGACGCGCTGCGCGACGAGTTTGTGTTCCTGCCCGGACAACACCTGCCGATCCAGATCGAACGCGACGGCAAGCACCTGCGGCGCACTTACAGTATCTGTTCCGGTCCCGGCGACTGGCCACTCGAAATCGGTGTGCGCGTGCAGCCCGGCGGCGGCTTTTCCGAGTATGCCGCCAACGAGCTCGCCGTCGGTGACCGGCTCGAAGTCATGCCGCCGACCGGGCGTTTTCATGTCGCCGCTGATGTGGCGGCCGGCAGCTTCCACGTCGCCTTTGCCGCAGGTAGCGGCATAACGCCGATCCTGTCGATTGCGAAGGCGGTGCTGCGCAGCGACGACGCCAGTCGTTTCGCGTTGTTTTACGGCAATCGCAAGCAGGCGAGCACGATGTTCATCGAAGACCTGTTTGCTTTGAAGAACGAATTCCCCGAGCGCCTGCAAATCCATTTCGTGTTCAGCCGGGAAGAGCAGGAGTTTCCGATCGCGGCCGGGCGGCTTGACGCAGCAAAGGTCGCCGAGCTGTATGCCTGTTTCTGCAAGGGGCAGCAAATCGCGGCCGCCTACGTCTGCGGACCGGATACGATGATTGCAGACGTGACTTCGGCGCTGGTCGATCTCGGCATCGATCCCGCCGTCGTTCACGCCGAGCGTTTCGGCGTGCCGCGCCGCGGCGCCGCACCGCCGCCGCAACGCGATGCCGCGGCAGCACCGGACATGGCGACGGTTACCGTGATCATGGATGGCCACAAGAAAACTTTCGAGATGCCACGCGCCGGCGAGTCGATCGTCGACGCGGCGGCAGGGCAGGGGATCGAGCTGCCGTACTCCTGCAAGGGGGGCGTCTGCGCGACCTGCCGCACGCACCTGCGCCACGGCAAGGTCGACATGGCCACCAACTATGGCCTGGAGCCATGGGAAGTCGAGCAGGGGTTTGTGCTCGCCTGCCAGAGTCGCCCGCTGAGCGACGACGTGCTCCTGGACTACGACAAGTCGTGACGATTCGCCACCGATTGGCGCGTTTTGAAAACTCAATGCAACGGGTGACGAGTAAAATCTTGGATTAGCTGTGCCCGTTGAACGGGCATCGACAAGTATCCCGCCGGAGGGCGCATGACCAATACTGAACGAGCGCTGGAGTTGCCACCGCGCAAGAATTCCTACGATTACGACGACCTGATCGCCAGCGGTCACGGACTGCTGTTCGGGCCGACCAACGGCCGCCTGCCGAAACCGAACATGCTGATGCTCGATCGCATCACGCATATTTCCGAGGACGGCGGCAAGTACGGCAAGGGTGAACTCACGGCCGAGCTCGATATCAAGCCGGACCTCTGGTTTTTCGAATGCCATTTCGAAGGCGACCCGGTCATGCCAGGCTGCCTCGGGCTTGATGCGTTGTGGCAACTGGTCGGCTTCCACCTCGTTTGGCAGGGGCTCGAGGGTCGCGGGCGGGCGCTGGGCGTCGGCAAGGTCAAGTTCACCGGCCAGGTACTGCCGACGTCGAAGCTCGTCACATACCGGATCGACATCAAGCGCGTCATCGCGCGCAAGTTGAATATGGCGATCGCCGACGGGTCGATGCTCGTTGACGGGCGCGAAATCTATACGGCCGAAGATCTGCGGGTCGGCCTTTTTACATCAACTGAAGACTTCTAGGGGTATCCATGCGTCGTGTAGTCATCACCGGGCTCGGTGCGGTTTCCTGCATTGGCAATTCAAAGGAAGAAATTCTCGACTCGTTGCGGGCTGGCCGCTCCGGCATTGTTGCCAATGAGAGTTTCAAGGAGATGGGGCTGCGCAGCCAGGTATCCGGAACGTGCAATATTGACTTCGAGGAGCACATCGACCGGAAGGTTCGCCGCTTCATGGGCGATGCGGCAGCCTATGCCTATATCGCGATGCAGCAGGCAATCGCCGATGCCGGCCTCGACGAGACCGATGTCTCGAACGTACGCACCGGTTTGATCGCGTCGTCCGGCGGCGCTTCCAGCGCGAACATTGTGCTCGCAGCGGATACGTTGCGCGCCCGCGGCGTGCGCAAGGTCGGTCCGTACATGGTGCCGCGGACGATGAGCAGTTCGGTAGCGGCGTGCCTCGCGACCCCGTTCAAAATACGAGGCGTCAATTATTCGATCACGTCTGCCTGTGCAACGAGTGCCCACTGTATCGGCGCCGCAGCAGAACAGATTCAAATGGGCAAGCAGGACCTGATTTTCGCCGGTGGCGGCGAGGAGGAAACCTGGTCAACGGCCTGCCTGTTCGACGCCATGGGTGCCCTGTCATCGAAGTACAACGACGACCCGGCGACGGCATCGCGGCCGTATGACGCGACGCGGGACGGGTTCGTCAGTTCGTCCGGCTCGGGCATGGTCGTCGTCGAGGAACTGGAGCACGCGAAAGCTCGCGGTGCGAAGATTTATGCCGAGTTGGTTGGCTATGGTGCCAATTCGGACGGTTACGACATGGTCGCACCGTCCGGCGAAGGCGCGATCCGCTGCATGGAAATCGCGCGTGCGACCGTCGAAGGGCCGATCGATTACATCAACACGCATGGCACCAGCACGCCGGTTGGCGATGTCAAGGAAGTGGAGGCCATGAAGGCGATGTTCGGTGACGACATGCCGCGCTACGGATCGACGAAGTCGATGTGCGGGCATTCACTCGGCGCCACCGGTGTGCAGGAGGCAATCCACTGCCTGCTGATGCTCGAGCATGACTTCATCGCGCCGTCGATCAACGTCAACGAACCGGACGAGGTGGTCATCGGCACGCCGCTGGTCACCACGTGCATCGAGAACGCCGGCATCAAGACCGCGATGTCCAACAGTTTCGGGTTCGGCGGTACGAACGGGACGCTGGTATTCCAGAAACGTTAGGCCATAATCGGCCTCTATGACTATCGAAACCCTGAGCGAAACCGGTTGTTTCGGCGGCCGCATCGGCTTCTATCGCCACGCCTCGACCGTGAACGACTGTGACATGCGATTTTCCGTGTTCGTGCCACCGCAGGCGGCAAATGGCAAGGTGCCGGTGCTAACGTTCCTGTCCGGGCTGACCTGCACCGAAGAGAACTTCATGGTCAAGAGTGGTGCGCAGCGCGTTGCGGCCGAGCTCGGCCTGATGCTCGTCTCGCCGGACACGAGCCCGCGTGGTGACGGCGTGCCGGACGATCCCGACGGCGACTACGATTTCGGCCTGGGCGCCGGGTTTTACGTGAACGCGACTGCAGCGCCCTGGTCACGGCACTATCACATGTATGACTACATCACCCGCGAACTGCAGGCAGTCATTTTCGACAACTTTCCGGGCGATGCGGAGCGTCACGGCCTGACCGGCCATTCGATGGGCGGCCATGGCGCGTTGACGATCGGTCTCAGGAACCCGGGAATGTTCAGGTCACTGTCGGCGTTTGCGCCGATTTGCACGACACTCAACAGCCCGTGGGGCCGCAAGGCACTGGGCTATTACCTTGGCAGCGATACGGCTGCATGGCAGGACTACGACGCCGCCGAGGTCGCCCGCAACTCAGGCCACGTAACGCGATACGACCGCATTCTCGTGGACCAGGGCGCCGACGATCCGTTTCTCGCGGAACAACTCAAGCCGGAACTGCTGAAGGCCGCCTGCGAGGAAAGCGGGCTGCCACTCGAGTTACGGATTCACGACGGCTACGACCATGGCTATTACTTCATCTCGACCTTCATCGAAGAGCACCTGAAGCATCACGCGGCGCGCCTCGGCGCGTAAGCGGCTGGTCTGCTGATGGAACAGTGGTTGATCCTCGGTATCGCGATGCTCGCGACCGGTTGTGTCGCCGGAGTCTTCGCGGGCCTGTTCGGCATCGGCGGCGGCATCGTCATCGTGCCGGTGCTCGAGTCGACGCTGGGTTTCCTTGGCGTCGATCCCGCGATCCGCATGCACATCGCTGTCGGTACCTCGCTCGCGACGATCATTCCGACGTCGATATCATCGGCGCGCGCCCATCACCGCCGCGGTGCCGTCGATCTCGGCATCGTGCGACGCTGGGCGGTGTTCGTGCTGGGTGGCGCGCTGCTCGGCGCCTGGATCGCATCGAAGGTCCATAGCGACGTACTGGCAATTGTTTTTGCAACGCTGGCGTTGCTCGTGGCGCTGAAAATGGTGTTGCTGCCCGAAAGCCGCAACCTGACCAGCGATATCCCGGACGGTCCCTGGGTGCCGCTGATCCCGACGTCGATCGGCTGTTTTTCCAGCATGATGGGCATCGGTGGCGGGACGTTCTCGGTGATGACCCTGACACTGTTCAACCAGCCAATCCACCGGGCGGTCGGCACAGCAGCGCTGTTCGGCCTGGCGATCAGCCTGCCCGGCACGCTCGGCTTTATCGTCGCCGGCTGGAACGATCCCCGTCTGCCGCCAGGCAGCCTCGGCTATGTCAGTTTGCTGGGTTTTGCGTTCATCGCGCCGGCGACAGCGCTGGCCGCACCACTCGGCGCACGGATCGCGCACGCGTTTTCGGCGAAAAAACTCAGTATGCTGTTCGGCGTCTTTCTCGTTCTCGCCTCGATCAAACTCTTCTACCGGGCATTCGCATGAAGCAGCTTTTGACCAGTTCAATACTCTTTCTGCTGCTGGCCGGTTGCGGGCCGCGGCAACTCGAACCCGATGCACCGATTGCGTGTGACCTGTGCGACCAGTGGAATGCGCCACAGGATCCGTTCCGTGTCCACGGCAATACCTGGTATGTCGGCACGCGCGGTCTGAGCTCGATCCTTATCGAGACGAATGATGGCCTGGTACTCATTGATGGCGGATTGCCGCAGTCGGCGGCGTTGATCGACGCGAACATTCGCGAGCTCGGTTTCGATACACGCGATGTGAAGGCGATCCTGCTGTCGCATCCGCACTACGATCACGCCGGCGGTATTGCTGCGCTGCAGCGCCTGACCGGCGCCAGCGTGTTTACCGGCGTGGCCGGTGTCGCAACCTTGTCCAGTGGCCGGCTGCAGGAAGACGATCCGCAATATGTCGCCGCATCGGATGCCGGTTCGTTTCCGCCCGTGAGCAACGTCACGGCAGTGGGAGACGGCGAGTTTGTCGCCATCGGCGACGTCAGCATACGTGCGGTCTATACGCCCGGCCATACGCCGGGGAGTGTCACCTGGACCTGGGAATCCTGCGCGCTCAATTCCTGCTACCACGTCGTCTACGCGGACAGCCTGACGGCGGTCTCGGCCCAGGGATTCCAGTTCGGTGCCAGCGGCACAGCCAACGAACTCGTCGACAGCGCCGGTGTCATTGGCGACCTCGATTGCGACATCCTGCTGACACCGCACCCGTTTTTCTTCGGCATGGAGGACAAGCTGGCGCGACTCGACGAGGGCAACCCCTTCGTCAACAACCTGGCCTGCATCCTGTACGCCGAAGGAGCACTCGGCTGGCTCGAGCAACGCCTGGATTCTGAAAGATCACATTGAGTGGTGGCTGCTCGTGCCCGCCAGTTTCAGCAGTGGCATCGCAATGGTCGCGAGTCCCAGCAAGATGATCAGGAGGCCGGCGCCGAGGCGCTTGCCGCTCATGAAACGAGCGAGTCTCGACGCGCTGACGCCGGTGGCAATCATCGCCGGCATCGTGCCGAGCCCGAACGCGACCATGACGAGTGCACCGCCCAGCGGTTCGGCCGTGGCGGCGGCGAGCAGCAGAACGCTGTAGACGAGACCGCATGGCAACCAGCCCCAGACCAGGCCGAGACCCAGTGCCTGGCCGAGGCTCTCGACCGGTACCAGCCCTTTCGCGACCGGCGCGATTTTCTGCCAGAGTCGCGCACCCGCGCTTTCCAGCGGCTTGAGCAGGCGCCAGTTCGATGCGAGCTGCACGCCGACGAGGATGATCAGGATGCCGCTGGCGAGGCGGATCGGGGCTGCCAGCTGCGGGATCGCCACGACCGTCGTATTGCCGACCAGCGCCACGAGCAGGCCGAGCAACGCGTAGCTCAGGACCCGTCCGCTGTTGTAGGCGATCGCCCGCGGCACCTGGGTCTTGAGTGCAGCCACTTCGGCGTTGACGGCAAACAGCCCGGAGATGCCTGCGCACATGCCGAAGCAATGGGCGCTACCCAGGAGCCCGGTTACGAAGGCTGTCGCCAGCAGTGGCAACATATCCGTCGGCATCAATCCTCCGCATCCGGCTTGTCGTCGTCGTCCATGACGATGCGCATCGCCGGCGTATCGAGGTCATCGAACTGGCCATTGCCCACGGCCCAGAAGAAGGCCCATACGGCGACGCCAAGCAACAGCAACGCAAGCGGAATCAGGACATACAGAATGGTCATGATCTACCCGAAACGGCTGAGTCGCAGCGCATTCAGCACGACGACAAGGGAACTCGTACTCATGCCGATCGCGGCCAGCCAGGGCGGCACGAACCCGGCAGCGGCAAGCGGCAACGCAAGCGCATTGTAAACGATCGCCCAGGCGAGGTTCTGGCGCACGATGCGCATCGTTTTTTTCGCCATGTCGAGCGCCGTGACGAGCGGCGCCAGCGAGTCACCCAGCATGATGATGTCGGCGCTGGTCTGGGCAAGCAGTGCGCCATGCGCCGGTGCGATCGATGTGTCCGCGCCGGCCAGTACCGGCGCGTCATTGATGCCATCGCCGACCATCACGACACGCTGACCGCGCTGCTGCGCGGCCTCGATGACCGCAAGCTTGTCGGCGGGCGTGCATGCATAGTGCACTTCGTCGATGCCGAGGCGCGCTGCGACGGTTTCGACCGCGAGGCGGTTGTCGCCACTGACCAGCGCGATGCCGATACCGGCATCGCGCAGCGCGTCCAGTGTGCTGCGCGCGTCGGGACGCAACTCGTCTTCTAACTCGAACCTGGCTACCGACCGCCCCGCGACGCCGAGAAAGACATGAGTGGCCGCGCTGTGTTCCGGCGCGACACTGCCGCCGACAAAGTCGGCACTGCCGAGGCGCCACACATGGCCGTCGATGTTGCCACTTACGCCGCGTCCAACGGTGACCTGATGGTCACTGACACCTGGCAATGCGCCGTCATAATGAAACGCTGCCGCCAGCGGATGTGTCGAGGCGGTTTCCAGTGCAGCCGCAATCCGGCGGCAATCGTCGTCGCTCCACGCGGGATCGAGTACCTGGACAGCCGAGATTGCCGGCGCGCCGAGCGTCAGCGTGCCGGTCTTGTCGAATACGAACACGTCCGCGCGCGACAGTGCTTCGATCGCGTTGCCGTTCGTCAGCAGCAGGTGCAGGTGCGACAGGCGGCTGCCGGCGGTGGCGAAGGCGGCCGGCGTCGCGAGCGCCAGTGCGCACGGGCATGTAACGACCAGCACCGACAATGTCACCTCGAAGGCGCGCTCCGGCGCGACGAGATACCAGGACCCGGCGACGATCGTCGCGATTGCTAGCAGGGCGACGACGATGTAACTGGCAATGCGATCGGCAAGCGTGACAAAAGCCGGCCGCGTGTAGCGCGCACGTTCGCTCAGCCGGCTGATGATGCCGAGCGTCGTATCGTTACCGGTGCCCGTTACCTCTATCTCGACCATGCCGTCGAGATTGATGCTGCCTGCGGCCAGAAGATCGTGGACGGAGCGGGGCTGCGGACGGGCCTCGCCGGTCAGCAATGACTCGTCGACACGCGTGTCGCCCGTGACGATCCTGCCGTCCGCCGGGACTGCGTCGCCAGGGCGAATCAGGACGCGGTCACCGGTCGCAAGCCGGCTGATCGGCACGACGACGTTGCTGCCGTTCTCGATTCGCGTGGCCGTGTTCGGCAGCAGCGATGACAACGCGATACTGCGATCGACCGATCGGTGTCTCGCCCGCATCTCGAGGAAGCGCCCGAGCGTCAGGAAGAACACGAACATCGTGACCGAGTCAAACCAGACGGCGGCGCCACCGGTGAAGGTCGAATAGACGGACGCGACGTATGCAGATCCCACAGCGATCGACACAGGCAGGTCCATGCCGGGCTTGCGCGCGACGATGCCACGTACTGCGCTCGTGAAGAACGGCCGGGCCGCGTAAAAAACCACTGGCGTCGTGACAACGAAGCTGACCAGGCGCAGGAAGTACTGCATTTCGACATCGATGCCCTGGAAATCACCGGCGTAGAGCCCGACCGCGAACATCATGACCTGCATCATGCCGAGCGAAGCCACGAGCAGTCGCTTGAGCGCTGTACGCTGTTCCGCAACTTCCGGACGCACCGCGCTTTCCGGCGAGAGTGGCTGCGGCTGATAACCGAGGCCGGCGAGTGTCGCCAGGATTGCCGAGAACTTCGTCTCGGCAGGGCGCCACCGCACCCGCAAGCGGTGCGTCACCGGGTTGACGTCCGCCGACTCGACGCCGGCCATGCGGCCGAGCGCCGTTTCAATGAGCCAGCTGCAGGCGGAACAGTACATGCTGCCGACGTAAAGGCTTGCCTCGATACGATCATCAACCCGGGTGGCGAACGCGGCGAGCATGTCATCGCGATCGAACAGCTGCCACTCCGCAGTCTCGTCAGGGGGCTTGCCGACACCGGGATCCGGCGCTTGCCGCAGCTCGTAATAGCGGCTCATGCCAGTATCGCGTATCAGTTCCGCAACTGCCTTGCATCCGGGACAACATACCGGGCGGCGTTCGCCGTCGAGGTCGACGACTAGCGTGCAACCTGCGGGAACGGGCAGTGCGCAGTGAAAGCAGTTGTCAGTGCTCGTCATCGGGCCGGTTGGCCGGGCGCAGCGTCAGTTGCGACTCGCCCTGCCATTCTCCTGCAACACGCCAGTCGTCGCCCGACTTCAGGGCGACGTACCAGCGCCCGGCAGGGACCGTCACGAAGTGGCCCACCCAGACCGGGTTGCCGGCCGTATCCGGCAATGCCTGGTTCAACGTCAGTAACTGGTCGCGTTCGGCGAATGCCGGATGGGTCAGTTCGAGTTCGAGCGTTGCCGGGATCGTCTCGAGGTCGCCGGTGCGCATGACGGCAGCAATCGTGCCGGTATCGCGATTGAATTCCAGCGAAGCCGACAGGCCGAGTTCGTTCGCGAGATGTTCGGCGCTGATGCGGCGCGCGGCGACGACCTGCATGCCGTCGTCCGATTTCACGACCAGCGAATCGCTGGTCTGCAGCGAGATCCAGACCGTTGTCAGCCCGGCAACCACCGACGATGCAGGCAGGGCGATGATGAACCATGGCCAGAACTGCCGATACCAGGGCTTTGTATCTTCACGCAGCATGTCGGCAATCAGGGCGTCGGGCCGAGGAAGCGGCTGTCTTCGGAAACGGCAACGCCTTCATCGTCGAGCGCCTTTACCTGGAAATGAATGTCCATGATGCCATACGCGTTATCGCGAGGTGCCCTGGCGCGCACCGGCACCGACAGGACATCGCCGCCATCCACGGCGACCTCGTCGCCGATACCGTCGAGTTCGATGCCGTCGACACCGCTGACGGACACGGCGAAAGTCCGCGCGTGATTACTCTGGTTGATGATCTTCAGTGTGTAAATGTTCTCGATGACTCCGTCCGGGAGCTCCCGGTACAGCGTGTTGCGATCACGGATGACGTCGAGGATGACCGGCGTGCGCGTCGCCATTGACGTTATCAGCAGGCCAATGAGGACCAGCAGCAGCGTCGCATAAACGAGCGTGCGTGGCCGTAACACGCGAACGGTTTCGTGTTTCAGGCTGTGCTCGGTCGTGTAACGCACCAGGCCGCGTGGATAATTCATCTTGTCCATGATCGAATCGCAGGCGTCGATGCACGCGGCACAGGCGATGCATTCATATTGCAGGCCGTCGCGAATATCGATGCCGGTCGGGCAGACCTGCACGCAGAGCTGGCAATCGATGCAGTCGCCGAGGCCTTTCTCCTTCGGATCCTCGGAGCGCTTGCGACTGCCGCGCGGTTCGCCGCGTGCCTCATCGTAAGAGATGATGAGCGTGTCCTTGTCAAACATGGCACTCTGGAATCGCGCATACGGACACATGTACTTGCAGACCTGTTCCCGCATGTAGCCGGCATTGCCGTAGGTGGCGAAGCCGTAGAACAGGCCCCAGAACAGCGTCCAGCCGCCGACGTCGAAGGCGAGGATGTCGAGGCCCAGTTCCCGGACAGGCGTGAAATAGCCGACAAACGTAAACCCGGTCCACATCGAAAACGTAATCCACAGGAACTGCTTCGAGCCCTTGCGGCGCAGCTTGTCCCAGGACCACGGTGCCTTGTCGAGTTTCATGCGCTGCGAACGCGTGCCCTCGGTGAACTGCTCCATCCAGATGAACGCCTCGGTCCAGACGGTCTGCGGACAGGCGAAGCCGCACCAGAGCCGGCCGGCGAGCGCGGTGAAGAAAAACAGCGACAACGCCGCGATGATCAGTAGCAGGGCGAGATACGGGAAGTCCTGCGGCCACAATGTCAGGCCGAGCAGGTAGAACTTGCGCGCGGGCAGGTCGAACAGGATCGCCTGGTGGCCATCCCACTGCAGCCACGGGACGAGATAAAACAGGCCGAGCAGCACGATCGTCGCCAGCTTGCTCAACGAAGCGAAGCGGCCTGTGATTTCCCGCGGGTAGATTTTCTTGGCGCTCTCGTACATCGATGCGCCTTGCGGCTTGCTCATTTTGGTCGGCGCTTGGCGTTTCGCTTCGGTGCGGTGCGAACCAGGAACGCCGTCAGGGACGCGCACACGGCGCACAGGGCCCAGAAAAAGAAGAATCCGGCGGCGTAACCCGCATCCCGGCCAATATCGAGGTCCGGGTCGAAGATGCCGGTCAGGTCCACCGGGTCGAACAATGCGAAAAACACCATCGTGCCGATCGCTGCCGTCAGGAAGGAGATCCAGATGACCGTAAACACCGCCTGCTTATTGCGGCTCCAGCGTGTGGCACCCCGGTACTCTTCGCTGATCACTGTTGCGAAAGGCTGGCGATATAGGCCGCGAGAATCTTCGTGCGGTTTTCGCCCAGCAGGTCACCATGTGCCGGCATCAGGCCATTGCGTCCCTGGGTAATCGTCTCGTGTACCGTATCCACCGACGAACCATAAAGCCAGACATCGTCTGTCAGGTTTGGCGCACCGAGTGCCTGGTTGCCGGTACCGTCCGCACCGTGGCAGGCACTGCACAGCGCGATGAACATCGGCTGGGCACTCATGGCATCTGCATCAGCGTCAGCCAGCCCGCTCAGGCTGCGCACGTAACTGACCATATTGTCGATCCCGGCGTCGCCGCCGAGCGCCGGCGCCAGCACCGGCATGACGCCACTGCGCCCATTGGTGAGCGTCGTGACCAGCGCGGTCTCGGAGTTGCCATACAGCCAGTCGTCGTCGGTCAGGTTCGGGAAGCCGGGCGCGCCGCGGGCATCGGAGCCGTGGCAGGTCGTGCAGTAGCTGGCATACAGGCTTTCACCGAGCGCCAGTGCTTCGGGATCCTGTTGCAGCGCGGCAAAGTCCATCGCCGCATATTCCTCGTAGATCGGTTCGTAACGTGCGGCGGCGGCCTGCATCTCGGCCTCGTACTGGCCTTGCTGCGACCAGCCGAGCGTGCCGCCCCAGCTGCCGAGGCCGGGGTAGGCGATCATGTAGCCCACGGCCCACGCGATCGTGATGAAGTACAGGTACAGCCACCATTTCGGCGCGGGATTGTTCCACTCCTCGAGGTCGCCGTCCCACTTGTGGCCGACGAGGTCGTCGTCCGAAATGTTCTGCGGTCCCTGCTTGGCTGACCAGCTGATCAACCAGACGCACCAGATGACGAAAAGTATCGTGCCAGCAGCAACGAACCAGTGCCAGAATGCAGGCATCAGATGTTCTCCCGCTCGTTATTGGTCATGTATTTGTCCTCTTCCAGCGGCAGTGCCGCGGAAGCGTCGAAGTCCTGCTTGCGGTGTTTGCTCCAGGCCCACACCCAGATGCCCAGGAAGGCAAGGAATATGACGGCCGTCAGCAATCCGCGTACATCGTTGATGTCCATGCCCGTTACCTGCGATTCCGGCGGTTGGTACCCAGCCCCTGCAAATAGGCCACGAGGGCGTCGAGTTCGGTCCGGCCGGCGACGGCAGCGGCCGCCCCGGCAATTTGCTCATTGGTGTACGGGTCGCCCAGCGTCTGCAAGGCCCGCAACTTGGCCGTAACGAGTTCGCCGTCGACTTCACGCTCGGCCAGCCACGGGTAGGCCGGCATGTTGGACTCCGGCACCAGGTCGCGCGGGTTCATCAGGTGCAGGCGATGCCAGTCGTCGCTGTAACGGCCGCCGACGCGGGCCAGGTCCGGTCCGGTACGCTTGGACCCGAACTGGAAGGGCCGGTCGTAGACGGTTTCACCAGCAGTCGTGAACGGTCCATAGCGCTCGGTCTCGCTGCGGAATGGCCGGACCATTTGTGAATGGCAGTTGTAACAGCCTTCGCGCACGTAAACGTCGCGACCCGCGAGGCGCAGCGGGCTGTA
>Ga0210081_1000012_pt1 | contig 46822 bp, 48 predicted proteins | sample White_ThreeSqA_D_FD_185589 | JGI IMG/M metagenome (GOLD analysis project Ga0210081, IMG submission 185589) | Wetland microbial communities from the San Francisco Bay, California, USA, that impact long-term carbon sequestration -... | ecosystem: Environmental > Aquatic > Marine > Wetlands ...
GATATTACGAGGAGTACCAGCGGCAGCCAGGTAATGGACTCGATTGAGCTGGGCCGCACCGAGATTACCGGCAACCAGGAACTGCCGAAGGTGCTGTACATCGTGCCGTGGCAGAAACCGAGTCCCGGCGACCTGGTGGGTAAACCGGTCAATACGCTGCTCGATGAAGTACTGGCGCCCGTAGACCGGGGCGAATTTATCCGGCAGGTCGAGTACTACGAAGACCTGTACGGCGACGGAACGAAATAGGAGCGGCTGCGGCCGCAATTGATGGTGCGGGCGGTGCCCGCGAGATATCGAAAAATCTGTTTTTAGAGGAGCAGACAAATGAGCACTATTGTGCGGTTTTTCCAGGAGGGCGGTGCGTTCATGTACCCGATCCTGTTCGTATTTGCATGCGGCGTCGCGATCGCGATTGAACGCTGGATGTATCTGACCATGTCGGGCGCCAGCAATCGCGCGCTGTGGAAAAAGATCGTGCCGTACCTGAAGGCCGGCAATTTCCAGGAGGCGGCAGCCGTGACGTCGAAGTCGAAGGCGGCGATCGGCTCGATCCTGACTTACGGCTTGTACCGCGTGAAATCCGCACGCCGTCGCGACGATATCGAGAAAGCGATGGAGGAGAGCCTGATGGAAGTCCTGCCACGTCTCGAGAAGCGCACGCATTACATCGCGACGCTTGCCAATATCGCGACCCTGCTGGGACTGCTCGGAACCATTATCGGCCTGATCAACGCCTTTACTGCGGTCTCGAACGCCAACCCGGCCGACAAGGCGGACATGTTGTCGGCGTCGATCTCGGTGGCGATGAACACGACTGCCTTCGGGCTGATGGCGGCTATTCCGCTGTTGCTCGTGCACGCGCTGTTGCAGACCAAGACGAACGGCCTCGTGGACAGCCTGGAAATGGCGAGCGTCAAGTTCCTGAACGCCGTTACCGAACGCCAGTTGAAGACCGGAGCGTAAGCCATGATTGGTCGCCGCAGAGGCGGTCGTGGTCATCGCAACGACACGGCTGAACTCAACATCACGGCATTCATGAACCTGATGGTCATCCTGGTTCCGTTCCTGTTGATCACCGCGGTGTTCTCACGACTGGCGATTCTCGAATTGAATCTGCCAGGCTCCTCTTCTGAGCCCGTGGAACCGCAGGAACAGACCTTCCAGCTGGAAGTGATCATCCGCCAGGACAAGATCGAGGTTGCTGACCGCAACCAGGGCTTGCTGGGCGTCTACCCGAATGCTGATGGCGGCTACGACTTCGAGGCGCTCGGCAACAAGTTGTCCGAGCTCAAGAAGCGTTACCCGAAGAAAACCGACGCGGCCATCCTGCTCGAGCAGGATATTGCGTATGACACGCTGGTGCAGGCGATGGATACGGTACGCATCGCCGAACGCGTCGAAGATGACTCAATCGTGCGCAGCGACCTGTTTCCGGACATTTCCATCGGCGATGCGCCGGTGCAGGACGGGGGAGCCTGAGCCATGGTCAAGTCGGCACGCGCAAAACGCATGGAAAAGCACCATCGGCGCAACAAGGGCGCGGGTGCCCTGAACCTGGTTTCGCTGATGGATATTTTCACGATTCTCGTATTCTTCCTGCTGGTGAATTCATCCGATGTCGAGACCTTGCCGAATGCGAAGGATCTGCAGCTGCCGGAGTCCATCGCCGAGGAGAAGGCCAAGGAAACGGTCGTCATCCTGATTGGCGAAACCGACATCATCGTGCAGGGGCAACCTGTCGTGAAAGTCGCTGAAGTCATGGCGACGAAGGGCAACGATATTCCACAGCTTCGCGAGGCATTGTTGTCGCAGAACGATCGTGTCCTGCGCAGGGCGGCGAAGGACGATATTGCCGGTCGCGAAGTGACCATTATGGGCGACAAGGATATTCCGTACCGTCTGCTGAAGAAGGTGATGGCGACGTGTACAGCATCGGACTACGGGCAGATTTCCCTGGCCGTGCTGCAGAAGAGCTCGGACAAGCTGGACAACGTCCAGGCGGCGCGTTGAAGCGGGCGGACAGGGACTAGGAGTCGCGGCATTGGATCTACCGTATTACAGAGAGTATGAACTGCCCTGGACGGCAGGCAGCGGACAGGAGCGCAAGTTCCGGCGTCTGCTCGGCATCGTATTGCTCATCTGCCTCGTCCTCGGCGTCGTCTGGCCATTCATCCCGACGCCGGAGCCGGACCCGTACGAAGTCATCGAGATCCCGCCGCGCATCGCGCAGCTGATGCTCGAAGAAAAGCCGTTGCCGCCACCTCCGCCGCCGCCGAAAGAGGAAGAACCCGAACCGGAGACACAAGAGCCGGAGCCGGAGCAGGTGGTCGAGGCAGAGCCGGAACCCGAGCCGGAGCCGGAGCCGGAACCCGAGCCGGTCGTCAATCGTGAGGAAGTTGCGCGGGAACAGGCGCAGGCTGCCTTGATGCCGTTCGCCGAAGACCTCGCCGACCTGGTGGACAGGGACCTCGTCGAGCAGGTCGCGGACGATCGCCTGTTGACCACGTCGGTTGGCGAGGCGGAGCGCAACGAGCGCTCGATGATCACGTCGAAGGCGGGTACCGCGTCGACCGGCATCAACACCGCAAGCATGAGCCGCAATACCGGCGGCACGGGTATCGCGGGACGCTCCACGACGCGCGTCGAAAGCCCGGTAGCCGGCATTGGCCAGCCAGGAGGCAGCGCGTCGCGTAGCGGTACCAGTGGCAAGGCATCGCGGTCGCGTGAAGAAATCGAGCTCGTTTTCGACAAGAACAAGGGTGCAATCTTTGCACTCTACAATCGCGCGCTGCGTGAAGATCCGTCGCTCGAGGGCAAGCTGGTGTTAAGGCTGACCATTGCGCCGGACGGCCAGGTAACGATGTGCGAGATCGTATCGAGCGAGCTGGATAACGAAGAGCTCGAGCGCAAGCTGGTGCAGCGCGTCAAGTTGTTCCGTTTCGAAGCAAAAGATGTCGAGGCGATAACGACGACCAAGCCGATCGACTTCTTCCCGGCCTGATCCCCATGATGCATCACGGCTGTCCCCCTGTCCGGCATGGGGACAGCCGCACTAATTCCACTGTTGCTACCGCGGCTGACTGCGTAAACTGTGCGTTCAGCGAGGAGCGACTATGAGAATGATCAACCGTTTGATTGTATTGATTTCAGCTACGCTGCTGATGGCCCCGGCCGTCGCAGACGTGACGATTGATGTACTCGTCGAGCAGGCCGGCCTGGTTGAAGGGCAAGTCGCGACGCGGGACCTGCCGCGCTGGCAGGGCGCAAGGAAGATCATGATTGCCCGCGTCAGCCCCGAAGACGTCGCCATGCTGGCCGGGCTCTATCCCGAGACCGAGTTCATACTCGTGGGGCCGGATGGTCCGGATCTGGCGGCAGCAGCCGACGTCGATGCGATCGTCGGGCTGTGCAGCGAAGCACTCGTCGACGCAGCGCCGAACCTCGTCTGGTTACAGATTGCATGGGCGGGTGCAGAGAGCTGCCTAAGCGTTCCGCGGGTCGGCAATGGCGACGTGATCCTGACCAATATGCAGAAAATGTCATCACCGGTCATCGGTGAGCACGCAATTGCGCTGGCGCTCGCCGTAGCGCGTGCCTTGCCGGTGTATTCGAAGCAGATGGTGAGCGGTGATCCGGACGTCGTGTTCGAAGAACGGTCGTTGACGGCGCCGCTGATGGTGCCGCTGGCGGGCAAGACAATGCTGGTCGCCGGTCTTGGTGGCATCGGTACCGAGGCCGCGCGGCGCGCTGCCGCGCTTGGCATGCGTGTAATCGGTACGCGCAACAGCAGCCGGGAAGGGCCCGAATTCGTCGATTACGTCGGCCTCTCTGACGAGCTGCTCGAACTGGCCGCACAGGCGGACGTCATCGTCAATGCCTTGCCGCTGACCGAAGCCACGGCAGGGTTGATGGACAGCGACTTCTTCGCTGCAACGAAGCAGGGCGTACTGTTCGTCAACGTAGGCCGCGGTGGAACGGTTGATACCGACGCGCTGGTCGCCGCGCTGGCAAGTGGGCAGGTAGGCGGTGCGGGCCTGGATGTTACGGAACCGGAGCCGCTGCCGGCGGATCATCCACTCTGGGATTTCGACAATGTCGTCATCACGCCACACGTGGCCGGTGCCGGAGGCGAACTCGAGCGGCATATGACCTTGCTGCTGGAGAATCTGCGACGGTATGCGGCCGGGGAGCCGCTGTTGAACGTCGTCAATCCGGACCGCGGATACTGATTGGCAGTGAATACGCCACGAGTCGCATTACATGGCTGATATACCGGTAAAGAAATACCGCGTGCGGCGCGCGAAAAAATGGCTGAAGCAGAAGCTGCTGCCGTTTCCGCTGCGGGCCCGCAAGGTCAGCGTGAAGTGGCGCAAACCGGAGCGCAAGAATTGGCCGCCACGTTCGCTTGCCGACGTGCCGGGACTGGCGCGCTACGAATACAGCTGGCTCTCGCAGAACGGCGAAGACGGGATCATTCGCTACCTGTTCGACGAAATCGGGTTCGAGTCGCGCTGGTTTCTCGAGTTCGGCTTCGGTGCAGTGCAATGCAACAGTCTGCGCCTGATGCTGCACGAAGAGTTTCACGGGCTGTTGATGGATGGCTCGAGTGAGAACGTCGATTTCTTCAACTACACGGCCGGGCGTTTCGGCATCGACAGGGTCAAGGCCGTGCAGGCATTCATTACCTGCGACAACCTGCAGTACCTGGTTACAAGTAATGGCGTACCGCGCGAAATAGATTTTCTCTCACTGGACGTCGATGGCAACGACTACTGGTTCTGGGAGGCGCTGGAGTGTGTCTCGCCGCGCGTCGTGTGTATCGAATATAACGCCGGCCTCGGCCCCGACTGGTCCTGTACCGTTCCTTACGACGACGCCTTCGAACGTTACAGCAAGCATCCGAGCGGATTTTTCCACGGAGCATCGCTCGCCGCGCTCGAATCACTCGGCAAGCGCAAGGGTTACTACCTGATAGGCTGTGATTCGACCGGCACCAACGCTTTCTTCCTGCGTGACGATGTGCAGATTGACAACGTGCCGGCAATCACCGCACGAGAGGCGTTTCGTCCCCATGCCAACTGGCTGGGACGCGGTATCAGCGAGGCGCAGCAGCTCGAATTCATGCGCCAGATGCCATACCAGGACCTGTGAGCGAAACCGGGAACGTGAACGCGGGTAACAGGCGCCGCCTTGCGATCGATGGCGCCGCCCGCCGCCGCCTGTACCTGTTCCGGCACGGTGCCGTGGATTACGTCGACGAGCTTGGCAACTGGGTTGCCGATCCCGACCTGGTGGACCTCAACGAACTCGGCCGGGCACAGGCAGCCGCGATGGCGGAGCTGTTCAGGGACGTGCACGTTGACAAGGCACTTTGCTCGGGGTTGCCGCGCACGCGCCAGACGGGTGAGACCGTGCTCGGCGATCGCGATATCGAACTCGAGGTTTTTGCGGCACTCGAGGAGATTCGGCCGGCGAGCGGCGAGGCAACGGGTGGCTATGACATCTTTGCCGACGTCGCCTTTTCGCATTGGCGCGCGCCACAAGCCGAGGCGCGTTTTCTCGGTGGCGAGCGGTACAGCGATTTCTACCGGCGCATTTGCGAAGCCATGGACCAGGTCCTCGCGGACCCCGATTGGTACGACCTCGCACTGTTCGCGCACGGCGGTACCAACGTGGCGGCGCTCGGCTGGGCGACCGGCATGGGCCTGCAGGCGTTCGGGCTGCTCGACCAGTCGATGTGTTGCCTGAATATCATCGACTTCGATGTGGATGAAAACGGCAACGTATTGCGTAAGACAGTGCGCGGCATGAATATCACCGCGGACGATCCGGTGATGCGCCGCCGGCATTCGGGCGACATGGAGATGCTCGCTCGACGGATTCTCAAGCTGCAGCGATAAGCGCCGTTGTGATGGCAGATTCGGCCGGCTTCCCACCCATCGCGCGTACCGACGCACGCATACTCGTCCTCGGTAGCTTGCCCGGACGCCGATCGATCGCCGCGCAGCAATACTATGCACATCCACGGAATGCGTTCTGGCCAATCATGCGCGAGTTGTTTGGCATCGAGGGCAGTTACCAGGCACGCTGCGAGCAACTCATTTCCAATCGCATCGCGTTGTGGGACGTCCTGGCGAGTTCGTATCGCCCGGGCAGCATGGACGCCGACATTCGACTGGATACTGCCATGCCCAACGATTTTGAACGCTTCTTTTTCGAGCACGGCGACATCGAGTTGATCGCCTTCAATGGCAAAGCGGCGGCGAGGTTCTTTCATCGATTCGTCGCAGATGATGCCGTGCCCGCTGGTGTCGCGCGGGCCTCACTGCCCTCAACGAGTCCGGCTTTCGCGACCATGCAATTCTCGGGTAAGCTGTCCGCCTGGCGTGCGGCAATAAGCTGAGCGCGCAAGGACTTCCGGAGAAAGCAATGAACGAGCTCATTTTTCAGCCGATGATGGCAGTCGTCACATTGACTGCCGTGGTCTGGATTGCCATGTACGTGACACGAGTCCGGGCAATGCGGCAGGCCGGAAAACCCGTGCAGGCGTACACGGTGCCCGACAGGATCACGGAATTCCTGCCGGAAAAGGCCAACTACCCGGCGAACAACTTCAAGAACCTGTTTGAGCTGCCGGTGCTGTTCTACGTCATGTGCATCTACCTGTACGTCACAGGGAACGTCGATGCCGTTTACATGATTGCCGCGTGGCTGTTCGCAGGGCTCAGGGTGTTGCACAGCCTGGTGCACTGCACCGTCAATATCGTAATACTGCGGTTCCAGGTCTACTTTGCGGGGGGCATCGTGCTCTGGTTCATGCTCGCACGTATTGCCGTCGATCTGTTCAGGGCCTGACTACAGCGCGCTGTCGCCGGTCTCGCCGGTGCGGATACGGCAGACCTGCTCGATGGGCGTGACGAAAATCTTGCCGTCACCCACCTTGCCGGTCTTGGCGGCGTCGACGATGGCCTCGACAACACGTTCCACCATGTCATCGGAAACCGCGATTTCTATCTTGGCTTTTGGAAGAAAATCAACGACATACTCGGCCCCACGATAGAGCTCGGTATGGCCCCGCTGGCGCCCGAATCCCTTGACCTCACTGACGGTCATCCCCTGTACACCGACTTCGCTCAGCGCGTTGCGTACGTCATCGAGACGAAAGGGTTTTACAATTGCGGTGACCAGTTTCATTCGAGCATTCTCCAGGGTCGGTCGATCTGCGTATGCTAGCAATAGGCAATACGCAAGTGTACAACTAAAGAACACCGGGAAAGACGGGCTATGACGGCGAAAACGGGATTCATCAAGGACCCGCAGGGGCTTTATTACTATGGCGGTGCCACGCTGTACGTGGTTCTCGCCTACGGGCTCGGCTTTGCCGGGTTGTTTGCCGACAACTGGGCAGTGAACTTCGTTGCCACGTTATTGCTGGCGCACGCGATGATCATTGCCGCCTACATGATCCACGAATGCGGCCATAACCTGGTTTTCGGTCACAGCCGTCACAATGCCATGCTGGGACGTGCAATGAGCTGGTTTTGCGGCGCGGCCTACGGCACCTACGAAGACATGAGGTACAAGCATTTTCGGCATCATGTCGACAACGATGACGTCGTCTGGTTCGACTATGACCGTTTCTTCAAGCGGCACCCTGTGATCACCAGGATCGTGCGCGTGCTCGAATGGTTCTATATCCCGGCGCACGACCTGATCATGCACGGCATTATGGTGCTGACGTCTTTCGTGATTCCGCAACGGCGCGCACAACGGCGGCGCAACGTAGTCGTTATTCTTGTGCGTGGCGGCATCTTCGCAACGCTGCTTGTGCTGGCGCCCAAAGTTGCGATGTTGTACGTCGTCGCGTACCTGCTGATGATGCATGTGCTGCGTTTCATGGACAGTGTGCAGCATGACTATCCTTACAACACGACATTGTTTGAATACAGGAAGCCGCCCCATAAGGGCGATGCCGTATGGGAGCAGGCGCACACATTCAGCAACCCGCTGAGCATCGATTACCCGAAGCTCAACTGGCTCGTGCTGAACTTCGGCTATCACAACGCACACCATGCCGACATGAATCAGCCGTGGTACCGTTTACCCGCTTTGCACTTCGAACTGACCGGCAATGACCCGGCGCGCGTCATTCCATTGTCGTCGCAGTTAAAGCTGTATCACCGCAATCGGGTAAAGCGGATCTACAACCCACAGCCCGAAAACTATCCGAAAGGCGAAGAATATCTCCGGACAGCCCAGTCCGGTGCAGGACCCATCGGCGGTAACGCCGCATCATTCCTGACTTCGTTCTGAGCGCGGCCGGGCCGGGAACACTGAAGGGGGTGCTCGATGACCGATGCAACACAGACAGGCAGGATCGGCCGGATCGATTTCTCGGTGCTGACGCCCGCAGCCCTGTGCCAGCCCTGAGGCGCGCCGTTTGACTTCGCACTTCCAGGCCCCTGAATGGCACGCTGCAGTCGGTGACCTGTTGCGCGCCGACGATGAGCAGGACCTGGCTGAATCGCTGTTCGCCCTGGTCGGCCACACGGTCGTACACGATGGCACCAGCCTGCTCGCGTTTCACGCCGACGCGGCGCCCGAAGTACTGCACCATACGCTGGCGCCGAGAGAGGAGCACCACTACCTGGAGCGCTACCTGGCCGGTCCATACCTGCTCGATCCGCTGTACGAACTGACACTGCGCGAGGACAAGCCTGAAATGTGCCGTTTTCGCGACACGACGCCGGACCGCTTCCTTTCCAGCGAGTACTACCGCCAGTATTGCGAACGCACGCACCTTACCGACGAAATGGATTTCCTGGTCGACGTGGACGATGACAGCACATTGGTCCTCGTGATCGGCCGCCGCGGCAAGCGCTTCTCCGGGAGCGAACTGGCCCGCCTGGGCCTGATCCGCCCGGTCGTGCGTGCCGCGATGCACAGGATCGGGGAAGGGTGGACGTCACGCGGTGGCCGGCAACAACGCGATCGCAGTATCCACCAGCGCCTGACCGAGTGCTACGAGAACTTCGGCAATGACGTGCTGACTGATCGCGAGCGTGAAATCACGCAGTTCCTGCTACGCGGGCACTCGACGAAATCCGTTGCAAGGGAGCTGGGTATCGCGCCGGGGACCGTCATGGTGCACAAGCGCAACCTGTTCACAAAACTCGGCATTACGTCGCAGTACGAGCTGTTCTCCCGGTTTATTGACAAATTGTCCGAGCCCTGAGTCACCCTACCGCGCCAATGGTATTTAGTGGGCTACCCGGTCACCGCACAATGTCGAGAAGGTTATGCACGGTGAATAAGGGTGGCGTTAGATGTTTGAATTCGATTTTGGCCATGGTGACGAGCTGGAGCTGCTGCGCGAGACCGTGCGCGGATTCGCCGCGGATCGCATCGCGCCGCTCGCGCGGGACATCGACGAGAAGAACGAATTTCCCGCAGAACTCTGGCCCGAACTCGGCGAGCTCGGTTTGCTCGGGATTACCGTAGAAGATACTTACGGCGGTTCGGAACTCGGTTACCTCGCGCACGTTATTGCGATGGAAGAGATCAGTCGCGCCTCGGCGTCAGTCGGCCTGTCTTACGGTGCGCACTCCAACCTGTGCGTCAATCAACTGCGCCGCTGGGGCAACGAAGAGCAGAAGAAAAAATACCTGCCCGATCTCGTTTCCGGCGCGACGGTGGGTGCGCTGGCAATGAGCGAAGCCGGTGCCGGCTCCGACGTCATGGGCATGCGCACGACGGCCGTGCGCGATGGCGACGCTTACGTGTTGAATGGCGCGAAGATGTGGATTACCAATGCACCCCGCTCCGATGTCATGGTCGTCTATGCAAAGACGGATCCGGAGGCAGGTTCCAGCGGCGTCAGCGCATTCCTGGTCGAGCGCGGCATGGCGGGCCTGTCCACGCCGCAAAAACTCGACAAGCTCGGCATGCGAGGTTCCGAAACCGGGGAGGTCGTCTTCGAGGATTGCCGCGTACCGGCCGCCAACCGCCTGGCAGAAGAGGGCAAGGGCGCCGCGATCCTGATGAGTGGCCTCGACTATGAGAGGGTGGTTCTTGCGGGCGGACCACTCGGTATCATGGCGTCCTGCATGGACGTCGTCATGCCTTACCTGCACGACCGGAAACAATTTGGCCAGGCAATCGGCGAATTCCAGTTGATGCAGGGTAAGATTGCCGATATGTATGCCGCCATGAATTCCTGCAGGGCCTACGTCTACGCGGTGGCCGAGGCCTGTGATCGTGGCCGGACGACGCGTTTCGATGCGGCCGCCTGTATCCTGCTGGCCGCAGAGAAAGCGACCTGGATGGCCGGGGAGGCGATCCAGTCGCTGGGCGGCAATGGTTATATCAACGAATACCCGGCCGGTCGCCTGTGGCGCGACGCGAAGCTCTACGAAATCGGTGCCGGCACGAGCGAAATTCGCCGCATGTTGATCGGGCGAGAACTCTTCAACGCGACCCAGTAAGGATCGATACAGACCCCATGCCCGTACTTCCCACCAAAGTTGACCAGTCCTCCGAAGAATTCCAGAAGAACAGTGACGCAAACCGGGCGCTCGCCGACGACCTGCGCGAGGTCGACGATTACATCACGCAGGGCGGTCCGGAAAGGTCCAGGGAACGACATGTAAAGCGTGGCAAGCTGTTGCCCCGCGACCGCATCGCGACCCTGCTGGACGAGGGTTCCGATTTTCTCGAGGTCGGCAGGCAGGCTGCATGGCAGGTCTACAGCGACGACGTGCCATCCGCCGGGATCGTCACCGGCATCGGCCGCATACACGGCATCGAGTGCATGATTGTCGCCAACGATGCGACGGTCAAGGGTGGTACCTACTACCCGCTGACGGTGAAGAAGCACCTGCGCGCCCAGGAAATTGCCGAGCAGAACCATCTGCCCTGCCTGTACCTGGTCGATTCGGGTGGTGCCTTCCTGCCGCGACAGGATGAGGTATTTCCCGACCGGGACCACTTCGGCCGGATTTTTTACAACCAGGCAAGGCTGTCGGCCAAAGGTATTCCCCAGATTGCCGTTGTCATGGGTTCATGCACGGCGGGGGGCGCTTATGTGCCGGCAATGTGCGATGAATCGATCATCGTGCGCAACCAGGGCACGATATTTCTCGGCGGTCCGCCGCTGGTCAAGGCTGCAACTGGCGAAATTGTCGATGCCGAAACGCTCGGCGGTGGCAGCGTCCACTCGCGGATATCCGGGGTGACTGATCACCTGGCGGACAATGACAAACATGCGCTGCAGATTGCGCGGGAAATCGTTGCCAACCTGAACGTCATACGCGCGCAGCCGGTTGCGCGCCGCGCGAGCGTCGACCCGCTGTACTCGATCGAAGAGATCTACGGCATCGTGTCGCGTGAATACCGTTTCCCGTACGACGTTCGCGAGGTCATCGCGCGTATCGTCGATGGTTCCGAGTTCCAGGAGTTCAAGAAACTGTACGGCGCAACGCTGGTATGCGGTTTCGCCCACATCGATGGCTACCCGGTCGGCATCGTTGCCAACAACGGCATCCTGTTCCCGGAATCAGCGCAAAAGGGCGCGCATTTCATTCAGCTTTGTAATCGTCGCGGCATTCCGCTCGTCTTCCTGCAAAACATCACCGGCTTCATGGTCGGTAAGCGCGTCGAGCATGCCGGTATCGCGAAAGACGGAGCAAAAATGGTCAACGCTGTGGCGACGGCGACTGTGCCGAAGTTCACAGTCGTCATTGGTGGGTCTTTCGGTGCCGGCAATTACGCGATGTGTGGCCGCGCATACAATCCGCGCATGATGTGGATGTGGCCGAATGCGCGCATCTCGGTCATGGGCGGTGACCAGGCGGCGCTCGTTCTGTCCACGGTAAAACGCGAAGGGCTCGAGGCGCGCGGCGAGGAATGGTCGGCCAGTGACGAGGCCGACTATGAGGACATGATTCGTGCGCAATACGAAACGCAGGGTCATCCGCTGTACGCCAGCGGTCGCCTCTGGGACGACGGCGTGATCGATCCGGTGGATACGCGACGAGTTCTGGTACATGCGCTGAGTGCCGCGCTGGGTTGTCCCCGCGCCCCCGAAACGCCGTTCGGAATATTTCGCATGTAGCTGTACACTGCGGGCATGACGGCACGGCAGGAGCTAAATACCGGTACGACGGATGTCCGCGAACACCATCGATTTGATGAGCAGCGACTCGCCGACTACCTCCTGTCGCACCTGTCGGGGTTCCAGGGGCCACTCGCGGTCAGGGAATTCAAGGGCGGTCAATCCAATCCGACTTACCTGTTGCAGACGCCGTCGGCCAGTTACGTGCTGCGCCGCAAGCCGCCCGGCAAACTGCTGAAATCCGCGCATGCTGTTGACCGAGAGTTTCGAGTCATCAGTGCACTGTACGCATCCGGTTTCCCGGTGCCACGGCCACACCTGCTGTGCGATGACCCGGAGATCATCGGCACGACCTTTTACGTGATGGAACACGTAGCGGGTCGGATCTTCTGGGAACTGGACCTGCCGGGCCTCGAGCCCGCCGAGCGCCGCGCTATCTACGATAACGTCAACGATACGATCGCGCGCCTGCACAACACCGATTACCAGGCCGTCGGACTCGGCGACTACGGCAAGCCCGGCAATTACTTCGAACGACAGATTTTTCGCTGGAGCGGCCAATACCAGGCTTCGGAGACCGCAAAGATCGAACCCATGAATCGACTGATGGAATGGCTGCCCGCAAATATCCCGGAAGACGACTCTGCCAGCGTGGTTCACGGCGACTTTAGGCTCGATAACATGATCCTGCATCCGACCGAGCCGCGCGTTGTCGCTGTACTCGACTGGGAGCTGTCGACGATCGGTCATCCGCTCGCCGACTTCACCTATCATCTTATGGCCTGGCAGATGCCGGCGCTGACGATCGGTTCTGTCGGGCTGGCGGGCAAGCCGCTCGAGAAGCTCGGCATTCCGTCGGAAGACGAGTACATTCTGCAGTACTGCGAACGCACTGGCCGCAGCGGGGGCATCCCCGATCGAAATTTTTACGCTGCATTCAATTTCTTCCGACTCGCTGCAATCCTGCAGGGCATCGTCGGGCGCGTGCGGGATGGCACAGCTGCCAGCGCCCACGCATCGCAGGCCGCGAAATCCGTACAGCCGCTCGCCGAACTGGGCTGGCAATATGCCAACGAGCAGGTGGCAGGGTAAATGGTTTGACAACAGGGATGATGAATGACGCTGCAATACGATGAACTGATGGCCAGGTCGGTCGATGACGTTCCGTTCAACTACACGGATGCGGACGCGATGCTGTATGCGCTCGCCGTCGGTATGGGTCGGGACCCGATGAACGAGCGGGAGTTGCCCTATGTGTACGAACAGGGCAAGCCGCTGCAGACGATGCCGACGCTTGCGACGGTCGTCGTGCCCGACATGTTCCCGCCGGATCTCGGCTGGGATTACAGCCAGGTCCTGCACTCCGAACAACGCCTGCAGCTGTTCAGGCCCTTGCCCCCGGCTGCGGAGTTGCTGATCAACAAGCGCGTCGTCGACGCATTCGACCGCGGCCCGAATCGCGGCGCGCTGATCATACTCGAGGCGGAAGGCCGGCTCGCGACCGACGACACGGTCCTGTTCACCAATACGTCAACCATCGTCGCCCGCGGGGACGGCGGTTTTGGCGGACCCGACGGCAAGGGTCTGCCGCCGCATCGTCCGCCGCGCCGGGAGCCGGATCTTAGTTGTGATCTCGAAACCCGCACCGACCAGGCACTGCTGTACAGACTGACCGGGGATCGCAATCCGCTGCATGCGGACCCCGCGGTCGCGGCCGGCGCGGGATTCGACCGTCCGATCCTGCATGGCCTGTGTACCTTCGGCATTGCGTGCAAGGCCGTGCTGCAGACGATCTGTGACTACGACTACACATTGATCGAGGGCTTCGAGGCACGATTTTCCGCACCGGTCATACCCGGCGATACGATCACGACTGACATGTGGCAGGACGGCGATGTCATCTCGTTCACATGCCGCGTCAAGGACCGCGATGCGCTGGTATTGAGAAACGGAAAATGTACGCTGGCCGTATGAGTACAGGAGCAGCAAGTTGACAGAAAACGTAGTGCTTTCAATCACGGACCATGTTGCCGAAGTCATGCTGAATCGGCCCGGGAAGTTCAATGCACTGGATCTTGAGACGTTCCGGGACCTGGGTGCCGTCGCAGCGGAGCTGTGCAATAACAACGCCGTGCGTGCGGTCGTCCTGCGGGGCGCCGGGGACAACTTCTGCGCGGGAATCGATATCAGCGTCCTTGCGGGGCAGGGAGGGGAAATCGATGCATCGATGATGGCCCCCGCACCCGGGTCGGCCGCGAACCTGTTCCAGCGCGCCGCGTATGCGTGGCGCGAACTGCCCGTGCCGGTGATTTGCGCGATCCAGGGCATTTGCTACGGGGGCGGCCTGCAGGTGGCGCTGGGCGCCGACCTGCGCTTTGCATCGCCGGATGCCCGGTTCTCGATCATGGAAGCCAAGTGGGGGCTGGTTCCGGACATGGGAATTACCGCGACGCTACGGGGCCTGGTGGCGGCCGATCGCGTCAAGGAGCTGGCCTGGTCGGCACGTATTTTTGACGCGACCGAGGCGCTGGGGCTCGGCGTGGTAACGGCACTTGACGATGATCCGCTGTCGCTCGCGCAACGGACTGCGGGCGAATATGCGGCGCGGTCGCCGGACGCGGTGCGCGGCATCAAACGGCTCGTCAACGAGGCCTGGGCGATGAGCGAGGCGGAAGGGCTGGCATTGGAGGCGCAGGTACAACTGGGATTGCTCGGCGGACCCAACCAGGTCGAGGCGGTGCGCGCGAACCTGGAAAAGCGGGCGCCGGAATTTTCCGACAGTGCAGGCGAATAGCAGGAACTTTGACTCGGCCGCCGTGTTCAAAGTACCTGTCTATGGCAATCACTTGAGCGGAAGTTGAATTGAATTACCGATCCCTGATCCTCGTCGCGTTTTTCCTGCTTCAAGCGGTGGCCGCCACCGCGCAGACGTCGGACATGCCCTGGGCCGGTCATGATTCCCGAACCGTGCGCATCCAGGCGAAGGTCGAGTCCATCTACGAGCAGGGCGATTTCGCGCGGGCGCATTTCCTGTACGTCAATGAGTTGGCGCCGATCGGTGACAAGTATGCGCAGTACATGGCCGGCTACATGTACCTGAAGGGGCAGGGTGTCCCGCAGGATCCGGTGCAGGCGCTTGCCTGGTATCGGCTGGCCGCCGAGAACGGTGCCGCGGAGTTCGTGGCAGTGCGCAACCAGCTGATGGCTCAATTGAGCGAAGAGGACCTCGAGCGTTCCGACGCAACGTATGTAAAATTGCGCCAGCGGTACGGCGATCTCGCTGTCGTGATGTCCGATCTGCGGCGCGGCGACGCGGTCCGCAATGTCGAAATCACCGGGTCGCGCATCAAGGGCGGGGCCAAGCCACTGACCATCGTGGATCCGCGCACCGGGAGCGTCATTTCAGGCGACGAGTACTTCAGGCGCGCAAACTCCCGTTCGCAGGAGCAGCTGGATTACATTGCCGATACGCTGGGCATCGAACCGATGTTCGTTGACAACCTGACCGAGGCGGATCTTGACGCGCTGGAACGGCAGGTAGAGGACTACCTCAGCATCATCGACGATCGGTAGGCCGTTGCGGCGCCGGCCGTGGAGGCCAGTCCGGCACTCAGGATCTTCGGGAACTCCCGTGTCAGTTGCAGAGCCACCTCGGCGTCGCCATGGAACCACTTCGGTACCCAATTGAGTGCACCCATGATGGCATTACCGGTCATGCGAACATTGCAAGGCGCGATGCTGCCATCCGCGATTCCCTGTTCGAGGACCGATTCAAAGCGGGTACTGTGCAGCCGCGAGACAGCCAGGATTTCCTCGCGATGCGCCGGTTTCAGCGACGGGATTTCACTCATGATCGCAACTGGCCCGCGGTCGCCGACCATGCCGCCAACATGGTAGCGAATGTAGCGTTGCACGGTATCCAGCCCGTCGCAGCCTTCAGCGATTGCGCGGTCCATCGATTCGCGGCCCATTGCGGCGGCCCGCAAGTAGCACAGATAGACGAGTTCCTCCTTGTTGCGCACGTAGTAATACAGCGCGGCATCGGTCAGGCCGAGAAGGTCGGCGACATCTTTCAAAGACGTGCCGCTGTACCCCTTTTCGTTAAAACACTGCGCGGCCGCCTTCAACATGCGGTCCTTTTGTAATTCGAAGCGGGTTTCGGTTGCTTTTCGGGGCATCAGGAATCCGGGTTTGCCAGCGCCGGGTGCGGGCGTCCGGCACTTGAGTTCTCGGTGAATCTGCATTATTTTAATCATCATTAAAATTTTTTCAACCGCGGAATTGGTTGATTTTCAAGCGTTTTCTGCCTACCTGGTGGAACGCGTTGCTGTGATTTCGCGCAGGAGCTGATGCATGAGTACAGCCGCCAGAGACGTACCGGGCGTATCCCGGAAACGGGACTCCGCGCCACTGCGCATCGTTACGGCTGCCTCGCTATTCGATGGCCATGATGCCGCGATCAACATCATGCGACGCCTGATCCAGGCCGAGGGCGCCGAGGTAATCCACCTTGGGCACAACCGCAGCGTTGACGACATCGTGCGGGCCGCAATCCAGGAGGATGCGGATGCCATCGCGATCAGCTCGTACCAGGGCGGCCATAACGAGTTCTTTCGCTACATGATCGACCGCTTGCGGGAGCTCGACGCAGACCATATTCGTGTGTTCGGCGGCGGCGGTGGCACGATTACGCCGGAGGAAATCAAGGCGCTGATGGAGTACGGCGTCGAGCGCATCTATCACCCGCACGACGGCATGGAGCTTGGGCTGCACTCGATGATCGCCGATCTGATCGAACGCACTGAACGTGCGCGCCGGGACACCGCTGTACCGGAGCGTATTCATTCCAGCGTGGATATTGCTGCGACGATTTCGGCGATCGAGGAAGGATTGATCGATGCTCCAGCCCTCGAGCGCCTGCGCAAGGAATGGCGCATGCAGGCCGACCAGGTGCCGGTCATCGGCATCACCGGCACCGGCGGAGCAGGCAAGAGCAGCGTTACCGACGAAATACTGAACCGCTTCCTCGCGAGTTTCCCTGACAAGCGAATCGCGGTGCTGGCGGTCGACCCGACGCGGCGGCGCACCGGGGGAGCACTGCTCGGCGATCGCATTCGCATGAACTCCTTGCGCTCCGACAGGATTTACATGCGTTCGATCGCGACGCGCAGGCAGCATCTCGCGACCAGCGAAATGCTTGGCGATCACATCCTGTTTTTGAAAGCGCAGGGCGTCGACCTCGTTATCGTCGAGACCGCGGGCATCGGGCAGAGCGACAGCGAGATCGTCGACCTCGTCGACTTTTCCGTGTACGTCATGACGAGTGAATACGGGGCTGCGAGCCAACTCGAAAAAATCGACATGCTGGACTTCGCGGACCTCATCATCCTGAACAAGTACGACAAGCGCGGCGCCGAAGATGCGCTCAGGGATATTCGCAAGCAGTGGAAACGCAACCATGTTGCCTTCGACGTAGCAGACGAAGACGTCCCGGTGTTTCCGACCATCGCAAGCCAGTTCAACGATCCCGGTGTCAGCTGGATGTTCGCCGAGCTGTGCCGCCGGGTGGCGGACAAGGTGGGCCTGGATATCGACGCCTGGACGCCGGATATCGATACGTCGGTGCGCGAGCCCCGCTCGACAGCGATGATTCCCGGAGCCCGCGTTCGTTACCTGGCAGAGATCGCAGAACAGGGCCGCTCGATCAACCGGCATGCCGATACGCAGGCCGAAATCGCGAGCCGCTTGCAGCATCTCTATGAGGCTCTGAAGCTCCTCGAGGACCCGGCGTTACCGGGCGAACTGGACGCCTACCCCGCCGAAGCATTGTCCGGTGAAGACGATCGCAGCCTGCTCGTATTGCGGCAACGCTACCAGGAGTCATTGAGCGACCTGTCGGCCGAGTCATTGCAACTGTTGCGCGAGTGGCCGGCACGCAAGGCGGCCGTGCGCTCCGAAACCTACAGTTACTCGGTGCGGGGGCGCAAAATCTCGGGGCGAAATTACCGCGAGAGCCTGAGCCACCAGCAGATTCCGAAGATTGCGGCGCCGGACTTCGGCGACTGGGGCGAGTTGTTGAAGTTCCTGTCGCGCGAGAATCTTCCCGGCGCCTATCCGTATACCGGCGGCGTGTTCCCGTATCGGCGCCTCGGCGAAGACCCGACACGCATGTTCGCAGGCGAGGGCACGCCGGAGCGCACCAATCGGCGCTTCCATTACCTGTCGCAGGGGCAACCCGCCGCTCGCCTGTCGACGGCGTTCGATTCGGTTACCTTGTACGGCGAAGATCCGCATGAGCGCCCCGATATCTTCGGCAAGGTTGGCAATTCCGGCGTCTCGATCGCTACTGTCGACGATATGAAGAAGCTGTATTCCGGTTTTGACCTCTGCGATCCGACGACCTCGGTATCGATGACGATCAATGGTCCGGCACCGATGATTCTCGCCTTTTTCATGAACACGGCGGTTGACCAACAGGTCGAGAAGTACCTCCGCGAGACCGGCGGCTGGGCGGCAGCACAGAAGCAGGTCGACGAATATTTTGCGACGCGCGAGCGGCCCCGGTACGTCGGCGAACTGCCGGAAGGTAACGACGGGCTTGGCCTCGGCCTGCTCGGAATATCCGGTGAGAAAGTCGTGGACGCGGAAACGTATGCGCGCATCAGGAAAGAGACCCTCGCGAATGTGCGGGGCACCGTACAGGCCGACATCCTGAAGGAAGACCAGGCGCAGAACACCTGTATTTTCTCCACCGAGTTCGCGATGAAGATGATGGGCGATGTGCAGCAGTTCTTCATCGATAACAGCGTCCGTAACTACTACAGCATTTCGATCAGCGGTTATCACATCGCTGAAGCCGGCGCCAATCCGATCAGCCAGCTTGCGTTCACGTTGTCGAACGGTTTCACGATCGTCGAGTACTACCTCGGGCGCGGCATGGATATCGATGCGTTCGCACCAAACCTGAGTTTCTTCTTTTCCAACGGCATGGACCCCGAGTACTCGGTGATTGGCCGGGTCGCACGTCGCATCTGGGCGCGCGCGATGAGGGAACGGTACGGTGCAAGTGCGCGCTCACAAAAGCTCAAGTACCACATCCAGACTTCAGGTCGCAGCCTGCATGCGCAGGAAATCAGCTTCAATGATATTCGCACGACGCTGCAGGCACTGTATGCGTTGTTCGACAACTGCAACAGCCTGCATACCAATGCGTTCGACGAAGCCATCACGACGCCGACCGAGCAGTCGGTGCGGCGCGCGGTCGCGATCCAGCTGATTATCTCGCGCGAACTGGGCCTGAATTTTTGTGAGAACCCCTGGCAGGGTTCGTTCATCATCAATGAGTTGACCGACCTTGTCGAAGAAGCGGTCTACCAGGAATTCGAGCGTATCTCGGAGCGGGGCGGCGTTCTCGGCGCGATGGATACGATGTACCAGCGAGGCAAGATCCAGGAAGAGAGCCTTTACTACGAGAGCAAGAAGCACGATGGCTCGCTGCCGCTCATCGGGGTCAATACCTTCCTTCCAAAGGAGGGCCAGGAAGACGAGGTGCACAATCTCGAATTGATTCGCTCGACCGACGCAGAGAAGAATGAACAGATTCGGCAAGTGCGGCAATTCCAGGAGAACCACAAGCATTCTTCTGGTGACGCACTGGCACGGTTGCAAGAAGTGGCGCGCGAGCGCAGCAACGTGTTCGCGGAACTGATGGAGACCGTGAAGACCAGTTCGCTTGGCCAGATTTCTGCGGCGCTGTATGACGTCGGCGGCGAGTACCGCCGCAACATGTAACGGGACGGTCGGCGGGAGAAATGATGTCCGAGATAATCAGGTATGAGCAGCGGCAGGACGTTGCGGTCATTACGCTGTACCGGCCGGACAGCATGAACTCTTTCAACACCGGGTTGCGGAAAGCGTGTGTCGATGCTTTTGCGCGGGCGCGTGATGACGCAGCTGTCAGGGCCGTCGTGTTTACCGGTGAAGGCCGCTGCTTTTCGGCCGGTGCCGACCTGAAGGCCGGCGTCGACCGTGACGTGACCGAGATCCTGAAGTCCGAATACCGGCCGATACTCGAGGCGATCGCGACAATTCCGAAACCGGTCATAGCCGCGGTGCCGGGTTCCGCAGCGGGTATCGGTATGTCGATGGCGCTGCAATGCGACCTGGTCGTGATGGCGGACAATGCTTTCCTGCTGTCGCCGTTTACGACTATTTCGCTGGTTCCCGATGGCGGCCTGAACTGGTTGCTGGTCAGGCAACTCGGTTACCACCGGGCGTTCCAGCTGAGCGTCGAGGCTGAACGCATCCCTGCAGCGCGGTGTGTCGAGCTGGGGCTGGCTAACAGGGCCGTACCGCCAGGCGAGCTGCTGCAGTCCGCTGTCGACTGGGCGCAGAGTCTCGCGAAGCGTGCGCCATTGTCGGTAGCGGCGACGAAAAAAGTCATGCGTATGGCCATGGACCACGACTGGTCCGATGCCTTCGAACTCGAGGCACGACTGCAGGGCGAGTTGCTGGGCAGCGAAGACAACAAGGAAGGCATCCAGGCCTTCTTCGATAAACGGGAAGCACAATTCAAGGGCAAGTAGGCAACCAGGCGCCGGGAAGAGCTATGGACAGAGATATTTTTGACGAAGACCACGAAATGTTTCGCGACGCAGCGCGGAGCTTCATCATCAACGAGATCCAGCCGCACGAGGACCGCTGGCGCGAACAGGGCATCGTCGATCGGGAAGCCTATCTGAAGGCGGGCGAGCAGGGGATGTTGCTGATGTGGGCGGATGAGAAATATGGCGGCGCCGGCGTCAGGGATTTTCGTTACGAGCAGATCCTTATCGAGGAACTGGCCAGGCACGGTGACCCCGGCTTCTTCATGACCCTGCACAGCCGACTGGTCGGCCCGTACATCGGTGAACTGGCCACCGAGGAACAAAAGCAGCGCTGGCTGCCGAAATGCATTACCGGCGAGCACATCCTGGCAGTTGCCATTACCGAGCCGGGTGCCGGCAGCGACGTGTCGGGCATTCGCACCAGGGCTGAAGACAAGGGCGATCATTACCTGATCAACGGGTCGAAGACCTTCATATCAAACGGCATCCTCGCGGATCTCGTCATCGTCGTTGCGCGCACGGATACACAAAGCCGTCACGGCCTGAGCCTGTTCGTGGTCGAACGCGGCATGGAAGGATTCGAGCGTGGCAAGAACCTGAAGAAGATGGGGTTGCCGAGTCAGGATACCGCGGAGCTGTTCTTCAACAACGTGAAAGTGCCGAAGGAAAACCTGCTCGGCGAGTGGAACCGTGGCTTTTACCAGCTCATGTATTTCCTGGCCGAGGAGCGATTGATCGGCGCGTGCCAGTACCTCGCGGCGGCCGAGGCCGCGTTCGAGCTTACGCTGGACTACGTCAATGAGCGCAAGGCCTTCGGCCAGCTGATCGCTGACTTCCAGAACACGCGCTTCAAGCTGGCTGACATGCGTACCCAGATCGACGTCGCGCAGGCGTTTGTCGACCGCTGTGTCCAGGTGCATAACGACGGCAAGCTGAGCGCGGACGACGCAGCCAAAGCCAAGCTGTTCTGCAGCGAACTGGAGGGACGGGTTACCGACGAGTGTGTGCAGCTGCATGGCGGTAACGGCTACATGGACGAATACCGGGTCTCGCGGCTGTTCACCAATGCCCGCGTCTCGCGGATCTATGCCGGCAGTTCGGAGATCATGCGGGAAATCATTGCCCGGTCCATCGGCCTCGATCCGCGCAAGCGCAAACAGGCCGGGCAGAAGGTGGCTTAGGCGGCATGCGTACTGCATTCATCGGACTCGGTGTCATGGGCTATCCGATGGCCGGGTACCTCGCCCGGGTCGGGCATGACACCGTCGTGTACAACCGCACTGGCGCGAAAGCAGAGCGCTGGTGCGAGGAATACGGTGGCGCGAGCAAGGCGTCGCCCGCGGCGGCGGCCGAATCGGCGGACATCGTATTCTGTTGTGTCGGCAACGACGACGACGTCCGCGAAGTCATCCTCGGCGATTGCGGGGTGCTGGCCGGCGTTCAAGAGGGTGCGATCGTCGTGGATCACACGACGGCTTCCGCGACGATTGCCCGCGAGATCGCATCAAAGGCGCGGGATCGTGGCGTCGGCTTCCTGGACGCCCCGGTATCGGGCGGCCAGGCCGGGGCTGAGAACGGGCAGCTGACCGTCATGGTCGGGGGTGATCCCGACGTATTCGAGCGTGCGGCGCCGGTCATCGATTGTTATGCGAAGGCGATAACGCTGATCGGGCCGACCGGGTCCGGCCAACTGGCAAAAATGGTTAACCAGATTTGTATTGCCGGTATCGTCCAGGGGCTGTCCGAGGGCTTGCATTTCGCACAATGCGCGGGTCTCGACCCGGCCGTCGTGATCGACTCGATTTCGAAGGGTGCCGCCCAGTCATGGCAAATGGAAAACCGGTGGCGGACGATGGTCAGCAGCGAATTCGACTTCGGCTTCGCCGTGGACTGGATGCGCAAGGACCTGGCAATAGCACTCGCCGAGGCCGGTGAAAACGGCGCACAACTGGAACTCACCGCACTCGTCGACCGCTTCTACGCCGAAGTGCAGGCCATGGGTGGCAGCCGCTGGGACACGTCCAGCCTGATCGCGCGCCTGCAGCAATAAGCCTGAAGAAAAAGTGACTGTCCCTCCCCGTGGAGGGGACGGTTACCTTTTCTGCTACAATCGCCGCTTCACAGGGGTGGTCGCACGACCTGAGATCCTGATTCCGGCGAACGCCGGGTCACAAGGGAACCCTTAGAACCTGATCCGGCTAATACCGGCGTAGGAAGCGAACAGTGCTGCAGTATCTCACCTTGCCGGGCCTCGTCACCGGTCTTCTCGTCCTGACTTTGCCGCGTATTGTCATCGCAGCAGATGACACGCCACTGGACGAGATCGTCGTCACCGCCGATTTTCGCGAACGGCCGTCCGGCCAGTTGCCGGTCAGTGTGACCGTGCTGAACGGCGACTTCATCGGTGAAGCGGCGGTGCAGCACTTCGAGGAACTCATCAACGTCATCCCGAACCTCAACTGGTCAGGCGACGGGCATCGTCCGCGCTATTTCCAGATTCGTGGTGTCGGTGAACTCGAGCAGTACCAGGGCGCCCCGAATCCGTCGATCGGCTTCATCATCGATGACATTGATTTCAGCGGCATTGGTACGGTCGCGACGATCTTCGATATCGAGTCAGTCGAGGTGCTGCGCGGTTCGCAGGGCAGCCGCTACGGCGCGAACGCGTTGGGTGGGCTCATATACGTGCGCAGCCGTGCGCCGACACCGGCGTTTGACGGACGTATCGAGGCCACGGTCGGCGGCGATGATGCGTTCTCGCTGGGCGCCGCCGCCGGCGGTCCGCTCAATGACAGGAAGACGTTGCTGGTGCGTGTCAGTGCGCAGCAGTACAGGAGTGACGGCTTTCGCCACAACAGTTACCTCGACCGGGACGACACCAACCGGCGCGATGAATCCTCTGCAAGAGTGCGCCTGAGCTGGCAAGCGAGCGAAACGCTCGCACTCGATCTTGCGGCTCTCTACGGAAACATCGAGGATGGCTACGACGCGTTCGCGCTCGACAACGGCTACCAGACCCTGTCCGATCATCCGGGTATCGATGCCCAGGAAAGTACCGGCGCGTCGTTACGGCTGGAGTGGGACGGTCTCGGTCGTGCGACACTCACCTCGATAACCGCAGTCGCGAGTTCGGACATCGACGTCAATTTCGACGCCGATTGGGGCAACCCGGACAGCTGGGCGCCGGTGACTTACGACTACGTATCGCTGAATCACCGTGACAGGACCACGCTGAGCCAGGAGCTGCGCCTGGCGTCGAACGACGACGGCCGTATTTTCTCGGGTACGGCAGCCTGGCTGGTAGGCCTGTACTGGCAGCGCATGGATGAAGAGCTGCTGACGGTCAATCTCGGCGAGTACTACGATCCTTTCTACGACTTCGCCGACAGCCTGGCCGATGCGCTTGGCAGCGAATACGCAGCGAACAACGTCGCGTTGTTCGGTCAGCTCGATATTGAACTCAGTGACTCTACGCGGCTCGGTGCGGGCCTCAGGATCGAAAAGCGCAAGACGGACTATGTCGATACCACTTCGTTGCGCGCGGCTCCGGAAGAGACGATGTGGGGAGGTGAGCTCAGCCTGACCCATGACCACAACGGTGACCTGACCAGTTTCGTCACGTTGTCAAAAGGCTACAAGGCCGGCGGCTTCAACCTCGGCATGGTGCCACCCGAGGACCGGGAATTCGGCGAGGAGAATCTCTGGACGCTGGAGGCCGGTATCAAGTCTTTCCTGCGCGACAATTCCTTGATGTTCAACGCATCCCTTTTTGCCAGCCGTCGCATCGACCAGCAAGTTCGCACCTCGACGCAGCTGATCCCGGGTGATCCCGCGTCATTCGTCTTCTATACCGACAACGCGGCGCGCGGTGAATCCGTTGGCCTCGAGGCAGAGTCACGTTGGTATGCGACCGATGCCTGGGAGTTCTATGCCAGCATCGGCCTGCTCCGGGCGACGTTCGATGAGTTCGTAACGCCGGCGGCGGACCTCGGCGGCCGGGACCAGGCGCATGCCCCGCATTACACGCTCGCCGCGGGCGCCATCTGGCGCAGACCGGACGGGTTGTTCGCCCGCCTCGACGTGACGGCGATCGACAGGTACTACTTCGATGTCAGTCACGATCAGCAGTCGAACCCCTACCAGCTCCTGAATGCGAGCGTTGGCTACCAGGCCGAGAGCTGGTCGGTGCAGGTCTGGGGTCGCAATCTGCTGGATGAAAAATACGCGGTCCGCGGTTTCTACTTCGGTAACGAGCCGCCGGACTTTCCCGACACCCTGTACGTTCGCCTCGGCGATCCCCGCCAGGTCGGTGTCACTTTCGAGAAAGGGTTTTAGCCATGAAGGTAGCAGTCGATATCAGTCTTTATCCGCTCGACGCGGATTTCATTCCGCCGATCAAGGACGTCATCGAGCGTCTCAATAAACACGAAGGCCTCGAAGTCTGGACCAATGCGATGAGCACCCAGATAGTCGGCGACTTCGGCGTGGTCATGGATGCGCTGAAAGCCGAGATCGGTACGACCTTCGAGAATCTGCCGAAAGGCGTGTTCATCCTGAAGATCCTGAATAACCCGCTGTTCGGCTGACACGTGCTGCCACTGCTTGATCAGCTACGCGCAGAGGCCGCCGCGCTGTCGGCGCCCGAAGTCGTTGCTGTGCTGCTTGCAGTCGCTTATCTCGTGCTGGCGATACGCCAGAACATCTGGTGCTGGCTGTGCGCGGCCATCAGCACGGCGATCTACGTCGTCCTGTTCATCGACGCCAGGCTTTACATGGAGTCCGTGTTGAATGGCTTCTATCTTGCAATGGCGATCTACGGCTGGTTTGCGTGGCGCGCCGGCCGCGGCGAAGACCACGGACGTCCGGTGGTTCGCTGGCCAGCACGGACGCACGTGACTGCAGTCGTCGTCATTGTCGGAGTCAGCGTCGTTAACGGTTACCTGTTGAGCCGCCATACGGACGCGGCATTCCCCTACATCGATGCGCTGACGACGTGGTCGGCGATCTGGGCAACGTTCCTCGTTGCGCGCAAGGTTCTCGAAAACTGGTGGTACTGGTTGCTGATCGACATTGTGTCAGTGTGCATCTACTGGCTGCGCGACCTCGAGCTGACGGCGATGCTGTTCGTCATCTACGTCATCATGATCCCGTTCGGCCTGGTCAGCTGGCGACGTTCGATGGACGCAGCAGTCTGATGACGGTGCGCCGGTCAGCCGCCGAAGTGCTCAGCGCCGTCCCCGGCTGGGAAGGTAGTGCCGCGACCCGGCTCGAGGGCGGCCTGACCAACCGCACCTGGCTGATCGAGCGGGATGGTCGTCGCGCCGTATTGAAAATCGACGATGAGCCGCGTCGCGCGCCATTCAATTCACGGGCTGACGAGGCGGGTATCCAGTCCGTTGCGGCGGCTGCAGGACTTGCCAACCCGGTTCTGCATGTCGGGTCCCAGGTGTATATCACGGCATGGGTGGACGGTACCGTGCTGGAGCGGCGCAGCCTGGAACAGACGGCGATCCTCGAGCGCGTTGCGGCGGCGCTGCGACGCATGCACTCATTGCCACTTTGTGGCCGGTCGTTCGACTCGACTATTGCCGCGAAGCGCTACGTCGAGAAAATCAGCAATCCCGATCGGCGCCTGGTCGCGCTGGCCACCGGGGTCATCGAAAAAATGCGCCTGCCCCATAACCTGTGTTGCTGCCACAACGATCTCGTCGCCGACAATATCATCGCGATGCCCGACATCCGTTTCCTGGACTGGGAGTACGCCTGCGACAACGACCCGATGTTCGACCTTGCCACGCTTGTCGAGCATCACCAGCTTGGCGAGGACACGGCAACACAATTACTTGACGCCTATTTCGATGGCGACGGCGCCCGCTGGCGCGACAAGCTCCGGGACCAGCAGCGCCTTTACCTGGCGTTGCTCTGGTTGTGGATGGCGTCTCGCCCGGGCACGAGCCAGGATGAAATTTCCGGGGTTGCGGACCGCCTGCAGGCGGCGGCGGCCTGACTACCAGCTGTTCCTGAGTTCGCGCAGCTTCAGGAACACGGTCTTCTCATCGGGGCTGTCGCCCACTTCCGGGAACCGCTCGACGATTCTCTGCACTACCGAGGTGCTGTGCAGCCGGAAGAACGTATTGATCTCACGTTCGTCGGCAAGTGTCGTTACCAGGGCATTTTCAGGGTCCTGGTCCCGGTAATCGGCCAGCATCGCGGCCGCTTTCGCATTGTCCGGCTCACGGTCGAGAGTGAATTCGAGGTTGTTGACCAGGTAGTCATGCCCGGGGTAGATCAGCGTACTGTCGTCCAGCACCTGCAGCTGGCGGCTGAACGTATCGTAGAGCTCGGCCGGGTGCCCGCCATTGTGGCAGTTGCCGGCGCCGGCATTGAATAACGTGTCGCCGCTGAAGAGCGCCGGCTGTTCGGTATGCGACAGCACGCAGATGTGGCACATCGTGTGACCCGGCGTGTCGAGGCACTCGAGTTCCACGGTCTTGCCCACCGTGATGATGTCTCCGGCGCTGACGCCGCGATCAATGCCGGGTATGCGTGCACCGGCGTCCTTGTGCGCGATGATCTTCGCGCCGGTGGCATTGACGATCCCCTTGTTGCCGCCGGTATGGTCGCCATGTTCGTGCGTATTCAGGATCTGCGTGATCTCCCAGCCGCGATCCTTCGCGACTTCGAGGCACTTGTTGTAGTCGAGCGGGTCGATCGCGAGCGCTTCGCCGGTTTCGGCACAAGCGACCAGGTAATTGAAGTTGCGATAGGCATTGCCAGTCCAGACCTGTTCGACAATCATTGTCCGGTGTCCTTTGATAGTGTACTGATGCGGATACCTTAACACCGAGCCAATCCATGCATATAGCCAGCTTCGAACTCAACGGGCAGCCGACGTACGGCGTCGCCACGGGAGACAGGATCCGTCAGGCGAGCGCGACACTGCGTGCCCGCTACCCCGACCTTGTGTCGCTGTTACGGGCTGGCGCCCTCGACGAACTGACGACGGACACCGGTGGAGAGGAGTACGCGCAGACGGAGGTCGACTTCCTGCCCGTGATTCCGCACCCGGACAAGACCTTGTGCGTCGGCGTCAATTACCGGCCCCACATCGAGGAAATGGGCCGCGAGGTTCCCGACTACCCGGTCGTGTTCGTACGGTTTCCGGGCAGCCTGGTCGGCCATGAACAGGCGATCATCCGACCGCGTGTGTCGGAGCAACTGGATTTCGAGGGCGAGCTGGCCGTCGTTATCGGCAGGCCGGCGCGGCATGTCGGTCGGGCAGAGGCGCTCGGGTACGTCGCCGGGTACTGCTGCTTCATGGACGGGTCGGTGCGTGACTGGCAGCGGCATACAATGCAGTTCACGGCGGGCAAGAACTTCGACCGCAGCGGGGCCTGTGGTCCCTGGCTCGTGACGACCGACGAAATTCCGGACCCGGCCAGGTTGCAGCTGACGACACGTGTCAATGGCGAGGTAATGCAGCAGGGACGACTTGCAGACCTGCTTTTCGATGTGCCGTTTCTCATCGAATATTGTTCGACGTTTACCGAACTGCTGCCAGGCGACGTGATTGCGACCGGTACGCCGGGTGGTGTCGGCGCGGCTCGCAAGCCACCGCGATGGCTCAGGGACGGTGATGTCGTCGAAGTCGAAATACCTGGCGTCGGCCTGCTGCGGAGCCCGGTCAGGGACGAACGCCGGCAAACGGCGCCTTAGGCGTTGATTTTGCTGGTAATGCTGTCATGCGAACCTGTTGCAAAATTGCCACAATATGTCGCCGGCGGCGATGATGTCCGGTCATGGTGTACCTAAAGGATTGACATACGGTGATATTTCTGCGAATTTTGACCACAGCAAACGTAGTCTTTCAGCAACACTCTGGCTACGAAGCGAATGCAACACACCTTCAGGTACGACTTGGCGGGGGAATCGGGGGGCCAGGAACCACGTGCTTACGTAGGTTTGGAAAAAAGCGGTTTCGCAAGAAGCCGCTTTTTTTTGTCCGCAATTTGTCCTTCAATAACCGGCGGAATACGACAATGATCAAGAGAATCGTCCCGGCGTTACTCATACTTGCCACGGTGCCCGTGTTTGCTGCCGGGCTTGACGCCAATGAAGAGCGCATGGTCGACTGGATTGACGCGCACGCCGAAGACGCCATCGCGCTACTCGCCGAAACCGTGAATATTTCGAGCGGTACGATGAATCCCGCCGGCGTGCGTGAAGTCGGTGCCGTGCTGCGCCGCGAGCTCGATGATCTCGGCCTCGAAACCGAATGGATCGAATTGCCGCCGGAAATGGAGCGCAGCGGGCACCTGTTCGGCCGCCAGCTGGCCGGCGCTGGCCCGAAATTCGTTCTTATCGGTCACCTCGACACGGTGTTCGAGGCGGACGACGCTTTCGCCGGCTTCATCCGTGATGGTGACGTTGCGACGGGCCCGGGCATCGACGATATGAAATCCGGCAATGTCGTCATCGTGTATGCATTGAAAGCCCTGCAGGAAATTGGGTTGCTTGCCGACATTCCTGTCGTCGTAGCGTATACCGGGGACGAAGAAAAGCCGGGCAAACCGTTGGCAGTGACACGCGCGCCGCTGGTTGACGCGGGCATGTGGGCAGACATCGCCCTGGGATTCGAATCGGCTGTGCACTATGACGACATGGACTGGGGCACGATCGCGCGACGCAGTTCGAGCGAGTGGCTCCTCGAGGTGGAAGGCGTCCAGGCGCATTCGTCGGGGATCTTCAGCGACGACGTCGGCGCCGGGGCCATCTTCGAGGCTGCGCGCATCCTCAATGCGTTTTACGATGATATTCGTGGCGACGAGTACCTGACATTCAACGCCGGGACAATTCAGGGCGGTACCGACGTTACTTTCGATCCCGAACAGAGCCGCGGCACGACCTTCGGCAAGACCAACGTCGTCCCGCGTACCGTCGTCGTACAGGGCGGTATGCGTACGATTTCAGAGGAACAGACCGAGCGCACCCGTGCGGCGATGGTTGAGATCGTTGCCGCTAACCTGGCGAATACGAGCGCCACGATCGAATTCAGCGAAGGCTACCCGCCGATGTTCCCGACCGATGGAAATCGTCGCTTGCTCCAGGCGCTGTCGACAATCAACGAAGCGCTGGGTCGCGGGCCCATGGCGGAGCTGAACCCGTTGCAGCGCGGTGCCGCGGACATCTCGTTCGTCGCGCCGTACACGGACGCGCTGGCGGGCCTCGGCGCGCTCGGCAAGGGCGGCCATACGCCCAACGAGCAACTGGATCTGACGTCATTGCCGCTCGCGATCAAGCGGGCTGCAATCCTGATCTACAGGCTGAGCCAGGCAGGTGAGACCGACTAGGCATGGCGGGCCACCACCATCACGAACATGACCATGACCATGACCATGATCATGAGCACGATCATGCGGGCAGTCATGGCCACGTACACGAGCCGACCGAGAGTAACCTGCGGCGTGTCCTGATCGCGCTCGTCGTCACGGGCCTCTTCATGATCGTCGAGGTTATCGGCGGCATCCTGTCGGGTTCGCTGGCACTGCTTGCCGATGCGGGCCACATGCTGACCGACACGATGGCGCTGGCACTGGCAGCAGTAGCTTTCCGGGTCAGCAAGCGGCCGGCGGACGGCAATCTTACGTATGGTTACCAGCGATTCCAGATCCTGGCCGCTTTTGTCAATGGCATGAGCCTGTTGCTGATCGTCGGCTGGATCCTGGTCGAGGCTGTGCAACGCTTCATCATGCCCCGGGAAGTACTCGGCGAAACCATGTTGCTGGTTGCGACGGCAGGGCTGGTCGTTAACATCATCTCGTTCGCGGTGCTACATACCGGTGACCAGGAGAACCTCAATATTCGCGGCGCGGCCTTGCACGTCGCGGGCGACCTGCTTGGCTCGGTCGCCGCAATTGTTGCCGCGATCGTGATTATCTATACCGGGTGGATGGCCATCGACCCGATCCTGTCAGTCGCGGTCGCCGCATTGATTCTGAAGAGCGCCTGGGCGCTGGTGCGCCGTAGCGCGCACGTGCTGCTCGAAGGGGCGCCGGACTGGCTCGATGTCGCCGAGATGCAGGAGCGCATCGTCGCGAACGTGCCCGGGGTCGACGAAATCCATCATGTGCACGTCTGGGGCCTGACGCCGCAGCAACTGATGCTGACGATGCACCTGAGTCTCGCAGGGCAGGTAGAGAGCCAGGCGGAGATCGTCCGCGACGTCAAGGTATTGTTGAAGCGTGAGTACAACATCGGCCACTCGACCATCGAGGTCGACGTCGACGGCTGTTCGGATCACTAGTCGGTCGGCGTGACCACGCCGATGTAAGGCAGTGTGCGGTTCTGTTCGGCGTAATCGAGGCCGTAGCCGACTACCCATTCATTGCCGATGTCGAAGCCCAGGTAGTCGACGATGACGTCGACCTCGGCGCTGTCGGCCTTGCGCACCAGCGCGCACGTCTTGACCGACGCCGGCCGATGCGATTTCAGCATACCGATCAGGTACTTGAGCGTGTGGCCGGTATCGACGATGTCCTCCACGATCAGCACGTGCTTGCCCTCAATGCTGCCGCGGACGTCCATGACGAGGCGCACGGCGCCAGACGACTTGCTGCCCTTGCCGTAGCTGGAGACCGCGATGAACTCGATCGTGCGCGGTATGTTCATGCAGCGCGCCAGGTCGGCGAGAAAAATGAAAGAGCCTTTCAGGACGCCGACGAGGACCAGGTCGCCGCAGTCGGCGTAGTCGGCCGAAATCTGCGCGGCCAGTTCCCGGACGCGCTTCTGAATGTCGGCTTCGCTGATCAGGGTCTTCGGAGCGGCTTCAGTCACGTCTTGTTCCCGGTCACTGTGGCCGTTGAGCATAGGTGATCTTCCGGGTGGATGCCAGACGCGAATACGGTATGGTACGCACACGATGAAACGCACAATCGCCATCGCCGGGAACATGGGGACAGGAAAGTCGACGCTGGTCGAATTCCTGCATCGCACCTATGGCGTGTCACCCTTTTACGAACCGAACGACGACAACCCATACCTCGCGGATTTCTACAGGGACATGAAACGCTGGGCATTTCAGTCGCAACTCTATTTCCTCAGCAACAAGTTTCGCCTGCACCAGGAACTCGACCGGCAGCCCGGCGTCGTCGCGCTCGATCGCACGATCTTCGAAGATGCGGAGGTCTTCGCAACGGCACTGCACCAGATGCGCAAGATTTCGAAACGCGACTGGGACACCTATCGCGGCTTCTACGAGGCAATCCTGGACGCGATCCGGCCGCCCGACCTGATGATCTACCTGCGCTGTTCGATGCGCACGCTACGGCAGCGTATCCGCCTGCGCGGGCGCAAGATGGAGCAGGACGTGCCGCTCGCCTACCTCAAGCGTCTCGATCGCCTGTACGAGGAGTGGATTGACAGCTACCGAATGAGCGACGTGCTGGTGCTCGAAACCGACAATCTCGATTACATCCACGACCTCGTGCACCGCCTCGACGTCATGCACCGCATCGAGTCGGTATTGCCGGATGCCATCGGCAGGCCTGCCTGCTAATCGAGACGAAACCCGGAGCGCTGGAGACGGCGCGCGGCATCGTCGAATTCAGCGCGGTCTGCGTATGTGAGCACGACCTCGAATTCGCCGGTGCCGCGGCGAAACCAGTCGAGGTTCAGGTCGGGCGACTCCGACTCCAGCAAGTCGACGAAAGCGGCAGCGCGGTAGGGCTCACCGAAAGTCAGCAATGTTGACTGGCCGATCGACGAATAGAGGGTGTCCGTTACCCTGTTTCTTGTCTTGTCGCCGAGGACGTAGTGCAGGTGGCGGAAGATGTATCCGGAATACCAGGCGGCGCCGGACGGGATGACGCCGCCGTCCTGTGAAATACGGCTCGGCCCGTAGTTGTACGCGGCGAGGGCAAGGTGCACGTTGCCGTCGTACTGGTCCAGCAATTCACGCAAGTACCGGGCACCGGCATCGATATTCGTGCAGGGGTCATAGAGATCGCTCAGGCGGTGGATGCCGAGATGTTTCGCCGTGCCCGGCCACAGGATCTGCATCACGCCATGGGCGTTGGCCCGGGACCGGGCCGTCGCGTCGAAGTCGCTCTCACCACGGGCAACGGCGAGCAGCAGCGATTCGGGCAGATCGTACTCCAGTGACGCGACCCGGAAACACGTGGCATAGGGGAATGTATATGCCGGGTTTCGTGTCGTATCGGTCGCTGTGTATTCTCGCCACGCGGCATCGTAGTCAACGGTTGTCGTGCCCGCCGCCGTTGCAAATGTCGCCAGCAAGATACTCGAGCAGGTGACCAGGAAGTTCCGGAATCGTGCGTACACTTCAGCTCCCCGGAATCTCGAGTCCGGTCGCCGATGATATCTGTGCGAGCTTGGTCTCGATGTCGGTTTCATCAGTGTAGGCGAACGCGACTTCGTAAACGCCCGGTTTCAGCTTGACCACCCGGTAGTCGAGCCCGGTCGTGCGCTGCAGCTGGGCGATGAATCCGTTGGCCGCGAGCTGGCTGTTGAACGGACTCCAGAATGCGTACCAGTGTTCTTCGCCGATGTCGGTTGTTTCGGCAACGGCGGGCGAGGGTGGTGTTTGCTCCGTTGGTACAGCTTCGACAGGCAGTTCCTCGACCACTGCTTCGACAGCTTGTTCCGGTTGCCGCGCGGGCGGCCCTTCGAGCGACGCTTCAGCGGCGGGCGGGGCTGGCTCAGTCGCGCCCGGTATCGCGACGACCGATGCCGGCGTCGGTGGCAACGCCATGTCGCTCTCTTGTGTTGCCAGGTCCGGCACACCGAGCATCGTAATCAGCACTGCAACAGCAAGGGCGGAGCCGGCCAGAATACCGAGTAACCGGATCACTAGTAGATCTCCCGCACTTCGATCGCGCGCCAGTCGACATGCTCCGATGCATGCGCGGTCAGCATGGCAAAGTCACCTAGCCACGCCTGCAATGCGTCGTCCTGGAGACCCGGACGCATGGCGTCGCCGCAGCGTTTTGGCAATTCGTCGAACAGGTTTGCAAGACGCCGCGCGAGTCCGGCATCCGCGACAGCTACGGCGTAAAACGTGTCGAGATCCGGGTCGATCTTCCAGTCGTAGACCTCGTTCCAGTTGGCACTGTTGGTCGTCGTTCTTTCGATCGGGAACACCAGCGGTTCGCCACTGCGGGCGATGCGCGCGGTCGTGCGCCTGCGGCAATCGGTGCCGGCGAGCCTGACCAGGCCATGGCGTGCCTGGTGTTCGAGGAAAAAGACGACGAGATCTTCGCGAGGCTCGGTCTGCAGCAGCGAGCACTGCCGCTGGGCACCGCATTCGGCGAGTGATGCGGGTCGCGTGACCCGTAGCGGACTGAGCAGGGCATCCTTGCCGCCATTCGGGATGGTCACGGGCGGTGCCTTCGCGGGTGCCGTTGTCGTCGTAACCGCCACGGTAGCGGGCGTCGCGGGCGTGGCATTCGGCAGGATGATGTAGGCACTCGCACTCAGGGCCGCAACGTCGTCGTGGCCGTTGGTCGGCGTTACCGTGAGCCAGTACTGGAACAGCGTCCCATCGATCTGGTGTGCCTTGCCACTGAGTATTGCGTTCGTGGTCTTGTCGTCCGCGGCGAGCCGCAGCGCCTGCCGGCTTGCCAGGTTGTTGCTGATCAGTTCCAGTGTGCCGTCGAGTCCGGTAGCCGGTGGCTCGAGCAACCGCGTCGCTACGATGTAGTCATCCTCGACGCGTCGCTGCAGCGTGCATGACAGCTGGTGCGCGAGGTGTGCGGCCAGCAGGTCCGTCTGGTTCAGCGTAAACGGCACGTCCCTGGCGCCAAGGAATGTCTCATCGACCCTGGCCTGGCGCATGGCCTGGCGCTGGCTGGTGCTGAGCTGGCCCTGCCAGGTCTTGCCGAAACCGGACACCCAGTTGCGGTCTTCCAGATCCAGTGCCCGGACGCTGACCGCATAACTGCTGTCGAGTTTCTGCGTCAGCTCGACGCCGATGTAGTAATGAACATCATCATTGCTGCAGTCTGCCGGTTGCGTTTCGAGCGAGGCATCGCTGCGGCCCTGTTGCCAGCCGATCTCGACGCCCGGCGTTGCGACGGCTGCAGCGAGCAGGCGATCGCGCATCGATAACGCCAGCACGTTGCTGGCCGACGCCGGCGCATTGTCGCGCAGCACGACGAACATCACGGTTTCGTTCTTGAAGCGCGGATGCATGATGAGCTGCTGGCGCACGTACGGGATCAGGTCGTTGTCGAGCCAGCGGTCCAGGTCTTTCTCGCGTGATTGTGCAACAGCGGGAATCGCCTGGGCGACCAGGATTGCAAGAATGATCAGAACGCGTCGCATCATGATTCCTCCCGGTGGAGCGCACCGTCCGGCCCGATGATCAGGGAGCCACCACGGTATTCCTGCATCAACGTGTCGAGCCGGGATTTGAGTTTTCCGGGCAGCGTGACACCCCAGCTCACGCCGTCAACGCCGGCGCCGGTACGTGCGAGCGCGTCGACGACAGCGGCAGGAACCGTGCTCGGTTCCATCTCGTGAAAGGTGTTCGGCGTGGAGGCATCCCAGAAACTGATGCGGCTGTCGCTGACCGTCATGCGATAGGCACGACCGTCCTGTATCGCGTAAACGCCGACGTGGCTCGCGGCGACGGCTCGCATCAGCGCGGCATCGGAAGCGAATCGCAACGTGAATCCTTCCTCTTCCGGGGTTGCCACGGGCGCTTCGGCGGCAGGAGTGGGCGCCGCGGTAATGTCAGTCGATGCCGGCTCTGCAGCCACCGGGACCGGCTCCGGTGCCGCTTTCGGCCGTGGCGCCGGCCTGATGATTTCAGGTGCCGGTTCTGCAGGCATTGGCTTCGGTTGCGTCGACACCGGTTCGGGCTGCGCTGCGGGCGGCACCGGTTCGGGCACGACCGACGTTAACGGAATACTCTGAACCAGCGCGAAAATGGCGACCAGGCACAAGGACAGGATCGCCAGGAAACGCATGACGTCTGTCTGCAGATCGGCAGCGCCGCCACCATCGGCGTCTGCGCCGCGGGTCAGCGGATAGGCGAGCGGTGAGCGCGTCACCGGTGTATCTCCACCGGGGCAACCGGCTGCGTCACGGGCCGCAGGTGCGCTTCGATTTTCTGCAGACTGTCACGAATTTCCGTCGTATCGGCGCGTGCGGCGAGATCGTAGCGTTCCTGCAGTCGCGTCCCGAGCGTCACGGTCTTGTAGACACGCATCACGTAGCCGCCGATACCGCCGAAAATTGTCGTCGACAATGCCAGCAGAATGCCGCCATCGATCATGCGCTCCAGCATCGCAAACGCACCTTGTTCCATTGCCGCGGCCCGGTCGCCCAGCGCAAATATCAGTGCGCTCCGCATACCGATCGCAGTCCAGATGACGCCGGTGCCGAAGAACAGGGTGGTCCAGATGTCAGCCAGGTGATCGAGGTGCACGACCTGGTTGATCGGCATCGACTCATCGAGCGCGGCGCGCAGGCGGCCGAGTGTCACGAAAAAGGCGAGCAACAGGACCGCGAACACCGGAATCGAAGAGCCCAGGTTGATATAAGCCCAGTGAAGCCACTCGCCGGGGTTGCTGATTGTGGCATTGCTGAAATGCAGGAAGCCGGCCCTGCTCAGCACATACAATGTCGCGGTGCCGCCGATCAGCGTGCCCAGCGCGCCGGCGACAAGTCCCTTGATAAAGACAACGGTGCGGCTCATGAGAGGCCTTCCGGCAAGCCTACCTTGCTGCGGCGCAAGCCGTGCAGGTTGCCTCGAGGACGAGCTCGACCTCCTGGTACAGGCGGTCGGCACGGTAGTAGCCTTCGTTGTCAAGGCTGACATTGAGCAGCCCGCGCTCCTTTTCCGACAACTCCCGCTCCATGTCGAACAGCACCTTCTGCTTGTTCGGACAGGTGTGGGAGCAATTGTTGTAGTCGCCCTTCAACGACATGAACTTCACGTTGAAGTAGCGGTTGTAGTAGTCCTCGGCCTGGCGGGTGCTGAGCAGTCCCTCGTCGGTCGACCAGACCAGGAATTCGCTGAACGCACGCTTGTTCTCGGGTTTCGGGTCGCCTTCGGCGATCGTCAGCAGGTCATCGTAGTAGCGATCGAATTCCGCCTGGCAGCCACCGCTTAGCGAGGCCTGCGTGGCCTGGATCGCGGCATCCAGGTTCCTGGTCTGAGGACTGGCACAGGTTGGCTGCGTCGACGCACACGAAGCCAGGACGGCAGCGAGGCAGATGACAGCGGCGAGCAGGGTTGTTTGTCTGATGGGTGATTTTTTCACGACTTGGCTCCCTATTGTTCCAGCGGGCTGCGGTAGGCTTGCTCGATGCTGCCCGGCGGCGGTCCGGCGACCAGCGGCTGGCTGCCTTCATCGCCGAACAGGATGCTCTTGACGCCGCCGACCACTTCGATCATTTCGGGGGTGATGATGCCGAACGACTGGTTCAGCTGTTCCATCAGCGTTGCGCGCGCAATTTCCTGGCGCGTGCGTTCGATCAGGACGCTGGTCTCTTCCATATCGAGGTAAATGTCCGACGCCAGCACCGCAAGCGACTGGTCACCTTTGGCGCCGGACGTAGCGACCAGCTGGTAATACTGTTTGAAGCGTTCCGAAAGGCGCATGCCGGAACGGCCGCGCAGCGTCGGTACGGCCTGGGCCGCGGTTGCGCTCGAGTTAGTCCCGATCAGGGTCTCCTGCAGCGTCCATGGCGTCATCTTGCGGCCGAGTTCGTTGCGCAAGCCCTTCTCGAGGCTGATACGGGTGTTGTTGACGGTGTGTTCCATGTCCGGCAACCGCTCTTCCATGATGGTCAGCATTTCGAGGTAGGTTGCACCGATCTGGCGTGCCAGCCGCGTGCAGCCTGCATCGTTCTCGGCGCCATCGCATTTGCTCTCGATGTAGAGTTCCTGCTGTTGATCGAGGCGACCGATGACCTCCTGCAGACCGGTTTCCATGTCGCGCGCGACGTTACCGGTTTGCCTCAAGTCCTCGACGACGGTTGTAGGGAACAGGCGTATCGTCGGTGTATTGGCCGACGCGGTCTGTGTCACGATGCAGGCGCCGGCGATCAATATTGTCGTGAACAGCAGCTGCAGCTGTTTCCGGTAACCGACGGTGCGTCGGGTCGTGACGCGCACGTGCAGGGCGGGGCTGGTCATGGTGCAATCCTCGCGGTTGGTGTCTCGGCGAAGCCCTTTCCGGGCTTTTTGAACACGCTAACCGCGGATCAATGAATGCAAGCTGAACACCGGGCCGCGACGGATCAGTACAATTGCCTATTGCAGTTATTAATGCGAATGATTATCATTTGCCAATTACTTAGAAAAGTGCCATAAATTCCAGTGTTTATAGGTAGTTATGCGACATAACGGCGACACAATGGCCTCTCTCAAGCGCGGCCAGAAGGCGATTATCAGGGCTGTCGATGCGGGCGATCCGCAGGTGCAACGCCTGATGGTGCTGGGACTCGTCGAGGGTGCCGAGGTCGAACATGCCAGTTCGGCGATTGGCGGTGACCCGATGGAATTTCGCCTGTTCGGTTGCGGCATTTCCTTGCGACTGGAACATGCGCGGCACTTTCATGTTGCACCTGTAGTAGCTGGTGACTAAGTCCTCCGAAATACGTATCCCCGCCAACCAGATTCCCGTAGCGAAGCGCACAGACGCCAGCATCGCGGTCGTTGGCAATCCGAATTCCGGTAAGAGCACCTTATTCAATCGCCTCACCGGCCTGAAGCAGCGCATCGGCAACTATCCCGGCGTTACCGTGGAACGTCACGTGGGATACTTGAAGTACGAAGACAAGACGACAGAACTCATCGACCTGCCAGGCACGCATTCGTTGAGTGCCCATTCCCTGGAAGAACGAATTGCCGTCGACGTCATATTCGGCCGTATCAAGGGCACTGCGATGCCGGATGGCATCCTGGCCGTGCTCGATGCGACCAATCTCTACCAGGGATTGTTTCTCGTCCAGCAGCTCGTCGAACTCGAGTTGCCAACCGTTGTCGCGCTGACGATGACCGACGCGGCCGAAAAAGCCGGGATCCAGGTCGATACGGCCGAACTCAGCGCGCTGCTCGGCGTGCCAGTGTATCCGGTGGTTGCGACGACCGGTGCCGGCCTCGAAATGCTGCGGCGGGCGCTCTCGGACATCCGCAACCTGGCTCCGCCGCGGCGTGTGCGCATCTGGCCGGAACTGACCGCCGCGGCCGAACAATTGGCAGCGGGTGCCGATACGTCGATCAGGTTCGCCGAAGTCGAGCGCTTGCTGATCGACGGTGCGACAGAGTCAAACGCTGGTGTCCTCGAAAAGCTCGATGCATCCGCAAAAGCGCACCTCGACGATATGCGACGAGCGTTGTTCGCCGACGAACCGCCAATTGCCCGGGACGCACGGATTCGCTATGCATGGGTGCGCGACGTGCTCGGCAAGGTGCAGAAGTCGGCGCCGTCCTTCGTGACCTGGCGCTCACGTATCACCGACTTCCTGAATCGCCCGGTGCCCGGCACGATCGGCCTGTTTCTCGTCATGGCAATCGTGTTCCAGGCGGTGTTTGCCTGGGCGACGCCGCTGATGGACATCATCGATGCCGGCTCATCGGCGCTCGGCGGAGCGGTTTTCCAGCTGCTGGGCGACAACGCGTTTTCGAGCCTGATTGCCGACGGCATCATCGCCGGTGTTGGCAGCGTCGTCATTTTCCTGCCGCAGATCTTGATCCTGTTCGTGTTCATCATTCTGCTCGAGGATTCGGGTTACCTGGCGCGAGCCGCCTACCTTATGGACCGCGCGATGCGTTCAGTGGGGTTGTCCGGCCAGTCGATCATCCCGATGATCTCGAGCTTCGCATGCGCGGTGCCGGGCATCATGGCAACACGCGTCATCCCGAACCGGCGTGACCGCATTGCGACGATCATGGCCGCGCCGTTCATGACCTGCTCGGCGCGCCTACCGGTTTATGCCCTGCTGATCGCAGCTTTCGTGCCGGCCACCAGCGTCGGCTTCCTGAACCTGCAGGGGCTGGTGCTGTTCGGCCTGTATATCTTCGGCATCGTCATGGGCATCCTGACCGCACTGTTGTTGCGCAAGACATCGCTGCGCGGACCCAAGCCGCCGTTCGCGCTGATGCTGCCTGAATTCCGGCGTCCTAACCTGCAGACCGTCATGATCCAGTTGCTTGGCCGGGCAAAAGTGTTCCTGCGGCGCGCCGGTACCGTGATCTTCGCCGTCGCCGTCATCGTCTGGGCGCTGGCCTATTTTCCGCGCACCGACCAGATCGATCCCGGTCTCGATGCCAACACTGCTGCAGCGATCCAGATGGAACAGAGCTGGCTCGGCCGGGCAGGCAAGTTCGTCGAGCCGGTGTTCGCGCCACTGGGCTGGGACTGGCGCGTATCATCCGCCGTCATCGCCGGATTTCCCGCCCGCGAGGTCGTGGTTGCCGTGCTCGGCACGGTTTTTGCGGTAGGAGACGAGGCGGACGAGGGGACCCTGTCCGGCCGCCTCAAATCGGCCACGCGCGCCGACGGCACATTGCTGTTTACGTTGCCGATGGTGATCGGCCTGCTCATTTTCTATGCCTGTTGCCTGCAATGTGCGGCAACGCTCGCGATCATTCGTCGCGAGACGAATACCTGGCGCTGGCCGATCTTCGGCTGGGTGTACATGACCGCCATCGGCTACCTGGGCGCAATGCTGGCCTACCAGATAGGCACTGCCTAGAGCTCACAAAGACGCCTGGCCGCTTCTTCCAGCGTCGCGTCGTCTTTCGCAAAACAGAATCGCAGCCGGCTCCCGGTGAACGGTTTCTCGCAGAATACCGACAGCGGAATCGACGCGACGCCGATTTCCCGGGTCCACTGCTTCGCCAGGTCGGCATCGAGCGCGTCGCTGATTTCGCTGTAGTCCAGCAACTGGAAGAAGGTGCTGCGCGCCGGCCGGAAGCGAAAACGGGATCCCTCGAGCAATGCACAGAAGCGGTCGCGCTTATGCTGGTAGAACGCGGGCAGGTCTCGGTAAAAGCCAGGATCGCTTGTCAGGAAGTCGGCTATGCCGTGCTGCATCGGCGTGCTGACGGCAAACGTCGCGAACTGGTGCACTTTGCGAAACTCTGCGGTTAACTTCGGCGGGGCGGCACAATAGCCAATCTTCCAGCCGGTGGCGTGAAAGGTCTTGCCGAAAGAACTGATCACGAAAGACCGCTCCCGGAGTTCATCGTGGCCGAGCAGGCTGCAGTGCGGCTCGCCGTCGAAGACGATGTGTTCGTATACCTCGTCGGATAGCAGGAAACAGCTCGTATCGCGCACCATATCCGCCAGCGTATCGAGGTCGCCGGTGGAAAGGATTGCGCCCGTCGGGTTGTGCGGAAAGTTGAGGATGACCAGGCGCGTCCGCTCATTGATCCTGTCGCGGAGTCGCTGCCAGTCCGGGTGAAAGTCATGACCATTGGCGTCGATCAGCAACGGAACGTGCCGGGTGATGCCGCCAGCGAGCGTGATCGCCGGCTCATACGAATCGTATGCCGGGTCCATGACGACCACTTCGTCGCCTGGGCGAACGATCGCCATGATGGCGCTGAACAGGCCTTCGGTCGCGCCGGTGCATACCGTGACCTCGGTATCGGCATCGAGGGTCCGCGCTTGCATGGCATGGATTTTCTCAACGATTGCATTACGCAGTGCCGGAACTCCGGGCATCGGTGCGTACTGGTTCGCGCCATGCCTGAGATGCCAGTCGATCCGATCGAGCAGCGCCGCCGGCGGATCGAAACCGGGAAAACCCTGGGCGAGATTGATGGCACCGGTTTCGACAGCGAGTTGGGTCATCACTGTAAATACCGTGGTGCCGACGTTTGGTAACTTGCTGATGAGCTCAGGTTTCATGCGGACGAAGTCTAGTTGATTCTGCTATATACTTTCAGCCTAAGAAGAACAACAGCATCAGATAAGGGGAATTCTCATGGATCGTCGACTGTTCCTGCGCTCTGCAATCGCCGCCGGTGTCGCGGCGGGCGCCACACCGTCTCTTGCCGCGCAGTTCGCAGCGCTGACGGAAATCAGTGCCAACGTCAACGCCGTAACAGGCGATCGTGCGCCGGTTGAAATCGAACGCGCTGCTATTCAGGAACTCGCTGACAGCTTGCGCGGCAATGTCCTGTTACCGGGCAACCCTGCGTACGAGCAGGCGCGTAAAGTCATGAACCCGGGGATCGACAAGCATCCTGCGTTCGTGATCCAGCCGATCGGTGTAACCGACATTCGACGGGCCGTCGTATTTGCGCGTGAAAGAAACCTGCTGCTCGCGGTCAAGTGTGGCGGGCACAGTTATGCCGGCAAGTCGACCTGCGAAGGCGGCATGCAGATCGACCTTTCCACGTTCCGTCATGCGCGAGTCGAGCCGGAGAATCGGGTGATGCACGTCGCGGGCGGCAGCTTGCTGGGCGAAATGGATCGTGAATCGATGGCTTTCGGACTGGTAACCACCGCTGGAACGGTATCGCATACCGGCGTCGGCGGGCTTGCGACGGCTGCCGGTTTCGGCCGGGTCGGGCGCCGCTTCGGCCTGGCGATCGACAACATCGTCTCGGCCAACGTCGTGACGGCGGATGGCAGTTACCTGCGTGTGAGTCCCGACGAGAATGAGGACCTCTACTGGGGTATCCGGGGAGGCGGTGGCAATTTCGGCATCGTGACGAATTTCGATTTCCAGCTGCACCCGATGCAACGTACGGTCGTGGGTGGCGATATCCTGTTTCCGGGCGCGAAGATACGGGACGTCTTCGAGGTGTATCGCGAGTATGGCGTCAACGCGCCGGATGATCTGTATTGTGATGTTTTCCTGTACTCCGGTATGGAAGGCGCGGATGTCGTCGCCGGGTTCCACGTCTGCTGGTCGGGACCGGAATCTGAAGCGGAAACCGTGCTGGCGCCGCTGCGCGCAATCGGAACCCCGGTCGTGGATTCGATCCAGGCATGGGACTACGTCGAGTTGCAGAGGAGCGGTGACAATACCGAACCGCGCGTCCAGGCCGAGTATATGAAGGCCGGTTTCGTCAACGACATGCCGGACTCACTGATCGATGCCATCGTCGAGGGTGTGGAACCGCAGGATGGTCGCTCGGTTGTGTTGTACTTCCAGCAATCGGGTGGCGCGATCGGTGAAGTCGCTTCCGATGCGACTGCGTTTGCGCAACGCGATTCGATCGCCAACATGTTCTGCGTCGTTGCCTGGCCGGAGGAAGCGGACGCGTCGCCCAATATCGAGTATATCCGGCGCTACTGGGCCACACTCGAACCGGCAACGGATGGCTACTACACGGTCGATACCGCGGACGAATCACGAGCGGTGCGGCACGGCAACTACCAGGGCAACTTCCCGCGCCTTCTCGAAATCAAGCGGCGGTACGATCCGACGAACCTGTTTCGCCTGAACGCGAATATCAATCCGGCAGGCTAGCTCTGGGCGATCGCTGCGTCAGCAATCGTCGTCCGCTTCGAGCAATGCCTGGGTGGCCTCGTCCGGCGGCGCGGCTGCAGGGCTGCCGGCATCGAAAATGATGTGCCAGTTGCCGTCCGCATCCAGTCGCCAGATCGAGTTGTACGTGCCCCAGCTCTCGACGACATCGCCGTCCACGTTTGCCGACACCACTTTGTACGGGCCGCGTGACAGCGCCAGCGTGCCGTCTTCGAGGACTTCGACGATCTGTGGACGCCAGGCGATCGACGGGCCGTCTGCTTCGAAAAACACCTGCCAGGCCGCGGCGACCTCGTCCGGCCCATGCAGCACCGAATTGCTGACGAAGCGGGCGTCCGGATCGATGAAAGACGCAAACGCAGCAATATCCTGCTCTTCCGCAGACAGGCTGAAGGCGATCTCCCGGCAGCGTACGTCGTCGACGGCATCGGCGAATGCCGCCGGCCCGCACAGCAGGCAAAGTGTTGCGAGAAGTGTTTTGTTCATGGCTCGTGCTTCCCCCCGAATTAGCTGTATTGTCCCTGTAAGGACCTGATTATTGGCGAATAGTGCCATGATTTTGGGGGATTTTCGGGCAGCCGCCGATTGCCGGGCGTTTGGGCTTGGCTGCGGCTCCCGACTTCCTGTAATATGCGCGTCCCACGGTCGGGGCGTGGCGCAGCCTGGTAGCGCACTTCGTTCGGGACGAAGGGGTCGGAGGTTCAAATCCTCTCGCCCCGACCACTAAGCAAAAAGAAGCCGCTCTCACCTGCAGGGAGCGGCTTTTTTTGTGGGTGGGCGGGGAAGTGGAAGCTCCCGAGAAGGTTTACACCGAGGTCGACGAAGTCGACCGACAGGCGCCGGGCGCCCATCCTCTCGCCCCGACCACTAAACAAAATAAAGCCGCTCTTACCCGCAAGGGGAGCGGCTTTTTTGCTGGGCGGCGCTTCAGTATTTCCAGCGGCGAGCGTTACCTGCCGTGCGCAAACATCAACCATACCGCATGCTCGTAGTGCGTCTCCTTGCGGGCGTGCCACTCGGCAGTGCAGGACTCTGGCTCAGGGTGCCGCTTCCTGGAGGCCTGCCACGTCCCTCAAGCAGCTATTTTCTGTTTTCTCGCACGACCATACTCACGAACCCCCTTCCGCCAATAGGCAAGCGCAAAAAAACTGGCCACAACAGGTAATGCGAGGCCAAATTCATCGGCGTACCACACTGTCTTGGCCGTTTCTTCCGTCATTGGTGCAAAGAATTTCTGGAGAAATGCGTTATGGCTCATGTGGAAAATCACAGCAGGCCAAAGGCTATCTGTCTTGTAACGGATGTACGTCATCACGAATGACATCGATACAAGACAAGCCGTAAATGATGCAAGTTGGTAGACCAAAGGTGTTTCAGCGTTTCCATAAAAGCCCAGGAACATCAATGGCCAGTGCCACATCGACCAAAGCAACCCGCTCACTAAGGCGACTTGCGTAAAGCCGAGATTTTTTGCAAGCGCCGGGACCAGGAGGCCTCGCCAGCCCACCTCTTCACCCAAGACACCGGGCAGGAGAAGCACAAAGCTAACGGTTCCGGTGAGCACAAACCGTAGTGCAATGATGGACTCATCGGACCACGACTCCAGCATGTATCCGGCTCGTAACTCTTCGACAAAGCTTCTGTCATACCAGTCGCCAATACCGACGACCCAAATCCCGACATACGCGATAGCCACATAGGCCAGCGGGACCAGGTAACTCAGGTATTGGTCCTGCCAGTCGCCCCAACGCCAGCCAAGAGAGCCAAGGTCACGGCCGCAAACCAGACATGCGCCGATGGTTGCTAACCCAACAGTCAGCATCAATGGACTGGCACTTTGAAACCGCAACAGCAGCCAGACACCCAGTGGATAGAGGCAAACCACGAGTACGAGAAACGCAACAGTAATGCGCCAGGAGGGATTCATTTGGTTCATGGCTCTCACTCCAATTAAGGTCTTGCAAAGGCACACGAGTGGAAGCCTGCTTGCCGATCTCCTTGTCGAGTCCCTTGAGGCGATCCTCGAGCGTCAGCAGGTCGCCTCACTACCCATGCAGCGGGGGCGCAAGTTGTCCGTCATACCGTTCTCGGCGAGACGCACACATCGATTTATTCCGCATTGCGTTTCAGTCCCAGCTATCCAGGCCGCTCCCGCCCTTCGTGATATCGCCCTGCTTGCCGTCCAGCACGGGTTGTGCTGTAACAAATTCAAAGCCATCAATGGCAAATACCAAACGCCCACCAACTTGGGTGCCAGGGAAATCGCCCGAACGCAGTTTATGAAAAGCGCCTCGAACCCCTGTGAGGAAACCAGCATCAACTCTGGCGGAAGCATGAGCGCCCAATAAATACTTCACGTCTTTCTCAATACTTGCCAGCCGGGTTATCGATCGATCATATTCGTCGAGGTTCGTTTCCGGGGCGACAAGCCAAAGCTCAGCCGCGTAAAACGTGTCACCTGTAAACAGGAGACCATTCGCAGCATCGAGTAGTGCCGTCGCATCCGGCGCGTGACCGGGAACATGCAGGATTTCGAGGCGACGACCACCCAACTCCAGGATCTCGCCATCCTCTACATATCCTGACGCCTTCCACGGTCGGGTATGGATGACATCCAGATCAACACCGGAAGGTGGAGGCATGCAAAACGCATCCGGAGCAAAATCGGCAGCAATTCTGCGATGGCTGAATCCCGCCATGCTTGCGCGTGTGTAGTCCGAATCAATGGCAAGAATTGAAGAGAATTCCGCGTTGCCGCCAACGTGATCGAAGTGCGTGTGTGAGTTAAGTACTGTAACTGGACGATCAGTAATTCTTTCCACTACCGGCCGAATAGGCAGTAAACCCAGGCCCGTATCAAACAGGATTGCTCTGTCGTCACCGACGATGAGATGCGAAATCGATTCCTGAGACTGATATGGCTCGATAATGGAAAAGACACCTTCAGAAGTTTCATAGACCTGGAACCAGTCATCTGACGCGGCGGATAACGGCAGCGCAGCATTCTCTTTTCGCGGCAGTCCTTCGCACGCCGCAGCGAAGGATGCTGTCTCTTGTTGGGGTGTTCCTTGTTCGGCCTGGCACCCGACAAGCGCGAAGTATGCGGTCACGGTAACGGCGGCCGGCACCAGCAAAGATTTCCGTGAATTTGCGTTCAAGCGTGTTACCTCTTCCATGGGTGCTCCGGTTACCGACAATCTGGTGTCAGGACGAGATCGTACGCGGTGCGAACAGGCAGTTCGCCAATTCCTCTTCCGGTATCTCGTCCAGCCAATCGGGCTTCCTGAAGTTGCGCTTGATCGCACGAGCGAGCTTGCCGATTTGCATACCGTCGACTATGCGATGATCGAACGTGCCGGTCAGCGGCAGCATCGTCCTGATCACGATCTCTCCGCGGCGCACAACCGGTTTTTCCTCGATCTTCCCGAGGACGACGACGCATGGCACCTTGGCCGCTGGCATCAGCGCGGTCATGCCTGTGTTCAGGCCGAAACTGCCGATATCGGAAACGACGAACGAGCCGAAGCTGTTGGCCGATAACCCGAGCGCCCTGATCTCGACGCCCATGTCCACGGTGATCCATTTCAGGACCAGGAATACAGGTCGCCGCAGCGGCCACGGA
>Ga0210081_1000013_pt1 | contig 46529 bp, 49 predicted proteins | sample White_ThreeSqA_D_FD_185589 | JGI IMG/M metagenome (GOLD analysis project Ga0210081, IMG submission 185589) | Wetland microbial communities from the San Francisco Bay, California, USA, that impact long-term carbon sequestration -... | ecosystem: Environmental > Aquatic > Marine > Wetlands ...
AAGATTGATTAATTGAAAATGCCAGCACTGTTGCTTCCCAAGAGCTCTCGCATCTTAGTAGCACAACAGCGACGTCAGGTTTGACTTCCAAGTTCGGAATGGGATTGGGTCGCACCCTAACGCTATGGCCGGCTTGAGCATTCTAACCAAATTCGTATCTATTAAGGTAACGCCTGCTTAAGACAGGTTCAAAAGGAGTATAAAGCAAGGATTTACGAAAATACGACATGACTCATAGAGTTGGAGTGCTAGATATGGAACTTTGCCAGCCCAAAAAATGCGGCTTGGAGTGTATAAAGTACTGCCCAGTTAACAAGTCTGGAGCAGAGTGCATTATTCTAAACGAAGAGACAAAAAAAGCCCAAATTGACGAGAATATTTGTAATGGATGTGGGATATGTGTTAAGGTTTGCCCATTTGAAGCCATCACCATAGTTAATCTAGCAAGTGAATTAGCAACTGATAAAATTCATCAATATGGTCCCAACTCATTTAGACTTTATAGATTACCAACCCCAAAGAAAGGTGAAGTTGTAGGGTTGCTTGGAAGAAATGGTATGGGTAAAAGTACAGTTGTTAACATTCTTTCAGGAAATCTCAAACCGAATTTGGGAAGATATGAAAATCCTCCCGAGTGGGAAGAAATTTTAAAATATTATAGTGGAACGGAACTAAAATCACATTTTGAAAAAATAAAAAATAAGGAGATTAGAGCATCAATTAAACCTCAACAGATTCATCATTTGGCACAAGCTTTTGATGGAACCGGGAAGGAATTAATTGAAAAATATGATGAAAGAGGAATTTCTAGACAATTAATCAAAGAACTTGGATTGGAAAATTCTATGGAGCAAAATCTCAAAGAGTTAAGCGGTGGAGAATTACAAAGATTGGCAATAGCTACTGTAGCATCGAAAGATACCGATTTTTATTTCTTCGATGAACCATCGTCATATAATGACGTATTTCAAAGAACAAGTGTGGCCAGAGTCATACAAGGATTAGCTAAAATTGGAAAAAGTGTCATGGTAGTAGAACACGATCTGACTTTGCTGGATTTTTTGAGTGACTTTATTGAAGTGCTATATGGAGAGCCTGCGGCATACGGGATTGTTTCAAATGTATTATCCACAAAGGTTGGAATCAATGTTTTCTTGGATGGATATCTTCCAACTGAAAACGTAAGATTCCGAGATAAAAAATTCTCCTTTGATGTGTCTTCTTCATCAACAGACGAGTTTCAGGTCGGAAGCGAGATTGTTTCTTATCCAAAATTAGAAAAAAAATTCCCTGCCTTTTCAGTTACCATTGAACCTGGACGAGTCCGAAAAGGGGAAATCTTGGGGATTATGGGAGCAAATGCTTTAGGTAAAACAACTATGATGAAAATGATTGCAGGAGTTGAAAAGCCAGATTTTGGAGAAGTAGACAAAAAAGTCAAAATTGCCTACAAACCACAATATCTTCAAAATGATATAGATGTAGAAGTAATCGCTCTTTTAGAAAAAGCTAATGGAGCGCAAATAGAGGGAAGTCAAGAAGAAGAACAAATTGTGGATCCATTAAAAATTAAAAAACTCTACAATAAATCAGTAAAGAATTTGTCTGGTGGAGAACTTCAAAAAGTTGCAGTCGTATCATGTTTATTACAAAAAGTGGATCTGTATGCACTAGATGAGCCCTCTGCTTTTTTGGATGTAGAAGACAGGATAGCAGTTGCAAAATTTTTGCAAAGATTTGTTCGCTCGTATGGTAAATCCGCAATCATAATTGACCATGACATACAACTGATGGACCTCATTTCAGATACCATGGTGATTTTTGAAGGTGAGTCTGGATTGAGAGGTCATGCAACATCACCACTGCCAAAACCAGAAGCAATGAACAGATTTCTAAAATCATTAGAAATGACATTTAGACGAGATGAGCACAGTCTTAGACCACGTGTAAACAAATTAGAAAGTAGATTAGATAAAAATCAAAAAATGTCAGGTCACTTTTACTACAAGAATTGACACGGATGCTAAAGAAAGCATTGGAAAGTATTCTTTCTCCTCAAGAAAGTGAGGATTTGATTTCTGCATTTGATCAAATAGGAGATATAATCATAGTAAGAATACCTGATTCATTACTATCAAAGAAAAAATTGATTGGGGAAACCTTGTTAAACGAAGTAAAAATTGTAAGAAGTGTTTTTTATCAAGCATCTCCAGTTGAAGGGGATTTTAGGACCAGAAATTTAGAAATTCTTGCAGGAGAAGATAAAACTGAAACAGAATACAAAGAATTTGGATGTAGATTTAGAGTAGATGTGGCAAATGCGTTTTTTTCTCCCCGCCTTTCTACTGAGAGGGAGCGAATTGCTAATCTCATAGAAGATGGAGAGACAATGGTTAACATGTTTGCAGGTGTTGGAATGTTTTCTATTATGGCTGCCAAAAAGAAAAAATGTACGGTTTACAGTTTAGACATAAACCCAGTCGCTTCAAGATTATGTGAAAAGAATATCGAATTGAATAAGCTAGCAGGAAAAGTAATTTCAATTAATGGAGATACCTCTAAAATTATTGAAGAAAGTTTAGAAAATAAATCAGATAGAACATTGATGCTTTTACCAGAAAGATCAGATGAATTTTTAGAGTCGGCCATAAAAACGACAAAAAATGGTGGCATAATCCATTATTATTCACATATACATGCAGACAAAAAATTAGATGCGGGCAAATTATCTGAAAAACACTATCTTGAGGTATCTCCGGTAAAATCCAAAATATTAACTTCTAAAATTGTCAGACCAGTAGGTCCAAGATATTACCAAACAGTGGTAGATGTAAAAATTTCGAAGTAGATTATTCATCTGAGGAGACGGTTGCAGATGAAGGTCTTGTTGTTGCCATTACATATCCAATCCATGCAATAACTCCAAGAATTCCTCCAGTAATCATCAATATAGACAATTGAAGAACTATTGGACTCCATTCAGATAACATCAATAGATATGCATAAAGAAAGAAAGCTACAATGCATAAAACAAAAATTGTAATTCCAGTTCCCTTACGTTTGTCCAACGCGATAAAATTAGTGGTGATGTATTTATTGGTTTTAACTATTTTTCAAACTCAATTGCCATAAGAAATGCATCTTCACCATCTCTATAGTATGCATTGAGTTGTTGTTTTATCACAAATCCTAACTTTTCATATAATCGAACAGCTTCATTATTGCTGCACCTAACTTCAAGATAAAACTCGTCACATTTTTTTATTTTTACACCTTTAATAGATTCCTCAACTAGTGCTTTTCCTATACCTTTTTTTCGAAATTCTTCTAGCACTGCAATTGAAACAACGTGTCCTTTTTTTACAAATCCTAGTTTCTTGAAATTAGAAAAACCATACTCTGTCTTACACATAACATATCCAACATGCTTTCCATTGACCTCCGCCACTATGAAAGCTTCAGGAATCTCGGCAAGAAGGCTTTCGTAAAAGTAATCCGAATAGTGCTCAGGGAGAGTTTTGAGATTTATCTCCATTACAGGAATCAGATCGCTAGGTTCTGCCCTTCTAAATATCACATCATCTATTTGCCTTAAAATTACCTGCATGTTTACACTAGTCTATTATTGATATTTAATTTTATGAGTAGTATGTTCAAAGTATTACAAAATTGATATCTAGGTAGATTCATCTTTAAGTAGTTTCACGATTGATACGAAACTTAGGTTATCTAGAATAGAATTTAATACATAATTTTGAATATGACACTAGGTATTTTACTGTAAATCTGAATGTTAGTATCAAGAGAAAACAATGGTTACAAAGCGATTTAATGACGAGGACTTGGAGTATAAGAGTAATGAGTGAATCTCAAGAAGAAGTAATTTCCTTAGTTAATTCCATATTCGAGGTAGATCAGTTTACCAAGACTCTGTATTCATTAGAATTTAAAATCATTGATAGAGAATTTAAAATAAAATTTGAAAATTTGGCAAGAAAAATGGAAGATATGAATTATGTTTGTAAGTTAGAAAAGATAAATGATGACAAATTCATAATAATTCAAAAATTTCCTCCAAGAAAACAAAGAAAATGGCTTAATGCATCTTGGATTCCAAGAATTCTTTTTGCAGTTGTAGTATGTTTTGTAATGGTTGACGGATATATTAGAACCAACATGGCAAATTCAATTATAGATATTGGAAGTCCCTTTGAGATGGCAGTAGTCTATACATTATCTCTATTAGGAATTTTAGGCATACATGAATCAGGTCATCTAATAGCTGCTAGATTTCATAGATTAAAGACTAGTTGGCCATACTTTATTCCAGGATTACCTGTAATTGGAATTCCAACTTTTGGTGCATTTATCCAATCCAGAGGATTGACAATTAATCGCGAGATTTTATTTGATGTTGCGATTGCAGGACCAGTTGCTGGATTAATTATTGCAGTAATTGTTTCTATGTATGGGGCGTATACTGCCCCAATGTTGGATGCAGATGTAGCTCAAGGACTTTTTGATGAATCCAGATTAATTGAATGGGATCTTGGAGAACCAATTCTAATGAAAGCCAGTTTAGCATTGTTTGGAAAAGGAGGAGATGGCAATGAGGTTCTAATGACACCTCTTTTGTTTGCTGCATGGGTGGGGTTTTTAATTACATTTGTAAATTTACTTCCTGCTTGGCAGTTAGACGGAGGACATCTTGCAAGAACCTTACTTGGACAAAAACTACACAAATATGCAACCTATGGAAGCATGGTAGTTCTTGTTTTGCTAGATTTTTGGATGATGGCCATTTTTATCCTACTTTTGAGTTCTCGAAGTCCAAGTGCAAGTCCTTTAGATGATATATCGCCATTATCAAAAAATAGGAAACTTGCTTACATAGGGGTGTTAGGGTTGGCTGTTTTGTGTGCACCTATACCATCAGGTTTTTTACCTTGGTAAAACTCTAGCGCCATCAGAAACTACAACTACTTTTTGTCTTGCGCCTTGTGTTTTTAAAATGTAATCCATAGAATCTTTGATCCCTGAAAGAGTAATCAAATTAAGTTTTTTTGCATAAAATTCGGGGAGAATAGAAACAAGACCAATCTGAAAATTCTTTTGCACTTCTGTTAAAAATAATAAGTCCTCCATTCCTCCAATGTATTTTGTGGGGTTACGTAATTTATCAAGAGGAAATCTATTTTCAATGTATTGTTGAAGCGCATCAGATCCCAAACCTCCTTTGCATTCTGCAACTAAGATTGCAAGACCTCCATTTTGTATTGCATTGTAACAATTCCACAAGGAAGACAGAGATTTACTCAAAGTGTCATTGCTTGAATCCTTTCCAGTACTAATTATCATAGATTTTTGTTTACCAATATCATGAATTGCAAATGATTCCAGAGTTTTGGTAAGAGAAGAAGTTTCAGAAGGATGACCAATGGAAAAATCTACAATTCCACTAGAATTTGCAACAATTTCAATCGCTTGTATCTCAAAATTATTGACAAATTGTTTTGCTTCTGCAAAACTTTCTGTAGGCTCTCCAGGAGTTGGAAGATTTCCTTTTCTTTTTGCATATGCAGTAAGCATTGAATCTTGACCAAATTTTTTGATTAGACGAGTAGATATTGTCTCATATCCAAACAAACCATCAAACTCCATTTCCCCCATAAAGACCAGGTTGGAGTTTGAAATCTCATTATTATCAAATTCATTAATAGAACTGCCTTCTGGCATTCCAGCCTTTACTTGATTCATAATTTTTTTTTCAGCCAATATCTTTGGGAATTGGATAGATTTTTGTTCGCATATTGTAAAAAGGGAAGAAATTATTTTTTGAACAGATCTTGAATTATGCAATACTACCAAATCCATTGGTTTTGACAACTCCAGAGAGCTCAATTTTTCATTGATAACAGAATCGTCTAAGACTTTACCCTCAGAATCTATTTTTTGCTCAAGATTTTCAGCCCTAATATCCAAAACAACGTCAGTTATCCCATAATTTAACCAGATTTCAGGCACAATATATTATGAAATACAAACCAAAATAAATCCACTGAGGTTAATTTTGATATGGATTTTGTAAAAGAGTTTTCGATTTTTTTGTTCGAAAATAAAATAATTCAGTTTGGAGATTTTACTCTTGCAAGCGGAAAAAAGAGCTCATATTATGTAGATTTGAGATTAGTACCTAGTTATCCCCATCAATTCAGAAAGATGGTAAAACACCTTCAAAATGAAATAACAGATAAAATCGGATTAGAAAATTTTGATTCAATAGTGTCAGTCCCAACAGGAGGTTTGGTTATTGCTTCAGCATTGGCAATAGAAACAGTGAAGCCGTTAATCTATGTGAGAAGTAAACCAAAAGATTATGGCACATCAAAATCAGTAGAAGGAAAAATCCATGACGGATTAAAAGTAGTAATGATTGATGATGTAGCAACTACTGGGGGATCCGTAATAAATGCCATAAAATCCCTAAAAGAATCTAAAATCATAGTTAAGGATGCCTTTGTGATTGTAAACAGAATGGAAGGGGCAGATGAGGCCCTAAATGAGGAGGGCGTGAAATTACATTCTCTTACTAACGTGATGCAAATTACCAAAGTTTTACATGAACAAAATCTTGTAGGAAATGAAATCCTAAAAAGAGTAGAAAATCAAATTGGAATAAAATAATCAGTGGCGGCTCAGACAAATGCCTTCCAATCACCATTCAGATATAACTCTGATTCTTCATTGCAGCCAATGACTTGAACCGTTGGTTGTTTTAAAACTAATAGGATTAGTATGGGCCCGAAGGGCTTCGATCCCTTGGCTCACCGGTTATGAGCCGGTTACTCTACCAAGCTGAGTTACGGGCCCTACAGAAATTGAATAAATCTTCGGTTTAAAATGTTATCAGCCTAACAATATGCTTCATAACAACTGTCAAGAAGAAGATTTTGTGCGGATATGGATTTGTCGGCAATTTGAATCAAGTCTTCAGTGTTAAATTGGGATGTTTGAAGAATGTTTCTCCAAGCCGCAGCATGACGAATGTCTGCTTCTGTATGCAATTTGAAATACTCTGTTGCCTCATCATTAGTCAGTCCATAAAATTGAGCCAATCCATCAAGTTTGGTTTGGCTAATTTTTGGGATTTCTTTTTCAAAAGCATACATTGCACATGATCCGCCTTCAAAGGTATTCATAAGAGTTGACAAATCAGATACGGCTTTTTTGGTTTTTTCCAAACCAGAGTAACTGGTTAATTCCTGCTCTGAAATTCCAAGTTCTCCTGCAAATTTTATCCAAGGTTTAATGTGATCTGCCTCTTCTTGTTGATTTTCTATTAATTCAGAAATTACTGATTGAGGGGCTTTTTCTATGATAGGAGTCATAAATGCTGGCACCGCTTTTACTAATTGAAAGTATTCTTTAGAGTATCCAGCCAAAGAGTCTATTGTTAATTTTCCATCTGACCACATTTCATAAAATGGATGTTTAAGTAAGCTTCTTTCTTCAATCATTTCGTCTATTCTTTTTATCAAATTCATATCACATATCCTTAATCGCCAGTAAAAAAATCTTTGTTGTTTACAAAAGATTTTATGGATAAAATATAATATTTTAATGGGTTCCAGTGGTGTAGACCGGTCAAGCATACTGCCCTTTCAAGGCAGTGATCCCGGGTTCAAAATCTAACGATGAAAATCCCGGCTGGAGCACCAAGATTTATTTAGTAATGACAAAGTTTCTGGATTAGGCCGTCTTGGACAGGAAAAATTTGGAGATTAATCCTCTACTTGAAACCTATGGAAAATATATCGATAGAGTAAATAATTCTCTAGAAAAAGAACTGGATCTTTATTCTGAATCGGAATTCATTGAGCCCTTAAAATATTCTTTGCATGGAGGAAAAAGAATTAGGCCAATTATCTTGATTTTAGCAGCTGAAAGTGTAGGACATTCAGATGATAATACATTAGCTGCTTCGTGTGCAGTAGAATTCCTACATATGGAATCAATAATTCATGATGATATTATCGATAATGAGACGCTGAGAAGGCAAAAAGATCCATTCCATATCAAATACGGATATAATACCAGCATTTTAACAGGAGACTTTGTTTTAGGATTGATTCTCGGAATATCATCAAGATTAGACAATCCACGAATTACTAAAGAATTGGCGAGCACTGCGATGCTTATGAGTGAAGGAGAAATGATTGAAAATAGATTAGAGACAAGCGAGGATGTTACTTTTGATGATTATCTAAAGGTAATTGAGTACAAAACTGCGGTTGCATTCCAAGCTGCATCTAGAATTGGAGCAATAATTGGAAAAGGAACTGAAGAAGAGATTGAATCTCTAACAGAGTATGGAAAAAATATTGGAATAGCCTATCAAATAAGAGATGATTTGTTTGATTGGAAAAATGAAGACAAACTTTTCAATTTTCTAATAAAGAAAAGCTCAGATCCAAGAGTTGTGTTTGATAAAATGGAAGCTTTGCTAAAAGAATATTCAGAAAAAGCAAAAAAAGGATTACGTAAAATTCCTGACAGCGAGGCAAAAAATAATTTAGATAATTTAATTAAATTTACAATGTTTAAGGCATAAGACCTAAACTAACTACTGGTGCAGCATACTCTACAAATTTGATTAATGGATCTGGATAAACTCCAAATCCTACCAAGAATATTATTGAAAAGATTGCAACTGCGATAACAGATTTTGGTTCTGAAACTCTTTTTTCTGTTTCTCCTTCAAAGTACATTCTTCTCATAATCCAACCATAGTATGCCAATGATAAAGCGCTGTTTAGAACTCCTGCAATTGCTAACCAAGGGGCCCACCACAAACCAGGAGTTGCATCAAGAGCGCCGCCAAATAACATCAATTTACTCCAAAATCCTGCTAAAGGAGGCACACCAGCAAGTGCCAGTAATGAGATAACCAAACCAAGAGATGTTATCGGCATTCTTCTTCCAAGGCCTTTTAGTTTATCCAAATTAGTTACCGCTAGTGTTGTAACGATTCCTGCCACGGCAATGAAAGCCATTCCTTTCATTACAGCGTGATTAAGGATTTGGAATAATGAACCCTGTAAACCAAGTGAAGTATAAGGAGAAACTGCAAGACCAATGAGAATGTATCCTGCATGTGCAATGCTGGAATATGCAAGCATTCTTGATAGATTCTTTTGCATGATTGCTGCAACGTTACCTATTGTCATTGTCATTATGGCAAGAATTCCCAAAGCCAATGTCCAGTCAAGATTGAGAACAACCATTCCTAGAACGACAATTCGAATAGTAGCTGCAAATCCAGCCTTCTTTGTTCCAGCAGCTAATAATGTCGTGATGGTTGGAGGAGCTCCTTCATATGTATCAGGTAGCCATTGATGAAATGGAACCAAACCCATCTTAAATCCAAATCCTGCCACAAACATTCCTATCGATAATAGGGCAAGTGGGAGGAGTGAAGGATCAAGTGTAGAATATCCTTGTATTACTTCTCCAATGTTAGTGGAACCAGTTATTCCATATGTTATTGAAATACCATATACGATTATTGCAGATGATAAAGCACCAAACAAAAAGTACTTTAATGCAGCTTCATTTGATTGAGGGTTTTTCTTGATAAATCCAACAAGAGCATATGTTGGAATACTCATTAATTCCCATGCAACAAATAGCATGATCAAATCTGTAGAATAGGCAACTAGAACCATACCTATAGTTGAAAGTAAAATTAGTGAATAGTAAATTGCAGGATAGTTTTGTTTTCGCATATAATTGAAGGATCCAACTGTGGTGAAAATTGCAACAATCAGCATTGCAATTGCAAAGAAGCCACCAAACGCGTCGTCTACTATTACATCTTCAGAGAAGAGTGCTGAGGGAAGGACATTATCATTGATGAATTGATAACCAACATAAGCTATTGAAATGATTAAGGCGGCAAATGCAATAACTGCGTAAAATGAATTTGAGCCCTTCTCTTTTCTTATTACATTAATTACAGGTAAAATAACTCCAGCAACACCCAGTACTGCTATTATGATTAATGGGGTTGAAGTGATTTCTATCATACCATATTTCTCCTATATCAGTAAAATCAGAATTACGAATAGTAATCCTGCTCCAAAAACGAATAGATATGATTGAGATACACCTGTCTGAGTTCCTTGCACTACTTTGGCGCTCCATCCAACAGCTTTTTGGAATCCATCGTTCATTCCATAGTCAATAGCTGTTTTCTCAAAGTATCGAAATACACCTCTTGCAAGCCAGAGTGGAGCTACAACAAAGCACCAATAAATTATTGCATTAAGATACCATCTGTTTAGAATAACTTTGTGAATAGCATAAAAGAAAATATTTGAATTTACAAATTTTGTTGCATCAACCCAACGTCCAATGTAAAATACATAACCTAAACCAATTCCTATTGAAAATGCAACCAAGGATGAACCTAATGCTATTGGATTAAGTCCTGCTAATGGACCAGGAAGGAAAGATTCTGCAGCCTCATGTTCAACAGTATGGATACCAAATGAATGATCTAGGTATTCAGTGAATAAGTGATGTATTCCACCTTCTGCAGAAAATCCAATTATTCCAATGCCTATTGTTAGAACTGCAAGAATTCCATATGGGACCCACATAGACAAAGATGCCTCATGAATGTGATGGCCCTCTTCCTCCATCTTCTCAATATGCTTGCTTTTCTTTCCAAAGAATACCAAGCCAATCATTCTTGTTGTGTAAAATGTGGTAATCACTGCAGTCAACACAGCAATAGAATAAAGCGGTAAAGCCCATTCGCTTCCAGACTCATATACTGCAGCAAATATTGCATCCTTGCTCCAAAAGCCTGTTGTGATAAATGGTGCTCCCATCAAACCAAGTCCTGCTGCCCACATGAAAGCATATGTCTTTTTCATATGTTTGCGAAGACCACCCATATCAGTCATAAATCTAGAACCAACAACATGCAAAAGAGAGCCAGCTGCCATGAAGAGTGATGCTTTAAACATGGCATGAGAAATTAAATGGAAAAACCCTGCGGTATATCCATCTACGTATTGGTGGGATAATCCTGCAACACCTAATGCCATCATCATGTATCCAATCTGTGAACCAGTAGAATATGCAAGAACCTTCTTTATTTCAGAATTAACCATACCTTGAGTTGCAAGTAATAATGCGGTAATAGCACCTACCCAGGCCACAACTTCAAAGAATTGAGATGCGAGAATTCCTGCAGCACCTAATGCAAACACAATAGGCCCAATTCTTGCGACCAAGAATACACCAGCTTTTACCATTGTAGCTGCATGGATTAATGCAGAAACAGCGGTTGGACCTGTCATGGCCTCTAAAAGCCATTCATTTAATGGAAATTGAGCAGATTTACCTACAGCTCCACCAAATAGTAAAACAAATGCAGGAACAAGCAATCCTTGAGCACTCATAGCTTCTGCCCAACCCAAATCGCCCATTAATTCTTTAAATCCAAAAGTTCCTGCAAATAAGAATATCAACAGCATTCCTGCAATCATCATCACATCGCCAACCTTGGTCATGATGAAAGCTTTCATACCTGCATGTGTTGGTGCATAATAGTCCAAGAGACCTAGAACTGTTCTTCCCTCAGTTCCAACATGATCCTTCTTTTTATCCCTGTACCAAAAGCTGATCAATGCATATGAAGCAAGTCCTACACCTTCCCATCCAAAGAATACTTGAAGCAAGTTATCAGATAAAACAATAATCTGCATTGAACCAATAAAGAACATCATCCAAAACCAGAATCTTGTGATATCCTTGTCACCTTTCATGTATCCTGTACTGTAAATCATAATCAGGAATGAAATCCACCCAACAACATTTGCCATAATTACTGAAAGTGGATCAGCAAGAACTCCACCTTTGAGCCCTATAGAATCAATCCAAGTAATCTGATGATGAATCTCACTTGCATCAATCGTTACAGGCAAAAGAGATGCAGCTGAAAGGGCGCTCATTAAAGCAAATCCAACTGCAACATAACCAGTAAAATTCTTAGATGCCTTTCCAACTGCTGGCATAATCAAAGCAGCTACAAATGGGAGAATCCAAACCATCCATGCTGCTGCTGAAGTTGCCTCAAATGGTAATCCAATAGATTCAGTTGCCATAATCTAAACCCCCAACACTCCCTGCATGTAAGGAATTATTGTTTTCAAGAAAATATCTGGATAAATTCCAACTACTACTGTAAATCCTGCAAGAACCATCATTGGTGCAGTCATGTACCAACTTCCCTCCGTTACATTTTCAAGATGTTCAGGAGTTTTTCCAAAGAATACACGTTTTAGCATCCATAAGATATATGACATTGTCAATGCTGTTGCTATTAGTCCTAAACCAAAAGTGACTGCTCTAACTGTAGAACCATCTTCAATAGCAGTTTCTAAAGCACCATAAAACAGAATCCATTCTCCCATGAATCCACTGGTTGGTGGAACTCCCATTATTGTCAAGGCTCCAATTACAGCACATACTGCAGTGATTGGCATTTTTCCAGCAAGGCCTCCAAGTTTTGAGATACTTCTAGTACCAACTTTAACAATAATAATTCCGGCCATCATGAAGAGGATACCTTTTCCTAGTGCATGTGTCACATACATCATCTCAGCTCCGGCCAATCCAAAAGAAGACATCGAACCAATTCCAAATAGTATGTATCCCATCTGACTTATACTAGAATATGCCAGTAATCTTTTCAAATCATCTTGCATTAATGCCATAGCGCCACCATAAATCATGGTAACTAGACCCCAAATATGGAACCAAATCGAGAGGTCTGCATAAGTTGAAGGTAAAAATTCTACAATTAATCTAAAGATACCATAAGCACCTATACCGATCATTGCAGGAGACAATAATGCACTGATAGGAGTTGGCGCCGACCCGTGAACATATGGAAGCCAAATATGGAACATAAAGACAGCTAATTTTACTCCAAGACCAATCGCTATTGCAATTGCAGATATCATAACAATATCTTCTGGAATTTCAGATTCATGAATATCAGCAAAATCAAAACTTCCAATTGTCAAACCAATCATCAGGAATCCTAATAGTAGAACAACCGCTCCCGCATGAGTCCAAAATAGGAACATTAATCCGATTTTTCTTCTTGGACCATCTCCCCAAAGAGCAACTAAGAAGAAACCTGGAATCAGCATAACTTCAAAGAAAATATAAAATTCAATCAAGTTCGTTGCAAGAACAGTTCCAAGCATTCCCATTGCAAAAACGAGATAAAGTGCAAAGTAAAGTCCAGATTTTGCATTTACATAATTGGTTAGTGATGTGGACTCTACAATTGATGATTGGCCACCACTAGAATGAATTTGTTTTTGTTCTTCCTCGAATTGTTCATGGAATTTGTGAATCATGTAGGGTTTTGAATAAAGTACAAGTATTGTACTTAGGACATAAATCATGATTGCAAATGGTGAAGCTAGGCCATCAAGCAGGAATCCAAACTCTCCAAACATGTCAGTCCAAGGATAATGTTCTTCAGTAGTACCACCTAAGGCGGCTTGAATTACCAAAACTGTTGTATAAAGAAGAATTGCGAAGGTAAACCACATTGCTGGTGTAGAACCCACTTTACGTCCTAGGATATAGGCAACAGGGGAAAGCAATAGAGGCAAGAAAACTGCCTGTAGTAATGCGTATTCCATTATCCTTTCAAACTCCTGAAATCGGCAATGTCGATATTATGATACATTCTATATGCGACAATAATCAAAGACAGCCCTACGGCAACTTCAGCTGCAGCAATTGCAATTGAGAATAAAGCCAATGTCTGACCTCCGCTGTGAGGAAGGAATCTTCCAAAAGCAACCATATTTAGATTTGCAGCGTTAATTACTATTTCAATTGCAAATAACATTCTAATGGCATTTCTTTTTACAGATAGACCATAAATTCCGATGCCTAAGAGGGCAACAGATACTAAAATAAACTCAGTTAATTCGTTGGCCATTCTCCTCATCTACCCTTCTTGCTAAAACTAGAGCACCTGTTACAGCGCCAGACAAAATTAAAGCCATCAAAATTAATGCAGGCCAATAATAAGTTAGAAAGTCCTCACCAATTTCCCTAAAATCTACAGGAGGCTCATCTGTTGTTATTTGTTTAATTCCAGAATCTAAAATTACAGCACCTAGAGATACCATAAAGACTAACATTAAAGCAAGGCCTACAAATTTTCTTCTTTTATCTTCAACCTTTTTGAAAATAAGCTCTCTTTTTACTAACATGACAGTAAAGAGAATCAAAACAGCGATAGAGCCAACATAAACTGCAAGTTGAAACATTGCGACAAAAGGTGAATCTAAAAGTAAAAAGAATCCAGCTATCCCACCAAGAGTTCCCATCAAGGCAATAGAGCCATAAATTAAAGATCTTAACTCTAATGCAGCAATTGCACTTCCTATTGTTACAACAGACAATGCAAGAAATGCAGCATCAGCCATGAGTTGCACCTCTATCGGAGATTTGAATTTCGCTGTCTTGAGATACAGATGGTTTGACTTGGAGTTGGGCAGGAGTATAGATCAGTCCTTCTTTACTAAACGAAGAAAGTTCATAATCATTTGTCATATACAATGCATAGAATGGACAAGCATCAACACATAATCCACAAAATACACATTTACCATAATCAATTTGTGGCATTATAGATTTTTTATTTTGTTTCCATTCTTCAGGAACTTTGACCATACCAATTGCTTCTGCAACTCCTTCGCAAGCAATGGAACATAGCTGACATCCGGTGCAATGGTCATGAAACAACATATGTCTTCCTTTGAGACCCGCAATACCCACACCGGTGGATGGATCAAACTGATATCCGTCACCCACAAATTTTAGTTTCTCTTCAGGGTAACGAAGAGTGAATCTTTTTAGTGCAATGTGTTTGATTCCAGAATTTAATGCCTTTATGATTCCAGTAGCAGTTCCCATTAGATAATACCTCCAGGTCCCAAGATTCCAGCATAGAGCAAGCCGAGTGCTATAAAGATGTTAACGAATGCAAGGCCAATGAGTTTTTTCCATCCCAAATCAAGCAACATATCAACCCTGATTCTAGGAAATACACCTCTAGGCAACAGTATAAAGAAAATTACACCGACAGTTTTGAGAACAAACCAGATAGTTCCATTTAGCATTTCTTGAGAAAATACTGGCAATCCTGGGATTTTTGCTGTAATTGGACCAGCTTGGATTCCTTCTGTGATAATCTCTTCAGGGAAAGGAGGCCAAATCATAGGACCATTCCAACCTCCAAGAAATATCACTACGAATAATGCAGCAAATGCATATAATTTCAAATAAGTTCCCAATTGAACCAAACCATACATCATACCTGAAAATTCAGTCAACCAACCTGCCACAATTTCACTTTCAGCTTCTGGCAGGTCAAATGGAATTCTTTCTAACTCAGCAAGCATGGTAATAAAAAATACAATTGCCCCAATTGGCAAAAATATAATCCATGGAAAACTGGATTGACTGGCAGATATTTCAGAGAGGTTTAGAGTTCCTGTTAGAATTACAGCTCCTAACAATGAAAGAATTAGTGGGATTTCAAACGAAACCATTTGGTACAATGCTCTGATTCCTCCAATGAAGGGGAATTTACTATTAGCAGACCAAGCAGAGAGAATTGTAATTATTGGGAAAAATCCAATTACCGCAAAAACTGCAAGTAAACCAACATCTAAGTCAGCTACAACCCATCCAGGAGCAACAGGTATCAAAGCAACAAATGCAGCTGCAGTTGCAACAAACAATACAGGAGCTGCCCAAAATAGTGGTTTGTCAGCCTTGGCCGGAATAATTATTTCCTTTGAAATTAATTTAAGCCCATCACCCATTAATTGTAATATGCCTTCTACTTTTCCACAATAAAACGGACCTACTCTTAACTGAAGTTTTGCCAACATTTTTCTTTCTACAAAAATGGTTCCTGCAGCTAACAATGCTGCAAATCCAAATCCTGGAAATGCTGCAATTCTAAAAAGATCTGTGGTCATGAAAGCCTTGAGGATTGGAAGAGTTCTCGAGGGATCTGCTAACCAAGTTAATGCAAGAAATGGAGTAAGTATTTCGCCATTAATTACTGGCATTTCAATATAAAATAGAATAAACATGACAGCTGGAATTCCAATCAGGACAAAGATTAGGAGAAACCAAAATACATTATCTAAAAGAGATTTGATAAATTCACTTAGTTTGAAATTAGGTGCGATTACAGACATTTATCGATCTGCCTCCACTGGCCAATAATTAAGACTCCAATATACTGAGGGCATGTTGCCTAGTTTTTCTCCAATAAGAAGATGAGGTAAAGCGATAAGATTTCTAAAAGAAGGAACACTTAGTTTTACCCTATATGGTTCTGTTTTTTTATCAGATACAATATAGCAACCTAATGCGCCTCTTCCAGACTCTATTCTCTTGTAAACGGAGCCAATCTCTCCTTTTGGATTAGGTTTTAGTTTAACTCTTACAGAACCGGATTTTGGCATTTTTTGCAAAGCATCTCTTATTATTCTACAACTTTCCATCATGTCAAGCCATGGAATTCTAGATCTTGCGTATGAATCTCCACTTTTCATGACATTAGTTTCAAAATCTAATTCATCATAAACATCGTAAGGCTCTTTCTTTCTAACATCATAATCAACGCCACTGGCACGCAAAACAGAACCAGTAGTTCCCAATCTTATTGCGTTTTCACGAGTAAGGACTCCAGTTTTCTCAGTTCTTGAAATTAAAATTGGATTATCATAGAAAACATCAGCATATTCCTTTATTCTTTTTTCAAAGTAATTGACTTGCCTCAAGCAAACATCTTCAAAATTTGCAGGTAGATCATTACGTATACCTCCAGGAATAAAATAGGAATGAGTTACTCTTGCACCGGTCATTTTTTCTAAAAGATCAATTAACAGTTCACGATCTCCTGCAGGCCACATAAACATCGTTGAATGCCCTAAAAATATTCCATAAATTGCAAGCCAATATTGCGTGTAAACACATCTGTTTAACTCAGATGCTATAACCCGAATGTACTTTGCTCTTTCAGGTATTTCTAAACCAAGAAGATCTTCTGCTGCCAAGACATAAGGATACAAAATATTACAAGAATCATGAATGACTGGTCTTTCCAAGTGAGGAACATTTAGAACATAATTTCTATATTCAGCCATTTTTTCTTCGCCGCGATGGACATATCCTGGATCAGGATCACATGCAACGATATAGTCACCATCAATTTGTACAATAATTCTCATGTGGCCAGAACCAGGATGTTGAGGTCCAACATTGAGAGTCATTATTCTCTCATCAGCTTTTTGTATTGCCAATCCAGGTGGTAAAGTTGGTGAACTCATATCTATCGCCCCTTGTTCCTAAAGTCTTTTCTTAATGGGGGTAAATCTGCCCAGTCTTCTGGCAAAAGAAGTCGTCTGTTATCAGGATGACCTTCAAAATACACGCCCAACATCTCAAAAACCTCTCTTTCATGAAATTCTACGCTGTAGAATATATCTCTAAGACTAGGAAGTCGAGTTGCATCTTGACCAGGAATTGGATCATCTTCTCTTTGTGCCCTGGTTGCGAGTTCAAGAACTTGTCTGTTGAGAGATGGTTCTGTATAAGAGCTTAAATGATAAACTACCTCTATTTCCTTATCTTGGGGATAATCTACTCCTGCTACAGAGTCAACATGATCAAATTTTAGAACATCGCGTGCAAATTCCGCTACTGAATGAATACTATCTCTTGAAACTTTGATGCCAACTCTATCTGGTTTTATGAAGGAAATGGAAGTTTTATCACCAAACTTTTCAATAATTTTATCGGCAAGATTTTTTTCAAAAGCAGGTAGTTCAGGCTCTTTTTTTGGAGCAGGTTTTGCAGAAGTTTTTGGGCTATCAGTTGAAGGTTTAGATTCTTCAGGAGTTTCGGTTGCTTCTACTTTTGAATCTGAACTCATTATACAAACTTCCTAGCCTTCATCCTCTTGATTTTTTCTTGTAGTAACATACATCCTTGAATAAGAGTTTCAGGTCTAGGTGGACAACCTGGAACATACACATCTACAGGAATAACTCCGTCAATTCCTGGAAGAACGTTGTATGAATCAAAATACAATCCTCCAGTAATGGCGCAAGCTCCCATTGCAATTACATATTTTGGTTCTGGCATTTGATCATAAACTAAACGCAAACGTGGTGCCATTTTTCTTGTAATAGTTCCTTGAACTACAACTAAATCACATTGTCGTAGTGATCCAAATGCCTCGATAATTCCAAATCGTTCAACGTCATATCTTGGACTTGATGCAGCTCCGAATTCCACACTACAGCAAGCTGTTTCAATGTGTACGGGCCAAAGGGACCAGATTCTTCCCCAATTGATTGCATAGCCCAAAGGTTTGTCAATGGCTTTTTCTAAAATATCTCCCAGTTTTCCAACAAAGACATTTGCATTTTGTGGTGTTACTAAATCCTTTAACAATTTAATCCCTCACAATAGTAAAAATGGTCTGTATAAATAACTACCAAATATTTCTCCTCCCTGATTGATGTAAAGCAAAGGCCATTGCGGCAAATATTATTGCTAAAAATCCAATGATTGGTAATGTAGATTCTCTTGGCAAATACAAAATAGTGCTACCCCATGCATAGAGAAATATTGCAACTACATCAAAAACAACGAACATCAAGATGTAAGCATAATACTGCATCATAAAGTGGGTTCTTCCCTCACCTGTGGGAACTTGACCACATTCCATTGGTAAAAATTTTACAGGATTACTCCTTTTTCGTGGAGAGATCATCCTAGAGATAAAAAGTGCAGGAGCCATAGCCGCTACTGCAAATCCAAACATCAATACCACGGTACTGTAATTGCCCGCTAATTCCCCGACCAATTTAGCTTTGAACCCAAGTTTTTGTATAAAAAGGTATGCACTTTTTTTTGATCTTGTTTTTGATAATCAATTTTTGAAAACTACTTTATAGGATAACAAACAAGTGCGATCATGTCGTTGAATATTGGAGATAATGCTCCTAACTTTGAGCTTCCTGACACAGATCTAAAAATGCGGACTTTGGATGAATTCAAAGGTAAAAAGATCGTACTGACATTTTTTGTCGCTGCAAGTTCTCCTGTGTGCCAAAATGAGCTATGCACACTTAGAGACTCTTGGGATGAATTGTCAAAACTTAACGCTCAGATAATAGCAATAAGTAATGATGGCCCATTTGCAAATAAGGCCTTTGCAGAAAAACACAAATTCAATTTTCCAGTTCTGGGAGATTACAACAGTAAAACAATTCGTGATTACGATGTTTTAATGAAGGATTTGTTGCACATTAAAGATTACAACGCTGCAAAACGTTCTGTTTTTGTAATAATGGAAGATGGAAAAATTGGCTACAAGTGGGTGTCAGATGATCCTTTAAAGGAGCCAAACTATCAAGAAATCAAAGAATTTCTAAAATAGAAATTCAATTTCTTTTTTATTCTATTTCAGCTATCAGGTCGCCCTTGGCAACGGTTCCGCCTTGTTTAATTTTGATAGATTTGATTGAACCGTCTTTATGAGCTTTAACTGCAACTTGCATTTTCATAGATTCTAAAGTACAAACCACATCTCCTTGTTTGACCGAATCACCTTCTTGTTTGGCTATAGATACAACCTTCCCAGGAATTTGGCTTTTCAAAGCTAACTGAGCATTTGCAGTACCACCGCCACCAGAATTTTTGTATACAATTTTATCAAATTTAGAATGCAGATTTATGACAATTGGAGTGTTGTCAATTACCAAATTAATTTCATTGGTAGTGTTATCCAAATATTTTACTTTGTGATATTTTTGATCAAGTATGAATTCAATCCCTTTGGGATCCATGTTGATAATTTTTATTTGATGTTCGTTATCATTTATCTTGACAAGATATTCATTGTTCCCAAGATTTTTAGAAATTTCACCAAAGAATTCTTTTTCGACGTCTTGTATTTTATAATCCATTTATCATCAATCCAGTTTATTTTTCCAATTTAGATTATTCATTGTTGAACCTTGTACTCTACTCTTAAAGTATTCAGAATGAATTATTGCTGCAGCCAAAGCTGCTTCGCTTTTTTCTAATTTTTCATTCTTGAGATCTTTCTTCAACTTCTCTATCATGTCAAAACGCTTAAGAAAATCAGTTGAGAGTTGTCCTTTTTTGTATTCTTCACTTTTTAGAATTGTTTTGTATAAAGGAATTGAAGTTTCTACGCCTTGTATGTAAAAATCATTTAATGCATTAAGCATTCTTGTTCTAGATTCTTCAAATGTTTGTCCCCAAGTACAAAGTTTTGCCATTAATGAATCATAAAATGGAGAAACAGTACATCCAGGATAGAGGTAAGTGTCACATCTAACACTTGGTCCAGCTGGGATTGTCACATCAGGTACAGGTCCAGTCGATGGTGCAAAGTCCAAAAACGTATCTTCTGCATTAATTCTGCATTCAATTGCATAACCATTCATTTTGAGATCTGATTGTTTGAATGGAAGTGGCTCCCCATTTGCAATATCAATTTGCAATTTGACAAGATCTAATCCTGAAACTAGTTCAGTAATAGGGTGCTCAACTTGCAATCTAGCATTAATTTCAATAAAGTAAAAGTCTCCCGAATCGGCACGTAGGAATTCAGCCGTCCCTAAATTTGTATAATCTACTGCTTCAGCTGCTTTTACAACCAAGTCTCCAATTCTATCCCTTGTTTCTTGGTCAACAATTGGAGATGGTGTTTGTTCAATTAGTTTCTGATTTCTTCGTTGGATAGAACATTCTCTTTCAAAAATATGCACGGCGTTTCCGTGTTTGTCCCTTGCCATTTGGTATTCAATATGTCTAGTTTTTTCAAGAAATTTTTCTACAATAATGGCAGATTTTCCAACTGCAGATATTGATTCTGCAGTTACAGATTCAAAAGCTTCACGTAATTCTTTATCGTTGGTGACTAATCTTATTCCACGACCTCCACCTCCAAAAACAGATTTTAGTAAAACAGGATAACCAATATCGTTTGCAATTTTGATTGCATCATCAGCATCTTTTACAAGACCTGGACTTCCTGGCACTGTTGGAACTTTAGCTTTGAGCATAGCAGCTTTGCATTCCATTTTATCACCACATAGATTCATTGATTTGGACGATGGTCCGATGAAAGTAATTTTATTTTTTTCACATAAATTTGCAAAGTCATCATTTTCAGATAAGAAACCATATCCAGGATGAACTGCATCTGCACCAGAAGATAGCATTACGTCTAGAATTTTTTCTTGGTTGAGATACGATTTAGCAGGAGCTGCCTCTCCAATATGATATGCTTCATTTGCTTGTTTAACATGGAGAGATGTTGTATCTTCATCAGAATATACTGCAACCGTTTTGATACCTAATGCTTTGCATGTTTTGATAACACGTAAAGCAATTTCTCCTCTGTTGGCAATGAGTACTTTTTCAATCATTTAAATCACAAATTGATATTCCCATGTTTTCTTGGAAGTTGTTTCTCTCTTTTGTTTGCAAGCATTTCAAGAGCTTTTATCAACATTGGTCTTGTCTCTGCAGGATCAATTACATTATCAACGGTTCCATGGGATGCTGCAACATATGGATTTTCAAATTTTTCAGAAAACTCACTTATCAGTTGTTTTTTAAGGGCTTCTTGATCATCAGCACTATCAAGTTCTTTTCTATACATTATTTTTACAGCAGCTTCTGCACCTAAAACAGCACAACGAGCAGTTGGCCAAGCATAATTAATGTCAGTTCTAAGATTCTTACTACCCATGGCAATGTATGCTCCACCGTATGCTTTACCAATAACAAGAGTAATTCTAGGAACAGTTGCCTCACAATATGCGTAGAGAAGTTTACTTCCATGACGAATGATTCCGTTATGTTCTTGGTTAGATCCTGGCATGTAACCTGGCGTATCCACTAGAGTTATTATGGGAATGTTAAAGGCATCACAAAATCTAATGAATCGAGCTGCTTTGTTTGATGAATCAATATCAAGTGCTCCAGCAAGATGCATTGGTTGGTTGGCAACTATACCAACAACTTTTCCATTTAGTCTACCATAACCTACAACTACGTTTGGTGCAAATAATTCATGAACTTCAAAAAACTCATTATTATCTAAAATCGAATTTATGATCTCTTTCATATCATAAGGTTGTAGTGGGTTGTCCGGTATTATGTTGATTAAATTATGATCTAATCTATTTGGATCATCATCAGTTTTATGGATTGGTGGTTCTTGAGTATTATTTTGTGGAAGATATGAAATCAATTTTTTTATGTAGTCCATGCATTCGTATTCATTTTGAGCTACAAAGTGAGCAACACCACTTTTTGTTCCATGAGTATTTGCTCCGCCCAAATCATCAAAGGAAATATCTTCTCCTAAAACAGTTTTCACAACATCTGGGCCTGTAACAAACATCGTTCCTGCTTTTTCAACCATAATTACAAAGTCAGTCATTGCAGGAGAGTACACAGATCCTCCCGCGGACGGTCCAATACTTGCTGTTATTTGAGGAATCACGCCAGATGCTAATTGATTATGATAGAAAATATCAGCAAATCCATCAAGACTCATAATTCCTTCCTGAATCCTTGCACCGCCCGAATCCATAATTCCAATTATTGGACATCCAGTACGCAGTGCATGATCCATTAATTTAGTAATTTTTTTAGCACCCATTTGGCTTAGTGTACCTCCAAGAACAGTAAAATCATAAGCAAACACAAAGATCTGTCTACCATTTACTAATCCGTAACCTCCAACTACGCCATCAGTAAAGAATTTCTTTTTCTGCATGTCGTATTCATGATAATGATGAGTCGTTAATGGATCCACTTCTGTAAAAGTACCTTCATCCAATAGGAGATCAATTCTCTCTCTAGCAGTTAATTTTCCCTTTTCATGCTGGGCTTTAATGCGATCTTGCCCACCTCCCTGTAAGGATGTTTTCTGTCTCTTCGAAAATTCCTCAATTTTTTCAGAGTGCATCTTGCTTACTAAGATGACCATCTACTTATTAATTTAGTTGAATTTTATTTGAGAAGAATAAGATTTCCAAATACAAGTTATTGAATTCAGTACCGTATTGGTTTTAAAATCAGATTTACAGAAATACATTTAACTAAAGCAGCGTCGAAATACCATGTATGGTTTCTGAGATGAAAGCCAAAGTGGTTTACACCCAATTATTAAAAGAAGACCTCGTTATTATTAGAATAGTTCCTGATGAAGGAATGCCAGACTACAAGACTGGTCAATTCCTTACAATAGGTGTACCAGTACCAACGGAAAATTTCAAACTTGTAAGAAGAGCATATTCTATTGCATCTCATCCAGAAAATAGAGAATATTTTGAATTTGTGATTAGATGGGTAAGAAATCCCCTTCCAGGTCGTGTTACAACCATGTTGTTTTATGCTAGTGAAGGTGATGAAGTCAAATTAGGATATCCAACAGGAAATGCTTTACTAATAAACGATAAACTGCCAAATGGTAAAAAAGACAATAGAAGAATTGTTTGTGTTGGAGGGGGTACAGGATTGGCTCCTTTTATCGCATTTGCAAATCATTTGCACGATGTTGGTGATAAGAGAGAAGTGGTTGTTCTCCATGGAGCAAGTTATGTTGACGAATTGAGTTATCGAACTTTGTTAACAGACCTTGAAAATGAAAGTATCAAGAGAGGTAGAGACGAATGGAATTTCAAATACAGAGCCGCAATAAGTAGACCAAAAGAATTCTTCAATCGTTCTTGGAATGGTCACGTAGGAAGAGTAGAATCATTTTTCAAAGAAGGGAAAAGTGGATTGTCACCCCTTGATGAATTAGTAGGAGAGAAAATAACACCTGAAAATTCCTACATCTACATTTGTGGTTATCAAGGAACTATTGATGGAGTAATTGATAATGTAGCTTCACGCGGATTTGTTACTAAAGACAATGCTCGTAATGATGGGAGTTACGAAATAAGATACGAATCATATGGATAAATTTTAGTGATTCAAGCCCTTTTAAAATGAAATATCTCAAATATTCAATTTCATATTATTTGAAAATATAGAACCTAAGTTTTTTGTCGAAGTATGAATTGCATTAAAGCTTCTTTAGAATAGTCAATTCCATGCTCTTCGTCAGTATGCTTACCAAATTCTTCTATTACTGCTTCAATTTCTCCTTCACTTACAAAATCGCATTCAAAACCATAGTCTGAGCACCTTAGTCTTGCCATAATTTCCGAATTATTGTTGTACAATAAAAACTAAGATATTTTTCGGAATAAAAAATACAAAATTAGTTAATTTTGATTAAGATGACTCCAAAGTAAAATATTTTAATTTTGAGGCTTATTCTTCTGTTTTCTTCTTGGGTACTGAGACAATGCTCTCAGCAACGGTTTTTGTAAGTTGTTCTATAATCTTAATTTTATTTTCATCCAGATCTCCAAGTTGTTCAAGGGCTTTGTCTAATTCTTTTTTTCTAATATCGTCAACAGTAGCATAAACATCGTTCACTATAGGTTCAGCATCAATTCTCTTCATGGTAGCCTCAATTATTGGAACCTCCTTTGAAATCATTTTTTCTACATCTGGAACTTTTGCCATGCGAACATTCTCATTTTCTTCAACCATTTCAATAATTTGGTCTTTGAACATCAGCTTTACACCAGGAATAGTTGAAACTTTATCTGCTACTGCTCTTGGTTCAGATAAATCTAAAATTAAAACTCCTTTTTTCTTATTTTCTACAATGCGCTTGATATGTTCGGATTGAATCAAGAAATAATCTGCGGTAGTGGCAACAAAAACAATATCAAACTTATCAAATCCTGGAAAAACATCGGCAAAATTAATTGGAGTTCCTCCTAAAGTTTTAGAAAATCCAGTAGCCCTATCAAGAGTCATACTAGTAACGTCAAAAGAATATCCTTTTTTGTTGAGTGCCTTTGCCACTCTGGCAGCTACTTCACCTGTTCCAATTAATAAAATGTGTTTCTTCTTATCGATTCCTGCATTTTCTTCTGCAATTTTAACAGCAATATCACCTAGAGATGTTACATTTTCGCCGATTCCAGTCGCCTGTCTTATTTGTGTGGCTACCCTAATGCAAGTATCAAATAATTTATTCAAAACTCTTCCGGAAGTTTTGAATTCTTTTGCTTTTGAAATAGATGTTTTTAATTCCTCGAGAATTTCATTTTTTCCTACAACTACAGAATCTAAGCCACAAGCCAGTTTGAGAAGGTTCATGTAAACATCTTTTCCAGAATAGATTTCAAGAGTCTGATCAAAGTGATCAATGTCCCATTGATCGAGTTCTGTCAAAGATGTCCAAGTAGACTGAATTTGATTAATGACCAACCCTTTAGCTTCAGGTCTTCTGGCATCAGGGGTGTCTCCAGTATCAAGATTGATTATTAAAAACACTTCAACTCTACTTGCAGTTTGGACAATTACACATTCAGATACATCAGATATTTTTTTAAATTCATCAGCTGCTGCAGGAATGTCTTTGAAGGCGTATCGTTCTAGTTTATGAATGGGAATATTTTTGTGAGTAAACCTTGCATTGATTATTTTATAATTTCCTTCAGCCAAATCAAAACACCTTATTTGTCAATTTTGCTCCTTCCACCTTTTGCAGTACGAAAGACATTCATTCCAAGATGGTAATTTTCAAAGAGATAATCTATCGTTTTTAGATCTTCTTCTGCTTGGTGGATTTGCTGTTTACTTGCATTGGGATCTTTTTGTAATTTTGCCAATTTTTCTTCCAGTTCATCTCTAAATGATTCAATTCCACTTTCATAATTTGAAGCTCCATGATATTCTGGACTTAGCATATGTTGTGGATTATATTTTGGAGTTTGATCAGTTGGTATTTCCACTCTTCTAGAAATCTCTTCTTGTTCTTCAGGAGTGAGAATATGTCTAGGAGGTGCAAGTTCGTGTTTACGAAGGAAAAATTCAGGTTCCCCCATTTCACGACGAAAAATTTGCTCTTGGAATCGTTTATTGGTAAAAGAGTCACTAATTTTTTCAATAATAGCTTCTTTAGCAGCTGCTTTGTATTCTTCTTCTAGTGCTTTTTCTGCTGCCTCTTTTGCAGCCCTTGATCTTGCAGCAGCTGTTTGGGCTTCTGCTTCAGCTATTGCTGCTAATTCGGATGCCGTCATGCCTGACTTATTTTTGGAGGGTTCTTTTGTCTCCGGAGTAGAGGATTTGGCCTTAGTTTCAGTTGGTTCAGTAGTTTCTTCGATTTTAGTCTCTGAAACCACACTAGTGTCATCTTTTTTATCCTCAGACATTAAAAAATAGAAGAATTGAGTAGGATTTTAAGCTTTTAGAATATTTTTCGATCTTTTGAAAGTTGATTTTTTAATAAGGCGATATTTTTCAGGGTTTTATATTCAATAGTGGAAAATTTTTCTTTACAGATATTTGATATGAATCATAAGGAGTTTTTTCCTCACTGCATTTCTTGCAAATGCATAGTTGAGAAACCTTTTCAATATCACAAATATCTTGAAACTCACAAGTTTGACAACCAGCAGATCTATTGCAAACAATACATTTCAGATCTTTGACTTCAGAACATTTTTCATGTTTGACACCAATCCCCTGAGCCCATAATCCTATTTCATTTACTTCAATTTTTTCATTGCAAACAATACATGTACCAGGAAACTTCATTGGAATTTTTCTCCAGCTCATTTTATCAACTCCATTTCTTTTTCAATAATTTCTCCAAATGTTTCCTCTAAACCCAAATCCAATTTTTTATTTTTAATACAAAATAAAACATATGGTAAACATATTGTTGAGAATGAACTCGCAGAAAAATGCAATTTCTTTGCCATAAATAGTGAAAATGATTTGATTTTTCTTCCATCCCAACGTATACGATTCAAGAGAGGCCAAGACAAATTGTATTGCGAATATCTAATACGATCATCTTTTTGATATAATTCAACTAATATTTCATTGAGGTATCTCAATAACCGCCAGTTTTGAGTTTTCATAATTTTTCCATACAAAATATCTGCACGAGAAATTATTTCTAAATACTTTGCAAGGGTGTTATTATCTAATTTACTAGTAATAATACTAGAATAAAATGCATCTATTTTTTGTCGTGGATCAATTTGCATTGAATATAAAACTCCTCTTGCTTCAACGATTGAATTTGCTTTGAAAAAAGCATTAACACCATCTTCAACATTAATACTTTCAAAAGATTTGTCGGTTTGGGGATTAAATCCTGTTACAAGAGATTGAGCTAAATTAATCATAGAACGTATGTCACCTTGAGAGCTACCGATGACTTTAATCAAAGAACCTGGACTTAGTTTTGATGCTTCTTTTTTTAAAATATTTTCAAGGTAAACACGCAAAAGTCGTGGCGGGATAGGTCTGAAAGATATTGTCTTTACAACTTTTTTAATGCTCTTCATTTTGTCTGATACATCACTATTTGCAGCCAATAGAATTGGAACTGTTGGTTCTTTTAGAATTTGTATAAGTGCCTCAGCACCACCAAAATCTCCTCTACCATGGATTCCATCTACTTCATCTACAAAAATCATTGGAGAACCTAGAATTGTGGAGTTGCCCAAAACAGGTGAAAGTATTTCGTTTATTCTAGATTTGCTTCTTACATCACTAGCATTCAGACCAATCAAGTCATACCCAAATTGTTTTGCAATTAGATATGCTATAGTTGTTTTACCTATTCCTGGTGGACCAATTAACAAAAGAGGTTTTGATCCCTTTTTCCATTTTGTGAACCACTCAATTATTTTGGAACGGGATTCTTCATTTCCAACCATATCAGAAATATTTTGAGGTCGGTGTTTTTCGGACCACATCAATTTAATTACCTAGGAAGTTTAGACTCAAATTCTTTCCATTTTGCTGCTTTTTGGAGTTTATTGTACCAAAATTGATTATAGTGTTCTACTGTTAAAAATAAAAATTCAAGAAATTCTTTATGAGTGAATTTTTCTGGAAGTAATTCTATTGCAAGACGGGCTTCTGTTAGATAGAGATTGCTTTTTTCTAAAGTAAGATCAAATCCTTTTTGAACATTATTAGAAAGAAGTGAATAGTAAAGAGGCCACGATGGAATTTTAATAAATCCATTTTTTATAGAATCTTCAATCTCGTTACCACATCCAACTCCTTCCGCAGCTTTTGCCATTCCTAAGTAGAAAATTTCTCCAAGAGGACGTTCTCCTAAAGCCATATTCCTTCCTGCTGTTCCCATAACTGATCTATATTTTTTGTAAGATAGTGTTAGTTCTTCTTCAGTTATCTGTGTAGGTTTTGATTTTAGTTCCTCATCAAGATATTGGCCGATCCTTGCTTCTTTAAAGCCCTCTTCAAATTCGTTTAGAACTTTATCACCACCTTTTGAAATTTTATCTCTAGCTAATTTCAAAATATAGGGATTCATTAACTTGTAATCATCTAAATATTCTAAATCTTCATCTTTATCGACAATTCTATCCATTGGTTCACTAAGATCAATTGCTAAAATATGGCCTTCAACAATACTTTGTTTTAATTCAAGATTTTTGTTACCTAGGAATTCTGAGGCTCCATCAAATAGTGCATTAAATACTGGGAAGGTCATTTTTACAAAATTTGAATTCAAAATACGAGCTACTCTATCTCGAATAACTTCAATATCATCTAGTTTTGATTTAATTGGATCGATCTCAGAAGATTGTAAAATGATTTCATTAGAACCTATTTCGTCTCCAAAAGCCTGTTGGGTGGAATTAGGAGATGGATCTGATCTGATTTCTCGGTATAAATCTTGAGCAAATCTTTCTGCAAAATTAGGAAATTCTTTTTCGGTTTCCTCTTTATAATGATTGAAAAGTTTGTAACCTTTTGATTTGAACAAGGCTTGTTTCATAATTTGTTTTCCGGGTTTTGTACTCATCAAAGCCTCTTTACTTATTACAGATTGATCTTTACCACTCACAACGGTCAGCTCCCATATTGTTATTTATGCTTTCAATTCAATAAAACTTACTTCACTTAAATTACGAATATGACAAATATGTACAATGGAAGTAATCGATGTTCTTCGTGAGGTTTCAAAAAAAATTTATGAAAATGTAAAGGACATTGCAGGGACAGATGACGCTGGGGGAGATTTTGGAAGAGGTGCAGGAGGAGATATCTCACGTAACATTGACATTATTGCTGAAAAAACAGTATTAGATTATCTAAAAGAAATTAATTTTGAATGCATAGTTCTAGGTGAAGAATGCGGGAGAGTAGAGATATCAAAAAATCCCAAAGGTTACATTATCATGGACGCAATAGATGGTTCAGCAAACTCTGTAAGAGGCGTTCCATTTTTTTGTAGTTCCCTTGCGTTTGCAACGGAAAACAAGCTCAGCTCCATTACTGATGGAGTTATCACCAATCTTTCTTCAGGAGAAATGTATTGGGCATCTAAGAATAAAGGAGCCTTTTTGAATGAATCAAGAATTCAAGTTCATAACAAGGAACCTGTTTACAAAATTGTTGGAATCAATACCTCTGGAGCATCTCCAGAGTTAATGAAAAAACTGCATCCAATATTTGAGCAACATAATCACACAAGACATTTTGGAGCAAATGCACTTGAAATGGCAATGTTTGCAAGAGGGTTAATGGATATTTTCATTGATTTACGAAATAAAATCAGAATCCAAGATATTGCAGCAGGATATTTAATAGTAAAAGAAGCAGGAGGAATTTTGTTAAATGATAAATTTGAGAGTTTAGATGCAGATCTTAGTTACGAAACCAGAATTTCATTTATTGCCGCCGCCAACCAAAAAATATTGGATGATGTATTCTCTCAGATAAAATGAAAATTACGTTTTCAAATTAAAAATTACTAGTTTTTAGACCTGAATAATTCCATTTTCCACAAGGAATTCTATACTCTTTAAAAATTCATTTTCGTCAATTTTTCCTTCTGCCCACCAACTGGCCGTATGTTTTACCCAGATAGGAACTATTTTTGAATGGGATGTATCAGAATCCGGAAGATTTGGAATGATTAGTATTCCTTCATTGATCAGATATGTTATTCCATTAAAAAATTCTGCATCCGATATCAGATCAGATGACCACCATTTTGCATTATTTTTTATCCAATCAGGAACTTTTTGAAAAAAGGATTCTGGATATCCCAGTATGTCATAAATTGATTTTGTTGGAAATTGAGAATCAAACCAGTCCTTGTAACTTTCTTCTTTATGATATCGATTTACATAATACCACGGCGAATTGTTTTCATCTGGAAAACCTGAAACATGTGTTGGCTTATATCCCACTACTTCATATATTGTAAAATCACTAAATGTGCTATCAAACCAATTTTTGTATTCATCTTCTGAGAAATATCTTTCATAGTAATAATTTGGAGCGTTAGACGGATCAGGGAATCCACTTACTCGAAGTTTGGGATTTAAGAAACTTGTATCTATATCATTTTCAACGGGCTGTGTAGGTATTTCATTGCTTGGAGGAGGGTTAGAACCGGGCTCTTCATTGGAAATTTCTGGTTTGGAAAAGAGAAATGTTTTTTCATAAATTTTGTCATTATAAGCAATTTTTATTGTATATGTTCCATCAGAAGTCCATTTTGGACCTTGAACTTTGAGAGACTTCGAAAAAGATCCATCAGATTTAGGGAAAAATTGGTCAATGTAGACGATATCAGATTTTGAGGGATTTAAAATTTGAAGGCCTACAAATTCATCTGCTGAGTATGGGAGCTTTCCAGAAATAGTTATTGTTTCTCCAAAAACATAATTTTCTTTGTTAATTTCTACAGGTTCGGCAAACGCATTAACGGAAAATAATGTTGTTACCAGCATAAAAAAAGGAATAATCAAAAAGATGCTCCGCATCAGGTTTTAATCAATTTAGATCAAATATAATATCTTATTGAATAGAAAGGCCCATTTCAATAGATAGAAAAATTTTGTCCTCTTATTTAGAAGGACTGGAAGATGCAATTCTCTTTATGACTTTGGAGAATTCATTCAATGGTACTATTTTTACTGTGCTTGTAGAAGATATTCCTACATCAATACACATTGTTTCAATATCGTGGGCATTTTTTGCCTCTAGAATAATTATCCATTCATGTTCCAAGACAGACATGTAAAAGCCAACAAGTTTGTCTATGTTGTGATTTTTAATACTGAGTTGTAGTTTTTTTTCAATCTTTAGAAACGTTTCTTTGCTTTTTTTGTTATTTAATGGACATGATTCTGGACTGTGTACAGCAAATACTCCAAACAGCATAAAATATGTAAAATAATAATATTATTAAACTTTAAAAAAATCAGTTAACTCCAAACAGTTTCCTTGAATGTCCATTTTTTGTTTAGAATAAAATTACCAAATGCAGCAGTTCCAACTGCAAGCACCAGAGAAACAGGATACGAGACACTCAATTCATCTACCAAATAGTAGACCATTCCAAGTTGGACTAAAGCACCAATAGAGCTAAACCCCACAAATTTTCCATATTGCACCAAGGTCTTCTTTATACCAAAGTCTCTATCTTCAAATGTCCAGAATTTATTTAGGAAAAAGTTGCTAGTAATGGAAAAAACAATTCCCATCATTGTAGCATGAAGATACCAAACATCCGCACTCAGGGCAAACAAAACAGAAGCTAAATAGTTCACACCTAGTCCTGATGCACCAACTGTAAAGAATCGTCCAGCCTTTGAGAGAAATCTTACAGATGTTCTTCCTTCGTCTCTACGCAATTTTCTTCCGTATTTGTATAATTTCCAAACGGATTTACAATAATCAAAAACTGTGGAAGCACCAAGTTTGCTTGCTCCTGCCTTGCGGTCAGTAAATGCATATGGTACTTCTTGTATTTTTACTCCTTTTGTTTTAACTAAAATTTCAAGAAGCATTTTGTAGCCTATTGCATCAAATTTCAATCCTTCAAGGATGTTTTTCTTGAATGCAAAGAATCCAGACATGGGATCTTTGGGTTCTATTCCTAACCCTCTCTTAGCAATAGTGGTTGCAATTTTACTCATCAATTTTCTTTTAAAAGGCCATCCTTGAATGGAGCCTCCTCTTACATATCTGGATGCAATTACAATATCACAACTAGTCTGTTTCAAAGTTTCAATTAATTTTGGGATTATTTGTGGAGGATGAGAAAAATCACTATCCATTACAATAATTGTATTTCCAGATGCTTGTTGTATTCCATTTAGAATTGCAGAGCTTAATCCATCTTTGGCCTTTCTTTTTATTACATTGATTGTATGTGTAGTTTTTTCTTTAATTGAAGAAAAATATTCCTCCGCAATCTTTGCAGTGTTATCTGGAGAATTGTCATCTACAACAATAGTCTCTGCTCTAATTTCTTTTGGGATATATTTTTGAATATGCTCTAAAATATTCCCAATGTTCTGAGATTCATTATAAGTAGGTAAAATTATCGAAATTTCTGTTGCCCGCAACTTGACTTTTTCCCCTTTGATTTGCATTAAAATGTTTATTGTAAAAAATTTTACTTTGACGACTATTTTATTGCCATCCGCCTTCACGAATGTCAATAGGCCCTTCTTCAAGGGTCATCATCATGTTGGAATAGGGATAAATTCGTGTATCAAAATTATTTACAATTCCCTCAAAATACTGAATAGAATGAGTAGAATTGTAAGCATTTTGAAGCTCAAATCCTCTATTAAGATCTAGCATGAAGTGAGGATCCGCAATTACTGTAATCTTTTTTGTTGTAGAAGGCTCAAACAAAATTTGAGAGTAATCTTTTGGAACATTTTCAATGAGAAAAACATCAGACAAAATCCAAGAATAAACTGGACTAGCTAATATGGTACTTGAATTATCGTTATTTTCCAATACATATGATAACATTTGGAATTGGTTGGAGGACAAATCATTTGAAATTACAAGCAAAGTACTTGAAAAGCCAAAGACTAAAACAATTGAAATTATTATCAGATGAACCATTTTTGATTGAAGAAATTTAATATGTTTAGGAATATTCAAAAGCCAGATACTAGCAGATATACAAAAAATTGGAATGAGTGGAATCCAATGAAAATATTGTTTGAATCCAATAGCTGACAAAAATAACATGAAGGGGACAAACCAAAGTAATACAAACTTGTTTTTTGTAATTGCACAGTAAATTATTCCCGTAATTCCTATTGCAAATAAAACAGGATCAATTAGTAGAAAGTGTTTGATAAGATCAAAAATGCTATTACTTCTTTGGGTTTGCCATATCAAATCCTTTATCCACAAATCAAATTGATCCAATGCAACACTATGGGCAGGCCAAAGTAGCGGAATGAGAAGAACTGGGATTATCCATACTAACAAGTCTCTGTAATTTCTTCTCTTTTGAAAAATGACCCAAATTATCAAAGGAATGAAGACAAATGCAGGGATTTTAGTAAAGATTGCTAACCCAAGTAACATTCCTGAAAGTGGTGCCAGCCAAAATTTTCCTTCAGGTTTTGAAAAATACACAGCAACGAGAATGGATGAAAGTAAAAATGGCAAAAGAATTGAATCAAGAAGTATCCTATTGAATATCCAGGTAAACGGCATTACGGCAAATAAGGTTGAGGATAACAGAGCAACATTATTTTCAAATTTTTCTTTTGCTATTAGATAAATTAAAAATGTATCAAATATCGCAAGTAATCCCATGAAAATTCTTGGAATCAAGTATAGGTTTTGAAGAAATTTAGGATCTGTTGAAACTTCATCAGGAGGATAGCTTGAAAGTTGTAAAACGCCTCCAAGGATTATTTGACCGAAATATGGATGATCATAAAGATAACTTTCCTGAGGATCTCCTGTCTGAATTAGATACATTGCTCTACGCATGTAAATCCCTTCATCAAAGAAAATGTCTGGAAACCCAACTGGATTTAAGAGGTGGATAAATCCAGAGAGAATCAAGGGAATTAAAATTAATAATTTCTTCTTCATTTTCTAATCAATTTCAAAATTTGTGGCCAATACTATGTTTTATGATTTGGGATGATAAAAGAATGGATTCATTTTTAAACGTGATTCATAAATTCACGACATAATGAAATTTTCATTTACAGAATGTTTCATGACAATTTCTCTAGTTGGTATTATTTTTCTATCAGTTTTTTCATATAATGCCTATGGTCACTATGGAGATCAATTGTCTGGTTATGGTACTGCCAAAATTGATGGTATTCGTTCTGCAGGAGAATGGGATAATGCACACGTAATTTCTGTTTTTGGCGGAAAGTCAGATAGCAATTTACTGTTGGTGATGAACGATGAAAATAATTTGTATCTTGGCTTGTACGTAATAGATAATGTTTTGACATCAGATGATGAATTTGGAATAATGTTTGATAATACTCACAACGGAGTTTTTGATATTAATGATGATTCAGGAGGGGTTTCAGGATTTGGCAGGATATTTGATGGTCACTTTGATGGGACAAATTGGATAATTGATTCTAAGATCGATGGAAATGGTGCAGCACAAAGAGAAGAGAATAAAAATTTTTTCGAGTATTCAAAGCCTTTGAAATCAGGAGATGAAAATGATTTTAATCTCTCAATTGGAGAGAATATAGGATTTTGTGTTACCTATACTAGAGATGGACTTGCTACTGATAGTTCTCAATATGGCCCATCATGTAGATTATTGAGCAACGACCAAAAACTTTATGGGGACATTCTTCTTGTTCCATACTCTTTATCTTGGCATGGACAAATGGCTATGGATGCCGATAAACGAAATGTGGAACTTGGAGACATAATTAATTATCAAGGTTATCTTTATGGAGATAATCTAATTGAAAATCAAATGGTTTACGTTACAGTTTCAGAATTAAATTCTGGAAAAATGATTTTAAAACAAAATCTAATTCCCAGTTCTGAGACTGTGGACTATTTTGAGAACACCGCTTGGCCTTTTTCCTTTAAAATTTCAACGTCACAAGATGAATTCAAAATTGATACCTCATATGTGGTTGAGGCAAAGTATAATGATGAATCTACCAAGCTAAATTTCCTAATTAAATCGAATTCTAAAGAAAATTTAGAAGCAAAAGCTTCTGATGCTAGCAAGGCAATAGTTGATGCAGGAACTGAAACTGGAGAGCTGGTAGTAGAAGCTGGAAAAGAGGCAGGAAAAGTCATAGTTGATGTAGGTGGAAAAGCTGTTGAAAAAGGAACAATAGTAGGTGAGACAGTAGCTGAGAAAAGTACAGAAACAGGAAAAATAATTGCAGAGAAAAGTGCTGAAGGTATTGAAGAAATAAAAGAAAAAGGTGGGGGTTGTCTCATTGCAACTGCTGCGTATGGCACAGAACTTGCACCTCAAGTACAATTCCTAAGAGAAGTTAGAGATAACACTGTGATGAGTACATCTGCAGGAGCTGCCTTTATGACTGGCTTTAATCAAATGTATTACTCATTTTCTCCTAGTGTAGCTGATTGGGAAAGAGAAAGTCCCTTTTTCCAAGAAGCTGTTAGAGTCTTTATCACTCCAATGATTTCTAGTCTATCTATTATGACACTCGCCGAAGACGGAAATGAAGCTCAAGTGTTAGTTTTGGGAAGCTCAGTCATCATTCTAAATTTGGGAATGTATGTTGTAGCTCCTGCACTTATTGGCTTTTCAGTCCAAAGACATTTTGATAAAAAATGCAGAATCTAGATAGAATCCAACTGAATTTTCTGAATTTAATTACGTTTTTTGATAAGAAGCGTGTTTTGAACTTCAGAGAAAATATTTACAAATTTTTGTTTTGCATCAAACTCATCCTTTTCAGAAATTACGACTTCTGTGGGTGAAAGCATTACATCCTTGATAACTAGGGGAATACTCAGTCCTAAAAGTTCACCTAGAATTTTAAAGACGTTTTCAAATTTTTCGTCATTTTGGTATTTGTAGATCGTTTTTCCTTCATGGATTGTTGACTTTGGATCCAAAGGAATTACAATTTCTTTTGAAGTTATTTCATTAAGAAATTTTTCAAGCTGTTCTTCGGTTAAATTCTCAATTTCAAGTTTCTGAGTTTCTAATTCTTTTTTTGCTTTTTCTAACTCAGAGAATTTATCCTCGTACGAAGATCCAATCAGTTTGGCAAATGAAGATTCAGTGGAGCGATGAATTGGAATTTCATGTAACCGTAGATTAATGTCAGATAATCGAATATCTAATGCTTCAAGTTTTTTTCTGTTTTCTTGTATTTTGATTGCAAGATTCTCTAAAAAGTAAAAATCAGCCATTTTTTGGGTTACCTAGCTAAATTGGTGAACTACATCCATTAGTCCTTGTTTGAATTCCTCAGTTGAAAGCCCCCATCTTCCATATTCATCTTTGTAAGATGACCATGATTCTTCGGCTTCTGCAGCAATTTCTAAGATTTTTGGACCTATAGCTTTAGTATTAACTAGAATGGTGACATTTGCAGGTTCTCCTTCCATGATAGGGATTTTTACAAAAATCATTCTTGATTCCTGAATGTTGAATTTATCTTTGATAATGTGTTTTAGTGCTTCACGTTCTTTGATATCAAATTCTCCTTTCACTTTTACTAAAATACAACAAGAGTCTCTCTCCCCTCCGCTGTTTCGAATGTCATTTTCATCAATATCAAACAATATTCCATCTTCTTGTTTGCCTATTTTGGAAATTATATCCTCCATTGTGTTATTTTTACCTCCAAGAAGCTCTTTGCCCCACTGACTTTCCTCAGGAATTACAGGGATGACCCATGGTATTGCAAATTTTGGTCTTTTTGTTGTAAGCCAAGTTCTGTAATTGGACATATCCCATTCTGTTTCTCGTGCAAAAGAAGCTATGAACATAGAAATAGCATTTGCAGCAATCAAATTCATTCCTTTGTAATCTTTCCAACCTACTTCATGTTCTTTTGGCAAGTCATCAATTATAGAAGGAATTTTCTGAATCTTTTTTTCATTCTTATGAGATAACTGCCTCAGTATTTTATTGGAGAATAAAATAGAACAGTCACTGTATTTTACTTGGTACTCAAGATTCATTACAATGTTAATTGTTGCAGATTCAAAAATTACTGGATCCCAACCAAACTCTGGCAATAACCCAAATGTTGCAACTGTTGTTGGGTTTTTTGTATCACTTTTTACATATTCGATAAATGAGCTTGCAAATGAGCTTCCAGTTCCACCACCCATTGCAAAAGGAACAGTATAACCTCTCACTGGTTCTGGTGAAAGTGCATTGAGTTGTTTTTGAATATCAATTTTGGTTTTCATCTCTTGACCAAATCTTGTTCTGCCTTCAGCCCAGTTTCTTGCTGCTCCACCTGCGCCATGTATTACATGTTTTTCACGTAAAGCAAAGAGGTCAGGATATGATTGAAGAATCAAGTTTGCAGCTCTTGGATCCAAGTCTACCAGTAAAGCTCTTGGGATAAGTGGAATTTCTCCTGAACCATATGTTGGGGGAAATCTAAGAATTGTACTTCCATATCTTTTTAGTACACGGGACTCATCTTTTGATGTTTTAATTGTTGGTTTTAACGGATCAGCTCCAACATCAAGCAAAAGCCTTCGATAAGATTCTGCTCCTAATCCTATTCCGCAATGACCAAAACAGGTCATAATAACTGGAGCTGGTGGTAGGGGAGCAGAAGGTTTTGACAATTTTCATATCTTCTTAGGGATTTGGCTCTTAAGCATTCCTATCAAGTGTTACAGATCAAAATTGTCAAGAGAGAGGATTTAGGATTTAATTAACAAGAAAAAGAGAAAAACAAAGTCAAATACTTATTTTAAAATTAAGCATCTTTTTTAATAGCCAAATTAAGTCTGGAGACGTAGTGATATTTCATGTATAGAGCCCCGGACGACTTACTGAAGAAAATTGAAGATTTGTTAAGTTCTGGGACAGGTGATACCACAAGATTAGAACATATTAGACAAAGCATTCATGAGAACAAAAAACTATACAATTCAGATATTCAGTATGTTAATGAATTAGTGAAAAAAACTGGTATGTCAGATGAAAAAGACGAAGTTACTTTTGCTAAATCTCAAAATTCTTGTTGGAATTGCCACAAGGAGCTAGAACCGCTAGTAAAATTTTGTTCGTATTGTGGTACAAATCAAGATCAGACAAATTCAGATTTTTCTGAAGTTTTATCGCGAAGAAAAAAAATTCAATATAATCCACTAAAAATAATTTCAAATTTCCATTCCTATCAAATTCTTTCAGTCATTGGAGGAATTTGTGTCCTCATACCAGTACTAGTTGCTTTAGCAAGTATAGAGAGAATCTTTGAAGTGTTAGAATTTTATTCTAATAGAGATTTTTCAGAATTTTTTATAGGTGTAACTTCACTGGGTGTGATTTCCACAATATGGTCATTTTTGGTAATGATTATTCCTTTCTTGATTAAAAAACCAAAAAAAGTTGGAAAATTTCTATTTTTTTCAGCATTTGGTATTTTATTTTGCTCATTAATGACAGGAGTTATAGGATTTGTAATTATTCTATTTGCAGGAATTTTTGCTTTGAAGAAAAGAAGATACTAAAAATGAATGAAAAAAATTTATTTTTAATGTAAAACGGTTAAGTTTTCACAAACAAATTTTGACAAGAATAAATTTTAATGATAAAATACTAAGAAATCAAATGACATCTCTTGAAATCGAAAAATATGAAAATCTTCAAGATGAATACAAGAAACTCTTTTTAGAATATGAAGAAATAAAAAAAGAAAATCCACAGAGTCCCTTGTTAGGAAAAAAAGTTGAGGAATTGGACGAAAAACAAAAAGAGTTGAAGACAGCGTTATCTAAAATATCAAATTAAAAGAGAATTCATCAAATCTTGAGATATTAGAGTTGATTTGAAAAATATTTTTAATATTATTTAAAATTCTAAATCAATTACGTCTTTTTTTGCGTTGCAAATACTCCGAAATTATTTTACTTGCTAATTCATCGGGATTCATTTCAATCTTATTTGATTCTCTTGCTAGTTTTTGGGCATTTGTTTTTGAGAGTTTAAATGAAATATTGCGCTTAATTCTAAGTGATTTTGCTCGCTTCAAAAGTTTTTGATGTGAAGACTTTGGAGATTGAGAAAGTGCAAGAAGGTATTTTTTTCTCAATGGGGAATCTAGTTTAGCTATCTTTTGGGCAATATTTTCTGCCTTTGAAACATTGGGAATGATATTGTATAATTTTGTGGCCTCATCTCTTGAAATTATAGAAGGAACCAACACCTTTAGCTTATCCGGAACTCCTGCAAATCCGAGATATTTGTTTAAAGTAGACAGAGACATTCCCATGGATTTTGAGGCAGCAGATTTTCCCACTTGCTCAGTTAGAAATTTACAGGCATCTGCTATTTCTTTATGATTCATATCATTTCTATGAATATTTTCTACAACAGATGCAGCTTTGGCATTTTCAAGATCATATTCGGTTTTTTTTGTAATTAAATGAACAGGGATTTTTTTTGCCCCTAGTCTTTTCAAAGCTGCCAATCTTCGCTGTCCAGACATCAAAAGGTATGTGTTTTTGTTCTCTTTTTGTACCAAGGGCGGGTTTAGTAGGCCTTCACTTTTGATAGATTTGGCAAGTTCTGAAATACCTTCTCTGTCTAGAGTTCTTGCTTGTGCTTCCTTCCATACTTTGATATGTTTAACAGGAATTTCTTTTAGTTTATACGAAATTATTGGAGTGTATTTTTTTACCACAAATACTGATTGTTCATCTATATCTTAAGTAGTGTTTGTCTATTGTAAATTATTTAAGCTCTAAATCTTTAAAGCTAATTTTGTATTTGATAGTTGTAGACACGATTGGATAATATTTAAAACTAAAAACAGTAAGTAACATTATGGTAAGGATAACGGAGTGTTTTGAGTGTGGAGCAAAAGAAAAGGATGTAAAGTTAATTTTCACTACAGAGGGTCCCACTTTATGTGAAAAATGTAGTAAAAAAATACAAAAATGATTATTTTTTTAAAATTACTTAACAATAGTGTAATTTAGAAATATTTGAGCAACGAATTTGGAATTGATTAAAAATCTCGGACGAAAATAAAGTTTCGTTGTTTAGATTTTACCGAAAATTAAACAAAGATAATGGCGCCCTCGGCGGGATTTGAACACGCGTCTCAGCCGTGACAGGGCCGAATTCTAGACCGGGCTATACTACAAGGGCACAATTTTTTTTCAACCAAATCCTAGATTAAAAGTTTCTGACTAAAATTTTTGTAAAAGACTAAATTATACACGTAAAGCAAATTCTTTTGTGGGTCTATAGCGCAGCCAGGTAGCGCACCGGACTTTTAATCCGGTTGTCGAGGGTCCGAATCCCTCTAGACCCGCTCTTCCATAGTTTCAATTTCAGGGCTTTGTTTGATCTGAGTATTATTATCAATCAAAACTTTCCTTTGAGATGATTTTCTTGGATTTTTTTTAAAATCCTTGAAGGATTATCAGATGAATGGCATTTTGAGTGTATGAGTAATTGAATTGATTAAGAGTCTTAAGATTTCTTGTATTTTGGTATTTAATGTAAGACAAATTTTTTTAAAAATATATTTCCGGGTTTTTTACTTTTGAAATTTGTTTAATTGTTTTTTGATAATAAACCGGTTTTCGTACATAGTATTAGAAATCTTGTAAACTTTTTCAAGTTTATATTATTTTATTATAATAATACTTAATAATCAATTTTGTATATCTAATCGGGTGGTATGAGATTTTAAATTTAGATGTTAACCAAAAGAATTCAGATCAGATTTTAGATGATGAAAATCATGTTATGAAAAATGCAGACTACATGGTTGCATTTTCAGGATTGGCAAGGAGTTATTGTGTCGGAATAGTAGACATGGTAAATTCTACAAAAATTTCTGCAGAAATGAATGAAATTTCATGGTCCAAATATTATGAATTATTTTTAAATTCCATGGCAAGAATACTTCCAAGGTATGGTGGAGCAGTTATAAAAAACCAAGGAGATAGCCTATTGTATTATTTTCCTGAATCATCAAAGAATACAAAGTATGGATTTATGAGTTGTTTAGAATGCAGTTTAGCTTTGATTGAAGCACATGAAATCGTTTGCGAAAATGCAAAAAAAATGGGCCTGCCTTGCCTGAACTACCGGGTTAGCGCCGATTATGGAAGAGTTGTTGTGATGAATTCTAATTCATCTCCATCTCCTGATTTAATTGGACCGCCTGTAAACATGTGTGCCAAGATAAATCATGCTGCTTCTACTAACGGTGTAGTTATTGGAGGTGATCTGTACTCAATGGTAAAAGGATTTGATGATTATAGATTTAAAGAATTAAAAGGATTTTCTTTAGGTTTCAAATTTCCATATCCTGTGTATAGTTTTGAAAGGAGATGATACATCATTTCAAATAAACCAATAAAACCAGACAATAAAGAAAATAACGTTGTCAATAATTCATCCGAAAATTTACACTCAAAAGAAATCGAAAAACACCTGAGTTCCGTAAATTTGGACCCATGGTATTATATCTATACAAATTTTGTAAATCCTCCTTTAAAAAAGGACAAGGAATAGTTGTCTTTTGAGTAATGGAAATGATTCAATTTCTGGTTTCAATAGAAAATCCAGATTTAGAATTACCTTGTTCAAGGCCTCTAGAGATTCGTTATAATTTGTCTCATTTTTCACACAACACATCAAATTGATTAAGACAGATGTTTGAATACACAAGAAATGAAGGATTAAAGGTTGGAAATTCAAGACTATGAGAAAAAATGTCAAGAGATTTTAGATGATCCTGAAGTGAAATTCGCCGGATTACTGGATGAATCAGGATCTCTTTTGGCTGGAGGTTACAAACTGGGGATAACTCCTAGAGTGACAGAAGAACAACACCAGATAATTTGTCAAGAATTAGCTTCCAGAGTAGCAAAAAGGAAGAAATTTGATTCGGAATTAGGGAAGGTCAAATACTCTGCTTCAAGAAGGGAGCATGTTGTAATAATGAGTTTTCCGATTTATGAGAAAGTAATCATGATAGTAGCTGAGCCAAATGTAAACATAGACAGATTGTCCTATAAAATCATCACAAAGCTGGGAAGTCAATGGGGAGAATTTTTTGGAGAATAAAATCCAAGTTAGGCTATAAAATTTAAAAAACTAATCTGCAAAAAAATAATTTTTCAGATATATGGATAAATCACCTTTGCTTATTTCGTTAAAAGAGATATTTTTTTGTCAAGTTTTGAGAGAGACTCTGATAATTCGTTTTCTCTTTTCGTGGTTTTTGTTCTATATTCATTTATTTTTTGGATTCTATTATCTATCATCCGCTTTTGTTCAGAATAACCAGATGAACCAAAAGACACTCTATCTTTGAGTGAAGAGGTTATTGTAGTAGATTTTATAATTTCAGAGACAATTGATGGATTGACATTTGTTCCTTGAATAGATTTTTTGATCTCATTGGAAGTCAATTTAGTCAAGGGTTTTTTAGAATTATGTGCTTGTTGAACTAAAGATCCTACAATTTTATGTGTTGTTCTAAATGGAATTGTTTTTAGAACTAACTTCTCTGCAATATCAAGTGCAACAAGATAACTAGAGTCAGTGGATTTTTTCATTTGTTTTTCATTTACATGTAATGTCAGAATCATTGATTTTAGAATTAGTAATGCAGAGATGGATGTTTTTGAAGATGACCAAATAGAAGATTTGATCTGTTGCAAATCTCTTCCGTATCCTGTAGATAGTCCCTTTATGGTTGTAAGAATTGCCGTTAGATTTCCAATTATTTCTGCGGTTTTTCCTCGAGTTAATTCTAAAATATCAGGATTCTTTTTCTGAGGCATTACACTGGATGGAGATGTAAATTCATCGGATAACTCTATGAAAGAAAATTCAGAAGTAGACCAAAGTACAAAGTCTTCGGCAATTTTGCTAAGATTAGTCATCAAAATAGCAATCATTGCAACATATTCTGCAACAAAATCTCTAGTGCTTGTAGCATCAATGGAATTTTCCACAATTCCCGTAAATCCAAGCATCTCTGCAGTACTGTGTCTATCAATAGGGATGCTTGTTCCCCCTACCGGTCCTGCACCCAAGGGACTCTGATTTACACGAATATATGCATCAAAGAGGCGCTCAAAATCTCGAAGTAAAGCATCAGAGTGAGCCAGAAGATAATGTGAAAACAATCCAGCTTGTGCTTGTTGGAGATGTGTATACAATGGCATTATGGTTTTTTGGTGATTTTTTGCAATAGATATCAAAGCCTCAATAGTGTCAAGTAAGCAATTACAAAGAATATTGATATCATTTCTAATTTTCATTCTGATATCTAATGCCACTTGATCATTTCTTGATCTTGCAGTATGCATTTTACCTCCACTTTCCATTCCGGCTTTTTTGATCACTAGTGACTCAATTAGCTCATGGATATCTTCAGCATTTGATGATGAATCAAATTTTTCTTTTTTAAGAGACTCCAAAGCCTTAAGAATTTTTTTTGCATCGTTTTTTGAAATGATTTCATTTTCCTGAAGCATTACAACATGGGCTTGGCTTCCAATAATATCGAATAATGCAATATCATAGTCATCCTTTATGGATGAAACATATTCTAAAGTAATATCACTCAGATCATTTCCAAGACGTGACCGATACATCATCTAAGGTTCTAGAATGGTTATATATAGCATCGACGCTTTTTCCCACATGAGTCAAGATATCAAACAACTTCGAGTAAAAATCTTCGATGAACTATCAAAGATTGTTGATCCAGAAATAAACACCACTATCACAGATCTAGAATTAGTTGATGAAGTAGACATCAATAATAGCAATGTGAGGGTTGATTTGCATTTAACAAGCCCATTTTGTCCAGCAGTATTCGGGTTCAAGATTTGCCAGGATATTCATGATAATTTGTTAAAAGTAGATGGGATTGATGACGTTAAGGTTAATGTCTCAAATCATTTCATGGCAGAGCAGATTAATAATCAAGTAAACAACAGCCCAAATCCAAAAAAATTAGGTTAACTTCTAAAACCTAAAAGATATCCTCGAAGGAATTGAATTCCCATTGCAGGATCTACTCCTTTAGGACATACTTGGCTACAAGAGCCAGCAAAATGGCATCTCCAGATACCGTGGGATTCATCAATTATTTTTAGCCTTGAATCCTTACCTTTATCCCTGCTATCTGCAACATATCTGTAAGCTTGAGCCAAGGCTTGTGGACCAATAAATGATGAATCTGTTGCCATTGTTGGGCAAGCAGAGTTACACAGACCACATTTGATACAATTTGCAAATTGAATGTATTGCTCTAATTCTTCGGGCGATTGCAAAAACTCTTTTTCATTCGAAGTAATTTCAGAATCATCTCTCATTAGAAATGGTTTGATTTTATGGTGAGAATCAAATAATCTTTCAAATCTTACTGCCAAGTCTCTGATTATTGGAAAGTTATTCATTGGCTCTACTGTTACTGTATCAGAATCCAATTCGCTAATCTTTGTAAAGCATGCTAATCTTGGTTTGCCATTAATAATCATCCCACAAGAACCGCATGTTGCTTGTCTACAAGAATATCTAACAGCAATTGAATGGTCAAAATGCTTCTTTACTTCAAGTATTGCTTCTAAAACCGTTGTCCATCTTTCATATGGAATTGTAAAATCCATGAAACTTCTTTCTCCATCATGTGTCGGATTAAACCTAGCAATACGAAGTGTGATGGACTTGGATGTAGATTTGGGATTTGGTGTTTGCCCTTCTGCTATCCCTGAAACTTGCGCCAACTATATCATCCCCATATTGACCATTAATATTGTTCTCGAACCATACGCAATCAAACCTATCATGGCAGCAACACAACCATAAGATACTGCCTTTTCATATGCACGTCCTTGTTTTAGTTCTAGTAAAATTACTCTTAATCCATTAAAACCATGTATTGATAATAAGATAAGAATTATTTCTAGCATACCTGCATATGGTAGAAATTTATAATTTGCAATAACGTTTTGATATTCTAGAGATTCGGCAAATCCTTGAGTTAGCCTCATTAAAACATGAACAGCAACAAGGGCAACGGCAGCTAAAGCAGTCCCATAATGAATTTTCATGATAATGCTTTCTCTCATTTTATTCACCAAACATTACTGCAAGTCCATATAGCATTGCTACTGCTGCCAAAACTATTGCAGAATAGATTCCCATTTTGTGTCTAGCATTTTGAGATGCTGGCTCATATGGGTAATCAGGTCTTGCGGGTTTTCCAACACCTACACCTCCGTGTCCTAGCATGACTCGAATTCCATTTACGGTGTGAAAAACACACATTGCAATTACAATAGCCAAAATAGCATGGCCCTCAGTAGTTTGTGTTAATTCTAAAAATTCGCTCCATCCGACTTCACCTTTCAAAATTGAACTGGTCTCATAAATATGGCCAATAAAATATGCCAATAATCCTAATCCACTTAATCTCATCAGTAAATATGCAACACGTTCTATGCCATACCTTCGTGGATTAATCATTCCACCTATTCCTGCTTTATTTTCATCCTGATGTTCCATCTAGTATTTTCTCTCCACTGGTTGATAATTAGTTATAGTTACTGGGTGTGTTTTCATTATTGGTTCTTTTGGATCGTAATAAGCAAGAGTGTGATGCAAAAAGTTTGCGTCATCTCGTTTGGTATAATCTGTCCTAGCATGAGCACCTCTAGACTCTTTTCTGTTGATGGCACCAATCAGAACAATTTCAGCAGTTCTAATCATGGAGTCAAGCTCCATTACATTTGTAAAATTGGTGTTGTATTCCTTGGCACTATCATCTACATGTTTCCAAGTTTCTTCTTTTAGCTGTCTTACCTTCTTTAATCCATCAACAAGATCCTTCTCATTTCTATAAACATAGGCTTTCTCATTCATTGTATCTGTCAATTGTTGCCTAATGTCATAGGGATTTGCATCACCATTTCCTCTGAAAATTCCATCATAGATTCTCTTTTCTTCAAGAGTAACTAGATGATGCGGCCAAGGGTTTGAGTTTGTATTATTTTGAGCATATTCTGCAGCTAAACGACCTGTAATTTTTCCCCATACAATACATTCTGAGGTAGAATTTGCACCTAATCTGTTAGATCCATGAACGCTATTACATGCTGCTTCCCCTGCTGCCCAGACACCTTGCAGTTCTGTAGCACCATCAATATTTGTGTGGATTCCACCCATCATGTAATGACACACTGGTCTGATGTCGAGAATTTCTTTTGAAGGGTCGATTCCAGAAAATTTTATT
>Ga0210081_1000014_pt1 | contig 45857 bp, 43 predicted proteins | sample White_ThreeSqA_D_FD_185589 | JGI IMG/M metagenome (GOLD analysis project Ga0210081, IMG submission 185589) | Wetland microbial communities from the San Francisco Bay, California, USA, that impact long-term carbon sequestration -... | ecosystem: Environmental > Aquatic > Marine > Wetlands ...
CAGAGCCCAACGAGGCGAGTGCGGAGCACAAGGCGTCCGGTGGCAAACAGATGCTGTCAGTCCCGGCGCTCGGCGATTTCTCCGATGTCGAGGTCATCGAAGTGCATGTCGCCGCGGGCGACCAGGTCGAGGTCGACGATCCGCTGGTCACGCTGGAGACCGACAAGGCGGCAATGGACGTACCGGCGGTCGCCGCCGGCAAGATCCTCGCCGTCAATGTCAAGGTTGGCGACACGGTGTCCGAGGGGGACGCCCTGGCCGAAATCGATGCCGTCGCGGGCGTCAAGCCTGCCGAAGAGCAAAGCTCGGCCGCGGAGACCACAACAACGAAGAGCCCCGCGACTGCGCAGGAGCCAGGTGTGAGCCAGCCGCCGGCACGCCAACAGGCAGTCGCGCCCGAGGCCCCGCGAAAATTGCCGACCATCAGCGAAGCCGGTTTTGCGCGGGCCCATGCGAGCCCGTCGGTGCGCAAGCTCGCGCGCGAACTCGGTGTCAACCTCGAGCAGGTCAAGGGCAGCGGCAAGAAAGACCGCGTTGTCCATGACGACGTCAAGGCCTTCGTCAAAGCGGTGCTGACAGGCCAGGCAGCGGGTCCGGCCGGCGCTGCGTTGCCGCAGACGCCGATTGTCGATTTTGCGAAGTTCGGCGAGATCGAGAGCCGGCCGCTGACACGCATCCAGAAGATTTCCGGCCCGCGCCTGCAGGCGAGCTGGATCAACCTGCCGCACGTGACCCAGCACGACAACGCCGACATCACCGAGCTCGAGGCGAAACGCCAGCAGCTGAAGGGTGCCGCGAAGGAACGTGGCATCAGCCTGACCCCGCTCGCATTCATCATGAAGGCCGTGGTCGCCGCGCTGCAGGAATTTCCGATGGTCAATTCCTCGCTGTCAGAGGATGGCAAGAGCCTGATTTACAAGAAATATATTCACATCGGGTTTGCCGCCGATACCGACCAGGGCCTGATGGTCCCGGTCATCCGTGACGCCGACAAGAAGGACGTGTACGAGCTCGCGAGCGAGCTTGGCGAATTGTCGGCGCTGGCGCGCGACGGTAAGTTGAAGGCGGACCAGTTGCAGGGCGGCACGTTCACGATTTCCAGCCTCGGCGGCATCGGCGGGACCCTGTTCACGCCGATCGTCAACGCGCCCGAAGTCGCGATTCTCGGCGTTTGCCGCTCGACGATGCAACCGGTCTGGGATGGCGCCAGGTTCGAGCCGCGGCTGATGTTGCCGCTGTCGTTTTCCTATGACCATCGTGTCATCGACGGTGCACAGGCCGTGCGGTTCACGACCTTCCTCGGGCAGAAGCTGGCCGACGTCGACGCTTTGCTGCAGGCGATACCCTAGGTGGCCGTAACACTCAAGATTCCCGACCTGGGAGACTTCGATCAGGTTGACGTCATCGAGGTACTCGTGGCGCCTGGCGATACCGTGGCTGTCGACGAGTCGCTGATTACGCTCGAAACCGACAAGGCGTCGATGGATATCCCGGCGACACAGGCCGGCACGATCATCTCGGTCGCGGTTAATGTCGGTGACAAGGTATCGAGCGGCGACCCTCTGGTCGAACTTGAACCGGCGCAGGCGACGCCGGATCAGGACACCGGCGACAGCACGCCGAAGGCCGAGGCAACGCCCGACGACAGCGAACCGACCCGCAAAATGTCGGCGGCGGAGATTGTTGCGTCCAAACCCGCGATCGGCGATGCCACGCACAAGGCGCAGTTCGTCGTCATCGGCGCGGGCCCGGGCGGCTATACGGCGGCATTTCGGGCCGCCGACCTGGGGCTCGACGTCATCCTGGTCGAACGCTCACCGGTGCTCGGCGGCGTCTGCCTGAATGTCGGCTGCATTCCGTCGAAGGCGCTGCTGCACGCGGCAAAGGTCATCGACGAGGCGGCGGCGATGGCGGCGCATGGCGTGACTTTCGGCGCGCCGAAGATCGACGCGATGAAGCTGCGCGGCTGGAAGAACGAGGTCATCGGCAAACTGACCGGCGGCCTCGCGACGATGGCCAAACAACGCAAGGTCCGCGTGCTTCAGGCGACGGCGAAATTCGAGTCGGCGAACCGCTTGCGCCTCGACAACGACGAAACGATCGACTTCGAATACTGTGTCATTGCGGCCGGCTCGGAGCCCGCCATGCTGCCCGGCCTGCCGGACGACATGCGCATCGTCGACTCCACCGGTGCACTTGAACTTGCGCCGTTGCCGCGGCGACTGCTGGTTGTCGGCGGCGGGATCATCGGTCTCGAAATGGCGTGCGTTTATGCCGCGCTCGGTACCGACGTCAGCGTCGTCGAACTGACCGATACACTGATGCCGGGTACCGACCCGGACCTGCTGCGGCCGTTCCTGAAGATCGTCAAGTCGCGCTACGAAGCCATCATGGTGTCGACAAAAGTAACCGGCATGCGGGCCACGGTACCGGGAATCGAGGTTAGCTTCGAGGGCGACAAGGCGCCGTCGGTCGGTGTCTATGACAGGGTGCTGGTCGCGATCGGGCGTCGTGCCAACGGCGACAAGCTGGACGCTCAGAAAGCGGGCGTCGAAGTCGACGCGCGCGGCATCATCGCTGTCGACAGGCAGATGCGTACCAACGTGCCGCATATTTTCGCGATCGGCGACCTGGCGGGTGGCCCGATGCTCGCTCACAAAGCGACACACGAAGCCAAGGTTGCCGCCGAGGTGGCCGCCGGTGAAAAGAGCTATTTCGATGCGCGCACGATCCCGTCGGTCGCGTACACCGACCCGGAGATCGCCTGGGCGGGCCTGACCGAACTCGAGGCCAAAGCGCAGGGCATCGACTACGAGAAAGCGCAGTTCCCGTGGGCGGCAAGCGGCAGGGCGCTATCGCTGGGACGGTCCGAAGGGTTTACCAAGCTGTTGTTCGACAAGAAGACGCACCGGGTGCTCGGCGGCGCGATAGTCGGGCCCAGTGCCGGTGACCTGATTACAGAGATCTGCCTCGCGATCGAGATGGGCGCTGACGCCACGGACGTCAGCCTGACGATCCACCCGCATCCGACGCTGTCGGAAACCGTGGCGTTCGCCGCCGAGGCGTTCGACGGCACGCTGACGGATCTCTACCTGCCGAAAAAGAAATCCTGATCCGCCGTCAGCGCAGGCGCTTTTCGAGCGCGTACAATATCGCGCCGGCTGCCAGCAGTATCGCGACGACGATCCACGATTCCTGCTTCGACTGCAGGATCAGCCACACGCTGGTCAGCAGGCCGATCAGCGGGATCGTATAACCGCCCCACAGCCGGTAAGCATGCTCACGAGTCTCCTCGTCGGCGTGGCGCCGGATGCTTGGCAAGGCCGCGATACAGATGATGTAGCCCATCAGCCGGACAACCGAACTGGCAACCGCCAGCACGACGAACGAACCGGTCAGGCCGAGCACCAGCGCCAGGATACCCATCGTCAGAATCGAGCGGTCCGGCGTCAGGTAGCTCGGGTGCACGCGCGCGAACCACGCCGGCAGCATGTGGTTTTCAGCCATCGAGAAAATGAGCCGCGGCGCCGCGAGCATCGAGCCCGCCAGGTTGCCGCCAATCGAGAAGACGGCTGTCAGCGTTATCACCAGCGCGCCGACAGGCCCGGCAAGGCTGCGCCCGACGTCGACCAGGGTTGCGCTCGCATAATTCTCCGCCGGGATCACGGCAACGAACACCAGTACTATCAGGAAGTACAGCACGCCGGTCATGATGACGGTGTTGACCAGGGCGCGTGGCAAGGTGCGGCGGGGCCGCGTGGTCTCGCCTGCAGTGACGCCGATCGTCTCGAACCCGACGTAGGCGTAAATCAGCAGCAGGGTCGTCCCGCCGAGTTCATCGATGATCCAGGGGCCGGTCGGGATCAGCACGGCGCCGGTTACGTGCTGCAACCCGAGCAGCACCATGATCAGCAATGGCGCGACCTTGAGAATCGTGAAGATCCCCATTGTCCGAACGCCATCCCTGACGCCGCGAATGTTGGCCCAGGTCAGGCCGACGGTGACGGCGGTGATAATCAGGCCACGTGCGAGACCGGTTGCAAAAGGCGCGTACAGCGAGCCCAGGTAAACCGCCATGACGTTCGCATTGGCAGCAAAAGACGTCGTGCGGGCGATGAATATCAGCCAGCCGGTGCTGAAGCCGACAATCGGCCCGAACGCATCGGTCGCGTAAAGTACCGGCCCGCCGGTGGTCTTGTAGTAGCTCGCCAGTTCCGCGAAAGACAGCACCACGGCCAGGAAGAAGATGCCGACGACCAGGAACAGCCACGGACTCAGCAATCCGGCGGCGACGGCCACCTTGCCGGGAAGGGCGAAGATGCCGGCGCCGATAACGGCGTTCAGGACGAGAAACGCGGCGCCGAACATGCCAATGTCACGCCGCAAATTCCCGGAAGCGCCTGTTGTCATTGTTGTTGTCCCGGGTTTCCAGCCGACAGTGGCATTGATACTAGCAAACCATGCGCAAGGGATTTCTGCAAAATCGATCGCGACGCCGAACCGGCCGGCTATTTGGTCGTGCTACTTCCTGCGGTTGATCAGCTGGTCAACGCTGAGTTTGCCGGCGCCGCTGAAGATCAATGGCACGAGCATGGCCAGGAACAACAATGGCAGCCGGAAGTTGCCGAATCCCTTGTCAGATATCGCGTAGCCCTTCCATAGCTCGGCGAGGGAGTTCCAGTCGTCTGGCCAGTGCACGCCGGCAATTGCGACAATGGTCAGGATCACCAGGCTGAACGCCCAGAAGCGCGTGAACAGTCCCAGCACCAGGGCCAGTCCGCCGAGGATTTCGGTCCATGTCGCCAGGAACCAGCTGATTTCCACCGGGATAACGTTGAACGGGAACGGAAACTTGTCCTGCACGTCGGCAAACCAGTTGGTGCCGTTGAATTTCCACATACCGGCACGTCCGTACTCAAAGCCGAGCAACAGGCGAATTGGCAGCAGCGCGACCCAGTCGGCGGCGGGGTCGAGCACACCGGTGACGCGCTCCCACAGTTTGAACAGTGCTTTCATTCTCAGTCCTCGCGATTGGCGCGCCGGGCGCCGGTCAGGATTTCCAGCTCGAGCATTTCGCCCAGCGCCGCGGCCCCGTGACGGACGAGTACGTCGGCGTCCGGGTAGTTGATTTTTTCTGCAAGCTGGCGCAGCAGTTGTTCGCCGCTCCGGCCCGCGTCGTTGTTGTCAATTGCGTCCAGCAGCGCCGCCGTGATGGCGTTCAGTTCGAGAAAGCGAACCTTGTCATCACGGTTGCGGTAAACGGCCAGGTACACCGGCTGTGTTTCGGGTTGCGTCGGCAGGAACTCCGGTGAGATACGATGCACCGGGTACTGGTACGCGAATGCCCACGCCAGCACGGACTTGGCGGGGACGTTGGCCAGCAGGTCGGCGCGTGCATCGACGCCATCGAGGTCGTTCTCTGCGGTCGATATCGATAGTGCCAGCTCCACGTACTCGTAATGCGCAAGTTCCGCGAGGAACGGATAGTCGTCGTTGCCGGGCTCGAACTCATTTTGCAGGAACGCGAGGAACTCTTCGGGCAGTTGCAGGAAGTAGGGCGTTTGTGCCCGGTGCCGGCGCATGAACGCCCGTATGATGCGGCGCCACTGTTGCCTGGTGTGAATCTTTTTCAGTACCGGGAACATCGTGCCGAGCAGGTTGACCAGGTTATTGAAGAACAGGTCCCGGTAGATCGCCATGCGGCGGTCCTCGATGCCGGCCGGGGCAGGTGCGTTCTCCGGGTCACGGATATGGGCGGCGAACGCGTATTGCTTCTGCTGGAATTCGCGATCCTCAGCCACTGGCCGCACCCCGCGTCACCGTCGCTGCCTGCAGTTGCTTGATGCGCCGGACCTCGTCGAGCAGCTCCTCCATCGGCGGGAAATTGAAGTCGCGCTCGAGCAGTGTCGGCACCGGTCCGAACAGGCCGTAGGCCTCTTCCAGCAGGTCCCAGGCCTGCTGATCGACGGCGGTGCCATGCGTGTCGATCCGCAGGTCCGGAGCCTCTACGTAGTGCCCTGCAAGGTGAAAATAGCGAATGCGGTGCGCGGGCATCGCATGCAGGAAGTCCCTGGCGTCATAGCGATGATTGATGCTGTTGACCACAATATTATTGATGTCGAGCATCAGGTCGCAGTCGGCTTCATCGAGCACCGCCAGCAGGAATTCCTTTTCCGACATCGATGTGTCGATCGGCGCATAAAACGATACATTTTCCAGCGCGATACGTTGCTCGAGTATGTCCTGCACGCGTCGCACGCGGGCCGCGACCCAGCGCACCGCGTCCTCGGTAAACGGAATCGGCATCAGGTCATACAGCTGGCCGTCATCGCCGCAGGCGCTCAGGTGCTCCGAGTACAGGCGGATATCGTGCTCGGCCATGAAGGCCTTGATATCCCGAACCAGCTGCTCGTTCAACGGCGACGGCGCACCGATCGACAATGACAACCCGTGGATCAGGAACGGGTAACGTTCGGTGAAGAAACGCAGTTTCTTCGCCAGCGCGCCACCGACGTGAATCCAGTTCTCGGGCGCGACCTCCATGAAGTCGACATCGGTCGGCGGATCTGCGCGCAGCTGGTCAGCTATCGGCCGGCGCAGCCCCAGGCCCGCGCCTTGTACCGGATACTGGTCCTGGTTGATTATTTGCTTGCTCATCGCGTTACCGCTGGTCAGTTGTCAAAAGAGACCTTGCGGGCCCTCCATTTATTACGCATTCAGCGCATGAGTTGTTGTAGCCGCTCGAGATAACGGCTTTCGTCCGGCGCACGATTGCCACTTTGCGCCTCCCACAGCGTTTCGGCGAGACATTCAATCATCTGGTGTTCGGCCGCGTGGGCGTCACCGGACCGGGTAGCGAGCGCGCGGAATACACCGGCAATACCGGCAGGGCGATTTGTCGCCACCTGTTCCCGCAGGCCGAGGTGCAGTCCCATGTGCAGAAACGGGTTGGTCCTGCCGCCATCGGGCGTGTAGTCCTGGTCGAGGTCGTCACCGGTGACCGCGTCCTGATACTCCGGGTGCAGCGCGATGACGTCGGCAATCTGCGCCTCGAGCGCCGACAGAGGCTGCCGGTCGCAATGTTTCTTCCAGGCGTCGGCATACATCTGCCTCAGCTCGCCCCGGTCCTGTCCGAAGATCATGCCAGTTCCTTTTTCCTGTACTCGCACCACGCAACGATCGGGCATTCGCCGCACAGCGGTTTGCGTGCCTTGCAGACATACCGGCCATGCAGGATCAGCCAGTGGTGTGCATCTTTCCGGAATTCCTCCGGTGTCAGGCGCAACAACCGCTTCTCGACTTCCAGTGGCGTCTTTCCCCTGGCGAGCCCGGTGCGGTTCGCGACACGGAAAATATGCGTGTCGACAGCGATCGTCGGTTCGCCGAACGCCGTGTTGAGCACGACGTTGGCTGTCTTACGTCCGACGCCCGGCAGCGCTTCGAGTTCCTTGCGATTGCGCGGCACCTCGCCGTCATGCTCGTCCAGCAGGATGCGGCAGGTCTTGATGATGTTTTCGGCCTTGCTGTTGTATAGCCCAATGTGCCGGATGTAGGGTTTCAGGCCGGCCACGCCGAGGGCCAGGATCGCGGCCGGTGTGGATGCGACCGGGTACAGTTTTGCGGTGGCCTTGTTGACGCTGATATCGGTAGCTTGCGCCGACAGGATGACCGCGATCAGTAGCTCGAACGGTGTGTCGTACTCGAGCTCGGTCTTCGGTGCCGGCATCTTCTCGCGCAGTGTTGCGAAGATGGCTGTGCGCTTCTCGCGATTCACGATTGGTCCAGTCGCCCGGCGACGCGACCCGGCCGTCGCATCGTGTCTTGCCTGCGTTTGCGACGCCGCGCATCGATCGCATTCTTGCCGGCAATTGCCAGTGCAAGGCTGAAGAACGCACCGGGCGGCAGGACGGCGAGCAGCCAGCCGCCGTCGACGAACACGATGCCGCGTACCGGTTCGCCGCCGGTTAGCATTTCCATGCCGGAAAACAGCGTGCCCTGGCCGAGGATTTCGCGGAAAGCGCCAATTGTCATCAGCAACAACGCGAAGCCGCAGCCCATGACCAGACCGTCGAGCATGCTGGCGGTGACCGGGTTGCGGGAGGCATAGAGTTCAGCGCGTGCGACGATCGCGCAGTTCGTGACGATCAGCGGTATGAAGATCCCCAGTGAGCGGTCCAGCGCCGGAAACCAGGCTTTGAAGACCAGCTCGGTGCAGGTCACGAGGCTGGCAATAATCAGCACATAGACCGGGATGCGGATCTCCTGAATCAGCCAGCGGCGGCTGGCGGAGACGAGCGCATTCGACGCGACCAGGACACACAACGTGGCGAGGCCGAGGCCGAGGCCGTTGACGAATGTCGCGGTGACAGCGAGCAACGGGCACAGGCCCAGTAGTTGCACCAGGCCCGGGTTCTCGTACCAGAGTCCGTTTTTGACGCGAGCGATGAATGCGCCGCTACTCACGGTTCAACCTCCTCGGGCGATTCGGCCGGTGCCGCGAAGATCTCGTCCGCATGCGCGGCGAAGTACTCCAGGGTCTTCCTGATCGCCTTGATGATCGCTCGCGGCGTCACCGATGCGCCAGTCAACTGGTCGAAAGTGCCGCCATCCCGCTTGATCGCCCAGCCGGCCGGTTCCGGGTCGGTCAGCGAGTGCCCGTTGAATTGCAGCAGCCAGTCCGACTTGCCGGACTCGACCCGATCGCCGAGCCCGGGCGTCTCGTGATGCTGCAGCACCAGCACCCCGGTCACGACGCCATCGGTATTGATGCCGATCAGGAGGCGTATTGGACCGGCGTAACCGTTGCGCGCATTGACGACGAAGAGCGCAGCGACGGGCTCGGCCTCGGCGTATACGCGGTACACGATAGCGTCGGCATTGCCGGGGAGGTCATGCGGTGCCGGGATCGTGATGATCGATTCGGTAACGCCGCTGTCGTAGAACAGGCCGGAGAGCGCCGGCGCGAGGCTCTGCTCCAGCCAGGCCTGCTGGTTGTCCGCGATTCGCCCGGCCGTCAGTTGCCAGGTGGCTGCCACCAGCGCCGTGCAAACACCGGCAATGAGTGCCAGCGTCAGACCGCTCTTCAGTTCCGGCGACACGCTCATGACGTGTTCTTCTCCGTGGCGTGACCAATGATGTGCGGCCGGGTCAGGTAATCGATTGCCGGCACGGCCATGTTCATGATCAGTACGGCAAACGCGACGCCGTCCGCGTAGCTGCCAAAAGTGCGGATGCAATAGATCAGTGCGCCGATGCCGAAGCCGTAAATGAAACGACCCTTCGGACTGGTCGCCGCCGACACAGGATCGGTCGCGATAAAGAACGCGCACAGGATCGACGCGCCGGCAAACAGGTGAAAGCCCGGGCTGGGGTGCGTGCTGGGCTCGACCAGGTACATGATGCCGGCCGGCAGCAACAGTCCGACACCGACACCGACCGGAATCTGCCAGCGAATGATCTTCTTGATCAACAGCCAGAAGCCGCCGATGGCGAGAAAGTTGCCGATCCACTCCCAACCGCGGCCGCCGAAATCGCCCATGATCGGATTGACGCGAATCTCGCTGACGGTACTGAGGTTCGCCAGCCCGGACTTCATCGCATCCAGCGGCGTTGCACGGCTGACTGCATCGAACGGCATGGCGTCTGGCAATGAGCCGGTCAGCGTGTACACCAGTGACTGGACGATCGTCAGGTACTCGTAGTCGATGTCGCCCATGCGCGGGGCGGTCCACAGATTCAGGTGCATCGGGAACGCGACAAGAATGACGACGTAACCCGCCATTGCCGGGTTGAAGATATTGAAGCCGAGGCCGCCATACAGATGCTTCGCAACGACGATGCCGAATAGTGCGCCAGTCCCCGTAACCCACCAGGGCGTCAAAGACGGCAGCGCAAATGCCAGTAGCGCGGCAGTGACAAGCGCACTGTAATCGGCCAGCGCAGTCTCGGGCGGGCGCCCCCTGAGGTGCATCATCAGCGCTTCGCCGGCGGTGGCGAAGATGGCGGCGACGATCAGGTTGAAGATAAACCCGGGGCCGAAGAACCAGACGTGGGCGATCGCGGCGGGCACCAGCGCGGCCAACACCTGCAGCATCATCGACGCCACGCTGGTTTGCGGCGCCAGGTACGGTGCTTCTTGTCGCTGAAAGTCCACGCTAATCCTCGTCCGACTGTTGCCGCTTGCGCTTCAGGATTTCGGCAATGGCGGCGGGACCTGCCTGCTTTGCCTGGTCCTTCTGCTGGAGGAGTTCTGCCGCGCGCTGTTCCTCGTCGCGCTGCAGCCGATCGTTGCGTGCCTCGAAGCGGTGCCGCGCGCGCTCGGCACGCGCTTTCTCGTCCGCGAGTTCCTGCATGCGCGCTTTTGCCGTGCGGAAGTCGGCGGTCAGCGGGATGTGACTGGGGCAAACCAGGTCGCAGCAACCGCACTCGATGCAGTCGATCAGCCCGAACTCCCGGAGTTTCTTCTCGTTGTCGGCTCGAGCGTGCCAGAACAACTGTTGCGGCTGCAGCTGCACCGGACAGACCACCGCGCAGTCGCCGCAACGAATGCAGGCAAGTTCTTCACCGATCGCGGGCGCTCGCGAAGTAACAAGAATGCAATTCGTCGCCTTGACCATCGGTACCCGGTCGGTAGTGATGGACTTGCCCGTCATCGGCCCACCGACGATCAGCACTTCGGCCGCATCGGTGTAACCGCCGGCGAAAGCGACGATGTCGGCAATCGGCGTGCCGATCCTCGCGCGCACGTTCATCGGTTCGACAACGCCGTCGCCGGTCACGGTCGTGATGCGAGACAGCAACGGCTCGCGATTTACGATCCAGTCGTGCACGGCTGCCGCTGTGCCGACGTTCTGTACCAGGCAGCCGACATCTGTCGGCAGGCCGCCACTCGGCACTTCAAGGTTCGTGACCAGTTGCACGAGCTGGTCCTCGCCGCCGGAAGGGTAGATCGTCGGCACCTGTTTCAGCGAGATCCGCGGGTCGTTCAGCTCGCCCATCGCGTCACCCAGGCTGCGCAGCGCTTCGGGCTTGTCGCTTTCGACCGCGATAATGCAGGCATCGATCTGCAAGGCATGCATCAGGATGCCGGCGCCGCTCAGGATCTCCGCGGCATGTTCGCGCATCAGCACATCGTCGCAGCTGATATACGGCTCGCATTCGACACCATTGAGAATCAGGTACTCGATGTCGCCGCTACGCGCCTGCATGATTTTTTGCGCAGTCGGGAACACGGCTCCGCCCAGGCCGACGATGCCGCCTCTGACGAGTTGCTCGAGCAGTGCTTCCGGCGCGAGCTCGGCGTAGGAACCGGCAGGCCTCGGATAGTCGAAGGCTCGATCGTCGCCGTCACATTCGATGACGATGCAGGGCGCCTTGTCGCCGTAACGGCGCGAGACAGGCCACGATTCGATTGCGACCACGGTGCCGGATGACGAGGCATGCACCGGCGCGCCGAGGGCGCCTTCGACGTTGGCGATCAGCTGGCCTTTCAGGACCTTGTCGCCGGCACCGACGACCGGCTGTGCGGCGTCGCCGACGTGCTGCGTGATCGGCAGCACCAGCTGCGCCGGCAGCGGCATGGTCCTGATCGGCAGCGACGTGGATGCGGATTTGTGCGCCGGCAGGCGCAGTCCGCCGTGCAGTTTGCCGAGGTCGTAGGTTGGTGCACTCACGCCAGCGGTCTCATGCTGATGCAGTCAACAGGGCAGGGTGCGATGCACAGTTCGCAGCCGGTGCATTCGCGCTCGATAACGGTATGCATGAACTGGTGTGCGCCGACAATCGCGTCGACCGGACAGGCGTTGCGACAGTGCAGGCAACCGATGCACAGCGATTCGTCGATGACGGCCACGGCTGGTAGCGGTTGCTCGGCCAATGGCAGCGCCTCCCTGCCGAGCAGGTCCGCAAGGCGCCGTACCGTATCGTCGCCGCCGGGCGGGCAGAGGTTGATGTCCGCGGAACCGTCGACCACTGCGGCGGCATAGGGCCGGCAGCCGGGGTAACCGCACTGCGCGCACTGCGTCTGTGGCAGCAGGTTATTGACTTCCTCGACAAGGTCACTGCTGTCCGGGGGCAGCCGCCTGGCGGCATACCCGAGTGCAATGCCTGCACCGAGCGCAATGAGTGCAACAATGATGATGGCGGTCGACATCGGCACGGCTCAAGGGCGCGCCATTCCGGAAAATCCCATGAATGCCAGCGACATCATGCCGGCCGTCAGCAGCGCGATCGCGGTACCACGAAATGGCAGCGGCACGTCGGCCACATCCAGTCGCTCGCGTATTGCGGCGAACATGACGAGCACCAGCGCGAAGCCAAGCGACGCACCGAAACCGTAGAAAACCGATTGGACGAATCCCTTGGATTCCTGCGCATTCAACAGGGCTACGCCGAGCACGGCACAGTTGGTCGCGATCAGCGGGATATAGATGCCAAGTACCTGGTTCAGCAGCGGGCTGAGGCGGCGCACCATGATCTCGGTGAACTGGACACTGGCCGCAATGACGAGGATGAACGTCAGCGTGCGCAGGTACTCGAGTTCGAACGGCACGAGCAGGTAACGGTGCAACAGATACGCGCTGGCCGACGACAGCGTCAGTACAAAAGCCGTCGCGAGCGACATGCCCAGCGCCGCCTCGAGGTTGCGGGAGACCCCGAGGAACGGGCAGAGACCGAGAAATCGGGCCAACAGGAAATTGTTGACCAGGACCGTACTGACGAGAATGACGATGAGTTCAGCCATTCCGGTAAAGACTACTTGACCCGCATGCCGGGTGTCGCGCCCTCGTCAGGTGACAGCAGGAAGATGTCTGCGCCGCCGGGCCCTGCCGCCAGCACCATTCCCTCGGAGACGCCGAAGCGCATCTTCCGTGGCGCAAGATTGGCGACGACGATCACGTGCCGACCGACGAGGCTATGCGGCTCATAGGCGGCCTTGATACCGGCAAACACGGTACGGCTCGTGTCGCCGACGTCGAGCGTCAAGGCGAGCAACTTGTCCGCTCCGTCGACTGGTTCGGCTTTCACGATTTTCGCAATGCGCAGATCGACCTTCATGAAATCGTCAATGCTGATGAAGTCGTCTTTCTCTTCCTGTGCCACCGGGGTGCTCTCCCTGGACTGTTCGACCATCTTTTCCACCTGTGCCGCCTCGACGCGTGTCAGCAGCGGCTTGAATGTATTTATCGTGGTGCCGAGCAGCGGGGTGCTCGCATCCTGCCAGCGCCACTCGCTTTCTCCGAGGAATGCGCGTGCGTCGGCCGCGACCACGGGGATGACCGGCGACAGGTAGATCATCAGGCTGCGGAACATGTTGATGCCCTGCGTACAGATCTGCTGCACCTCGTCACGACGCGCGTCGTCCCTGGCCAGTACCCATGGCTTCTGTTCGTCGATATAACGGTTCGCCTTGTCGGCGAGCGCCATGATCGTGCGCATGGCCTTGGAGTATTCACGCGCTTCGTAATGGGCGGCAATGCTGTCGGCCGCATCGGCGATCTCGGCAAACAGTTCGGCATCCGGCAGCGCAGGCGCCAGACTGTCGTCGAAATGCTTGTTGATGAATCCGGCACAGCGGCTCGCGATATTGACGAGTTTGCCGACGAGATCCGAATTCACGCGTGCAATGAAATCATCGAGGTTGAGATCGATGTCCTCGATGGTGGGCCCGAGCTTGGCCGCGTAGTAATAGCGCAGGAAGCTCGGGTCGAGGTTGTCAAGATAGGTACGCGCCTTGATGAAAGTGCCGCGTGACTTCGACATCTTTTGCCCGTTGACCGTCAGGAAACCGTGCGAGAACACGCTGGTCGGCGTCCTGAAACCGGCGCCTTTCAGCACGGCAGGCCAGAACAGCGTATGGAAATACATGATGTCCTTGCCGATGAAGTGGTACACCTCGGCGTCGCTGCCGGCGCGCCAGTAGTCGTCGAAGTCCAGGTCATCACGTCGGTCACACAGATTCCTGAAACTCGCCATGTAGCCTACAGGCGCGTCCAGCCAGACATAGAAATACTTGTCCTCGGTGCCCGGAATGCGGAAACCGAAGTAGGGCGCGTCGCGCGAAATATCCCAGTCCTGCAGGCCGGCCTGGAACCATTCCTCGAGCTTGGCCAGCACGTTCCGATCGAGCGTCGCCTCCCGCATCCAGTCACGCAACCGCTCTTCGTATCGGCTGAGTCGGAAAAAATAATGCTCGGACTCGCGTTTCACCGGCGTCGTTCCCGACAGCACGGAGACCGGGTCGATCAGGTCTGATGGCGAATAAGTCGCGCCGCAGACTTCGCAGGCGTCGCCGTACTGGTCCTCGCTCCTGCAGCGCGGGCAGGTGCCGCGAACGAAACGATCCGGCAGGAACATACCTTCTTTTTCATCGTACGATTGCTCGATCGTGCGCGTGTAAATATCACCGTTCTTTTGCAGAGCGGCAAACATCTGGCCGACCAGCGCCTCGTTCTCGGCGGAGTGCGTCGTGTAGTAGTTGTCGAAGGCGACGCCGAAGTCACTGAAATCACGAACAAATTCCGCCGATACCCGTTCGGTTAGCTGTTCCGGCGTGACGCCGAGCTCGCGCGCCTTGAGCATGATCGGCGTGCCATGCGCGTCCGAAGCACAAACGTAGGTGCACTTGTGGCCGCGGAGCCGCTGGAAGCGCACCCAGATGTCGGTCTGCAGGTATTCGACGAGGTGGCCCATGTGGATCGAGCCGTTGGCGTAAGGCAGGGCACTCGTAACGAGGATTTTTCGCGTTGCGTCGGGCATTCGGGAAATCGATATCGCCAAAAGGCGGGATTATGCCACGGTTGCAGGAAAGGCATGGCACGCAAACGCCGTGCCGGACATCCGGTCACTGGGTCGCGTTGCGGACGCTCTCGAACTTGTGCTTGTTGTTGGCCTGCTGGTAGGCCTCCTGGCCCGATACCCAGCCTTTCTCGACCAGTTCCATCAAGGCGTTGTCCATGGTCTTCATGCCGATGCCGCCGCCGCTCTGGATGGCCGTTTCGAGCTGGTCGAGCTTGCCCTGGCGGATCAGGTTGGCGACCGCCGGCGTGTTGATCATGATCTCGAGCGCCGCCGCGCGCCCCGGCTGGTGGCAGGTCGGCAATAGTTGCTGGGAGATGACGCCGCGCAGCGAGGTCGAGATCATCGTCCGGATATGGCTTTGCTTGTCGGCCGGGAATGAGTTGATGATGCGATCGACGGTCTGGGCTGCGCCGTTCGTGTGCAGCGTGCCCATGACGAGAATACCCATCTCGGCTGCGGTTACCGCGATGCTGATGGTCTCGAGGTCGCGCATTTCGCCGACCAGGACGACGTCAGGGTCTTCACGCAATGCCGAGTGCAGGGCTTCGGCGAACGACGGGCTGTGCACGCCGATCTCGCGCTGGCTGATCAGGCAACCTTTCGCCGTGTGCACGAATTCGATCGGGTCCTCGATCGTCAGGATATGACCCTTCATACGACGGTTCATCTCGTTGATCATGGCGGCCAGTGTCGTCGACTTGCCGGAGCCGGTTTTGCCGGTCACGAGGATCATGCCCTGGGTGTGCCGGCACAGCTGGTGCACGACAGACGGCATGCTCAGCTCCTCGAGCGTCATCGCCTCAGAGGGGATCGCGCGGAAGATGGCGCCGACGCCGTTCAGGTGGCGGAAGACGTTGACGCGAAAGCGCGAGACTTCGGGGATCTCGTAAGCGAAGTCGGCCGCGTCGACGTTCTCGAAACTGCGCTGCGCCGTCGCATCCATAATCTCGAGCATTGCTTCCATGACGAATTCTGTCGTCAGCGTCTCGTTCACGATGACCTGGAGGCCGCCGTGGACCCGCGCACGTACCGGGTCGCCCGATATGAAATGCAGGTCAGACGCTTTTTGTTGCAGGGCTGATTGCAGGAATTGATCGATCTTGGGCATGTGCTTACACCTTCGACTGGTCGCCGATATCGAGCAGTGGCACGAGGTCGGTGTCGGTGACGAAGCGCTGGAATTTCTTCTTGTCGACGGCAAAGCGTATTGCGTCGTCCGGGTCGATTTCCTTGGCGTTGATGGCATCGAGCAACGCCTGGTCCATCAGCTGCATTCCGGCAGCCTTGCCGGTCTGCAACTGCGACGGAATCTGGTGCGTCTGGTCGGTCGTGATGAGCTTGGCGATGGCACGAGAGTTGACGAGGATCTCCATGACGGCGCGGCGGCCGCGACCATCGGGCGTCTTGACCAGTACCTGGGTGACGACGGCTTTCAGGCTCATCGCAAGGAAGCCCTTGGTCTGCTCGCGAAGTTCGCCAGGCAGCGCGTCGATGATGCGGTCGATGGTCTTGACGGCGCCGGTGGTATGCAGCGTACCGAATACCAGGTGCCCGGTTTCGGCGGCCGTCATGGCCATCGAAATCGTCTCGGCGTCACGAAGCTCGCCGACGAGAATGACGTCGGGATCCTCGCGCATTGCCGACCGCACGCCGTCGGCAAAGCTGACGACGTGGGTACCCAGTTCGCGCTGAATCACCTGGCATTGCTTGCTCGGGTGCACGAACTCGATCGGATCCTCGAGGCTGATGATATTCAGGTTTCGGCGTTCGTTGAGGTAATCGATCATCGCCGCGAGGGTTGTCGACTTGCCGGTTCCGGTCGAGCCGGTAACCAGCACCATGCCCTGGTGAAAATCGCAGAAGTTCTTGAGTATGGGCGGCACGTTGAGCTGGTCGAGCGTCGGCACGTCGCCGGGAATATAACGGAACACCGCGCCAAGTCCGGTGGCCTTGCGAAAGACATTGACACGGAACCGGCCGCTGTCGTCGCCGACGTAGGAAAAGTCCAGGTCGTGTCCCTGGTTCAACGATTCCTGCTGGTTCTTCGTCAGTATTTCCAGCAGATACGCCTCGAGCTCGGTGTCCGAGAGCTGCCGGAACTTGATCGGCAGCAAGTCGCCGTTCATACGCAGCATGGGTGGAACGCCGACGGCCAGGTGGACGTCGGAACAGCCCTGGGCAAGACCGAGTTTCAGGAATGCATCAATACGTGCCATAGGGGCCTCAGAGAGAAATCGAATCCAGCGCTTCGGTCAGTTCTTCCATCGACTGATAGCGTTTGGACTTGTCTACCGACATGGCTTTCACGATCAGCGTGGCGAAGTCGTCCGGCACCTCGGGATTAATTTCCTGGCAGGGCTTGGCTTTGCCCTGGACGTGCTGGTACATGACCGACATGTGATCGCCGCGGCTGTATGGCGGCACGCCGGTGACCATTTCATACATGATGACGCCGACACTGTATACGTCGGCGGTTTCGTCGACCTTCTTGCCCAGGATCTGTTCCGGCGCCATGTACTTCGGTGAACCAATGACGTAACCGGTCTTGGTCAGTTGCGTGTCGCCGCTGCTGGCCGCCGCCGCGACGCCGAAATCCACGATCTTCAACAGTCCCTCGTCGTTGACGAGGATATTGGCGGGTTTCAGGTCGCGGTGAATAACGCCGGCCTGGTGAGCCACGGTCATGCCAGTCGCCATATCACGCGAGTAGCGCAGTGCCTTCTCCATCGACATCGGCTTGTTGTTGGGCATCTCGCCGGTCAGTGTGTGCGACGGGAAGTACTCCATCGAAATGGCATAACTGCCCTGCAGGTTCAGGAAGTCATATATGCGAATGACGTTGCGGTGCGTGATCTTGCGCGAGTAGCGCAACTCGTGCACGAAGCGCTTCATCATTTCCTCGTCGGAGGAGACGTTCGGGTTCAGGAACTTGAGGATCAGTTGCTCATCGACGACCTCGTCCTGCATCAGCAACACCGTGCCGAAGGCGCCTTTGCCGATCTTCTCGATATACTTGTAGCGGCCATCGATGACGTCGCCCGGATTGAGCTTCGAAATATCCAGCATCGGCAGCGGGGCGGCGGCCGGCACTGGCGCCCCGGTATCGGTTTCGACGGGCTGCGACGTTTGCGCCGAGTGGGCCTTGAGCATCTTCTCGAGATCTTCGTTGTCGAGTAGCAGCGTCTTCGTGTGTGCGCCGATTTTTTCGGCCCGCTGGTTCTGCTCGAGCACTGTCTCCGAGAAGCGTGCGTCCAGATCCTTGAGCGCCTTGTCGGCGACGTTGATGATCGTCGCATCGTCCGACTGCTTGATCTTCTTCAGCAGGTTGCGGATTGTCTCGGCCTGAGAATCATTGCTCAATGCGGTCAGTGCCTTGATCGCCTCAACCTGCATCTCGCGCTCGGGTCTCTGCAACATCGGCAGGATCTTGGAGATATGCATGTGATTGCCGAGTTTGCCCAGCGCGCGTACGACGACGGTATCGGTTTTCGGGTCCTTGCCGAGCATGGCTTCGAGTTTTGGCAGCGCTTTGGCATTGCCGATCTTGCTCAGCGCATCGACGGCCCGTTCGCGTACCCACCAGTCGCTGTCGTCGGTAGCCTGGATCAGGTGGTCTACCGCACGCTCATCCTTGGTCGCGTTGAGAATTTCGATCGCGGTGCGCCGGATGTCTTCGTCCTTCTCGGCAATCAGCTTGACGACCGAATCGACGACCCGGGGACCGCCGATTTCCGCCAATGCGTCACCGGCGCGGGAACGGACCCACCAGTCGTCATCCTTGATTGCCGCGAGCAGGTCCTTGACGGAGTCTTCATTGCCGACTTCGTTGAGCACTTCAACGGCAGCACGGCGTGCATATTCGGATTCGTCTTTCAGTGCTTCGACGAGAAAGCGGACGGTGTCGGGATGCTTCAGTTTGACGAGTACGTCAACGGCCTTGCTCTGCACGTCGAGGTCCGGGTCGGTCAGCGCCGCGGCGATCTTCTCGATGTTGACCTTTTCGCCACGCGAGCCGAGCGCGTTCAAAGCGCCGCTACGGACCATCTTGTTCGGGTCCTTGAGCTGCATTTCCAGCGCCTTGACGATGCCCGGCTGGTCAAATTTCGCCAGGAGGTTCATCAGGTGCAGCTTGACCACCGGGTCCTTGCCACCCATGCGGGCAATGAGGTCCGGGACCATGTCGGCCGTGATAGTCTCTTCGATGATCCTGAATATCGCAGCTTTTTCCTTGGGCTCGCAATCGTAGGCGCGCTTCAGCAGCTCATGTACGCTCAGGTCGCCCTTGTGCACGCGCAGGACCTCGATCAACGCGGCTTTCGATACTTCCTCGTCGTCGAAGAAGTCGAGCAGGCTGTTCGGGTTGTAGTTCAGGCTGCTGGAGAGGGCCCACGCGGTACCGGACACGACCCGCTCATTACCGTCGCCGAGCCCCTCGCGGTATAGGTCGAGGTTCTTGTCGTTGACGAGGTTGGCGAGAATGTCGACCAGCACCATCATGTGCGATTTGTCCGACAGGGCCAGCGCATCGATCAGTTTCGGCACGGCTTTGTTGCCGGCTTTCTTCAGGCTCTCGACGTAGCGTTTTGCAGCGGAAGATTCCGGGTCGGATTCAGCGATCAGCTTGGAGATGATCTGGTCGGCACGAAAGGAGGCGAGCAGGCTCATGCCGGCAACCCGCCTTTGCAGCTTCCCACTGGCGCGTCACACAGAAAAGTGAGCGCGGGCGCGCCCGCGCTCATATGCCATGCTGTCGATTCGTTACCTGCAACCAATCTGAAATTCGCTCTTGCCCAAGCAAAGCGGGGCGCCCGGAACCGCGTGCAGGTTCCCGTTCACCATTCCGCTGACCCCCAAAGCGGCATTATGCCACATTGGACCTGGCACATTGCCCGCCACTACTGGCCTCGCGGCATCAGTGGCAAATTCCCTGCGACATGAAAACAAACTTGGTTCTTGCCGCACCTTCGATACAATGTGCCCCCGAAATGCTGGCCGAAGCCAGTATCCCTGTAGAGAATTTTACCTAATGCGAGCGTTCGAAGTGTGACGGCGTCAACAGAATCAGATGTGAACAATTTCCTTAAATCCATCGAGTTAGCGTCGATCGGGAGACCGCTCGGCGAGGTTGCGCGCTTCCCCGGCGAAACCACCGTGAATGGGGTGCTTACGACCCGGATCGAGCTCGGTTTTGCCTGTAACAGCGCCTGGGAGCGGATCCGGGAGGATATAGCGGCCGCCGCCCGGGCCGAATTCGGCGTCGGGAAGGTCGACATCGAGTTTACGATGAAGATTCGGCAGCATGCCGTACAGCCGAACGTGAAGGTCATTCCCGGTGTCAGGAACGTCATCGCCGTTGCCTCGGGCAAAGGCGGCGTCGGCAAGTCGACGGTCGCCGTCAACGTCGCACTGGCGCTGGCCGCCGAAGGCGCGTCTGTCGGCATCCTGGATGCGGACATATACGGGCCCAGCCAGCCGCACATGCTGGGTATCGTCGGGCAACAGCCGGTCAGCGAAGACGGCAAGACGATGCTGCCGCTCAGGGCGCACGGTTTGCAGGCGATGTCCATCGGCGCCCTGGTGGACCCGGACCAGCCGATGGTCTGGCGCGGCCCGATGGTGACGTCGGCGTTGAGCCAGCTGACGCACCAGACGCGGTGGGACGATCTCGACTACCTGATCGTCGACATGCCGCCGGGAACCGGGGATATCCAGCTGACACTGGCACAGCAGGTGCCGGTATCCGGCTCGGTCATCGTGACGACACCGCAGGACATCGCGGCGATCGATGCGCGTAAGGGCCTGGCGATGTTCCGCAAGGTCTCGATCCCGGTTCTCGGCGTCGTCGAGAACATGAGTACCCACATCTGCTCGAACTGCGGGCACGAAGAGCCGATATTCGGTACCGGTGGCGCGGACCGGATCGTCGCCGATTTCGACGTGCCATTACTGGGGCGGATACCGCTGGACCGGCGGATCAGGGAGCAGACCGACAGCGGCAAGCCGACCGTGGTCGCGGAACCGGACTCCGAACTGGCGCAGGCCTATCGCGAGCTGGCCTGGCAGGTCGGTGCAGCGCAGGCGGCACAACGACTCGACCACAGCTCGAAATTCGGCAACATCGTCGTCGAGGAACGCAAATGAGCATCAAGTCGGATCGCTGGATTCGGCGCATGGCAGAAGCCCACGGCATGATCGAGCCGTTCGAGCCCGGCCAGGTGCGCGAGAATGATACGGGCCGCATCGTCAGCTACGGCACGTCGAGCTATGGCTACGATGTGCGCTGCTCCGACGAGTTCAAGATTTTCACGAACATCAATTCGGCCATCGTCGATCCCAAAAGCTTCGATGAAACGAGTTTTGTCGACCTGCAAAGTAACGTGTGTGTAATACCGCCGAATTCATTTGCACTGGCACGCACCGTCGAGTACTTCCGTATTCCACGCACGGTACTGACGATTTGCCTCGGCAAGTCCACCTACGCGCGCTGCGGCATCATCGTAAACGTGACGCCGCTCGAGCCGGAGTGGGAGGGACACGTGACCCTGGAGTTCTCGAACACGACACCGCTGCCGGCCAAGATCTACGCCAATGAAGGCGTCGCGCAGATGCTGTTCCTGGAATCCGATGAACCCTGCGAAACGTCTTACAGGGATCGGGGCGGCAAGTACCAGGGGCAGACCGGGGTCACGCTGCCCAAAGCCTGAGCCCTTCCTGTTATTCGAAGGTCCTGATGACAGGCTCCGTCAGCGGTTTGTCGTCGAGCCACGCGCCACCATCGCGGAACACGGCGCGGCCTTCGCCCACCCAGCCCGCCGCTTGCGGGTAGATCTGGTGCTCGACGCGCTGCACTCTCTCACCCAGTTCCGCGGCCGACTCGCCGGGCCTGACCGGCAGCCGTCCCTGCAGGATGCGCGGGCCGCCATCCAGTTCTTCGGTGACGAAATGTACGGTGCTGCCGTGCCACTCGTCGCCCGCATCGAGCACCCGCTGGTGCGTGTTGAGCCCGGGGTAGCGCGGCAACAGTGCCGGGTGAATATTCAGAATCCGGCCCCGGTAGTGTTCGACGAAGCCGGCGCTCAGGATGCGCATGAAACCTGCCAGCACCAGCAGCTGCGGCTGCCAGGCATCCAGTTGCGCCATGACGGCGCGGTCGAACGCGTCGCGATCGGGATAAGCGCCATGCTCGATGCAGGCCGTCGGGATACCGGCACGCTGAGCGCGCACCAGGCCATAGGCATCGGGTTGGTTGCTGAATACGCCGGCAAGCTCGAGATCGAGCGTGCCGGCGCTGACCTGGTCGATGAATGCCTGCAGGTTGGTGCCGGAGCCCGAGATCAGGATCGCGGTTTTGCAACGCGCTCCCATCAGACGTATCGCACTTCCCGTTTGCCCGGGACGATACGCCCGAGTACCCAGGCTGTCTCCCCGCTGTCGTTGAGTATCCCGATGGCCTCGTCGACGTCCGACGCGCTGACGACGATGACCATGCCGACGCCGCAATTGAAAGTCCGGCGCATTTCCGCCATGTCGATACTGCCGTGCGCGGCAAGAAAGTCGAAGACGGCACCCGGCTGCCAACTCGAGACGTCGATCTCGGCATCGAGGCCGGCATCCAGGATACGCGGCACGTTCTCGGTAATACCGCCGCCCGTGATGTGTGCCAGTCCCTTGACCGCTACCGAGCGCAGCAGAGCGAGCACGGGCCGTACGTAAATCCGGGTAGGCGCAAGCAATCTGCGGGTTGCGTCCTCACCGTCAATGACCGCGTCACCGGCGCGCTCGAGAACCTTGCGAATCAGCGAGTACCCGTTGGAATGAGGCCCGCTGGAGGCGAGTCCCAGCAGGACGTCGCCCGCGCTGATGCTGCTACCGTCAATCAACTCGGCGCGTTCCACGGCTCCGACGCAGAAGCCGGCGAGGTCATACTCGCCCGGTGCATACATGTCCGGCATTTCTGCTGTTTCGCCACCGATCAGCGCGGCGCCAGCCTGGTGGCAACCTTCGGCAATGCCGGCAATGACGTCGCATGCGACGTCGGTATCCAGCTTGCCGCAGGCAAAATAGTCGAGGAAGAAGAGCGGCTCTGCGCCCTGCACCAGTACATCGTTGACGCACATCGCCACGAGATCGATGCCGATCGTGTCGTGCCGCTGCAGCTGTTGGGCAAGCATCAGCTTGGTGCCGACACCATCGGTGCCGGAGACGAGTACCGGTTCGCGGTAGCGGCCTGCAGGCAGCGCAAAAAGACCGCCAAACCCGCCCAGGCCGGCCAGCACTTCCGGTCGCTGCGTTCGCCGTACCAGTGGTTTGATGCGCTCGACGAGTTCATTGCCGGCATCGATATCGACGCCAGCGTCTTTGTACGTTAGTGGTTTATTGGTCATCGGGGGGTGGCATACTCCGGGAGGGCGATATAATAGTGCTTGGGATCGAATGGGGAAACCACCCTTGTTGAATACTTGTGTTAATCGGGCGGGCGGATTGCAGCGCGCCGTCCTTCTCCTGCTGTTGTGCATCGCCTGTGTCTCGCCGCTGCAGGCAGTCGAGGTTCCGACGCTGTATACGGCCGAAGTGCCACTGGACAGTGAAGCAGGCGATCCACGTGCGGAAGCCTATGCCGCGGCGTTACGCGTGGTCCTGCTGCGGGTCTCCGGCTCGGAACTGGCGAACGATCCCGAACTGCTGGAGTCGCTGTTCCCGAACCCGGGTTCCTACGTCACGCAGTTTCGGTCCGGCCCGCGGGACACGCTGTTTGTTTCGTTCGACGGCCAGGCCATCGAACAGGTGCTGCGCAACTCCGGGCAGACGGTCTGGGGTGCAGAGCGGCCACTGACACTTGTCTGGCTGGCGGTGGACTGGGGGCAGGGCGAGCGTGAAATCGTAGCGGCAGACGACCCGGATCGCACCGAACAGGAATCGCGGTCGATCGATCGCAACCGCCTGCTGCGTGAACGCGTCCTCGATATTGCCCGACAGCGCGGTTTGCCGGTCGTGTTCCCGCTACTCGACACAATTGACCTGCAAGGCGTCACCTTCAGCGACATCTGGGGCGGATTCGACGACGCGGTGATCGCCGCATCGGAACGCTACGACGTCAATTCGATCCTGATCGGGCGCGTCCGGCCGTCGAGTGGACAGCAGAACCGCTGGACTTATTATTTCAGCGGCGACCAGCGGAGCATGAGCGGACCGCCGGAAGCCGTCATTTCCCAGGTTGCGGATATCCTGGCGGGTGAATTCGCGGTCGGCGGTGACGCGCCGATCGAGCGGGTCGCGCTCAACATTGCCGGTGTGGTGTCGGTCGAAGCCTTCGGCAGCGTGCAGCAAATTCTCGGCAGCATCAGCCTCATCGAGGATTTCGCGATCACCGAAGTCGCTGGCGATCGCATCAGCTACCGCGTCGATGTGCGCGGCGGCGCGGCGCGTCTCGGGCGGGCGTTGCAGTTCAAGGGCCTGACCGAGCAGGCAGGCGACGGACTGGTGCCGGATAACGCGCTAGAGTTCTTTTACGGTACCTGAGACCGCCGATGTCATTGAGATGGTTACCGAACGCGATATCGCTGCTGCGACTCGTGCTCGTCCCACCCATTTTGCTGTTGCTACTGAACGGTACCTACGTGTGGGCACTGCTGCTGTTCGTAATCGCCGGATTCTCCGATGGACTCGATGGCTATCTCGCCAAGCGTTTTGAATGGCACACCAGGCTCGGTGCGTTGCTTGATCCGGTTGCCGACAAGTTCCTGGTGGCCGGCACATTCATCACACTGGCGGCGACGGGACTGATTCCGGCGTGGCTCGCAGCCATCGTGATACTGCGTGACGTCGTGATCATCGGCGGAGCTGTTGCGTATAACTACATAGTCAAACCGGTCGATGGTGAGCCTACCCGGATCAGCAAGGTCAACACGGCACTGCAATTATTGTTGCTGCTGTTCGTAATGAGCCGGGCCGGCCTCGGCTGGCCGGACGACATTTCGATCACGGTGCTCGGCGCCGCGGTGCTGGTCACTGTTGTCATCAGCGGCGTCGACTATGTCTGGTCGTGGACGCGACGCGCGCGAGCGGGAGAATGAACATGCAAACGGATCGACGGTTGAACTGGTTAATCGCGCTCGCCCTCGTCGGCTGGATTTTCTACCTGCTCGCGCCGGTTCTGACGCCGTTCATCGCGGCCGCATTGCTGGCCTATGTGGGCGATCCACTCGCGGATCGCCTGCAGAAGCTGAGGATGCCGAGAACGCTGGCCGTGGTCGCCGTGTTCCTGATCACGTTCCTGGTGCTGGCCCTCCTGGTCCTGCTGATCGGACCGCTGGTCAAGACACAGGTCGGCGCGTTGCTGGACGCATTACCCGAGATAGTGCGGCGCGTCGAGCAGGAATGGTTACCGAACATCGTTGGCGCGCTGGATATACCGACCGGTGACGATGTTGGCATTGGCGCGTTTCTCGCCCGCTACAGTGATATGGTCGGCAGCTGGAGCGGCAAGATACTGCTGTCCGTGAGCAAGTCGGGCGGCGCACTTGCCGCCGCGGTTCTCAGCCTGTTCCTGATCCCGATCCTGACTTTCTACCTGCTGCGCGACTGGGACTCGATCCTCGCGCATCTCGGCGCCCTCGTGCCGACCAGCCAGCGGGACACTATATTCCGGTTGGCGCGGGAGACCGACGAGATTCTCAGTGCCTTCCTGCGCGGCCAGTTGCTCGTCATGATCGCGTTGTCGATCATTTATTCACTGGGGCTGAGCCTGGTCGGCCTGAAATTTGCGATCGCGATCGGGGTCGTGTCCGGGCTGGTCAGTTTCGTGCCGTATCTCGGTTTCGTGTTCGGCGTCGGGCTGGCCGGCCTGACGGTTGCGCTGGAACCGAACCCGCTGTGGTTGCTGGTCGGGGTGGTCGCGACCTTCTCGATTGCGCAAGTGATCGAAGGCTCGTTATTGACGCCGAAGCTCGTTGGCGATCGTATTGGTCTGCACCCGGTGATCGTCATCTTCGCTGTCGCGGCCGGCGGCCAGCTGTTCGGCTTCTTCGGTATTCTGCTCGCGCTGCCGGCAGCGGCGGTCCTGTCGGTCCTGGTGCGCTTCGCCTACAGTACCTACCTCAAGGAACACCCGGAGGCGGCGGCGCAAGTCGAGGACGCATGACCCAGCTGGTATTGCCCATACGCCTTGCGGACCATGCGGTGTTCGCGAGCTTTCTCGCCAACGGCAACGAGCCCCTGGTGGCAACGCTCGCCGACCTTGCCGACGGCGGTGGTGGCGCCGGCTGCTGGATCTGGGGTGCACCGGCCACCGGCAAGACCCACCTGCTGCAGGCCGTTTGCGAGAGTGCCGGCGACCGCTCGGTTTACTTGCCGCTGGCGATGTTGCGTGACGCTGGTGCGGGCATTCTCGATGGCTTTGCCAGCCGCACACTGATCTGCCTCGATGACATCGACGCGGTTGCCGGAGACACTGATTGGGAGTCGGCCCTGTTTGCCCTCGGCAACCAGGTGTTCGATGCCGGCGGCCAGCTGCTGGTCGCCGCACAGTCGGCGCCGCGCGAGAGCGCTATCGTATTGCCCGACCTTGCAAGCCGCATGTCGCGACTCGCGGTGTTCCAGGTGCAGCCGCTGAATGAGGAACAACGTGTCGAGGCACTGCAGCTCAGGGCCGAGCACCGCGGGCTGGAACTGCCCGGCGAAACTGCGCGTTACCTGCTGAAACGCAGCCGCCGCGACATGGCCAGCCTGTACGAGCTACTCGACAGGCTCGACCTCGAGGCATTGCGGGCACAACGGCGCCTCACGGTGCCTTTTGTGCGCGACGTTCTGCAACAACAGCCGCCGAAACGCGGCTAGTTCGCGAGCCTGGCAGCGATCTCGGCGACCCGTTTGCCGAGCGCGCGCGATAATTCGATTTCCTCTTTCGACAGCTCGTCGCGGTCGCGATTCCACGTTACGTGCGTCGGCCCGTAAGGCGTGCCACCGGACTTCGTGCTCGACAAGGCAGGCTCGGTGTAGGGGACGCCGACGATGATCATGCCGTGGTGCAGCAGCGGCACCGCCATCGTCAGCAAGGTCGTTTCCTGGCCGCCATGCAGCGAACCGGTAGAGGCAAACAGGCCGGCAGGTTTGCCGACGGCAGAACCCTTCAGCCATTCGCTGAGCGTGCCATCGAGGAAGTACTTCAGCGATGCCGCCATGTTGCCGAAGTGGCTCGGGCTGCCGATGACGAGACCGGCGCAATTCCTGAAGTCCTCGGCGGTTGCGTAGGGCGGGCCGGACTCGGGCACGTCGCTTTCGATCGCCTCGGTAACGGCCGACACACTGGGTACCGTGCGCAACTGCGCCGACATGCCCTTGACGGCATCCACGCCGTTGCAGACCTCGCGGGCCAGGGACTCGGTCGCGCCGTTGCGTGAGTAATACAAAACCAGTATGTCAGCCATCAGCGCAGTAACTCCTCGACATTTTCAGGGGGTCGACCGATCACCGCCTTGCCGCTGTCGGTATCGACAACAATCGGGCGCTCGATGACGCTCGGGTGATCGCTGAGCCATGCTGCGAGCGCCTTGTCGTCGTCGAGGTCCGGCAGGTCCGCGGCCTCCTTGAAAGCGGCTTCCCCGCGCCGCAAAAGGCCGGCAACCGGCACGCCGAGCCCATTGGCCAGGGCCAGTATTTCATGCGGAGCCGGTGGCGCCTGAAGGTATGGCACGACAGTCGGCTCAATTCCCCGGGATTCGATAATTTCCAGTGTTTTCCGCGACTTGGAGCACCTTGGGTTGTGGTAGATCGTGACAGGCATCGGGTCCCCTGTGTGGTAATTACCGCACAAATAACGGCGCACTCTAGCAGGCTGCCGGCACGCAGTCAGCCGGCGCGTTTTATCTTGACGGCAAGCTACGGCAGTTGGTAGTTTGTGCTGCTCGCGGATAATTACAACAACATCGTGCAACTGACCGAAATGAATCCAATTATTGCTGCTTTGATGCTGGCGATTTTACTGTCGGCGACGGCCTGCGAGACAGCGCCGCCGGTGCAGGAAATGAGCGACGCGCGTCAGGCTATCGCCGTTGCCAGGGAAGCCGGCGCAGAGCAGCGTGCGTCCGTTCACTTGCAGGCGGCTGAAAATTATCTGCAGAGCGCCGAGCGCGAGCTGAACGAGCACAACTATTACGAAGCGCGACGCGACGCCAAACAAGCCAAGATGAAGGCCCTGGACGCGCTCAAGGCGAGTGAAGCAGCGGCCAAAGCCAAGCCGCAGTAAACATGGAAGCTGAAACCAGACTGTTCACGGTACGCGGCCGTGTGCAGGGCGTATGGTTTCGTGACAGCACGCGGCGCGAAGCCGAACGCCTCAATATCACCGGGCACGCGATCAACTTGCCGGATGGTGGTGTCGAGGTGCTGGCGTACGGCAGCGTTGCCGCCCTGGACGAGCTGGCGGCGTGGCTCAAGAGCGGCCCACCGCTTGCGCAGGTTGCGGCAGTCGAGGTCGCCGTGCCGGAGCAATGCGATTCGAACAGCGTACCGGGGCACTTCCGCACCGGCTGACTGCGCGGCTCAGGCCTGGAACCACTTGGTGCTGAGTTTATCGATGACCTTGTTCGGGTATTTGCGCTTGCCGAGGCTGCCGTTGTAACGACCGAGCGCACGCCGGAGGTCGCCTTTCTCTTTATCGTAGTAGAACTTCAGGATCGTGCAGCCGTAGCGCAGGTTGGTGTCGGTGTGCAGCAGGTTATCCTCCGGTCGCCCGATCTCTTCGACCCAGAACGGCATGACCTGCATCAGCCCCAGCGCGCCCGCCACAGAAACGGCGTAGCGATCGAAGTTACTTTCGACCTCGATGACGGCCAGGATCAGTTCGGGCGGCAATTCGACGCGACTAGCTTCCAGGTGCACCAGCGTCAGGATCTCGATGCGTTCCTCCGGGTCCTCGACCTGTCGTTCGAGCCGCCGCGACATGTCGGTGAGCCAGACCTCGGCGTGGAAACGATCGGTGAAGCTCGGGGCCTCGCTCGCGGCCTCGCGCAGGACCTCGCGCAGCTCGGGGTCCGCAAGTTGTTGCGCGGCACCGCTACCCGACGCGCTCATCAGGATCAGGCTTGCGATAATGGCGTAGGCAGACTTCATATCCGAAGCGCGACAGTCACATGTAACTTATAATAATCAATAGCATACAGCGGGTATTTCCAGCAGTTTGAGAGCTTCCTCACGTTTCAGGTTGCGCGATTCGCTGTCGCGCCGATGGCGATATTCGAGCTCGCCGGCTTCAAGATTGCGCTCGCTGATGACCAGGCGGTGGGGGATGCCGATCAACTCGGCATCGGCAAACTTGACCCCGGGGCGCGCGTCCCGGTCGTCGAACAACACGTCGAGTCCGGCCGCGGTGAGCTCGGCATAGAGCGCCTCGGTCGCGTCCCGCACCGCATCGGAGCGATGCATGTTGATCGGTACCAGCACGACATCGAACGGCGCGAGTGGGCCCGGCCAGATGATGCCGTTGTCGTCATGGTTCTGCTCGATGGCGGCGCCGACAATGCGCGTGATGCCAATGCCGTAGCAGCCCATCGCCATGACGCGGTTCTTGCCGTCCGGGTCCTGCACGGTCGCATCCATCGCCTCGGAATACTTGGTTCCCAGCTGGAAGATGTGGCCGACCTCGATACCCCTGGCAATGCTGAGCTTGCCCTTGCCGCCGGGTGTCGGGTCGCCGGCGACGACATTACGAATATCGACGGTCTCGCCGAGGTCGATGTCGCGGCCGAAGTTGACGCCCTGGTAGTGCTGGCCGGCTTCGTTCGCGCCGCAGACGAAGTCACTCATCGCAGCTGTTGCGTGATCGAAATAAGTCGGGACGCGCAACCCGATCGGCCCGGCAAAGCCGGGCACCGAGCCGGTCGCCTTCCTGATCGTCTCGGCGTCCGCCATCGTCAACGGTGAAGCGACGCCCGGGAGCTTCTGCGCCTTGACCGCGTTGAGTTCATGATCGCCACGCAAGGCCAGGGCCACGGGGCCATCGGTACCCTCGACAATCAGCGTCTTAAGCGTTTTTTCCGGGCCCACGCCAAGCAGTGCGCACAGGGCCTCGATCGTGCGCGTGTCCGGCGTCGCAATCTTTGCGAGGTCCATCGTCGCTACCGGCCTCTCACCGGCAAACGCGGCCGTTGCCGCCGTCTCGATATTCGAGGCGTAACCATCCTCGTCGCAGTAGGCGATCGCATCTTCACCGGAGTCCGCGAGCACGTGAAACTCCTGCGAACGGCTGCCACCAATTTCCCCGCTGTCAGCATCGACGATGCGGAACCTGAGCCCGAGCCGCTCGAATATGGCGGTGTAGGCAGCATGCATGCGTGCATAGGACGCTTCGAGACCCGCATGGTCGATATCGAACGAGTAGGCGTCCTTCATGATGAACTCGCGCGAGCGCATGACGCCGAAGCGCGGCCGGATCTCGTCGCGGAACTTGGTCTGGACCTGGTAGTAATTGACCGGCAGCTGCTTGTAGCTTCGCAACTCGCGGCGGGCGATGTCGGTAATGACCTCTTCGTGCGTCGGGCCGAAACAGTACTCGCGTCCCTGGCGGTCGTGCATGCGCAGCAGCAGGGGGCCATACTGGTCCCAGCGGCCGGACTCCTGCCACAGTTCAGCCGGCTGCACCGCCGGCATCAACAACTCGAGTGCGCCGGCGCGATCCATTTCCTCGCGCACGACGGCCTCGACCTTGCGCAGGACTCGCAGGCCGAGCGGCATCCAGGTAAACAGTCCCGCGGCGAGGCGCCGAATCAGGCCGGCACGGAGCATGAGCTTGTGGCTGACGATCTCTGCTTCCGCAGGCACTTCCTTCAGCGTCGTCAGGCCGAGTTGGGAAAATCGCATTGCTGTCTGAACCTCAAGTCATCAAGGCGCGCATTCTAACCATTTCTGCCAGCGCATGCGGTACTAGTCGGGCCGCGCTGTTGACACCCCGTGCAAACCAAGGGAAGGTCCGGGGGTTTCTCGCCACCGGACTATTCGGTTTGTACGGCAAATCAAATCCATTCATCGCCAGGGAAGGCATGCCGTACCTGGCCCTGACCCTCGCTGTCGCGGCATTGCTGTTTCGCTATTACAGTGCCGCATCTGCCATTGTCCCGCTGGGTATCTTTGTCCTGCTGGTGCTGTTGTTCCGTGACCCTCGCCGCGGCACGCCGGGGGTGGCGCTGGGCGTCGTCAGCCCGGTCGACGGCACGGTCGTCGAAGTGGGTACGACGACCAAATGCGTGATTGGCGAAGAAGCGCATCGCGTGGCAATACGGATCAGCAGCCTCGGCACCTACACGGCCCGCAGCCCCGTCGAAGGGCGCATCATGGATCTGCAGTCACTGGATGGGGGACTGGGGCCCGACTGCCCGGCGAACGCACTGTGGCTCCAGACCGACGAGGGGGACGACATCGTCCTGCATTTCTACGACTACCGCCTCGGCCTTGCGCCAAAGGCATTCCTGCGCTTCGGGGAACGTGTGGGCCAGGGCCATCGTTTCGCCAACCTGCGCCTCGCCGGCCTGGTCGAGCTCTACTTGCCGATCACTGCCAGGATCGAGGTTGAACAGGGGCAGAAGGTCCTGGCTGGAACGGGCCTGATCGGGCGGCTGCAACAACACTGATCCGCCTTCGTCGTGTAATGGCGAAAGCGCCGTGGCACACTATCAACTTCGCCAGAACGTACCGGTTTTTTCTCGCATGTTGCCATCCGAACAGCAACGACGTGCCTACCTGCAGGCCATGGGCATCGATGTGTGGCTGCCGCGCGATGCAGGGTTTCCCGAGCCCCGCGGCGCGGATGCTGTCGATGCCGCGGGCCTCGACTGGCCGGCCCTGCGCGAGTGCGTCGCGCATTGCACGCAGTGCGCGCTGTCAGAAAGCCGCACGAACACCGTATTCGGTGTCGGCGATACCGACGCAAACTGGATGATCATCGGCGAGGCGCCCGGCGCAGAGGAGGACCGGCGCGGGGAACCTTTTGTCGGGCGGGCGGGGCAGTTGCTGGACCAGATGCTGCACGCCATCGGCCAGAGTCGCGAGAGCGTTTTCATTGCCAACATCCTGAAGTGCCGGCCGCCAAACAATCGCGACCCGGAGCCGCAGGAGGTGGCGGCCTGCCGCGCCTACCTGGAACGCCAGATCGAGTTGGTCCGGCCACGCATCATCCTCGCGGTCGGCAAGATTGCCGCGCAGAACCTGCTGGGCACCGACGCGACGGTTGGTCGCATGCGTGGCCGCGCGCACGACTTCGGCGGCATTCCGCTGGTGGTGACCTACCACCCGGCGTACCTGTTGCGCAGCCCGTCGCAAAAGCAAAAATCCTGGAGCGATCTCTGCCTGGCATCGCGCCTGGCGGCGGAGTCGGGCGCATGAACGCGCTGCGCGAAGAACTGCCGGCGAACGTCCGTGAGATGGTGCACGACGACCTGCCGATGGTGTCCGACATCGAGCGGCGCAGCTATGAATTTCCGTGGAGTCACGGCGTGTTTCGCGATTGCCTGCTCGCCGGGTACCAGAACATCGTGCTGGTGCGCGACGGACGCGTATCCGGTTACGCGGTCCTGTCGATCGCGGCGGGCGAGGCGCATATACTGAACATCTGCGTCGACCCCGAGATTCGTTCCCGGGGCTATGGTGAGCGCCTGCTGGACGAGTTGTTGTTGCGGGCCCGGGCGGCATCGGTGCGGCAGATTTTCCTCGAGGTGCGGCCTTCAAACACGACGGCCATCGCCTTGTATCGCAAGAAGGGCTTTCACCAGATCGCGAACCGGCCCGCCTACTACCAGTCCGACCAGGGCCGTGAGGATGCGGCCGTGCTGGCCAAGAAGCTCGTTATCGACCACTGACATCGCGGTTTAGCCGCCGCCGGGATTCGGGCACCGGCCTCTAACTATTTCTGCAACAGGCTGCTAGACTGCGCCGCCTTGTTCCAGCAGGCCGCCCAAGAGGCGGCGCCAGCAATGTCACAGATTCAGAAACAGGTCAGCAAGCGCCGCACTTTCGCCATCATTTCCCATCCGGATGCCGGCAAGACGACGCTCACCGAGAAGTTGCTGCTGTATGGCGGCGCCATCCAGCTCGCCGGCACCGTCAAGGGCCGCAAGGCGAGCCGTCATGCGACCTCCGACTGGATGGCCCTGGAACAGCAGAGAGGCATCTCGATAACATCGTCGGTGATGCAGTTCCCGTACCGCGACCACGTCATCAACCTGCTCGATACGCCCGGGCACGAAGATTTCTCCGAGGACACCTACCGTACATTGACGGCCGTCGACTCGGCGTTGATGGTGATCGACTGTGCGAAGGGTGTCGAGCAGCGCACGATCAAGCTGATGGACGTATGCCGTCTGCGCGATACGCCGATCATGACGTTCATCAACAAGCTGGATCGTGACGGCCGTGAGCCTATCGACCTGCTCGATGAAATCGAGTCGGTGTTGCAGATCGAGTGCACTCCGGTGACGTGGCCGATCGGCATGGGACGCTCCCTGAAAGGCGTGTACCACCTGCTGCAGGACAAGATCTACCTGTACGACCGCGTCGGTCGCCAGAAAGCGGCGACGATACGGACCGTCGATGGCCTGGCATCCGCCGAAGCGACAGAGGTACTCGGCAACGGCGCGGACGAGTTCCGCGAAGAGATCGAGCTGGTCAAGGGAGCCTGCCCCGGTTTTTCGGTGGATGACTATCTAGCAGCCAGGCAAACGCCGGTGTTTTTCGGCTCGGCGATCGCGAACTTCGGCGTGCAGGAATTGCTGGATGAATTCGTCGAGCATGCGCCGGCGCCATTGCCCCGCGAGGCCGAGCATCGCAAGGTGGATCCGTGTGAAGAGCCGCTGACCGGGTTCGTCTTCAAGATCCAGGCAAACATGGATCCTGGCCATCGCGATCGCATCGCTTTCATGCGCATCTGTTCCGGCGAGTACCTGAAGGGCATTCGCGTGCTGCACGTTCGGTCCGGCAAGGAAATGAAAATCCCCGAAGCGATAACGTTCATGGCTGCTGATCGCCAGCACGCCGATACGGCCTATGCCGGCGATATCATCGGCATTCACAACCATGGCACGATCAATATCGGCGACAGTTTTTCCCAGGGTGAGGCAATCCGCTTTACTGGCATTCCAAACTTCGCGCCAGAAATCTTCCGGCGCGCAGTGCTGAAAGACCCGTTGCGACTCAAGGCGCTGCAAAAAGGCCTCGCACAGTTGTGCGAGGAGGGCGCCACACAGTTGTTCAAGCCACTGCGCAATAACGACCTGATCCTCGGCGCTGTCGGCCCGCTGCAATTCGAGGTCGTTGCACATCGTTTGCGCGACGAATACAACGTCGAGTGCCAGTTCGAAACAGTCAATGTCGCCACGGCGCGCTGGGTCGAATGCGCGGACGAGAAGATGTTGCGCGACTTCGAGCGCAAGGCGCACGACAACCTGGCGCTGGATCACGGCGACAGTCTGGTCTACATTGCCCCGACGAGGGTAAACCTGAGCCTGACCGAAGAGCGCTGGCCGGATATCGCGTTTCGCAAGACGCGCGAACATTAGTCGCCAGGGCTTGCCAACGAGGTGAGCATTTGCGCGGATTTCCGGCAATTGACCGCAAGACCCTGGCCTGGGCGCTGTATGACTGGGCCAACTCCGCATTTGCCCTGAGCGTGCTGGCGGTGTTGTTTCCGCTGGTGCTCGGCAACTACTGGAGCGCCGGCGACACCGGGTCCGAGGTCACGGCGCGCCTCGGCTGGGTAACCTTTGCGGCCAGTACGATTGTCTGCATCACGGCGCCTTTGTTCGGTGCCATCGCCGATGCCGGTGGATACCGCAAGAAGTTCCTGTTTTTCCTCGCATTACTCGGCGCGACGATGACCGCAACCCTCGGCCTGATCGACGAAGGCAACTGGATGCTGGCGCTGCCTGTCTACATGTTCGCCTCGGTCGGTTACTACAGCTCGACGGTTTTCTACGACTCATTGCTCATCGATGTTGCCGAACCGAAGAATTACAGCTTTGTTTCGACACTCGGTTTTGCATTGGGCTATCTGGGTGGCGCAGTCTTGCTGGCGTTGCATCTGTGGATGATCAAGTCGCCGGCGTCATTCGGCCTGGCCGATACCGCGGCCGCATTCAAATGGGCGTTCGTATCGGTTGGCGCGTGGTGGCTGATCTTTCTCGTGCCGCTGTTGTACTTCGTTCCCGAACGCCACAGCATCACTGAAGTCACCACCGGTGCGATTCAGGCCGCATACGCAGAGCTGAAGGGGACGCTGCTCGAGATCGGCAAGTACCGCAATGTCACGATTTTCCTGGCCGCTTACTGGCTTTACATCGGCGGCGTATTCACAGTCATTTTCATGGCCGTCAACTACGGCCAGCGACTGGGGTTCGCGGACGAAGACCTCGTCCTCGCGTTGCTGATCACGAATTTCATCGGTTTCCCGGCGACACTGTTGTACGGCTTCGGTGCGCATTACCTCGGACCCAAACGCGGTATCTACCTTGCGTTGTTCGTGTACGTCTGCGCCTGCTTCTGGGCGCTGACGATGACCGAGGTCGGTGAGTTTTATGTACTCGCGATCGTCATCGGCTGTGTCCAGGGTGGCGTGCAGGGCCTTAGCCGTTCCCTGTATGCCGCACTGATCCCGGCGGAGCAGCCGGGAGAGTTCTTCGGCTTCTACAACATGACGACCAAACTCGCGCACGTCCTGGGGCCCGCGACCGTGGCGATCGCCGCGATGCTTTCAGACGATCCGAAGTGGGTACTGCTCGCCCTGATGCCGCTGTTCCTCAGTGGCGGTGTGTTACTCGGCCTGGTGCGGGAGAAGCGCGCGAAACCGCTCAGGCAACTGCACTAACTGCCGTTGCCAGGCGCGCGCAGGCGGCGTCGCCGTGCGGGCCGTAGCGCGCATCCAGGTAGGCACTCGTGACAGCATCGATCGTAACGCCGGGAATTTGTGTTTCGCGTTGTGCCCGGCGTGCGAACTCGATTGCAGTCTCACCGATCACCGGGTCGAGACCGGTCCGCCGCACGAAGCGTGCGTAAAGGCGTGCTGCCGGATCGCGGGCCGGAGGGCGATAACGCAGCATCAACAGCAGGCTGATCAGCATGACCAGCGCGACGACAAGGCCGACCAGCGTCAACATCATCTTGCGCCAGTTCGGTTCGTGCATGCCCAGCAATTTCATGAAGTCGCTCTGCTTCTCGGGACCGTAACCGAGAACCCAGTCGTTCCACTTCGCGTTCAGCGCGTCCCATGTCAGCGTCAGCCTGTGCATCAGGCGCGATGGCGCCGAGAATCCCCATGTCTCCCCGATGCCATCTCGTGTCGCGTCGCTGGTGCTGTACTCGATACGCTCGGGCGCCACCGCCGCGGTCGGGTCGATGCGAACCCAGCCGACCCCGGCCAGCCAGACCTCGGTCCATGCATGCGCGTCGGACTGGCGCACGATCAGGTGGCCGCCCATCGGGTTCAATTCGCCGCCATGGTAGCCGAGCACGATGCGGGTCGGGATGCCGGCGCTCCTCAGGAGGACCGAGAAAGCCGACGCATAGTGCTCGCAAAACCCGCGGCGCGTGTCGAACAGGAAGCGATCGACCGGGTTGCTGCCGAGCGGCGGCGGCTCGAGCGTGTAGAAGAACTCCTCGTCGTGAAACATCTGCAGCACTGCATCAATGAAAGCCTGCTCGTCGGTGGCGGCGGCACGCAGGCGTTGTGCGAACTCGCGGGTGCGCGGGTTGGTATCAGCCGGCAATTCGGAGTACCACTTGCGGAAGAGTTCCGGCAGGTCGACTTCGACCCGATAATCGACGAACGACACGGCCTCGTAAGCGACGCGCTGGTCGATCGGCGTCGAGCGTGCGATCTGCTGTTGCGGACCCATGAAACTGCGCGGCAGCGACACCGACAGCGGCATATCCAGCGCGAATACCCACTGCTGGCGCGTCGGTTCGAGCGTTATTTGATATTCGATCGGGTCGCCGGCGACATGAATCTCTTTCTGCGCGGCCGTCGACACGCTGGGTTCGCGCGCGGTCCAGCTGCGACCGTTGAAGCGTGTCAGCACCAGCCCGCGCCAGTATCGGTCCCGTGGCGCGGGTATCTCGCCGTCGAAGCGTACCCGGAAGGCGACCTCGTCGGACAGCGACAGCGAGCTGATATCGCCTGGGCTCATCGTGTCGCTGAGCCCGGTCGATGCGCGGCTCGTGTCGATGGGTACGGCCCAGAAAGGTGTGGCGAGGCGCGGGAAGAACACCCACATGACGAGTGCCAGTGGCGCAGCGTATGCGAGCAGGCGCCCGCCGGTTGCAAAACTCTCCCGTGCCGTGACCTCGGGCGCGGCGGCAAGCCGCAACCAGGCCGTCATGATGATCGCCAGGCTGACGATCATGTACGGCAGCGACCACAGGTACTGCTCGCGTAAAAGCGACGACATGACCAGGAAGATCGAGATGAACAGCAGTACGAACTGGTCGCGGCGCTTGCGCGTTTCCAGCAATTTCAGCGCAGCCATGATGGCCAGCAGTGCCGAACCCGGGCCGACGCCGCTGATCGACGAATAGGTCGCAAAAACGCCCAGGAAACAGGCCAGCGCAAGGGCGCCGCGCACCCAGCTCGACGGCAGTGAGCGACGGCGCTTTTCGATCAGGTAGCGCCAGGCCGCGCAGCCGGCAAACGCCCCGGTGATCCAGAAGGGCATGTACGGCACGTGAGGCGCGATCGAGATTGCCAGCGCCCCGAGCGTCCATGGCAGACTCGATAACAACGAGCCGTCAGTGCCGCGTGGCCGCGCCATCAGTCGTCTTCCTTGTTGAACAGCGCCAGCGTCTCCAGGCAGCGGCGGCGATGCGCGTCGCCGTGCGACGGCGCAAATTCAATGCCGGCGATGCGCAGCCCGTAGTCCTCGAGCTTGCGATCGGCATCGATGATCCAGCGTGTCAGGATCGAGAGCCGCATTTCGACATCAGCCACCGGGATTGCATCGAATTCGAACCACTGGCTGCTGGTATCGGCACCGGAAAATTGCTTGGACAGCACCTGGCCGCTGCGGGCAAAGGCTTTCCAGGCGACCTGCCGCGGCGAATCACCCGGGTGATAGCGGCGCAGTCCCGCGAAATCTTCCTCGCCCCGCGCATCATGCTGGCGATGACCGTGCGCGAGCAGGGTCGGCGGCGGTTCGGGTGGCTCCATGGCCGGCGCCGGATACACGAGCCCGCGAATGTCCATGTGCAGCCAGGCCCAGGCCCGGAACAGTTCGAATGGAAACAGGGTCCGCACGCCGAAGCGCTCCAGCCTGACCCAGCCGCGCTCCGCGGTTGCGATCGGCAGCACGAATACCTTGCTTTCGCCGGCCGCAAGATCCGCGGTCTCGCTCATGCTGCGGTCGGCATACAGGCGGATGTCGTGACGCGCACTCTTTGACGTGTTGGTAATGGCGATGCGCACCCGTATTGGCTGGCCGGCAAACACCGGGTCGGCACCGGCGAACATCAGTTCGAGACCTACAAGATTGCGTTGGCACTGGTGCATCGCGACGAATCCGACGCCGATCAGCAGAAATGTCAGGACGAAAGACAGGTTGTTGTTGTAGTTCATCGAGCCGAGCAGCATCGCGAACGTCATCAGGCCGAAAATCAGGCCGACGCCGGTCGGCAGGATGTAGACGCGCCCCGGCCGCAGGCGAGTGGTTGCCGCGTCCATGCCCTGGCGTTGCCGCGCCCAGCGACGCACGCGACGGTTCGTTTTCGCCTGCAGTGCGCCGAACAGGTCGCCCGGCTTAGGGAATGGCCACGGAATCGAGGACATGCTGACAGAGTTCCACCGGGTTGCGGAAGCGCGTGCTTCCGGAAGGTTTCAGACGGTGGCCGGCAATCGCGCCAAACACGGCTTGCACGTCGTCGGGATAAACGCCGTTGTGCTTCTCGACGAACGCGTGCGCCCGCGCGGCCGCGACCAGCGCTTGCGCACCGCGCGGCGAGAGGCCGATTTCGATGTCTGCCGACTCCCGTGTGTGGCGCACCAGGGCCTGGATGTAGTCGATCAGGGCGTCACTGACATGCACCTCGCGCACCGCGGCCTGCAGCGACAGCAACATGTCGGGCGTGGTTGCTGCCTCGATGTCGCCGAGCATCTCGCGGCGGTCGTCTCCTGCGAGCAATTCGCGCTCGCTGGCTTCGTCGGGATAACCGATTTCGACACGCATCAGGAACCGGTCGAGTTGCGACTCGGGCAGCGGAAACGTACCGATCTGGTCGCCGGGATTCTGCGTCGCCACGACGAAGAAAGGATCGGGTAACTCGCGCGTATTGCCGTCGACCGACACCTGCTGTTCCTCCATCGCTTCGAGCAATGCGCTTTGTGTTTTCGGCGTGGCGCGATTCACTTCGTCCGCAAGGATCAGTTGCGCGAATATCGGGCCGGGCTGGAATTCGAACTCGCCGCTGGCCTGGCGAAATACCGAAACGCCGACAATGTCGGCGGGCAACAGGTCACTGGTGAACTGGATGCGGCGGAAGCTCAAACCGAGAACGCGCGCCAGCGCCTGCGCGAGCATCGTCTTGCCGAGCCCTGGCAAATCTTCGATCAGCAGGTGGCCGCGCGCGAGCAGGCACGTGAGTGCCAGCGTTATCTGGTCGGCCTTCCCGAGAATGATGCGTCCGAGTGCCGCGCGCGCGCCGGCGATCGCGGCGCGCTGCGCATCGCGACTGACTGGCAAGTGTTCGAGCGTATTTCCGCGCTGCATTTCAGGGTCCTCGTTGACTGCGCTCAGGGGTGTCGGCACTTCTATCCTCGCCCAAGGGCCGGCCTTTTGCACCGGCACGCGGGTGAGACTGTGATGCAGTGCTCAAAAAATGCCCGCGTCAGGTGAGCGCGTCCAGTTTCTCGAGCTGCTCCGTCAGTTGCGTGATGGTCCGTTCAAATTCGGCGACCCGTTCCTTCTCTTGTGTGACCACGTCGGGCGGCGCGTTGTTCACGAACTTGTCGTTGCCGAGCTTGGCGACGCTGCGCGCAAGGTCGCCACGAACTTTTTCCATCTGCTTGTCGAGGCGCGCACGTTCCGCTTCGACGTCGATCAGGCCTTTCATCGGCACCAGCAAGCGCATGTCGCCGAGCAAGGCGGTTGCCGCAGCGGGCGGCTCGACGCCATCTTCCAGCATGGCAATGGACTCGACCCGCCCGACGCGATGCAGCAACAATTCGTGCTCCGTCGCGCGGCGCCGATCCGAGTCACCGGCGTGTTGCAGTATCACCGGCAGGAATTTCCCCGGTGAAATATCCATCTCGCCGCGAATCTGCCGGATTCCGAGGATGAACTGCCTTACCCATTCGATGTCGCCGACTGCGTCCGCGTCGGCGGCGTCCGTGCCGGCCTCGGGATAGGGCTGCAGCATGATCGTATCGCCTTCGATAGCCGCGCGCGGCGCGACCTGCTGCCAGATCTCTTCGGTGATGAATGGCATCAGCGGATGCAACAGGCGCAGCAGCGTCTCCTGGACCTCTATCAGCGTCCTGCGCGTGCCGCGTTGCAGTGCGTCGTCGGTCGTTTCGGTTTGCAGTACGGGCTTCGACAGCTCGAGATACCAGTCGCAGAACTCGTGCCAGGTGAATTCGTAAATCGCCTGCACCGCGAGGTCGAGACGGTAGGTCGCCATGTGCTTGTGCATGACGCGCGTCGTTTCATCGAGCCGCGCACGTATCCAGCGATCCGCAGCACTGAATTCGACCTCGCCGTCGTCGAGCGCCTCGGTGTTCATCAATACGTAGCGGGCCGCGTTCCACAGCTTGTTGCAGAAATTCTTGTAACCCTCGATGCGGCCCAGGTCGAAACGTATGTCGCGGCCGGTCGTAGCCAGTGCGCCGAAGGTCATGCGTAACGCGTCGCAACCGTAGGCATCGATGCCCTGCGGGAAATGCTTGCGCGTGGCTTCCTCGATGCGTGGTGCGAGGTGCGTCTGCATCATGCCGGCGGTGCGTTTCTCGACCAGTGACTCGAGGTCGATGCCATCGATCAGGTCGAGCGGGTCGAGGACGTTGCCCTTCGACTTGGACATCTTCTGGCCGTCCTGGTCGCGGATCAGGCCGTGGATATAGACCTCGCGAAACGGCACGTCGCCCATGAACTTCAGGCCGAACATGATCATGCGTGCGACCCAAAAGAATATGATGTCGAAGCCGGTGACGAGCACGTTGCCCGGGTAGAATTCTTCGAGCGCGCGCGTCTTGTCGGGCCAGCCGAGCGTACTGAAAGGCCACAGCGCCGACGAGAACCAGGTGTCGAGCACATCGTCGTCCTGGCGCAGGCCGAAGTCATCGGCGAGTCCGTGCGCGGCACGCACTTCCGCCTCGGAATGGCCGACATAGACCGCACCGTCTTCGTCGTACCAGGCCGGGATGCGGTGGCCCCACCACAGCTGCCGGCTGATGCACCAGTCCTGGATGTTGTACATCCATTCGAAGTAGGTCTTCGACCAGTTTTCGGGAACGAACTTTATCTTGCCGGTCTCGACGGCTTCGATGGCCGGCTTTGCGAGCGGCTCGATCTTTACGTACCACTGGTCCGTCAGGTAGGGCTCGACCACGGCGTGCGACCGGTCGCCGCGCGGGATCTTGACCGTGTACGACTCGACCTTGTCGAGCAGGCCGAGTGCTTCGAACTCGGCGACGATCTTGTCGCGCGCCGCAAAGCGATCCATGCCGCGGTATGCCTCGGGCACGGTATCGTTGAGAGCCGCGTTGTCGTCGAGGACGTTGTACATCGGTAGCTTGTGACGTATGCCGATGTCGTAGTCATTGAAGTCGTGGGCCGGCGTAATCTTGACGCATCCCGTGCCGAATTCCGGATCGACGTAGTCGTCCGCGATGATCGGGATGCGCCGGCCGACGATGGGCAGGACGAGTTCCTGGCCGACGAGGTTTTCGTATCGTTCGTCCGCTGGGTGTACCGCGACGGCGCTGTCGCCGAGCATGGTCTCGGGACGCGTGGTTGCAACGACGAGGTAACCGTCACCCGATGCGAGCGGGTAGCGGAAATGCCACAGGTTGCCGTCCTCGTCGGCGGACAGGACCTCGAGATCGGACAGCGCCGTGTGCAGGACCGGGTCCCAGTTCACCAGTCGCTTGCCGCGGTAGATCAGCCCTTCGTTATAGAGCTGAACGAAGACCTTGCGCACGGCGGCCGACAAACCTTCGTCCATCGTGAAGCGGTCGCGGCTCCAGTCCACGGAGGCACCGAGCCGGCGTGTCTGGTTCGCGATCTGTCCGCCCGATTCCTCCTTCCATTGCCAGACGCGTTCGACGAATTTCTCGCGCCCGAGGTCGCGGCGCGACGTGCCCGCGGCATTCAGCAGTCTTTCCACGACCATCTGTGTCGCAATGCCGGCATGGTCCATGCCGGGTTGCCACAGGGTGCGATCGCCTTGCATGCGGTGGTAGCGGGTCAGCGCATCCATGATCGTGTCCTGGAAAGCGTGGCCCATGTGCAGCGTGCCGGTGACGTTCGGCGGCGGAATCATGATGCAGTACGGCTCGCCATCGCCTTGCGGCGCGAAGTAACCATTGGCTTCCCAGCGTTCGTAGATGCGCTGTTCGATGTCTTTGGGTTGGTAGGACTTGTCCATCAGAGGTTGTGCGTGTTGAGTGTGTGGCCCTGTTCACGGTACGCGGCGAAGCGCTTGCGGCTCGCCTGGCGACAGGCTTCATCGGAGGTTACAAGTTCGGCCACGCGCGGGAAAGCGTTCGCGAATGGCGGGATATCGTCACACAGGTTGATCAGCAGGTCGGACGAATCGGCGTGATTGTCCGGATGACCGATGACCACCGGCGCAGCGGCGGCTTCTTCGCCTGAGCCGACGATGCCGTGCGGCACGAAGCTGCCGTCGCGAAAGGTCCACAGGAGTTCGTCGAGATGGCTGGCATCGGCCGCCGACTTCGCGTGGATATAGACGGTATTCTGCAGCCGGTACGCTTTCTCGGCGAGTTTGCAGGCAAGCAGTTGCCGTGAGCGCTCATCGACACGATCGAGAACGTAGAAATCGACCCGGGCCATCTGCGGCAGCGCAGTCAGGGCAGGGCGCCGGCACGGCGCAGCAGCACTTCGCTCAGCATCGGTACCGGTCGGCCCGAGCCGCCTTTCTGGGCGCCGGACTTCCAGGCGGTGCCCGCGATATCGAGGTGCGCCCAGGTCATGCCGTCGGTGAACTTGCCGAGAAAACAGCCGGCCGTCACGGCGCCACCGCCCGGACCACCGATGTTCTGCATGTCCGCAAAGTTGCTCTTCAGCTGTTCCGCATACTCGTCGCCCAATGGCATCGGCCAGCCGCGGTCCTCTGCGGTTTCGCCGGCCGCAACGATCTCGCTCTGAAAATCGTCGTTGTTACTCATGACTGCCGTGCGATGCGCGCCGAGCGCGATCACGCAGGCACCGGTCAGCGTCGCGACATCGATGATAGCTGCCGGTTTGAAGCGCCGGGAGTAGGTCAATGCGTCGCAGAGGATCAGGCGACCTTCGGCGTCGGTATTGAGTATTTCGATCGTCTGTCCCGACATGCTGGTCACGATATCGCCGGGTTTCGTGGCCTTGCTGCCCGGCAGGTTCTCGACAGCCGGCACCACGACGTTCACATTGATCGGCAGCTTCAAGGCTGCGACGACGGCCATCGTGCCGATGACGCCGGCAGCACCGCACATGTCGTACTTCATTTCGTCCATGCCGGGACCGGGTTTCAGCGAGATTCCGCCGGAGTCGAAAGTGACGCCCTTGCCGACCAGTACGACCGGCTTGTCCTTGCCGGCGCCCTTGTACTGCATGACGATGAGCTTGGCCGGTTCCCTGGTGCCGGCCGTGACCGACAGCAACGAGCCCATGCCCAGTCGCTTCATGTCGGTCTCGTTCAGGATCCTGGTCGTCAGCCTGCCATTGCCGGTGGCCAGCTTCTTCGCCGTGCGCGCGAGATAGCCGGGCGTGCAGACGTTGGCCGGCAGGTTGCCGAGATCTTTCGCCAGCGCGACTCCGGCCGCAATCGCATCGCCGTGCGTGGTGCCGAGCTGCGCCGCTTTTTCATGCTTGCGCTCGCTGATCGAGACGCCGATCTCGCGCAGCGCGCTGGGGGCAGGCTTGCGACCACTCTTCATCTGCGTGAAGCGATACAGGACGTCGCTGGCAACCTCGGCCGTATGACGGGCGAGGTAGTAGACATCGCATTCCTTGACGGGCTCGACGGTCAAACCGTTCAGCAGGCTCCTGGTTTTCGACTTCGAGATGGCCTTGACTGCGGCGGCTACCGCCTTGCGGAATGCCGTTGCCGTCAGTTCGCCGGCTTTGCCGAGCCCGACGACGGCGACACGATTGGCTTTGACGCCAGGTACATTGGTCAGTACTGCACAATGCCCGACGTCGGCCGACACGTCGCCGCTCTTGACGCGACGGCGAATTTCACCGTTGCTGGCGGCGTCGATTTCGCTCGCTGCGGCGCCGAGTTTGCCGCTCTTGTAAACGCCGACGATGACGCAGTCGACCGCACGGCGGGAAGCATTGCTGGTAGTCGTGAAATATTCCATTAGGTATCTGCTGCCTTGTTCTTATTAGCGCGGGGCTGTCGCGGCCAAAACAAAACCGGTAGTCTAACCGTTTCAGCTGCACGCAGCCATGGCTAGTCCTGACGCCGATGACGCGCATCCTCGATCGATACATTTTTCGTGAAATCGCGACGAGCTGGCTCGGGGTGACCCTGGTCCTGCTGATGATCCTGCTGACCAACCAGTTTGCCAGGGTCCTCGGCAACGTGGCCAAAGGGAAACTGCCGAAAGACGCTGCTTTCGAGGTCATCGGGCTGTCAGCGGCCCAGTACCTGACGGTCCTGATCCCGATCGGGCTGTTCCTCGCAATCATGCTCGCCCTCGGGCGTCTCTACCGTGACAGCGAACTGCCGGCGATGATGGCCTGCCGTGTCGGTCCCGGCGGCATCTACCGCCCCCTGATGTTCCTGCTGGTGCCGCTCGCCGTCGGTGTTGCCTGGCTTTCCATCGTCGCGACCCCGCAGGCCCTGACGGCTATCGAACGCATCGGCGCCGAGGCCCGGCGTGAGGCTGACCTTGCCAGCATAGAGCCGGGACGCTTCACCGTGATCGGCCCGGATCGGGCCGTGGTCTACGGCGAGAGAATGACAGCGGATGGCCAGATGGAACATGTGTTCCTGCAACGGCAGACAGATGACGGCAGTGTCGAGGTGGTAGTCGCCGAGCGGGGCGAGCAGGTCGACTCGGACGACCCGGATGTCCGGTTGCTCGTGCTGCACAACGGCCGCCGTTACGAAGGCGTGCCCGGAACCACCCGCTTCCGTGTCGTCGAGTTCGGCGAACACGGAATCCCTTATCGTCTGCCGAGCCTCGAACCTTCCAATCCCAGGCCGCGCGCCATGACGTTTGCGAGCCTCGCGCGATCGTCGCTCCCCGAGCATATAGCCGAACGCCAGTGGCGGCTGAGTGTGCCGCTGTCGATGATCATGCTTGCCCTGATCGCAGTGCCTCTGTCGAAGAGTCGCCCACGTGCCGGTCGCTACGGCCGGATCGCGCTGGGTCTGCTGGTGTTCATCATCTACTTCAACCTGCTCAGCGCCGCCAAGGCCTGGGTCGAACAGGGGATTACGCCGCCGTTGATCGGCATCTGGTGGGTCCATGCCTGCATGGGAGTCCTGACGCTGTTGTTGCTCGGGGCGCAAAACGGCTGGCACAGGCGCATGTTCCGATGAACCTGCTGACCCAGTACCTGATGCGGACGATCCTGATGAGCACGGCTCTGGTGCTCGTCGTGTTGCTGGCGCTGGCCGGCCTTTTTGAATTCATTGCCGAACTGGACGACACGCTCGGCAACTACCAGACACCGCAGGCCATCCTGTTCGCACTGTTGCGATTGCCCAATCTCGCCTTCCAGATGCTGCCGGTTGCTGCGCTGATCGGATCCCTGCTCGGCCTGGGGGCGCTGGCCGCCAACAGCGAGATCATCGTGATGCGAGCCGCCGGCCTGTCTGTTGGCAGACTCGCCGGCATGGTGGCGCTGTCCGGCGTCGTCCTT
>Ga0210081_1000015_pt1 | contig 45583 bp, 42 predicted proteins | sample White_ThreeSqA_D_FD_185589 | JGI IMG/M metagenome (GOLD analysis project Ga0210081, IMG submission 185589) | Wetland microbial communities from the San Francisco Bay, California, USA, that impact long-term carbon sequestration -... | ecosystem: Environmental > Aquatic > Marine > Wetlands ...
CGAGCAGGTTGGCAGCACGAGCGAACAGCGTGATGGCCGGCGACACGTCATATTGCGCGGTCAGGTCGAGCAGCCAGTAACTGGGAAGCGCCACCAGCTGCGACGGTTGCGGCCAGGGCGGGTAAAAAACGTCGCTGCGGGTGCCACCGTAATCGGCGACCAGTGTCAGGCGGCCGCGGTCTTCCAGCAAATGCAGGTCCAGCGTGACACTGCCGCTGTGCCGCGGGCGGCGTAATTCCCGGACATCGGCACCGGAAACGTCTTCCTCTACCGAATCGTTGTAGGAATAACTTGCATCGATCTCCACACGGTCGCTGATGCGCCAGCGGCCACCGAACTCCACGCCGCGCCGCTGACTGGTGCCATCCATGTTGATCGAGGTCGCCAGGAAGGTCGCAGGGTCCCAGACGAAACCGTTGATTTCATCCTTCAGGTTCTGGGTGTAAAGCGACAATTGCAGGAACAGCGAGTCGCCGATTTGCTGGTCGATACCCACGTCGATCGAGGTCGAGAGTTCCGGTTTGAGCGCCGGGTTGCCGACGAATTGCGACGGGTAATAGCCGAAGCGTTCGATGAATGTCGGGTTCTTCTGGCCGGTGCCGACGTTCGCTCGCAACAATGTCGCTTCTGACCACTGGTAGGCAACGGAGAGACGGCCGGTCAACGCGTTGTCGAATTCACTGTTGTCGTCGTAGCGCGCACTCAGGAGCCAGGTGAGCTTCTCCGACGGATGTCCCTGGAAGTCACCGATGACGCTCGAAACCTCGATCTCCTGGTTCTGGTTCGGATCGCCGAAGTCGGCATTGCCGCGTTGCGAGAAGTCGGTCGATTCGTGTTCGAGAGCAAGCGACAGAAGGTTGGCGGCGATGCGGATGTCGGCCTGGTAGGAAAACGTCAACCGGTCGGAAGTGGTCGCCGATTCCTCGGCGTACTCGACGAGGTTGCTGTAGTCAGAACCGTAATAGCGCGCGTTGAAGTGATGCCGGACACGACTGTCGACGGCACCGAGGGACGCGCCCAACTGGGCAAAATCCTGGCGGCCGTCGGTCGCAACATTGGAGTCCGCCGGCAGGCCGGTTTCTACATAGTCGATCGTATCGAATTGCGAGTATGCATCTGTCGCGCGCACGCCGAGGTTCAGGACGATGCTGTCACTTGGTCGCAGCGTGGACGATACCGACATTGTCGTGATTTCGGAGTCGTCGCTTTCGTCGCCGACGAGTGCGATATTGTCGCCATCGGTCGAAAGCCGTTCGACGTCCATCGCCATGCTCCACTGCTCACTCGCATAGCCACCTCGCAGCGCGCCGTTCAGGGTGTTGTTCGTGCCCGCCTCGACATAGCCGCCAACGCCTGGCGATTGTTTGCCGGTCCTGGTGATGACCTGTACGACAGCGGCGATCGCGTCGCTGCCCCACAGCGAGCTCTGCGGGCCACGCACGATCTCGATACGTTCGATATTGTCGGTTGTCAGGAATTCCCAGCGAAATTCGTCACCAGCCGTAGGGTCATTTGCTCGAATACCGTCGATCAGAACCAGTACCTGGTTGGCTTCCGAGCCACGTACCCTGACCTGCGTCTGCGATCCGGCGACGCCGGAGTGACTGACGGCGAATCCCGGCACGGCGCGTAACAGATCCGTGACGTAACGTGACTGTTGCCGCTCGATGTCATCACGCGTCAGGACCGTCACTGCGCTGCCGAGATCCTTCAGCGGCAATGCCGCGCGCGAACCCGTCACGATAATCTGGTCGAGTGGATCGACGGGGGACTGGGCAAACAAGGGCGGGCTGCACAGCGTCAAACACAGCAGGCAGAGTTTCGCGTCGGACATGATCTTCTCCCGCACATATCCCCGTTACGTGCATCTCGTCGATGTTGCCGGGAGGGAGAGTGTCGGTTCCCCACGAATCGCCCGCCGCGATCGAACAGTGGAATGATCGAAAGGCCGGTCTCCGGACTCATGAGTGGCTTGCGCCTCAATCGATCGCCTTCCCACGTCATGTGACGCAGTGGCTTACAGGATCGACAAACTCATTTACCGTTGCGGGGGCAGTGACGGGATTGCATTGCAGCGCACCGTCTTCCCGTTTAACACGCCCAGCGATGCAGCGCGTGTTCACCTGTCGAATTCACAGGAGACGATACGGGAGCGACTTCTACTTTGCAACCGGCGGCGGCGTCAGCCCTGGTCCATGAGTTCGCGCAGGTTGATGACCGCGGCGTTCGCTCGTGCTAAGTAATTCGCCATGACCAGAGAATGATTGGCGAACAGCCCGTAACCGCCGCCATTCAGGATCATTGGCGAGCGCAATGGCGTCAGGCTGGCCTCGAGTTCGCGAATGATCTGGCGCACGCTGGCTTCGGCATTCTTGTCGGCGATGACGGCCGCAAAATCGAATTCCGCGGCCCTGAAAAAATGCACGAGTGCCCACGCGGTACCGCGGGCTTCGAAGAAAATATTGTCGGTCATGAACCACGACGTGCGCACGTTGACCGTATCGGGCTGTGCGCCGGCCGCTTCGGCAGCAGCGTCTCCGGCGAGATCGTCATTGATGCGGTTCGCCGCCACGCTGTTACCGAGCCGGCGGGTCAGGCTGCCAAGGCGTTTCTCGACCTGCGCAAGCCACTCCCGCAGGTTATCGGCGCGCGCGTAGAACATCGTGTCCGGGTCTCCGTCCAGCAGGCGCTGCCGGTAGCGGCTGAATGCCTCGATGCCGTCACGGTACTGGGACTCGGTCGTAGGGAAGACCCAGGAGTCGTTGTTGAAATAGAAATGTGGCGAACCCTCGGCAACGTCCGGGTCTTCCTTGGACTGCGACTGGCTGCGCGTATAATCGTCGCGCATGACACGACTGAGGTCGCGCACCTGGTTGACCACGCCGAGTTCCCAGCTGGGAATATTGTCGAGTACCACGAACGGCGGCAGTTTGTCGTTGGTCAGGTAGCCGCCGTTCTTGTCGAGCAACGTGTCGGCAACACGAATCAACGTGTCTACCGTGGAATAGCCGACAATGGCTGCGTCCGGGTCGGCTGATCGATCGACCCAGAACACGTCCGGCTCGCGCGATGCCCAGAAGCCGATCGCGAACATGATCAACACCAGCACGCCCAGCGACCATGCCGTGATCCTGGTCCATTTGCCGGTCGCGACGATGGCCCTCGCAGATTGTTCCATACGCTGCTACTCCGCTTGGCGCATTAGTCTAGTGAGCGAGGCAGTTTACCAGTTTCGGCAAAGCGATCCCGGATTTGGCGGCAATCGCGACGTCGAAGTTCGCGGCATGCATCGTCGGGTTCGGGTTGATCTCGGCCACCATTGCGTCATTGCTACGCGCCAGATCGGCGAGCCCGGCCGCCGGATAGACCTGCGACGATGTACCGACCGACAGGAACAGGTCGCAGTCTGCCGCGGCCGCGCAGGACGCATCGAGCGCGGCTTCGGGAATTGCTTCGCCGAACCAGACCACGCCGGGCCTGAGGTTGCTGCCGCAATCGGGACAGGTTGGTACATCCAGAGTGGCGTCGCCGACCGTAAAGGTGCCCTCGGAGAAGCAACGGTCGCTAAACAGGTTGCCGTGAAATTCGATGACGTCGCGGCTACCCGCGCGCTGGTGCAGGTTGTCGACGTTCTGCGTGATCAGTGTCAGTCGAGGGACCATCTCGGCGAGCCGGGCCAGCGCGTAATGCCCGGCATTCGGTTCGGCCTCGGCGACCAGGTCGCGGCGCCATCGATACCAGCGCCAGACGAGCGCCGGGTCGGCGAGGAAGGCCTCCGGCGTTGCCAGGTCTTCTGCTGCGTACCGCGCCCAGAGGCCTTCCTGCGCATCGCGAAAAGTCGGGACGCCGCTTTCGGCAGATACACCCGCGCCGGTCAGTACACAAACGTGCCGGGCATCCCGGAGCGCCGCTATCAGCGCAACCGGAATGTCGACATCGCTGGTCATGTCAGGCGGCGAGCTGTCGCAGCACGTAGTGCAGGATACCGCCGTTCTCGTAGTAATCCCGCTCCTTCGGCGTATCGATTCTGACCCGCGCCTCGAACGTGATCGGGGCGCCATCGGCCGGCGTCGCGGTCACGGTAACGGTCTTCGCGTGCGGATCCGTCTGGCCGCTGATGTCGAACGTCTCGGTACCGGTCAAGCCGAGCGATGCTGCATCCTGGCCGTCCTGGAATTGCAGCGGCAAGACGCCCATGCCGATCAGGTTCGAGCGGTGGATGCGTTCGAAACTCTTCGCGATGACCGCCTTGACGCCGAGCAGGACCGTGCCCTTGGCCGCCCAGTCGCGCGACGAGCCGGTGCCGTATTCACTGCCGGCGAGCACGATCAGCGGCGTGCCTTCGGCGCGGTATTTCACGGACGCGTCGTAAATCGACATCTGTTCGCCGCTCGGCTGATGGCGGGTCCAACCGCCCTCGGTGCCCGGCGCGAGCTGGTTGCGCAGGCGGATGTTGGCGAACGTGCCACGCATCATGACTTCGTGGTTGCCGCGGCGCGAACCATAGGAGTTGAAATCGGCCGGTTTGACGCCCTGTGCCTGAAGGTACTCGGCAGCGGGACTGTCGGTCGCGATCGAGCCAGCTGGGGAGATATGGTCGGTCGTCACAGAGTCGCCGAGCACGGCCAGCGCACGCGCACCGGTGATGTCCTCTACCGGTGTCGTGTCGAGCGACATGCCTTCGAAGTACGGCGGGTTCTTGACGTACGTGGATGCGTCGTCCCAGGTGTAGATCTCCCCTTCGGGCGAATCGATGCCCCGCCAGTTATCGTCACCGGCAAATACGCTGGCATAGCTCGACTTGAACATGGCCGAGCTGATGTTCGCCGCCACCGTATCCTGGACTTCCTTCTGTGACGGCCAGATGTCCTTCATGTAAACGTCATTGCCGTCCTCGTCGGTGCCGAGCGGGTCGTTATACAGGTCGACGTCCATGTTGCCGGCCAGCGCATAAGCCACGACCAGCGGTGGCGATGCCAGGAAATTCATGCGTACCTGCGGATGGATGCGGCCTTCGAAGTTACGATTGCCGGAAAGCACGCTGGTGCCGACGATATCACCCTGTTCGACGGCTGCAGAAATCTCGGGCAGCAGCGGGCCCGAGTTACCGATGCAGGTCGTGCAACCGTAGCCGACCGTGTAGAAGCCAACTGCGTCGAGGTCGTCCAGTAGCCCGGCCTTTTCCAGGTAGTCGGTTACGACCCGGGACCCGGGCGCCAGGCTGGTCTTTACCCACGGTTTTGCCTTGATGCCCCTGGCCGCCGCGTTGCGCGCCAGCAGCCCCGCAGCAACCATGACAGCGGGATTCGACGTATTGGTACAACTTGTGATTGCCGCAATCAGGATCGCGCCGTCGCGAATTTCGACGTCATTGCCGCCGATCTTCGCGGTGGCCGTGCCACCGCCTTTGCGGTCCGCAATCGCGGTCTTGAGATGCTTCTTGTAGGTGTCTGCCGCGGCGCTGAGCGCGATTCGGTCCTGCGGACGTTTCGGGCCCGCAATGCTGGGTTCGACAGTGCCGAGGTCCAGTTCCAGCGTATCGCTGTACAGTGCATCCGGCTGTCCGTCATAGCGCCAGAGACCCTGTTCCTTTGCGTAAGTCTCGATCAGTTGTACATGTTCGGGATCGCGGCCCGAGAGTTCGAGGTAGCGAATCGTTTCCCCGTCTATCGGGAAAATACCGCAGGTAGAGCCGAATTCCGGCGCCATGTTGCCGAGCGTCGCGCGATCCGCGAGCGGCAGTTGCGACAAGCCATCGCCGAAGAACTCGACGAACTTGCCGACGACACCCCTGGCGCGCAGCATCTCGGTCACGGTAAGCACGAGATCCGTCGCGGTAGTGCCTTCCCTGAGTTTGCCCGACAGCTTGAACCCGACGACATGCGGAATGAGCATCGTAATCGGTTGCCCAAGCATCGCGGCCTCAGCCTCGATGCCGCCTACACCCCAGCCGAGAATGCCGAGGCCATTGATCATCGTCGTGTGCGAGTCGGTGCCGACGACGGTGTCCGGGTAGGCCGCCCGCGTACCGCCTTTCTCGGCGTCGAAGACGACCCGGCTGAGGTACTCGAGGTTGACCTGGTGCACGATACCGGTGTTCGGTGGCACGACGCGGAAATTATCAAGTGCCGACTGACCCCACTTCAGGAACGAATAACGTTCGGCATTGCGTTTGAATTCGATCTTGTTATTGAGGTCGAGTGCGTTGGCGGCACCGTAGTTGTCGACCTGCACCGAGTGGTCGATGACGAGTTCAGCCGGGGACAGCGGGTTGATACTGTCGGCGGACCCGCCGAGCTTGACGACAGCGTCACGCATTGCCGCGAGGTCGACGACGGCCGGGACTCCGGTAAAGTCCTGCAGGATGACTCGCGCCGGGGTGAATGATATTTCGGTTGCCGGCTCCGCTTTCGGGTCCCAGTGGGCGAGCGCCAGGATGTCTTCACGGGTAACGTCCCGGCCATCTTCGTGGCGCAACAGGTTCTCGAGCAGGATTTTCAGGGAATAGGGCAGGCGCTCGGCGTGTCCTTCCCCGACTGCATCCAGGCGATAGATTTCATACTCTTTTCCGCCGACCGCAAGTGTTGCGCGCGCGCCGAAGCTGTCCGTCATTGTTGTTCTCCGGGTGTTCCAGGTTGTTCGTGGCGACCAGGCGGCCGCAGGGGTGCGCATTATAGCGAAAGGCCGCCGTTTTCGCTTACCCCATTTGGTCTATAACCGCGCCCCCGAGGCAACGATCACCGTCGTAGAACACGACAGACTGGCCTGGCGCGATCGCTTTCTGGCGATCGGCGAAGGTGACGATCAGGCGGTCTTCAGGCTCGGCTGTGACGGTGCAGGCCTGGTCTGCCTGGCGATAGCGCACCTTGGCAGTACACCGCAGCCCGGTATCCAGGCCGACGGGCGGGCAGCCGATCCAGCTTGCATCGATTGCGCGCAGCCAGTTGTTGTAGAGCAGTTCGTGCTCACCCTGCGCGACGACCAGTGCATTGTCCTCGACGTTCTTCGCGACGACGTACCAGGGCTCCTCACCGCGGTCTCGTCGGCCACCGATGCCGAGACCCTGGCGCTGACCGAGCGTGTAGTACATCAGTCCCTGGTGGATGCCGACGGTCTCGCCCCCGGGCGTCCGCATCGGGCCCGGATTGGCCGGCAGGTAGGTCGCCAGGAATTCCCGGAACGGGCGTTCGCCGATGAAACAGATGCCGGTGCTGTCTTTCTTGTCATGGATCCTCAGGCCACGCTCGCGGGCGAGTTCCCGTACCTTGTCTTTCTCGAGCTCGCCCAGCGGAAACACGGTTTCGGCCAGTGCTTCGGCAGTGACCGCGTGCAGGAAGTAACTCTGGTCCTTGCCGGGATCCCTACCTCTGAAAAGCGCTCCCATGTTGTCCACGATCCCGGACCGTGCATAGTGCCCGGTGGCAAGCAGATCGGCTCCAAGGCGCTTTGCGTAGTCCCGAAAAACACCGAACTTGATTTCGCGGTTGCAAAGCACATCCGGATTCGGCGTGCGCCCGGCACGGTACTCATCGAGAAAATGCGCGAACACCTGGTCGCGATACTGGCGCGCGAAGTTCGCATGATGTAACGGGATGCCCAGCTGCTCGCAGACGCCGCGTGCATCCTGCAGGTCTGCCGCCGCAGTGCAGTAGCCGTCGTCGTCTTCCCAGTTAGTCATGTGCAATGCGTGCACGTCAGCACCGGCGTCCTGCAGGAGGAGCGCGGCAACGGCGGAATCGACGCCGCCCGAAAGACCGAGAACGACCCGTTTACCGCCCACCCGTTGTGCAAGTGAAGTCAGCATAGGGCGCGGATTCTAGCAGGGATATGCCTGCCCACGGAGCCAAAAGCCGGTCGCCTCCATGGGCGGGACAGTCAGGCCTTCCCGTTCAGACGAGGTCGGCCGTTGCGATGATCCGGTGGACGTTTTGCTGCAGCGGCAGCATGCCTGTGAGCAGGCTGTCGGATTGCCGTTTGCCGGCTGCGTAGTCGTGCAGGCAGCGCAATACAGCGGGGGAGCGCAGGTCACGTCGGCGTTTTTCGATATCCGCGAGCGTCATCCAGCGCTTGCCGATGATGCCGTCGTCAAGCGCACGCTGCTCATCGCAGCCGAGGTATTCTGCCGCGTAGATGATACGCAGGAATTGTTGCCGGGTTTGCGGATGAATCCAGAGATACACGCCGACCAGGTCCCCGCAGGCGATGTCGCAACCCGTCTCTTCCAGCGTTTCGCGGATCACGGCTTCCTCGGGTGATTCGCCAGCCTCGATGTGGCCGCCCGGTTGACTGAACACGCGCATTCCCATCGCGTATTCCTCGACCAGTAAATAGCGTTCATCACGCTCGATGACAGCTGCTACCGTCAAGTCAGTTGGGTACATCCGTTGTCCTGTGCTTGCTTGTCGCGGTTACCCGCTGTTGTTTTTAAATGCCGAGCTGCCGAAACTCCATTTCGACTTCGCTGGCCAGCCAGATTTCATCGAACATCTTGCCGTAAAGCCTGGCGACCGGTGGTTCATAGGTATCGACAATGCCTTCCCAGCGGCTGGCCTGCAGTCGGTAGACGAGGGCTGTCTCGTCCGCGATGCAAAAAGATTCGGCGTGTGTGCGCAGGTCTTCGCGAACGTGCCGGAACTCGATATAAGTGTTCAGTCGCCGTCCGAGATGCACGAAATTGTTGCCGTTTTTTACGGCGCGCGATGGATCCGCGATCAACACGCGAATGCGTGCATAAGTTTGTGACAAGACCAGGCGTTTGACGATTTCCAGGAACTCCGGGTCGTCGTAAATGCCGGGCTCGAGGTCATGGGTGAAAATCGAGACCTTGCGAGTCGCCTCGCTCGCCACGGCAATCGCAGCCTCACGCATCTCCTCGCGAGTGGAGATAACCCAGCGCTTGCCTTTTTCGCGTGCCTGTTCCATAGGACGTTCATACTACTAGCGGCCGCTGCGAGCCAGTGCCAACTGCGTCACGTTTTGGCCGATAATTCCCACTTGAAAATCATTCGCATCCCGCGCCGATATTGGCTTGGGTGTCGCTTGCGCGTTCGCTCCCGGAGACCTTTTTATTTCACATATGGTCGTTTGGTCTCAGGTATCCCGAATGCGCCGTTGGCGAGCAACCAGCGGAGCAGATTCGTACTGCTGTTGCCGGCGAACGCGTCGCCACACACCCGTCTCTTGCAGAGGCTGGCCATTGCCCGGCGCCCCGTTGCATCGATGCACAGGCTTTCGCTATTGAGGTAGGCGTTGTAGTCGTCATATGCGAGGCGCGCCATGCCGTGCACTGCCAGTTTTCGCAGTGACGCGGGGCTCGCCAGCAGTGCCGCAATGTCTTCTTCGTCGGGTGGCTCCGGCCGCAGCCACGGTTTGCCTTGCGTCACGGCGCAACCAAGCATTGCTGCGAGCCCCGCATCGTCGGCCGGTGCATCCGGGCCCAGCAGCAGGCGAGCCCGGCGATGCGCAGTGGGAGGAATGTATCCGGGCCTGGCTTCGTCAGCTCCCAGGTCCGGGTCCGCGTAGAATTTTTCGCCAACGGTGCCGCCTGCGTGCTCGCCGCAGAGGTCTGCTGCCCGGGGCGCACGCATGCCGATGGAGTAGGTCATGCACGCTCGCGTCGCGACGCCCCAGTGCGCGATACCGGGTGGCAGGTAGAGGACGTCGCCGGCCCCGGCCAGGTGCGTCTCTTCTGCGCGGAATTCGTCCAGCAGGGCGAGGTCGCGGCTGGCGCCCGGCGCATCGTCGACATCAGCAGCGGTGATGCGCCACTCGCGCATGCCGATGCCCTGGCACAGGAACACGTCGTAGTTGTCGCGATGTGGCCCGACGCTACCACCGGGCGCCGCGAAAGAAATCATCAGGTCGTCGATGCGCCAGTCGGGAACGAAAGGAACGAGGTCGAAGAGACGGCGCATGGCCGGCAGGTGCTTTTCGACGTCGTGCACGAGCAACGTCCAGTCGCGTCGCGGTAACGCGGCGAGGAACTCCGGATCGAAAGGTCCGGACTCGGCACGGTAGGTCGTTCGCGAGCCGCTCCTGTCGGTGAATACGATGCGTGACTCCACATCGTCCAGCGTCGCGAGCCAGGCAAGTTCGTTGCGCGACACGGCAGGTCGCAGGGCAGGAATCGCCTGCGGCATGAACAGCGCCTGCTTCTGCCAGTGACCTGCCAGGAACGAGGCGACGCCCAGCTTGCCGGGAAACCTGAGCATCAGCTCGTCGTCAGATGTCGCGAGCCTGCTGTTCCGCGAGTCCGACGTACGCCTCGGGCGCCAGCGTCAGCAACCGCTCCTTTTCCGCCGCCGGGATGTCGAGCGTGCCGACAAACTCGTGCAGCAGCTCCCGGGTAACGGCCTGGCCGCGCGTCAGCGCTTTCAGCTTTTCGTAGGGTTCGGGAATTCCGTAGCGCCGCATGACGGTCTGCACGGCTTCAGCGAGCACTTCCCATGCGGCATTGATGTCGGCGCTGATGGCGGCTTCGTTCACCTGGAGCTTGCCGACGCCTTTCATCAGCGACTGGAGCGCGATAGAGATATAAGCGATCGCCACCCCGAGATTGCGCTGCACCGTGGAGTCCGTCAGGTCGCGCTGCCAGCGCGAGATCGGCAGCTTCTCGGCAAAATGGCTCAGAAGGGCGTTGGCCAGACCGAGATTGCCCTCGGCATTTTCGAAATCGATCGGGTTGACTTTGTGCGGCATCGTCGACGAGCCGACCTCGTCGCGAGCGACTTTTTGCCGGAAATAGCCGATCGAAATATAGCTCCAGATGTCGCGGGCGAAGTCGATCAGGACCGTGTTGTAGCGAACCAGGGCGTGGGCATATTCGGCCGTCCAGTCGTGCGGTTCGATCTGCGTCGTGTACGGGTTCGGTTGCACACCCAGTGACGTTATGAAGCGGTGGCTGATGTCGGCCCAGTCTGCGTCAGGATAGGCGATCGCGTGTGCATTAAAGTTGCCGACCGCGCCGTTGAATTTTCCGAGGATTTCGACGTCGGCGAAATGCTGGCGGGCACGCTCGAGACGTGCTGCGACGTTCGCCAGTTCCTTGCCCAGCGTCGTCGGGCTCGCGGTCTGCCCGTGGGTGCGCGACAGCATCGGCAATGCGGCATGTTCGCGGGCGAGGGTCTTCAGCTTGTTGCAGAGTTCCCGCATCCGGGGCGACAGGATTTCCGAGCGTGCGGAACGCAACATCAGGGCGTACGCCAGGTTGTTGATGTCCTCCGACGTGCAGGCGAAGTGCAGGAAGTCTTTCAGCGGCTTCGTTTCGGGACCGTCGCCCAGCTTTTCGCGGATGAAATACTCGACCGCCTTGACGTCGTGATTGGTCTTTTCCTCGATCGCCTTGACCCGCTCGGCATCGTCCAGCGAGAAATCGTCGACGATCCGGTTGAGAACGTCTTTCATGACGGAAGAGACCGGTTCGAGCTCGGCGATCACCGGTTCGTCGGCCAGCCACTGCAGCCAGCGAATCTCGACCAGGACGCGATAGCGGATCAGGCCGTACTCGCTGAAGATATCCCTGAGGTCGTTGACCTTATCGGCATAGCGGCCATCGGCAGGGGAGAGAGCTCGCAACGGAGAGACTTTCATGTGGAAAACCAGTGTAGACTTGCGCCCGCAAAGCGCGAATCATACACGTTTTCTGACCATTCGAAGCGGTGCCGGGAGCGCCGCATGGAGCAATTCTGGCAATGACTGACAAGGCATTTCGCATCGAAAAAGACAGCATGGGCGAACTCAAGGTCCCCGAAGATGCGCTATGGGGCGCGCAGACACAGCGCGCGGTCGAAAACTTTCCGATCAGCGGACTGGCGATGCCGCGGCAGTTCATCGCGGCGCTTGGCCTGGTCAAGTGGGCGGCCGCCGGTGCCAACGCCGAACTGGGCCTGCTGACTTCGGACATCGCGATTGCGATCCAGAAAGCGGCGCTGGCGGTTGCCGAGGGCGCGCACGACGCGCATTTTCCGATCGATGTATTCCAGACGGGTTCCGGCACAAGTTCCAACATGAATGCGAACGAGGTGATCGCACACCTGGCGACGGCGCAACACGGTAAAGGCGTGCACCCCAACGATCATGTCAACATGAGCCAGAGCAGCAACGACGTGATCCCGACTTGTGTGCACGTCAGTGCGGCGCTGGCTGTACAGGAGCAGCTTTTGCCGGCATTGCGGCACCTGTCCGCCACGCTCGAAGCAAAGGCCGACGAAAATCGCGACGTCGTCAAGACCGGACGCACGCACCTGATGGACGCGATGCCGGTGACACTCGGCCAGGAAATCGATGCCTGGCGTGCACAGATCGAGCTCGGCATCGAGCGTATCGAAGACACGCAGAAACGCTTGACGGCACTGGCCCAGGGCGGCACCGCCGTGGGGACCGGTATCAACGCGCACCCGAAGTTCGGTGCCAAGGTCGCGGTGCTGCTCGAGGAACGTACCGGCCTGCCGTTCAGGCCCGCGTACAACCGGTTTGCGTCCCTCAGCAGCCAGGACACGGCCGTGGAAGCATCCGGCCAGCTGCGGGCGCTTGCGGTCAGCCTGACGAAAATTGCGAACGATTTGCGCTGGATGAATTCCGGGCCGCTCGCCGGTATCGGCGAAATCGCGCTGCCGGCGCTGCAGCCGGGCTCCAGCATCATGCCGGGCAAGGTGAACCCGGTGATCCCGGAGGCGGTCGCCATGGTCTGCGCCCAGGTCATCGGCAACGATGCGACGATCGCGATCGGCGGTCAGTCCGGCAATTTCCAGCTCAATGTGATGTTGCCGGTCGTGGCCTACAACCTGCTGCAGAGCATCGAGTTGCTGGCGAACAGCAGTCGGTGCCTTGCCGACAAGGCGATTGCAGGCTTCGAAGTCAATCACGAGAACATCAACAAGGCGCTGGGCCGGAATCCCATCCTGGTCACCGCGCTGAACCCCGTCATCGGTTACGAGCTGGGTGCGGCGGTCGCCAAGAAGGCCTACGCCGAAGGGCGTGCGGTCAAGGACGTCGCCCGTGAAATGACCAACCTGACCGAAGATGAGCTGGATCGACTGCTGGACCCGGCAGCCTTGACCGAAGGCGGGATCAAGCACTAGTCCGGTGGGTTGCAATGACACATTGACGGCGGACCTGTTGCGGGCGCGCCTGGCCGGCACGCGCCTCCCGGATGATCCGCTGGATATCGTCATGCCGCCGGGCAGCCAACGCTGGCCCGCCGAGATGCGCGAACTGCTCTCGGGAACGCTCAAGCCGGCCGGTGTACTGATCCCCCTGCTGGAGCGTCGCGACGGACTCGCCGTGCTGTTGACGCAACGCGCGGCCGAGCTCACGCACCATGCCGGGCAGGTCAGTTTTCCGGGCGGGCGCATGGAAGAGAACGACGCGGACGTGCGTGCGGCAGCTCTCCGGGAGGCACACGAGGAGGTCGGGATCGAGCCGCAAAGGGTCACGGTGCTTGGCTACCTGCAGCCTATGCCGACGATCACCGGTTACGCGGTGACTCCGGTCATTGGCCTGGTAACGGAAGACGTCGAACTCGTCACGGACCCGACCGAGGTCGAGTATGCTTTCGAGGTGCCGCTGGCACACCTGATGGATCAGCGCAACGAGCGCCTGGTCGAGCGTGAAATCTACGGTCGCAGGTTTTCGATGATCGAATTTCACTACCAGGGCGAACGAATCTGGGGTGCGACGGCGCACATGATACTGACATTACGAAAAACGATTATAAATAAGTAGCTTATGACAGGTATAGAGAAATTACTTGAAGTTATGCAGCGCCTCCGGGACCCGGAAAACGGCTGCCCGTGGGACGTCGCCCAGGATTTTTCGAGCATCGCGCCGTACACGATCGAGGAAGCCTACGAGGTGGCCGATGCAATCGAGCGCGGCGATTTCGATGCGCTGCAGGATGAGCTGGGTGACCTGCTGTTCCAGGTCGTCTTCTATGCACGGATGGGCGAGGAGCGCGGCTGTTTCGATTTTGACGCGATTGCAGCGGGAATCGCCGAGAAGATGATCCGGCGTCACCCGCACGTATTCGGGTCAGCCGAGGAACGGGCTGCCGGGAACGTGAATGGCAGCTGGGAGGAGATCAAGGAGCGCGAACGCGAGGCGCATCCGGATGACAGTGTGCTTGCCGGGGTGGCAAAAGCACTACCGGCGCTCAAACGCGCAGAGAAGCTGGGTAATCGGGCGGCCAGGGTCGGTTTCGACTGGCCGGACAGGCAGGGCGTACGCGACAAGATTCACGAAGAGCTGGACGAGCTGGAACTGGCGGTAGGCTCGCGTGAGCAGGCCGACATCGACGAGGAATTCGGGGACCTGCTGTTTGCCGTCGTGAATCTCGCCAGGCACCTCGATATCGACGCGGAAAATGCGCTGGCCCGCGCGAATCACAAGTTTGAACGGCGCTTTCGGGCAATGGAGGCCGAGATCGTGGGCCAGGGCGGCTTCCGGGGACTGTCCCTGGAGACCATGGAGCGCTCCTGGCGGGCCGCCAAAGGCCGCGTAGGCTGATCCGGGGACGTCGCGCCGCGGGTTCATAAAGCGTTCAGGAAAAACGTTTTTTTCGCGGATTCGCATTCAGGAACGGTTCATCGCGAGCCCCTTAGTCTTGTGCCCAAGCTGGCGGAAAGTGACGCCGGCGGTACCAGACCTCAAGGAGCACGATCATGAACGTCAAGTCAGGAATCACAGCGATCGCTGTCGCCGCAACGCTGCTCGGCACTGCCGGTACCGCGGCGGCCGATCACAACGATTGGGACTACTACAGCCAGGCCTCCGGTCGGAGCCAGTATGCTTATGCCAAGGTGCTGTCGGCCGAGCCGATCATAGACTACGTGACGGTCAAGACGCCGGTGCAGGAATGCTGGCAGGAAACCCAGTACCAGGCTGTCGATACGTATCGCCCGGTACGTGCCGGCGGGACCTTGCTGGGTGCCGTCATCGGCGGTGTGATCGGCCACCAGTTCGGCAGCGGCAGCGGCAATGATGCCGCGACAGTTGCCGGCACACTGATCGGTGCTGCGATCGGCAATGACACCGCGCAGCGACGCGCGGGTGCGTATGGCGTGGAACAGCGGCCAGTGACGGTTGAGCGTTGCGCAACGCGTTATCGCGAACATCGCGAGGAACGCATCAACGGCTACCGCGTGCTGTACCGCTACCAGGGCCAGAAATACCTGACCGAAATGCCGTACGACCCGGGCAAGCAGATCCGCGTGCGCGTCGACGTGCGGCCTGCCGGTTAAGCGGTCCCTGGTGTGATGCGTTTCATTGCAATCGGTCAGCCGTCATACGACACTTGGGGCATGCGCCTGGCATTGACAATTATCCTGTTGGCAGCGCTGCCCCTGCTGCCGGCGGCGGCTGACGCGTTTGCCCTTGAGCGGGCGCCGGCGGCACCACACGATCAAGTGCCGGTGCCGCAACTCGGCACGACCCAAAGTGATGGCATGACGCTGTCACAGGCGATCGAGTCCGTCCGCAAGCAGACCGGTGGCCGGGTCGTCAGCGCTGAGACTAAGGTCCAGGGCGGCCGCGAAGTGCACCACATCAAGGTTCTGATGGAAAACGGCAAGGTCAAGACCTTCAAGGTCAACGGCCCGAAGCGCTGACATGCGACTCCTGGTAATCGAAGACGACGCTACACTGCGCGAGTCTCTGACGCAGAAACTGGGCGAGCTCGGCTTTGCCGTGGAAGAGGCGGCCGACGGCAAGGAAGGACTCTACTTTGCGAGTGAGTACCCGGTCGATCTCGCGATTATCGACCTCGGCCTGCCGGAGATGTCGGGACTCGACATCATCAGGAAAGTCCGGGCTGACGGCCACACCTATCCGATCCTGATCCTGACGGCACGCGATCGCTGGGAGGACAAGGTTGACGGCCTGAGCGCAGGCGCAGACGACTACGTCGTAAAACCATTTCATTTCGAGGAAGTCTATGCGCGGGTGCAGGCCCTGCTGCGCCGCAGCGGCGGCTGGGCTTCTTCGGTCCTGAGCGCCGGCCCGGTGTCACTCGACCTGTCACGACAGGAACTGAGCGTCGACGGCACCGCAGTGGAACTCACCAGTTTCGAGTACAAGATCATCGAGTACCTGATGGTGCGGGCGGGGCAGGTTATCTCCAAGACCGAGCTGACGGATCGCCTCTACGACCAGGACTTCGAGCGCGACAGCAACGTAATCGAGGTCTTCATCGGTCGCCTGCGCAAGAAACTGGACCCCGATAACTCCATCAAGCCCATCGAGACGCTCCGGGGGCGTGGCTACCGCTTCGCGCTGGAGCGCAACCAGACGGATTAGCCGGCGCGTGCGCAGTTTAAGCAGCCGACTCCTGGTGTCAGTCAGTGTGCTGCTGCTGTTTTTTTTCGGCGCAACGATAGCCGTACTTGACACGGCGTTTCGCGAAGCAGGCGAGCAGGCGCGCCGGGACATCCTCGACGGCCAGCTGGTCGCGTTGCTCGCGGCCGCGGAACCCGACGATACCGGCAAGCTCGTCATGCCGGAGCGACTGCGCGAACCGCGCCTCGAACGTATCGGTTCCGGTTTGTACGCGGAACTGCGCGACATGCAGGGCGACGTGCTGTGGCGTTCGCGTTCGGCATTGGGTCTCGAGATCCCGGAAGGCGTCGTGCCGGAGCTCGGTAATCACCTGTTCGCCCGCGAGTCACTGGACGACGGCACGCCGCTGCTGACGCTGAGCCTCGCCGTGGAATGGGAACTCGACAACGGTGACTCGCATCCTTATGTGTTCAAGGTGGCGGAAAGCCTGGATTCGTTCAATGCGCAGGTGGCCGGATTCCAGCGGCAACTCTTCGGCTGGTTCGCCGCGGTGGCCGTCGCGATGCTGGTGGCATTCTCGATGCTGTTGCGGGGGCTCCTGAAACCGTTAAGGCAGATCGAGACCGAGATCACCGAGATCGAAGAGGGTGAGCGCGCGTCGTTGTCCAGCGAGTTTCCAACCGAGTTGAACGGCGTGGCCCGCAACATGAACCTTCTGATCGACAGCGAACGGGCACGTTCGGATCGCTACCGGCATACCCTCGACAATCTCGCGCATAGCCTGAAGACGCCGCTTGCCGCGATGCGCGCGTTGCTGAACGACACGCGACAGGAGGAATTCGGCCGGCGCTGCAACGAGCAGATCGATCGCATGGACGAAATCGTGCGCTACCAGTTACGCAAGCCCGCAGCTGTCGCGGCGGAGAACCTGGTACTGAAATCGGTTTCGGTCGAGAAGGAAGTCACGCGCCTAATAGACGGGCTGAGGAAGGTCTACCACGACAAGGCCCCGGCATTCGATGCGCAAATAGCGAAAGGGCTGCAATTTCGCGGCGATACCGGGGATTTTCTCGAGCTTGCCGGCAACCTGCTCGATAACGCGTGCAAGTGGTGCAAGCACAAGGTTCGCATCGAAGCAGTACCTGCGTCCGCCGGGCGGTCTCCGGCAAGTGGCCTGGTCATGACGGTATCAGACGACGGTCCCGGCATTCCCGCGGAAGCGGCCGATGCCCTGCTGCAACGGGGCATGCGTCTCGACGAAACGACACCCGGTCATGGCATCGGCCTCGCCGTAGTCAAGGATATTGCCGCTTCCTACAACGGGCAGCTGTCCATTGGCCGATCGACGCTGGGCGGCGCCAGCATCACGATTGCGATTCCGCCGGCGAAATCGAGCTGACTAGCGCTTGCGGAAGAACAGGAACAGGCCGGCGACGAGACACACCGCGCCACTGATGTAGCGGTACATGACGTCATCGGTCGATGCGCCGGTCAGGGTTTCGGAAATCTGGTTTGCCGCACCGTCCGAAAGTTGATAACCCCAGATCAGCAATGCGACCCCGAGTACGATCAGAATGACAGCTGGCAGTTGTTTTTGTAGTGCACTCATGGGTCTTCCCCTTTTGCGTGGTTTCCCGTACGTTGTGGGCGCGCCTGGTTCGGCCGAATTGCAAAGGAAACTACCTCATTTTCATCCGATTTATAACCACCGGCGGCACCATCGACAAGATTTACTTCGACGCGCTCAGCCAGTTCGAAGTTGGTGAATCGCAGGTGCAGCATATCCTGAGCGAGGGGCTGGTCGAGTTCGACTACGAAATCGTCGCGCTGTTCAGGAAGGACAGCCTGGACATCGACGACGAGGATCGCCGGCAATTGCGCGATTACATCGAAAAGGATGATGCCACTCGTTACGTGATCACGCACGGCACCGATACGATGCCGGAGACGGCGAGATTTCTCTGCGGGATCGAGGGCAAGACGATTGTGCTGACCGGTGCGCTGACGCCGGCACGCTTTCGCACGACCGACGCGGTGTTCAACGTGGGCATGGCCGTCGCGGCCGTGCAGGTCGCCAGTCCCGGCGTTTACATCGCGATGAGCGGTCAGGTGTTCGAAGCCGGCGCGGTCCGTAAGAACCGCGCCGAGAATCGATTCGAAGGCATCTCCTGAGCAGCAGAGCCTTTGCTACAGGTCGAAATTGATGCCCTGCGCGAGCGGTAGCTGCGTGCCCCAGTTGATCGTATTGGTCTGTCGGCGCATGTAGGCCTTCCAGGCATCGCTGCCCGCTTCGCGACCGCCGCCGGTTTCCTTCTCGCCACCGAACGCGCCGCCGATCTCTGCACCGGACGTGCCAATATTGACGTTGGCGATGCCGCAGTCCGAGCCACCGTTGGAGAGGAAGTACTCGGCGTTCTGCAGATTGTCGGTGAAGATGGCAGACGACAGGCCCTGCACGACGCCGTTCTGCATGGCGATCGCCTCGTCGAGCGTGTCGAACGGAATCAGGTAAAGGATCGGGCCGAACGTCTCGGTCTGGACGATATCCCAGTCGTTCTCGGCAACCGCAATCGCAGGCGTGATGAAGTTGCCCGGACCGTCCAGCCGGTCGCCACCGCAGAGTACGTCACCGCCCGCGGCGCGTACCGCTGCGCAGGCGTGTTCGACACGCTCGATCGAAGCGGCGTCGATCAACGGTCCCATCAACGTCTTCGGATCCAGTGGATCACCGATGCGCACCTGCCCGTACGCTTTGACCAGGGCCGCCTTGAGTTCCTCGAAACGGGAACGATGGGCGATGATGCGGCGCGTCGACGTGCAGCGCTGGCCTGCAGTGCCAACCGAACCGAAGACGATCGCCGGTACGACCAGGTCCATGTTGGCATGCTCGTCGACGATGATTGCGTTGTTGCCGCCCAGCTCGAGCAGGCATTTGCCCATGCGTGCGGCAACGCGTTCCCCGACATTGCGACCGACCGCGCAGGAACCGGTGAACGAAATCAGGTTGACGCGGGTGTCGTCGACGAAGCGGCTCGCCAGTTCGTTGCTGCCATCATTGATCAGGAAGAACACCGGCGGCAGGTCCATGTCGGCAAGCGCCTCGTTGACTATTTTCTGCACGGCGACACCGCACAAAGGCGCTTTCGGCGACGGCTTCCAGATGTTGACGTTGCCGCAGATCGCGGCGATGCACGAATTCCACGAATACACCGCAACCGGGAAGTTGAATGCTGATATCGTGCCAACCAGTCCCAGCGGGTGCCACTGTTCGTACATGCGGTGCTGCGGCCGTTCGGAATGCATCGTACGGCCGTACATCATGCGTGACTGTCCCACGGCAAAGTCGGCGATATCGATCATCTCCTGAACTTCGCCGTCGCCCTCAGCCTTGATCTTGCCCATTTCGAGGGAAACGAGGCTGCCGAGTGCGTCCTTGTACTTGCGCAAGCCATTGCCGATGCGGCGAACTGCCTCGCCCCGCACCGGCGCCGGAACCTTGCGCCAGACCTCGAACGATGCCTGCGCTGCCGCGATCACCCTGTCGTACTCGGCCGGCGTCGTCGAGCGGACGCTCGCGATGACTTCATTGTTCGCCGGGTTGATGGATTCGATCAGCGGAGCCTTGTTGTCGGCGCTGGATTCGGCACCCAGCCAGGTGCCGTCGTTGACGGCTTGTAACCCGAGTTGGTCGAGAATTGATTGCATCGTTTTATCCTCCGGTGGCGGCGCGTTGGTGGCCCGTGGCGCCGCGCGCAACGAGTTCTGCGGACGTCTGGTTGGTACCGCCGTGCGCGTAGAAGCGCCCGAAACGGTTATCGAGAATGTCGCTCAGCCGGAACTCTTCCTGCGCAACGAATCCATGGTGTTGTTCGGGCTTCGACAGCACGCTGTCGAGCACACTGCAGACGCCGGCCGCGGTCGTGATCTGGATTGCCGACCACAGACGGCCCGCAACCATCTGCGGATATACCATGTTGACGTAATTCTCTTCGCGGAACTCGCCGTCCTGCATGCCGGTAACCGCGGCGTAAATGATCACGACGTCCTGCAGCGTCTGAGGCACCGAGTTTTCCAGGATACGTTTCAACGTATCGCGGTCATGATTCAAGCGCAGGCCGTTCATCAGCAAACGCATCTGCTCGCAATGACCGGGGTAGCGAATCGTCTTGTAGTTCATGGTCTTGACGCGATCGCCATAGGTCTCGCCAAGCGAACCGAGACCGCCGGACGTATTGAAAGCTTCATACAGCTTGCCGTCGATTTCGATTTCTTCCAGACCTTCCAGCGGCATCACGTCGACTTCCTTACCGTCGACGATACTCTGGCAAAGATTGCCGTACTCGTTGATGACGCCATCGGTAGACCAGGTCAGCGAATACTTCAGCACGTTGTTCGGGTGCTGCGGCAGGGCGCCGACCCGCAACTTCACCGAATGCAGGGTATCGAAGTGCTGGATCAGTTCATTTGCGGCGATGCTGATGAAGCCGGGCGCCAGGCCGCACTGCGGCGCGAATACCTGTTTGGCGCCTTCCGCGATATCGCGGACGGCGGCTGTTACCGCAACGTCTTCGGTCAGGTCGAAGTAGTGCAGTCCCTCGTTGCGAGCGACCCGCGCGACCGCGACGTTACAAAAGTAGGGCAGGCCGGATACGACGGCGGTCGGTTTATGCTTCTGCACGTGGCTGGTCAGGACGGCTTCGTCGCCGGCGTCCAGCTCGAAGGCCTGCAAGTTTTCCAGGCCGTGAGCGGCCGCGACCTTGGCCGCCGCTCCCGGCGCCGAGTCGGCGAGTTGCACACTATAGTCGCCCGTTTCCGCCAGTAGCCCGGAGATGAGGGCGCCGATTTTACCGGCGCCGAGAACAAGTATTTCCTGCATGATGAATCCTCACGCGCTGTCACGCGCAACAAAAAACCGCCAGTCGAGTGGCGGATGGATGGCGCGCATTGTGCCAATCTCGCCGGTGCCTTTCCATAGGGCACAGAGGGCGCCGCACATGTGCTTTCTAAACCGTTGATTACGTGAGAAACTTTTGAGGGTGCCCCGGGGGCATGGCATAGTCCGCGGTCCTGCGGCCGAGAAAACCGCGTTTGATCCGATAGATGATGAGAGCAATGTGAGCAGAGCAATACCCGATAACGAGTGGCATCCCGCGAGTTGGCAGCGGTTTCCGGCGTCCCAGCAGGCCGCCTATCCCGATGCCGCGGCGCTGGAGCGGGCCGTTGCGGACCTCAGCCGGTTGCCGCCCATCACGACGTCCTGGGAGATCGACGCCCTTAAGGACCATATCGCCATGGCGCAGCGTGGCGAGGCTTTTATCTTGCAGGGCGGTGATTGCGCAGAGACCTTTGACGAGTGCACTTCCGAGAACATCGTCGCCAAGCTGAAGATCCTGCTGCAGATGTCCCTGGTCATGATTTACGGGCTCAAGAAACCGGTCGTCCGGGTAGGGCGCATGGCGGGCCAATACGCCAAGCCGCGGTCGGCCGACACCGAAACCCGCGACGGCCAGAGTCTGCCGAGCTTTCGCGGCGACCTGGTGAACCGCAGCAGCTTCACGCCGGACGACCGGATCCCCGACCCGCAGATGATACTGCGCGGGTACGAACGCGCCGCATTGACGCTGAATTTCGTGCGCTCGCTGATCGATGGCGGGTTTGCCGACCTGCATCACCCGGAGTACTGGGACCTCGGGTGGGTCGGTCACTCGCAGGCCGCGGAGGAGTACCGGGCTATCGTCACGTCGATCTCCAACTCCCTGGATTTCCTGGAAACCGTGTCGGGTCGGCAGTTTCACCAGACCCAGCGCGCCGAGATTTACGCGGCCCACGAAGGATTGCACCTGCATTACGAACAGGCGCAGACGCGCTACCTCGAGCGCCGCAAGCGCTGGTACAACCTGACGACACACTTTCCATGGATCGGCATGCGTACGGCCCAGCTCGACGGCGCGCACGTCGAGTATTTTCGCGGCATTGCGAACCCGATCGGGGTGAAGGTCGGGCAGGGCATGACACGCGAGTGGATCCAGCAGCTGGTGCGGGTGCTGAACCCGAACAATGAGCCGGGACGGCTGACGCTGATCCACCGGTACGGCGCGAAGGCGGTCGAGGACTACCTGCCAGACCTGATCACCGCGGTGAGAGAAGTCGGCTCGCCGGTGCTTTGGGTCTGCGACCCGATGCATGGCAATACCGAAAGCACGGCTGACGGCACCAAGACACGCCGCTTCGACAACATCGTGGCGGAGCTCGAGGCGGCGTTCCGCGTGCACCAGTCGATGGGCAGTTATCTAGGCGGTGTGCACCTCGAGCTTACCGGTGAGAACGTCACCGAATGCACCGGAGGTGCTCGTGGCCTGACAGACCGCGACCTGGCCCGTGCGTACAAGTCGACGGTCGACCCGCGCCTGAATTACGAGCAGGCGATGGAGATCGCGATGCGCATCGCGGGACTGTAAACAGTTAGGGCTCGGCGAGCTCTGCGGCAAAGCTGGCCGGCATTTACAATTCCCGCCATGCTCCCGGCGCGAGGCCTTCCAGGGTCCAGTCGCCGACGGCATAGCGAATCAGGCGTAATGTCGGCAGGCCGACAGCTGCCGTCATGCGGCGCACTTGCCGGTTACGTCCCTCGGTCAATACGATTTCGAGCCAGCTGTCCGGTACGCTCTTGCGGTAACGAATTGGCGGGTCCCGGTCCCACAGGATCGCGGGCGTGTCGATGCGTCGCGCCGAAACTGCCTGCGCGGGACCGTCCTTCAGCACTACGCCAGCGACCAGTTGGCCGAGCTGAGCCTCCTCAGGCTCGCCTTCGACCTGCGCCCAGTAAGTCTTCGGCATGCGGGATCGCGGCTGGCTGATGCGTGCCTGCAGTTGCCCGTCATCGGTCAGCAACAACAGGCCCTCGCTGTCGTAGTCCAGGCGGCCGGCCGGATAGACGTCCGGCACCGGGATGAAATCAGCCAGTGTGCGGCGACCCTTGTCGTCCCGGAACTGGCAAAGTACCTGGTATGGCTTGTTGAAGAGTATCAGCACTTTTGGCCATCCCCGGTGACCTGTACAATGCACGCCTTTCGCGGCGATCCAGCCGCGGCACATTCCCGAACCCGGAAACCAGCATGCAATACGATCATATCAGTGTACCGGCAGACGGCGAGGCCATTACCGCCAACGCCGACCACACGCTCAACGTGCCCGATCGCCCGATCATCCCTTACATCGAAGGCGACGGCATCGGCGTGGATGTCACGCCGGTCATGCTCAATGTCGTCGAAGCGGCGGTCGAACTCGCCTATGGCGACGATCGGCAGATTCGCTGGATGCAGGTCTATGCGGGGCAGCGTGCGACCGAGATCTACGGCGAAAACGTCTACATGCCGGACGAGACGCTCGAGGTGCTGCGCAAGTACCTCGTCTCGATCAAGGGACCCCTGACCACCCCGACCGGCGGCGGCATCCGGTCGCTCAACGTCGCGATTCGCCAGACGCTCGACCTGTATGCGTGCGTCCGTCCCATCCGGTACTTTCCGGGTGTAGAGACCCCGATGAAGGACTCGGATCTCGTGGACATGACCGTGTTTCGCGAGAACACCGAGGATATCTATGCCGGCATCGAGTACCCGACCGGCTCGCAGGAAGTGCAGAAACTGATTCACTTCCTGCAGCACGAACTCGGCGTGACCGAGATTCGCTTCCCGGCGAGTTCCGGCATCGGTATCAAGCCGGTCTCCCGTGAAGGTTCCGAACGGCTGGTGCGCAAGGCGATCAAGTACTGCGTCGAACGCGACTACGGGTCGGTCACGCTGGTGCACAAGGGCAACATCATGAAGTACACCGAAGGCGCGTTCTGCCGCTGGGGCTACGATGTTGCGCGAACCGAGTTCGGCGCCACCGAGAAAGACGGCGGCCCGTGGCTCGCGTTCAACAACCCGGTGACCGGCAGGGAAATCGTGATCAAGGATGTCATTGCCGACAACTTCCTGCAGCAGATCCTGTTGCGCCCGGAAGACTTCGATGTCATCGCCACGCTGAACCTCAACGGTGATTACATCTCCGATGCGCTCGCGGCGCAGGTCGGCGGTATCGGTATTGCGCCGGGCGGCAACCTCGGCCATGCGGTGGGCGTATTCGAGGCGACGCATGGCACCGCGCCCGGCTTCGCCGGCAAGAATCGTGTCAACCCGGGTTCGCTGATCCTCTCGGCCGAAATGATGTTGCGCTACATCGGCTGGACCGAAGCGGCCGACCTGATCATCAAGGGTGTCGCCGGCACGATCGCGGCAGGTGAACTGACGTTCGACCTGGCCCGGTTGCGACAGGCGATCCGCAGCCCGAAGCGCAAGGCGAAGACGCACGACAAGAAAGAGGTCGAGAAGGAACTCGAACAACTCATTCCCGGGGCGCGGCTCGTCGGCACGCGTGGTTTCGGCCGGGCCGTGATTCGGCACATGAGCGACGGGGCTTCTTGAAGCAACCCGACAAAGCAATCTTTGACGAGAACTGCCGGACTTGCCCGCGGCTGGCCCGGTTTCTTCGCGACGTCAACGAACGCTACCCGGACTACTATTGCAGGCCGGTGCCGCCTTTCGGCGACGCCGCCGCGCGCTTCCTGGTCGTCGGGCTTGCGCCGGGCATGCACGGGGCCAATCGCACCGGCCGGCCGTTCACCGGCGATCATGCCGGTATCCTCCTGTACCAGATGCTGCACAAGTACGGGTTCGCGACGCGCGATCACTCGGAGTCCGCTGACGATGGCCTTGAATTGCCGGGCTGCCGCATCACCAATGCCGTGAAGTGCCTGCCGCCGGACAACAAGCCCGTTGGTGCCGAGATCAATACCTGTAACACGTTCCTGGCCAACGAACTCGATCGCTTGCCGGAGCGCTCGGTTGTGCTCGCGCTTGGCGGCATCGCGCACCGGGCGATCGTGCGTGCACTCGGCCTGCGCCAGGCGGATTTCAGGTTCGCACATGCCGCACAGCACGAGCTCGGGTCTTTCCGGTTGCTCGATTCCTACCATTGCAGCCGCTACAACACGAACACGCGGCGCCTGACCGAGCCGATGTTCGACAGCATATTTGCAGAGGCGCGGGCATTGCTGGATAAATAAGCGCGTGAGTGACGAAGCGCCGTTCGAGGTCAAGACTTTCCTGGGTAGCCTGACGCATCGCCCGGGCGTGTACCGGATGCTCGATGCCCGGCACAAGGTGATCTACGTCGGCAAGGCGCGGGATCTCAAGAAACGCGTTGCCAGTTACTTCAACCGTTCGCAGGCGTCGCCGAAGACGGTGGCGATGATGGAACTGGTGGCGCGGGTCGAAGTGACCGTGGCCAACACGGAAGCCGAGGCGCTGCTGCTCGAGTACAGCCTGATCAAGCAGCACAAGCCGCGCTTCAACATCCTGCTGCGCGATGACAAGAGCTACCCGTACATCTATGCCTCGACGGACCATACGTTCCCGCGGCTCAAGTTTCACCGCGGCCCGCGGCGTGGCAAGGGTCGTTATTTCGGGCCGTATCCGAGCACGCGCGCCGTGCGCCAGACGCTGACCGAATTGCAGAAGCTGTTCCTGATACGCAATTGCGAGGACAGTTTCTTCGCCAACCGGACGCGACCGTGCCTGCAATACCAGATCAAGCGTTGCACGGCGCCATGCGTCGGGTTGATCAGCGAAACACAGTATCGCGAGGACTTCGAGGCCGTCATGCTGTTCCTCGAGGGCAAGGACGCGCGCGTCGTCAATACTTTTGTGCAACGCATGGAAGAGGCCGCGGCGTCGCTCGACTACGAGCAGGCGGCACGCCTGCGTGACCAGATTTCGCGGCTCAAGGAAATCGAGGCACGCCAGCACGTCAAGCGCAGCGACCGCAAGGACCTGGACATCCTGGGATTCGCCTCGAACGGGGCGCTGCATTGCGTCACCGTCATGTTCATCCGCAACGGATCGATCATTGGCAGTCGCGATCACTTCCCGCGGTTGCCCGGGGAGACCGACAAGCGAACGCTGCTGAATGCCTTTGTGGCGCAGTATTACCTGGGCCGCGAAGCACCGGCCGAGATTGTGCTGGAAGCAGACATCGAGGATCGGGAGTTGCTGGAACAGGAGCTCGCGGAGCGTGCGGGCCACAAGGTTGCGATTCGTTCGCGCGTGCGGGGTGACCGGGCCCGCTGGCTGGAAATGGCGCGCACCAACGCCCAGCAGGGTCTCGGCCTCAAAGCGGCCAGCAATGCGACGATTCGCCGGCAGTTTGCGGCGTTGGGCGAGGCGCTGGGACTCGACGAAACACCGCAACGTCTGGAGTGCTTCGACGTCAGTCACACGTCCGGCGAGGCGACCGTGGCTTCCTGTGTCGTTTTCAACACGACGGGCCCCGTCAAGAGTGACTATCGCCGGTTCAACCTGGCCCCGGCGGCAGCGGGTGATGATTACGCGGCCATGGCAGAAGCGCTGCGGCGCCGCTATGAACGGATCAGGAAGGGCGAGGTTCCGGTGCCGGACGTATTGTTCATTGACGGGGGCAAAGGGCAACTCGCCGAGGCCATGAAGGTGTTGCGCGAGCTCGAACTGGACTGGCTGACAGTCGTGGCCGTCGCCAAGGGTCGCGCCCGCAGACCGGGGGCCGAGCAACTGTTCCGGCCCGGCAGTGACAGGCCGATACTGCTGGCCCCGGATTCCGCCGGTTTACTGCTGATCCAGCAGATCCGGGACGAGGCGCATCGTTTCGCCATCACGGGCCACCGCCAGCGGCGGGGCAAAGCCCGTAAGACCTCACGCCTCGAGCAAATTCCGGGCCTCGGACCGAAACGTCGCAGGGAACTCTTGCGCCAGTTCGGCGGTCTGCAGGGCGTTGCCGGAGCCGGCGTGGAGGACCTGGCTAAGGTTCGCGGCATCAGCCGCACGCTGGCCGAAACGATATACAATGACCTGCATCCGGATCCCGAATAAGAACAAAGAGCGCCTCGTTGAAACTCAATCTTGCCAACCTTCTGACACTGTTTCGCATTGCGGCGATCCCGGTCGTCGTCATCTGCTTTTACAGCCAGATGCCCGATGCCCGGCCGATTGCGGCGGTGCTGTTCGGTATCGCAGCAGTCACCGACATGATCGATGGCTGGGTGGCACGTCGCTTCGGCCAGACCTCGCGTTTCGGCGAATTCCTGGACCCTGTGGCCGACAAATTGATGGTGGCGATCGTCCTCGTCATGCTGGTGCAGGCCGATTCGGGCTGGTTTGAAGACATTATCGCGATGATCATCATCGGCCGTGAGATCACGATTTCGGCGCTGCGTGAGTGGATGGCGACAATCGGCGAGCGGGCCAACGTCAAGGTGTCGATCGAGGGCAAGATCAAGACCGCGCTGCAGATGTTTGGCATCGGCTTCATGGTGTTCCACAACCCGCTGTTCGGCATCGATATTTATGCGCTGGGTTTCTGGTTGCTGGTGGCTGCGGCCGTACTGACGATCTGGTCGATGGTGATCTACCTGCGGGCTGCGTGGCCGTTCATTATGTCCGATTCGTCGTGACGGAGGCGCCCTGCAGCGGAGGCTTTTTGCCTTGACAGCTGCGCTCGAGTGGCTACAATCTCGGCCCTCCCGGGTGTTTACACGCGCCTTGTGCCGCCCGGGGGCAGTTTTTGCGGGTGTAGCTCAGCGGTAGAGCATCACGTTGCCAACGTGAGGGTCGTGAGTTCAATCCTCATCACCCGCTCCAACAAGAGCCCGCCGACGCGTAGTCGGCGGGCTTTTTTTTGTGCCTGAAATTGGGTGTTGTGCTTGCACAATAAAACTGGTTATTGTTGTGCAGAGTTTAACACGGACGTTTCACATTGTGACTTCGCCGGTTCAACAACGGCTTTGAAATCAATAACCTGGTTTTACCTTTCGAGGGGGATACCACAGTGACACCATCTGTAGCGCGGGCGCAACAAGCAGCGAACCTTGGCAGTTCTCAAATGACTTTCAAAAAAACCGCACTGGCGCAGTCCATCTCCGCGGTGGTGCTTGCCTCGGTCGCCGGCAATGCCGGTGCGGTGGAGGAACTCGACGAGGTCATTGTTACGGCGACCAAGCGTGCCGAAAGCATCCAGGACGTGCCGCTGTCGATTACCGCTTTCACCGGGGATTTCGTCCGCTACATCGACCTCGACGACATGAAAGACCTGGTGACCTTCACGCCGGGTGTCACGGGCAACAGCAAGGACTCCTTCATCGATGCTATCAGCATTCGCGGCGTCCGTACCCAGGACTTCGGTGTCGGCGGCGATCCTTCCGCAGCTTTCTTCAAGAACAGCCTCTACGAAGGCCGCAATGGTGCGGTCCTGTCGTCCATCTACGATATCGAACGGGCAGAGGTACTGCGCGGCCCGCAGGGCTTCCTGTTCGGACGCAACGCGATCGGTGGCGCCTTCAATATCATCACCAAGAAACCGGGCCTCGACCACCAACCGGATGGTTACGTGCAGGTAGAGGCCGGGGAGCGCGGGTTGTTCAGCGCCGAAGGCGCGACCAATATCCAGTTCAGCGATAACTTCGCGGTTCGCATCGCGGCGCTTCATGTGCAGGAAGACGGCTTCGTGTACAACCTGGATAATCCCAGCGCAGCCCCGCTGATCGGACAGGACAAGACGGCAGGTCGTTTATCGGCGCTCTACGGTACCGATAACCTGGAAGTGTTCTTTACGGCAGACTTCGAGGACCAGAAGCGCGACGGCAGCGTATATCGTCCCTCCCAGATTTCACCACGCTGGGAGATCTGGCAATCCGTGCTCGGCCAGGTGACCGTGCCGCAGGACCCGCGTGACGCCAATATCGATCTGGCTACAGGTAACAGCGACAACGTGAAAAGCTCGAATTTCGGCCTGCACGTGGACTACGATTTCGAGACGATGAACCTGAACTGGTCCACCGGTTACAAGGATCACGACTACCTCTACAACGAAGATTACGACGCGACGCCGATCAATGCGGAGACCTACGGGCAGGACCAGTCCGGCGACTACCTGCAGACCGAATTACGGCTGACGTCCAATACCGACGGTCCATTGAGCTGGTACGCCGGCGTCTCGTTCTACAAGGAGAACATTGACGTCGACTTCCTTAGCACGACCGACGAGGAAGTCATTTGCCAGTACTACGGCTACTACTACGGCGTCGATAACTGCAGCGACTACTTCGATTACTGGCAGGCCTACTACGATTACATTTACGGTCCGGGCTATATTACCGTAGGACCGTTTGTACCGACTGCCAACGGGCGCATGGACGAACATGCCCTCATTAACGGCAAGTACCAGGGCTGGGCTGCGTATGTCGATCTTACCTACCAGTTTACTGATCAGTGGGACGTGTCCGTCGGCCTGCGTTATACCTATGACGAGAAAGAGTTCACGACCGAAGCACCTCGTCCTGCGAGCATGTTGCAGAACTACTTCCTGCTCGGCTTCATGACGGAACCGCTGACCGACAAGAACGACTGGAGCAAGACGACGCCTCGCGTCATCGTGCGTTACATTCCGAACGACGACACGACGCTCTTTGCCAGTTACACGGCAGGCTACAAGTCGGGTGGATTTGGTACCTTTTCTCTGAGCCCGGCGATCTACCAGTGGTTCGGTAACGGCGCCGACCCGACCCTGACGGCCGCGGACGGTTACCTCCCGGCGCAGTTCCTGCCGGAAGATGTGGATTCGTGGGAGATCGGCTACAAGGGCATCCTGGCCGATGGCAGGATGCAGCTGGATGCGAATGCGTTCTACTACAACTACACCGACCTCCAGGTGAACTATTTCGACCAGGGCGCGCGTGTTGGCAATGCCGGCGACGTCAAGGGATATGGCGCGGAGGCGACACTGCAATGGGCCATTAACGACAACTGGGACCTCTTGACCAGCCTGAGCTACCTGCACACCGAGGCAACCGGCATCCAGTTCCTGTGTGGTGGCGCGCCGGATGCGGACGGGTTGCTGAACGGTGACCCGGACGCGTGCGAAGGCAGCAAGCTGTTCTGGGCGCCGGACTGGGCCGGCTCCACGGTGCTCCGGGCTAACTATCCGATCGGTGGCCACGGTTCGATCATCAGCAGCGTCGAAGGGTATTACCAGAGCGAGCGCGGCCGCGGCTTCGAGAACATTATCGATTCGCAGATTGACCCGTTCTCGGAATGGACCTTCCGTATCGGCTACGAGTCCAACGACAACTGGAGCGTGATCGCCTTTGTCGAGAACTTCACCGACAACGTGACCTGGGACGGCGCCGCGAATAACTCTGCGCTGATCCCGGCCTTCTATTTCGGGCCCAGCGCGCCGAGTACTGCGGGTGTGCGGTTCTTCTACGGTTTCGACTAGAAGCGACTGAAAATGTCACTATGAGGGGTGCCGGGTTTCCGGCACCCCTTTTTTTGAGGCCAGGCATTGAGCGGAAACGGCAGCAAACCACGCGGCGAAGTGCAGCAACTCGTCGAGCAGGGCGTCCGGGCGTTGCAGACCGGCGACGCCGCCGAGGCCGTACGGATCTGTAAGGCAGTGCTGGCGCAGGAGCCGCAGATGGCCCGCGCCCACTACCTTGCCGCACTGATTGCACTTGCCTCGGGCGACGAGGCGAGCGCGAAGCGGGCACTCTCGCGCACGGTCGAACTGAATGAGCGCCACGCACCGGGCTGGGCACAACTGGCCCTGCTGTACCTCGGCGCCGGCGAGTTCGGCAAGGCCGAGCAGGCGCTGCAAAACGCGGTGGCCCTGCAAAAGGGCAACCCGGTCGTCCACGACCTGATCGGCCGCGCGTTCAGGCTGGCCGGTAACGTCGACGGGGCGCTGCACTGGCACCGTAAAGCCGTGGAGGGCGCGCCGCAGCACGTTGCGTTCCTCGTCAACCTGGCGAATATTCACCTCTACTTCGGCAACCTCGATGAGGCCGATGAACTACTCGGCCGCTGCATCGAACTCGAACCGTCGAATGCGCAGCTGCACTGGTTGCTCTCACGCACGTCCAGAGCGCGCAACGTCTGGCACATAGAGGCGATGCAGGATTTGCTTGCGGCGCAGGCATCGCCACGGGCGATTGCCTACCTCAACTACGCGATTGGCAAGGAAGCGGAAGATCTCGAGAACTGGCAGCTTGCCGGTGACGCGTTTGCCGCCGGCGCCGCCGCGCGACGGCAAACGGTGGCTTTCGATGAAGACCAGGATCGTGAGACGTTCGCAACGGCGCGCAGGTTGTTCACCCGTTCATGGCTGGAAAAGCAGAATCCGGGACTGGCCGACGCAGCGCCGATATTCATCGTCGGCGAGCCGCGCACCGGAACGACGTTGCTCGAACGCATGCTCGGGGAGCATTCCCGCGTGCATTCCGCCGGGGAGCTCCGGCACATGGGGTTCGCGGTGCGCCGCGTCAGCGGTTGCGAAGAGCCACGGCAGTTTTCGCCGGCGCTGCTCGAGGCGGCGGCCGGTGCCGACATGTTCGACATCGGCGTTGCCTATTTCGACAGCACTGCGAGCCTGCGCGGCGACGCCGCGCACCTGGTGGACAAATTGCCGGTCAATTACCTGTACATCCCGGTGATTCTCGCTGCATTGCCGAAAGCGAAAGTCCTGCACGTCGTCCGCGACCCGATGGATTCGTGTTTCGCCATCTACAAGCAGCTGTTCGCGGATGCCTACCTGTATTCCTATGACCAGCAGGAGTTGGCAAGGCACTACGTCCGTTATGCGCGCCTGATGGCAGCGTGGCGCGAGGAATTTCCCGGGCGATTTCTCGATGTTGCCTACGAAGACCTGGTGTCAGACACTGAAGAAACACTGCGCACGGTCTGCGAGTACATTGGCCTTTCGTGGCAGCCCGCATGCCTGGACTTCGCGGCGTCGGAACAGGCTGTCACCACGGCGAGCGCAGCGCAGGTGCGTGAGCGGCCGCATAGCCGCTCGATCGGCCGCTGGCGTCAGTACGCAACGCAACTGGAGCCGATGCGCGAGATCCTGGCAGAGGCCGACCTGCACCCGAAAGCCTGACGAGGGCAGTGCGCCCTCGCCAGGGGAGTGCTGTCAGTCGGGCAATTCATTGTATGCAATCTCTCCAATCAGCCGGTGGGCCGCTTTGGTCGGATGGATCGCATCCCAGAAGAGGTGTTCATCCCCGTCCTCGCAGAATGCACCCTGCGTCACGCCGAAGGTCAGGCACGGCGCCAGTGTGCTGAACCCGAAAGCCTCCGGGTACATCGCCGCGGCACTCGTGAAACCGAACAGGTCCACTTCGTAGATCGTAAGCCCGTAAGGCTGCAAGACTGCCAGTGCGTCCGCAACGGTCGTGTTGTAGAAGTAGCTGAGGCCAGTCACCGTTGCACGCGCGAAGTCCGGCACCGCCGGGGCGATACCGAGATTCGGTGCGTTCGCGATCATGATGTGCCTGGCGCCGTAGGCAGCCAGCGTGCCGATATTGGTCACCATCGCCGTAACAGCGTCGCCGATGATTGGCGCCGGGTCCTGGCCCGAGAGTGCTGCATCGAGGGCATCGCGCAAATCGTTACCACCAAACTGTACGACGTAAAGCGCATCCGCGGGAGCCTGTCCCCCGTTGGCAGCCAGGAAGCTGGCGACCTGCGCAGAGAAATCGGGCTTCTGGTCGACCAGGTAGTCACGAGTACGGGCACCGCTGTAAGCATAGTTGCCGAAGCGCGGATTGATCATTGCCGGCTTGCCGCCCTCGATCAGTTCCATGCGTTTGGCAAGATTCTCCACCCACGTTGCGCCATTACTGAAATGGTGGCCGCCAACGCCGTAGGCATCGTCAGGAATCGGGGCAAAGGGCGGGTTCGCGGTGAGCCTGGTATCGGCAAAGCGGTTGCCCGGGTCTGACAGGCTGTCTCCAAAAACGAATAACTGGCTGAAACCGTGTGCCGGTTCGCCAGCCGAGGCCGCCAGCCACGGCGCCAGCAAGCAGCACGCGAGCAATGTGCGAAGCAGAGTGTTCATCGTCGTTCTCCATTCGTTGCAATGCCGGAGTGATTTCCGGTAACGCTTACATTGAATGGAGCTGCTGGTCAGGGCCTGATGTTGTGCTGCGCCAGAGCTGATGCTTTCGTGATTTTCTTGCCGCTCAAAGTTTAGGGGCCAACAGCCACTCGTCGTACGACGAGGCGGGTGCCATCGCCGTCGGCATCGGTCCAGGCAGCAACCAGGGCATCCCGGGTGCTGGCCAGTTGGGGGAACATGCGCAGCAGCTTCGATGATCCAATCGTTACTGCAGGGCCCGGCCGACCGTCCCGGGTCACCAGTCGAAGCATGACCAGGTCGCTGTCGTCAGGGCCATTCTCGACCCAGCTGACCGCGACCAGGTCTTCGCCGACGAGCCCGACGCCGACACGGCCCTTGTTCTCGCCGGCGGCAACCTCGAGCGGCGGGCCAAACGTTCGTCCGCCATCCGTCGAAAACTTCAGCTGCACCAGGGGGCGCTGGTTGGCGGCCGTGAACCAGGCAACGGCAACAAACTCTCCATCAGCCGCGATGGCCGGGCCATTGACCGGGCAGGCCGATATCTTCCAGCGATCCTCATGCAGTGCGGTGCCTGCCTGCCACCGACCATTCTCGAAGCGGGTGACGTAGATATCGCGAATTTCATCCCCGGTCCGATTCCGGTACACGGCAATCGGGCCCGCGGCTGCCACAGCGACATCGGTCTGGCAGCAGTCGCACACCGAGTCGTCAACCAGTTGCTCGCCGGAGCGCACGCCATCCGGGCTGATGCGCGCGGCCCGCAACGTCATGCTGGAGTCGAGGACATTCCTGGATGGCGGATTGCCCGTATCGCGGCCATCGAGCCAGAGCAGGGCGGCGCCGTCGTCGGTGCCGCTGATTGAAACGAAACCATGCTCGGTGGGGGTACCGTCATCATGCGCAGCCACGGGCTCCGTCCAGGTCGAACCACCGTCGCCAGAGTAGGCCAGCATGACATCGTACGAATAGGTCTGCGGTGCGCTGTAGCGCAGCCAGCTGGCAACCAGCGTGCCATCGGGCAGGGCGTTGACTGACGACAGATCGGCCCAGTTGACGAACATCCGGGCATCCGTGACCACGTCTTCGGTTGCGCCCCAGCCACCATCTGCGAGCGTCACGAATTTGAGCGTCGCCCCTTCGTCCAGGCGCTCCATCCAGCTCAGGCGCAATTTGCCGTCGGCGCCAACTTCGAGTCGCGGCCCGACAACGGCGTTGCCGGTACGTACCTGCATGTCCGTGACAGCGCCAGGTGTCGGCAACTGAACCTTCCCGCAGCCGGCGACAAGAATTCCAAGGGAAACGCAAGCAGCGATGAACCGGTTCATCGGACCATTATGCAGGCTTTGCGGCGCCACGTGGCAACTGCTGGACGGTTCAATTGATTCTCATCGGCAGGAATGTATACTGCGACGCCTGTTCGGCGGTGTAGTATCGGTTGCTGCGCCGTTTGACCACCGGGGCTAGGTGGCAGAGTGGTTATGCAGCGGACTGCAACTCCGTGTACGCCGGTTCGATTCCGACCCTAGCCTCCATCTTCTCCAGGCCGCGCCCGGGTGGCGGAATTGGTAGACGCAGCGGACTTAAAATCCGCTATCCGAAAGGGTGTGTGGGTTCAACTCCCGCCCCGGGCACCAACCGGTCACCGGCCAGCCGGTCGCCGCAGCACCAGAATCCAGATCTGTTCCGAAGTTTGCGCGCCTCGCGTTTTGCCGACAATGCGGAAACGCTGCAGATCCTTGCGCTAAGTCCTTATTTGGGCCGGCCATGCGCCGTGTTCTGATGGCTCCCAATGGTGGCGGCCGTCGCTTGGGCGACTGGTCGCCTGTCGCGTGCATGGAATCTGGCTGATCTTAAGGAGAACACAGTCATGTCGAAGTTATTCAAATTACTCGGTACCGTTGCCGTCCTGATGGTGATCGCAGCACCGGCGTCAGCTTATGAAGCGGGCGACTGGATCGTACGCGGTGGTGTTGGCGTGGTTGACCCGCAGGGAACGGCATACACGGACCCGACCGATCCCGATTTTGTGGTCAAAGTTGACAGCGGCACGAGCCTTACGTTGACCGGCACTTATATGTTCACACCGAACTGGGCGTTCGACATCCTGGCTGCCTGGCCGTTCACGCATGACATCGTTCTGGAAGGCGTAGCAAAGATCGGCGAAACAGAGCAGTTGCCGCCGACATTCTCGATCCAGTACCACTTCGCGCCGGATGCGAAGTTCCAGCCGTACGTCGGCGTCGGGCTGAACTGGACGACGTTCTTCAATACGGAACTGGAACCCGTTCTGGCCGGTTTCACACTGGACCTTGATGATTCCTTCGGTGTTGCGGTTGAGCTCGGTGGCGATCTCCAGCTGGCTAATAACTGGGTACTGCAGTTCGACCTGCGCTGGATAAGCATCGAGAGCGACGCGACATTGTCTGACGGCGTCGACAGCGAGTCATTTACTGTCGATATCAACCCGTTGGTCTATGCGCTGAACGTCGGTTACAAGTTCAACTAGAGCCTGCAGGTAATTTTCCGGCCGCCGGCCGGTGCCGTCCCCGACGGTGCCGACCGGTGGCCTTTTCATTTGTGGACATGGTTCACAGTGAAAACCACGACTGGTTAACAAATTCGGACCCCGCCTGCCCACTTTGCTCGCCTGGACGGCGTTCTCCTGCCACAACAGGTGGTAACGGAGGGCATGCATCATGGCTAGCATCTCGAAGGACAACGTCAGCTACCGGCTGCTGGAACGGCTCAGCGATCTTGTTATCTGCAGTCGCTGCCTGCGTGCCGGCAAAGTAACGCCGGTACCGCAGATCATCTCCGGCCGCCACGGACTGACCAACGAATGCGCCTCGTGCCGCGCCAGGAATCTATCCGGCCAGTCTGCTCGACGGGGACTTGCCACGCTGCTGCAATTGCCGAAGCGGGACTGAAGCGCGCCCGTGCATCGGCCGCAAAGCTTTGCGACAATGCCGGCCTATGGCCAAGCTCTATTTCTACTATTCGTCGATGAATGCAGGGAAATCGACGTCGTTACTGCAGTCGAGTTACAACTACCGGGAACGTGGCATGAACACGCTCGTGCTCGCGCCGCGGATCGACGATCGCTTCGGCGTCGGTAAGGTTGCCTCGCGAATCGGCCTCGAGGCGGAGGCCACAACTTTCACCACCGCGGACGACCTGCTCGCGGTCGTCGAGGCAGCAAACCGCGAAGACCGGCTGCACTGTGTGCTCGTCGACGAGGCCCAGTTCCTGACGCGCGACCAGGTCTTCCAGCTCAGTGAAGTGACCGACAAACTCAATATTCCGGTACTCGCCTACGGCCTGCGCACTGATTTCCAGGGCGAACCGTTCGAGGGCAGCAAGTACCTGCTCGCCTGGTCCGACAACCTGAAAGAGATGAAGGCGATCTGCCACTGCGGGACAAAGGCGACGATGGTCGTGCGCCTCGACGCCGACGGCAACGCGGTGACCGAGGGTTCTCAGGTCGAGATCGGCGGCAACGATCGCTATGTCTCGATGTGCCGCAAGCACTTCAAGGAAAAGTACTTCGCCTGAGCCTGCGCTCAGCCCTGCAGCGTCGGCAGGTCTTCCGTCGCGACAGGCAGCAGCGCCGTATTTTCCTGTGCGAGCAGGCTACGCATGTCTTCGAGTGTCTTCATGACCGCCGTATCGGCGAAAGCGGCACTGTCGAGCACGTCGTCGGTGGTTGCGAACGGGTCGTCGAACTTGACCTTGTGATGCCCGATCGTGATGACGTCGGCATGCCGCAGCACATGATTGGACACGCGCCGTGCGTTGACCATCGTGCCGTTGGTGCTGTTCAGATCCATCAGGAAGGTCGAACGGCCGTGCCGCACCAGCAGTGCGTGGTGCCGGGATATAAAGCGGCTCGGGATCGATATGTCGTTGTGTTCCGAGCGGCCGATGAGCAGCCGCGACTTTTGCATAGCGACTTCCTCGATGACGCTGCCGTTGTTGGTCACGATCAGTCGCGGCGGCTCCGGCGGGATTGTGTCGTCGGTCCCGGCGGCTCCCTGGAGCGCCTCGTCCCAGGTTCCCGGGGCCAGTGTGGGTTTCTCCACATGGTCGGTGGATACCGGTAACCGGTCAGCCCGTGCCAACGCAAGCAGGGAAAGCCGGTCGAGAATGCCGGGCCAGCCGCCGGAGGCATGCCACAGCGCCTCGCAGACGACTCTGGGGAAGATGAAGGCCGGGAACTCGGCGCCGGCCACAGCCAGCTTGTCGTGCAGGTAATGGCGGGTCTCGTCCTGCGTCATCGGGCGGAGGTGGAAATCGTGCAGCTGGCGGCGCGCAATCGGCTCCATCGCCGGCGCGCTGATGATCCGGCCGAGCGCGCGGTCGCTGACCAGCACTATCTTCAGGGCGGTGCCGAAGCGCACACGCAATTCGGCCAGTTCACACAGGGCACGCAGCGCGCTCGGTTTCAATTCGTGCATGTTCTCGACGACCAGTAACGGCGGATAGCCGGAAGCGGCCTGCTGCAACGCAAACACGCGAACGAGACCGAGCAGTTCGTTGGGGGAACTTAGGTCGATTTCGTAACCAAACTGGTTCAGGACAGCCAGGAGGAGGTTCGTGGTATTGAGCCCTTTGCCATCGACGAGCGCAATTGCGCGTTCGCTCTCGACGGTGTCGAGAAAAAGACGTATCAGCGTCGACTTTCCGGACAGTGCCGGTCCCTGTATAAGGGATAACCCGGTGGGATGTTCGAGGGTTTCTTCGAGGACTTTGAATGCGGCCTGCTGCGAACTGTAGGTGATGGTTGCCAGCGGTTTTCCGTGGGTCGGAAAGGGTTGTACATTGAGGCCAGCAGCACCCAGGTCCATTGAATTCACTCGCTGTCGTTGCGTTACGGTAAACTTTGCTATGGTCGTGTTTCGGTCTTTTCTTATAGTAAAAGGTGACCGGGCAGATCAGTCTACGGCTGGCTTCAGGCTCATGTAAACCGGCTAATCATGTTTCCTTGTGCGTCAGGGAGACACGAGTGTTTGTTTGATTTCAAATTAAGTAATCGTAGTATCTAATTGAAAAACAAGGATGTTTCATTTTGATTTTCAAAGCGTCGTCGTTCGGCGACAGAGTGTAAGGCATTGACTGCAAAGTTATCCGCCGAAAACCTCACATTGATTCGTGGCGAGAGGTGCCTTTTCGAAGGCCTTGATTTTGCGCTCGAGAGCGGTGCGTTGCTGCTCCTGGAGGGGCGTAACGGCTGCGGCAAGACGAGCCTGATGCGCGCGATCGCCGGCATGCTCAGCCTTGAGACCGGTGAGGTCTTCTGGAACGATGTGCCGGTACGCAAGCAGCGCCAGGCGTTTCATGGTTCGCTGGTCTGGCTCGCGCATCGCACGGGCCTGAAGGGCGACCTGACGCTGGTCGAGAACCTGAACTTCGAACGCTCGCTGCGACCGCAGTCCGGGCGCGACGCCGAGGACGTCTATGAGCGTCTGGGCATTGCACGGCTGAAGAAGCTGATACTGCGATCGTTGTCCGCCGGGCAGCAACGGCGCGTGGCGCTGGCCCGCATGTTGCTCGCCGACGTGCCACTCTGGCTGATGGATGAGCCGTTTACGAATCTCGATCGGGAAGGTCGTGCGCTGGTCATGGAACTCGTAGAGGAGCACCTGGCCGGTGGTGGCATGTGCGTGATGGCGGCGCACCAGGACATCGAGGTGCAGGCCCCGATGACCCGGATTCGACTGCAATGAACGACACGACGGAAACGACGCCCGGGCTGTTCACGGGCCTGTTTGCCACAGCGAAGCGCGATCTGCTGCTGGCATGGAAACGGCCCGGAGACGTCCTCAACCCGCTGTTCTTTTTCGCGATGGTCTGCACGTTGTTCCCGCTGGCCATCGGTCCGAGCGCCGAGCAACTCGAGTTCATCGGTCCCGGCGTGCTCTGGGTCGCCGCGCTGCTGGCCACGTTGCTGTCACTGAATTCCCTGTTCCTGACAGATTTCGAAGACGGCAGCCTGGACCAGTTGCTGGTGAGCCCGCAGCCGCTGCCGGTCCTGGTGCTCGGCAAGACGCTGGCCCATTGGGCGACAAGCGGACTGCCGCTGGTCTTTGTCTCGCCGATCCTGGCCATTACGTACCGCATGCCGATGTCGGTCGTTGGCGTCATGATGGTGACACTGGCCCTCGGGACGATCAGCCTGAGCCTGCTGGGCTCGATTGGCGCGGCCCTGACAGTCGGCCTGCATCGCGGCACGGCGCTGCTGAGCCTGTTAATATTGCCGCTGGCCATGCCGATATTGCTGCTTGGGGCAAACGCGGTATCCCTGGCCGCCAACAATGACGTGTATACAACCGGCATATGGGCGCTTGGCGCCTATGCCATCGGTTCGCTGAGCCTGGCGCCGTATGCGACGGCGGCAGCTCTTAGGATCAGTAACGAGTGACCTGAAGCTTATGTGGAAATTTTTTCATCAACTGGCGTCACCGCCACACTTCTACCGTCTCGCGGCAAAGATTGCGCCGTGGCTGGCTGCACCCGGCATTATCCTGATTGCCTACGGTGTTTACGCGGGGCTGTTCCTGGCACCGATGGATTACCAGCAAAAAGACGCCTTTCGCATCATCTACGTGCACGTACCGGCTGCCTACCTGTCGATGATGGCTTACATGATCATGGCAGTCAGTGGCGGCATCGGCCTGATCTGGCGCATCAAGCTGGCGCATGCGGTCGCGGCTGCGGCAGCGCCGCTGGGCGCATCGTTCACTTTCCTGGCTCTCGTCACCGGGTCGATCTGGGGCCGGCCGATGTGGGGAACCTGGTGGGAATGGGGCGATCCAAGGTTAACGTCGGAGCTGATCCTGCTGTTCCTGTACTTCGGCTACATGGCGCTGCGCGGCGCAATCGATGACACGGCCAAGGCCGACAAGGCGAGTGCCGTGCTGGCATTGGTCGGCGTCGTGAACGTCGTGATCGTCCATTTTTCGGTCGAGTGGTGGAGTTCGTTGCACCAGGGGCAGACGCTGATGCGCAAGGACGGCCCGGCGATGGATCCCGGCATGCTGTATCCGCTGTTGGCGATGATCTTCGGGTTTACATTATTGTTCGGTTCGATGTTGTTGCGGCGCATACGTACCGAGGTTTTATTCCGCGAACGCAGGACGCGCTGGGTGCGGGAAATGATCCTGTCGCCGGAAGGAGGAGCGTAATGGACGCATTAGCGATGGGTGATTACGGCCCCTACGTATGGAGTTGTTTCGGCCTGACCCTTGTAATTGTGCTCTTCGCGGACTGGCGGGCCCGGCTCAGGCAAAAACGGGTCTATCGCGATATCGAAGTCCGCATCAAGGCGCTAGAGGAACACCGATGAAACCGAGACAACAACGCATGCTGGCCGTGGGCCTGGCTGCGGTAGGCATTGCTATCGCCGCCGGTCTGACGCTGCGTGCCTTCCAGGACAACATGATGTTTTTTGTCGAGATCTCAGATGTCGTCAAAGGCGATTATCCCAAGGCGCGGAATTTCCGCATCGGTGGGCTGGTCGTCAACGGCAGCGTGGTGCGCCAGGAAGGCTCCCTCGATCTCGAATTCCTGGTGACCGACACCGCGTGCGAGCTGCCAGTGCGTTATACAGGCGTTCTGCCGGACCTGTTCCGCGAAGGGCAGGGTGTCGTGGCGCACGGTCGTCTCGACGACAACGGCGTATTCGTGGCCGACAAGATAATGGCCAAGCACGACGAGGAGTACATGGCGCCCGAGGTCGCAGATTCCCTGTCGAAGCACCAGAAGGACATCCAGAAAGCCGTCGTGCGCGCCGCTTCCGGATGCAATTCCAGTGATTCCTGAGATCGGGCAGTTCGCGCTGATACTGGCGCTCGCGCTCGCCGTGGTGCAGGGCGTTGTGCCGTTGCTTGGCGCACAGCGCAATGATGAGGCCATGATGGCGGTCGGGCGTTCGGCGGCTGCCGGGCAGTTCCTGTTCGTCGCGATCGCTTTCGGCTGCCTGACCTATGCATTCCTGACCAGCGATTTCTCGGTGCTGTACGTGGCCAATCATTCGCAACTGTCGCTGCCGACGCTGTACAAGGTCTCCGCGGTCTGGGGCGCACACGAGGGCTCTCTGCTGATGTGGATCCTGCTGCTGGCCGGCTGGACGATCGCTGTCGCCACCTTCAGCAAATCATTGCCACAAGCCTTTTCCGCCCGCGTCATCGGCGTGCTCGGTCTGTTGTCGGTCGGCTTCCTGCTGTTCGCCATCCTGACATCGAATCCCTTTGAACGACTGATACCGGCGGCGTCTGACGGGGCAGACCTGAACCCGTTGTTGCAGGACCCGGGGCTCGCCTTCCATCCGCCGTTGCTTTACGTCGGATACGTCGGCTTTTCGGTCGCGTTCGCGTTCGCTATTGCAGCGATGATCAGCGGCGATCTCGACCGGCGCTGGGCCAAGTGGACGCGCCCCTGGACGACCATTGCCTGGGTCTTCCTGACGCTGGGTATCGCGCTCGGCAGCTGGTGGGCGTACTACGAACTGGGCTGGGGCGGCTGGTGGTTCTGGGACCCGGTCGAAAACGCCTCGTTCATGCCGTGGCTCGTCGGCACGGCCCTGATCCATTCACTGGCTGTCACCGAGAAGCGCGGGCTGTTCAAGAGCTGGACATTGCTGCTGGCGATCACGGCTTTCTCGCTGAGCCTGCTCGGTACTTTCCTCGTGCGCTCCGGCATCATCGTCTCGGTGCACGCTTTCGCCACGGACCCCACGCGCGGCTTCTTCATTCTCGGTTTTCTCGCCATTGTCGTGGTCGGTGCGCTGATACTGTTTGCCTGGCGTGCACCGTCACTCGATTCCGACGCAGGTTTTGCGCCGTTATCCCGCGAGACCTTCCTGTTGCTCAACAACGTGCTACTGGTTGTGGCGGCGACGCTGGTCCTGATCGGCACGCTGGCTCCCCTGGTCATCGAGCTCGCGAACGGCGGCAAGATCTCGATCGGCCCGCCGTGGTTCAACGTTGCGTTCATGGTGCCGATGATTCCGCTGCTGCTGCTGATCGGCATGGGCATGCATACGGCGTGGCGGACGCAGGACGCCGGTGGCCTGGCGAACGTTTTGCGTATACCGGCGATTATTGCGGTACTGCTGGGTGTCATCCTGCCCCTGATGTTCTATGGTCGCGTCAGCCTGCTGCTGGCCGTCGGCTGCATCCTGGCCGTCTGGATTTTTGCCTCGTCCCTGATCTTGCCGCTGCGCTCTCTGCGGCGCGAGAAAGGCGCTGCCGCGATCACCCGTTCGGCGCTCGGCATGTCCGTCGCGCACTTCGGTATGGGACTGTTCGTTGTCGGTGCGACCATTGTGACGGCGTTCGGCGTCGAGTCGGATCAGGCGTTGAGCCCGGGCCAGTCGATCGAGGTCGCCGGCTACACGGTCGAGATGGAGTCGCTGGATAACGTGCAAGGCCCGAATTTCTCGGCTATCGAAGCCGAAATCGTCATTCGCAAGGATGGCGAGCGCGTCGCGATGGTGCACCCGCAGAAGCGCCAGTACCTGGTGCAGAAGAGCTGGATGACGGAAGCCGGTATCGATGCGGGCTGGAACAAGGACCTGTTCGTCGCGCTCGGCGACCAGTTGGGTAACAACGCATGGAGCGTGCGCGTGCAGTACAAGCCGATGATTCGCTTTATCTGGCTCGGCGCGCTCGTCATGGCGCTCGGTGGATTAATCGCTGTCAGCGACCGGCGCTACCGCAGTCGAGCAGAGGCGCGCCAGCCGGTGGGTGCCGCAGCGGAGGCTGTCTGATGTCTCGTTATCTCTGGCCACTCATCGCTGTCGTCACGTTGGTCGTCTTCCTGGCAGTCGGCCTGCTGCGCGGTGACCCGCGTGCGCTGCCGTCGCCGTTTATCGGCAAGCCGGCACCGACGTTCGAATTGCCGACCCTGGAAGACCCCGATATGACCATCGGCTCGGCGGATCTTTCCGGAAAATTCACGCTGGTAAACGTCTGGGCGACCTGGTGCGGCGGTTGCCGTACCGAACACCCGTTCCTGCTGGAACTCGCCGCAAACAATACGATACCGATCTACGGCATCAACTGGCGTGACCAGCGCGGCGAAGCCATGCGCTGGCTGCAAAACCTCGGCGATCCCTATGTCGCGTCCGGTTTCGATGCGGATGGACGCGTGGGAATCGATTGGGGAGTCTATGGCGCACCCGAGACCTTCCTCGTCGATGCCAACGGCATCGTTGTCTACAAGCACCTGGGGCCACTCGACCGGCAGTCCTGGGAAAAAGAATTCGTGCCCCGTATCGAAGCCGCGGGAGCAGCACAATGAAGCGCTTGCTCGTGTTCCTCGTTGCGGTATTCGCGATCTCACCGGTTGCTGCAATCGACTCTCAGAAAGCCTTCGATGACCCGGAATTGCAGGCACGCTACGAGAAGCTGATTTCGGAAGTGCGTTGCCTGAAATGCCAGAACCAGAGCATCAAGGACTCCAACGTTTTTCTCGCCGCCGACCTGCGCCGCGAGATCCGCAGACTGATTGCCGAAGGCAAGTCTGACGAGGAGGTACTGGATTTCCTGGTCACGCGCTACGGCGAGTTCGCCTTGTACCGGCCGCGAACCAGCGGCAAGACACTGGTCTTGTGGATTGCGCCGTTCCTGCTGGTACTGTTTGGTGGGTTCGCGCTCGCGCGCGTCATTCGGCACCGGATGGCGTTACCGATAGAAGCGCCGTCAACGGATAACGAACCTCAGGAAAAGGGAACGCAAGAGTGACCTTCTGGATAGTGTTGATCCTGCTCAGCCTTGGAGCAGTGCTGTTTGCCGTCTGGCCTCTGTACCGGCGCAAGGGACGCATGACGCCGCTGCTGGCCGTGATTACCGTCTTTACAGTCGCCGTGGGTGCCGGCATCTACAATCATGTTGGCAGTCCCGGCGTGTCCTCCGGGCACGGGACGGTCGACGGCCTGCCGCCGATGGACGAAGTGCTGACATCGCTGCGCGCGCGCCTGGCCGAGAATCCTGAAGACATCGCCGGCTGGAAAATGCTGGGACGAACACAGATGACGATGCAGGAGTTCGCCGGCGCCGTGACGTCCTACGAGCATGCGATGCAGCTGGAGAACGGGCAGAACGCGCAGACACTGGTCGACCTGGCGATCGCGTTGCTGTCACGGGATCGCAGCATGGCCATCGAGGGGCGTGCCGCCGCGCTGATCGAAAGCGCGCTGGCGCTGGATCCGAATAACCCGGCCGCGCTGTTTTACTCCGGCGTCGCCGCCAGCGATCGTGGCGATGTCGAGATGGCGATAGCGCGCTGGGAAGTCCTCCTGGGGCTGAACCCGCCACCGGAGATTCGTGCGATGCTGGAACAGCGCATCGCCGAGTGGCGCGGCGAGGACTTCGTGGCCGAGGCAGCGCCAGGGCCTGCGCCGGCAGCAGTGGAAGAAGCGCCTCCTGCAGATGTTCCGGCCGATGCCGTCGTGGCCGCAAGGGTGTCGCTCTCCGACGAAGCGATCAATGCGATTGGAGCCGACGCGAATGTCTTTATCATCGCCCGCGATCCGGCCCAGCCGTCGCCGCCGATTGCCGTGAGCCGGCTCCGGCTTTCTGAACTGCCGAAAATGGTCGCCCTTGGCGATGCGCAATCGATGGTGCAGGGTCGCGCCCTGTCGGGCTTCGACGAATTCGAGTTGGTTGCGCGAGTATCGTTGTCCGGCGGACCGGCTGCTGCTTCCGGCGACTGGTACGGATCGCTGATCGTCCGACCCGCTGAAAACAACTCGGTGTTCCTGACCATCGACCAACAGGTTCCCTGAGCAGCTTGGCGTTACCCGACTCACTGAAAGGCAGGTTGCGCATCCCGCTCATCGGTGCGCCGATGTTCATCGTTTCCGGCCCCGAGCTTGTCATCGCGCAGTGTGAGGCAGGCATTATCGGGTCGTTCCCGGCGCTGAACGCACGGCCCCAGGAAACGCTGTCCGACTGGATCATCCAGATCAAGGACGAGCTTGCAGCCTACCAGGAAGCCCATCCCGACGAGCCGGTCGCGCCATTCGCCGTCAACCAGATCGCACATGCGAGTAACCCGCGCCTGGCTGCAGATGTCGAGACCTGCGTGCGGCATGAAGTACCGATCATCATCACGAGCCTGCGTCCCCCCGAAGATATCGTTAAGGCCGTGCATGCCTATGGCGGGCTCGGTGCCAACACCATGACCTTTGCCAATTGTATCTTGTGGGATGATTCTGCGAATGCCCAAAATGAAATCTTCAATGACAGCGCTTCTATCACCGTCTCTTTCAGTAACATTACCGGTGGCATCCCGGCTGGTGTTGTTGATGGTGGTAACAACCTAAACATTG
>Ga0210081_1000016_pt1 | contig 45335 bp, 44 predicted proteins | sample White_ThreeSqA_D_FD_185589 | JGI IMG/M metagenome (GOLD analysis project Ga0210081, IMG submission 185589) | Wetland microbial communities from the San Francisco Bay, California, USA, that impact long-term carbon sequestration -... | ecosystem: Environmental > Aquatic > Marine > Wetlands ...
CCGCCGGATGGCCGGCAAGTTGCCGCATGGCTGGTGCCAGCACGCGGACAAGGCGATCGCGGCCATTGATGCCGAGGCCCAGGACATGGCAACGCGCAAAGCGTCGCTGCGTGCCTTGAACGCATTCGCCCCGTTCCTGCCGGAGATGGCCGGTGGCTCGGCCGATCTGACCGGGTCCAACCTGACCAGGCACGATGCGTCGGTGCCCATTTCCGGTGATGATGCCAACGGCAACTATATCTGGTTCGGGGTCCGCGAATTCGGCATGACCGCGCTCTGCAATGGATTGCGCCTGCACGGCGGCATACTGCCGTACTCGGGCACATTCCTGACGTTCTCGGATTATTCGCGCAGCGCCCTGCGCATGGCCGCGCTGATGAAGATTCAGCAGGTCCTGGTGTTCACGCACGACTCGATCGGTCTCGGCGAAGACGGTCCCACGCACCAGCCCGTGGAACACGTCGCTTCGCTGCGACTGATGCCGAACATGAGCGTCTGGCGCCCCTGCGATGCGGTGGAAACGGCGGTCGCGTGGCGACACGCGATAGAGAGACAGGACGGGCCGACCAGCCTGGTCCTGACGCGACAGGGCGTGCCGCACCAGGCTCGGTCGGCGGACCAGGTCGCCGGCATCGGCCGTGGCGGATACGTATTGCAGGACTGCCGCGGTGAACCCCAGATTCTGTTCATCGCAACGGGCTCCGAGGTCGCGCTTGCGGTCGCTGCCGCCGAGTCGCTGGCCGGCGACGGCATCAGGGCCCGTGTAGTATCTATGCCGAGCACTGATGTTTTCGACGCACAGGACAAGGCCTACCAGGCCTCGGTATTACCGCCCGAAGTCACCGCACGTATTGCTATCGAGGCTGGTGTCACGGGAGGCTGGTGGCGTTATGTCGGTACGGCAGGGCGGGTCATCGGGCTCGACCGCTTCGGCGAGTCGGCACCCGCCGACGAGCTGTTTGAACATTTCGGCTTCACGACAACGAATGTCGTCGCGGCCGCAAAAGAATTGCTGAAATAATAAAGAAGGGAGTAATCACTACATGGCTATCAAGATCGGTATCAACGGCTACGGTCGCATCGGGCGCAACATCGTGCGCGCCATTCACGAGTATGGCCGGACCGACGAGTTCGACGTAGTCGCACTGAATGATCTCGGGGATGCCGAGACAAATGCGCACCTGACGCGCTACGACACGGCGCATGGCAAGTTTGCCGGCACCGTCGAGGTCGATGGTGGCGACATCATTGTCAACGGCGATCGCATCAAGGTGTTCGCCGAGCGCGACCCGGCCAAGCTGCCCTGGGGCGAGCTGGGCGTCGACGTCGTATTCGAGTGCACCGGTCTGTTCCGCACGCGCGAGACGGCCGGCAAGCACATCGCAGGCGGCGCAAAGAAAGTAGTCATCTCGGCGCCGGGCGGTGCCGACATCGACGGTACGTTCGTGTTTGGCGTCAATGACGACGCCATCACGGCCGATCACACGATCATCTCGAATGCATCATGCACGACGAACTGCCTTGCGCCGCTCGTCAAGCCGTTGCACGAGGAGATTGGCGTGAAGCACGGCATCATGACGACGATCCACGCATACACCAACGACCAGGTACTGACCGACGTGTTCCACAAGGACCTGCGTCGTGCGCGGTCGGCAACGATGTCGCAGATTCCGACGAGTACCGGTGCTGCCAAAGCGGTCGGCCTCGTATTGCCGGAACTCAACGGCAAGCTCGACGGTTTCTCGATGCGCATACCGACGATCAACGTGTCGGCAGTCGACCTGACATTCGTCGCCGAGCGCGCAACCAGCGTCGAGGAAATCAACAAGATACTCAAGGCGGCAAGTGAAGGCCCGCTGAAGGGCATACTGGCGTATAACGACGCGCCGCTGGTTTCGATCGACTTCAACCACGACCCTGCATCGTCGACCTACGACTCGACACTGACGAAAGTCATCGACGGCACGCTGGTCAAGGTCATTTCGTGGTACGACAACGAGTGGGGCTTCTCGAACCGCATGCTCGATACGACTGTCGCACTGATGAACGCGAAGTAGCCCGACCGGACACGAGACAGGAATAGCGCATGGCTGTTATCAACATGTCCGACGTCGACCTCGCGGGCAAACGCGTTTTCATTCGTGAAGACCTGAATGTCCCCGTCGCCGATGGCGTGGTAACCAGTGATGCGCGTATCCGGGCCGCCCTGCCAACGATCAGGGCGGCCCTGGATGCCAATGCAGCCGTCATGCTGGTGTCGCACCTGGGTCGACCCACCGAGGGTGAGCCGGTGGATGAATTCTCGCTGCAGCCGGTCGCTGATCGACTGAGCGAACTGCTCGACTGCGATGTCCCGCTGAGGAAAGACTGGATAGACGGCGTCGACGTGCAGCCGGGCCAGGTCGTATTACTGGAGAATGTGCGTTTCCTGGTCGGCGAGAAGAAGTGTGACGAGGCGCTGGCCAAAAAGATGGCCGCACTGTGCGATGTCTTTGTCATGGATGCGTTTGGCACGGCACATCGCGCCCAGGCGAGTACCTATGGTGTCGCCGAGTTTGCACCGATTGCCTGTGCCGGACCCCTGCTCGCCGCCGAACTCGCGGCGCTCGGCAAGGCGCTGGACAATCCGGCGCGGCCGTTCGTCGCCATCGTCGGCGGTTCGAAGGTCTCGACGAAGCTGACGGTCCTCGACGCACTGGCCGGGATCGTCGATTGCCTGATCGTCGGCGGCGGCATCGCCAATACCTTCATCGCGGCGGCCGGGCACCCGGTCGGCAAATCCCTGTACGAACCCGACATGCTGGATACGGCGCGCGCGCTTGCCGCCGATACCGGTGATCGTGCGGACATCCCGGTGCCCGACGATGTCGTCGTGGCGGATCGCTTTGCAGAGGATGCGACGGCAACGACAAAGTCTGTGAATGATGTTGCGGCCGAGGACCTGATTCTCGACATCGGGCCGGAGACGGCGGCACGTTTTGCGAAAATCCTGGAGGGTGCTGGCACGATTATCTGGAACGGACCGGTCGGCGTGTTCGAATTCGATCGCTTCGGCGAGGGCACGCGCATTCTGGCCGAAGCCATTGCGACCAGTGACGCGTTCTCGGTCGCCGGTGGTGGCGATACGCTGGCCGCAATCGACAAGTATGGCGTCGCGGACAGGATTTCCTACATCTCCACCGGCGGTGGTGCGTTCCTGGAGTTTGTCGAAGGCAAGCAACTCCCCGCAGTTGCGATGCTCGAGCGTCGCGGCGCGTGACAGATATTCACGATGGCGGCTGCGCATGCGGCTTCGTACGATACCGCATGATGTCGGAGCCACTGATCGTGCACTGCTGCCACTGCACGAAGTGCCAGTGCCAGACCGGGTCGGCGTTCGTCATCAACGCGTTGATTGAAGCGGACCGCGTGGCATTGCTCGAGGGCGAGATCGCGGATGTGACAGTGCCGTCGCCCTCCGGTAAGAGCCAGAGAATCAGCCGTTGTCCCAGGTGCCAGGTTGCCGTCTGGAGCCGCTACCTCGTCATGTCCGGCGGCGTCGGTGAGGCCATTGTATTCGTCCGAGTCGGCACACTTGATGAACCGTCCCGGTTGCCACCCGATATTCACATCCACACGGCCTCCAAACTGCCGTGGGTCGTATTGCCGCCTGGCGCCCGCGCGGTCGACGAGTACTACGTGACCAGGGACGTCTGGTCGCCGGAAAGTCGATCACGTCTGAAAACGCTGTTACAGGCAGCAGTGGGCGAGGCCGGTTAGCCGGGCCAGGGTCCTGTAATCGCGAGCGTCATGCCGGGATTCTGGATATTGACGAACAGGATGGTGCCGTCAGGCGAAAAGCACACACCGGCGAGTTCGGAGTCGCTGTAGGGATTGTCGGCCAGTTGGTACTGGCTGCCGTCCGGCCTGATCGCGACGAGTCCGCAGTGCCCCAGCGTGTCTTCGCAGACGACAAGATCGCCCCACGGCGCCAGCGTCAGGTTGTCGGCATTTCGCAGCAGAGAACTTGATGTCGACTGAGCGATCAGTTTCAGTTGTCCCGGCGCTTCGGCTTCGTGGTCCGTTCCTTCGTGCGGGCCCGGTGTGTAAGTGAACACCTGGCCGAGCCGGGCCGGACCACCGCTGGTGCAGGTGAAGGCGAAGCTGTTGCCGGCGACGCACAGGCCTTCGCCGCGCGCGAATGTCGCGGCGCCCAGCTTCGCGCCACGCAGCCGCAGCGTGTTTTGCGCCGGGTCGACGTCGTCGAGGTCCACCCAGTATGCAGGCATCGACGTTCCCAACCGGATATCCGGCGTCAAGGACCAGTTGTGTGTTGCTGCGGAAGGCCTGCCTTGGATGGCGAGCGCCTGCAGCCGGCCGCCGCGGTGCAGTTCGCCCGGGACGTCCGGGATGTAGCGGTAAAACAGGCTGTGGTGCCGGTCTTCGGTCATGTACACGATGCCGGTGTCCGCATCGACGGCGCAGGCTTCGTGCTCGAATCGTCCCATCGCGGTAATCGGTACGGCCTTGACCAGCTCATTGGCGGCGGCAGGCACCTCGAATACGTAGCCGTGGCGCCGCTCGCGAGTTGCCTCCTTGCCGAAAAAGTTAATGCGCCCCGGCTCTTCGAAACATTCTTCGCAGGACAGCCACGTCCCCCACGGCGTCGCCCCACCCGCACAGTTGTACTCGGTGCCGCCCAGGCTGAGGAACTGGCGTTCCGTCTCCCGGCTCGCCGGGTTGTAGATCATGGTCGTCGTCCCGCCGGGGCCCGGAGTCACGTTGCCACCGCGATCGTAAAAACGCTGCTTCATCGCCTCGGGCACGTCAGGCCATTCTGCGTGCAGGGGCCGCGCTTCGGCCCAGTCCGGCTGGATCTCGTGATTACAGACCAGGCGAATCGTACCGTTCTCGCCCGGAAAAGCGGCCATGCCGTCATGCAGGCCCGGAACCGTCATGCCGTCGCTCATCTTGTCGCCGGCACGTGACAGGATCGTGTAGCTAAAGCCTTGCGGCAAATCGAGAATGTCGCCGGGATCGGCCTTGAGCCGGGCACCGGGCGCTTCGCCGCGGCAGGCGCTGGTAATCGCCGGTGTCGTTGCGGCAGCCGCAATACTCAGCAGGAAATGGCGTCGATTGAGCATGTCGATCCGGCCCGTCGGGGAACCGCAGCATAGCGCCCCAGGATGGTGCAGGAAAGAACCGCGCCCCCAATTCGTTCGGCAAACGGCGTTATAGCTGTGCAATAATCGCGCGCATGCTGAGACGAACCAAGATCGTCGCGACGCTGGGACCAGCGTCCGAGCGGCCCAAGACCCTGCGGAAGATGATTGACGCGGGACTCGATGTAGCGCGCATCAACTTCTCGCATGGTAATGCAGACGACCATCGCGAACGGGCCCGCAATCTGCGCAAGGCGGCGGACGATTGCGGGCGGGACGTCGGCTTGCTGGCCGATTTGCAGGGCCCGAAAGTGCGTATCAGGCGATTCGCGAACGGTTCGGCCCGCTTGCGCGAAGGGGAGTCCTTCTTTCTCGACAGCGCGCTCGGACTCAGTGATGGCGGCAACGAGGGTGTCGGCGTCGCGCTTGAATCGCTGCACGAGGATGTCACGCCGGGCGACATCCTGTTGCTCAATGACGGCCTGATCAGTCTCGAGGTCGTCTCGGTCGACGGCACCCGGATTCATACCACTGTCATCAACGGTGGCATCCTGTCGGATCACAAGGGGATCAACCTGAAGGGTGGCGGGCTGTCCGCGCCGGCGCTGACCGATGTCGATCGCGAGAACATCAAGCTGGCTGCCGAGCTCGATGCTGATTTCCTGGCGGTTTCGTTCGTGCGCAGCGGCGCCGATGTCACAGAAGCACGGGAGTTGTTCGAGGCGGCAGGTGGTCACGGCCTGATCGTCGCGAAGGTCGAGCGCACCGAGGCGGTCGAGAATATCGATTCGATTATCGCCGCCGCCGATGTGATCATGGTCGCGCGCGGTGACCTCGGCGTCGAAATGGGCTATGCCGAGCTCACCGGTATCCAGAAGAAGCTGATACGCCAGACGCGCAAGGCACACAAGATCGTTATTACGGCGACGCAGATGATGGAATCGATGATCGAAAATCCGATTCCGACGCGCGCCGAAGTTTCCGACGTAGCCAATGCCGTGATCGACGGTAGCGACGCGGTGATGTTGTCCGGAGAGACCGCAGTCGGCAAGCACCCGATCGAGGCGATCAAGGCAATGGCCGAGGTTTGTACCGGCGCCGAGAAATTCCCATTGCCCCACGGCCGTACCAGCCACCGCATGAACGATCACTTCGAGCTGGTTGACGAGGCGATTGCAATGGCTGCCATGTACACGGCAAACCACATGTCGGTCAAGGCGATCATCGCGATGACGGAGTCCGGTTCGACGACACGGTGGATGTCGCGGATCCGGTCGGACATCCCGATCTACGCCTTTACGCCGCACAAGGCGACCAGTCGCCGCGTGGCCATGTACCGCGGTGTCTACCCGGTATCCTTTGCGATCGGCACGACGGATGTGCGGCGCCTGTACCAGGACATCTTCAATACACTCCTGTCGAACAAGCTCGTCGAGGTCGGTGACCTCGTCATATTTACCAAAGGCGACCTGGACGGCGTCTCGGGCAGCACCAACGCCATGAAGGTTCTCGCGGTCAAGGAAGAATAATGAAGTCGATACTGTTGAAGATCGGCGGCGGCCTGCTGCTGGTGCTGCTGACAGCCATCGTCGGGTGCTGGTTCGTGTTGCGCTCGAGCCTGCCGCAGCTGGATGGGACCATCGGCGTCACCGGGCTGGCTCTGCCTGCGACGATCGAACGCGACGCGGACGGCATTCCGGTAATCACTGCGGCAAATCGCGCGGACCTTGCCTTCGCGACCGGATTTGCGCACGGGCAGGATCGCTACTTCCAGATGGACCTGATCCGGCGCCAGGCGGCCGGTGAACTGTCCGAGATCGTCGGTTCCGCCGCGCTCGATGTCGACCGGCGCTACCGGTTCCATCGCTTTCGTGCCCGGGCGCGGGATGTGATGGCGAACCTGCCGCCGAACGAAGCCGCAATACTCGAAGCCTACGCGCGCGGTGCCAACGCAGGGCTCGCGTCACTCGATGCACGACCGTTCGAGTACCTGGTGCTGGGTGAGCAGCCGCGGCCATGGGCGGCGGAAGATTCAATCCTCGTCGTCTACGCGATGTACATGCAGCTCAACGATGCCCGCGCCAACAAGGATGTCCAGAGGGGCCTGGCCCACAGCGTCTTGCCGCAGGAAGTCTATGACTGGATGTATCCGCAGGGCACGCCCTGGGACGCGCCGATCATCGGGGAGCCACGCATCGTCGCGCCGATCCCGTCGGCTGAAGTCTATTCGGTTCGCGATAGAGCAGGCGTACCACCCGCAGCGAACGAGCAGGGGAGATACCCGTTACGGGGCAGCAATAACTGGGCAGTCGCCGGTACGCTGACCGACAACGGTAGCGCAATCGTTGCAAACGATATGCACCTCGGCCTGAGTACGCCGAACATCTACTACCAGGCACGGCTGGTCGTCACCGGCCCCGATGCACGTACCGTTACCGGTGTTACATTGCCCGGAACGCCGTTTGTCGTTGCCGGCAGCAATTCCGAGGTCGCCTGGGGCTATACGAACAGCTATGGCGACTGGACCGATGCCGTCATTCTGACGCCCGGTTCGGCCGACGGTACGTACCGGACGCCGGAAGGGGACCGGTCGTTCGTGCGCCACGTCGAGATGATCAACGTCAAGGACGCGGATCCGGTGGAGTTCGAGGTCCGCGAGACCATCTGGGGGCCGGTGCGTGACGATGTCGACTATCCGGATGGCGAGATCGCCGTAAGCTGGATCGCACATTACCCCGAGGGACTGAATCTGCGGCTGATCGACCTGGAGACCGTTACTTCGGTCGCGGAGGCGCTGGACGTCGCCAATTCGATGTCGATGCCACCGCAGAACTTTGTCAGCGGTGACGCCAACGGCAATATCGGGTGGACGATTGCCGGCCAGATACCGAGAAAAGCCGGCTTCAACGCCATGCTGCCGGCGGACTGGAGTGCGGGCGCGGGCTGGTCGGGATGGGTCGCGCCAGATGAATACCCGCGAGTCTACAACCCGGACAGTGGTCGTATCTGGACTGCAAACGCCCGTGTCGTGGATGCCGAGGCGCTCGACATCATCGGCGATGGCGGCTATGACCTCGGTGCGCGGGCCAGCCAGATCCGTGACGGCCTGTTTGCAAAAGAATCGTTCACACCGGAAGACATGCTGGCTATCCAGTATGACGACCGTGCGCTGTTCCTCGCGCGGTGGCAGGCGTTGTTGATGTCGACGCTGACGGATGACGTCGTTGGCGACGATCCCGAACTCATCGAATACCGGGATCTCGTCGTCAACTGGATACCGCGTGCAGCCCCCGAATCGGTGGGCTACCGGCTGGTGCGTGCATTTCGGCTGGAAGTCGAACGGCGCGTCTTTTACGCGCTGATGGCACCGGTACGCGAGGCTTACGGAGACGATGTCCAGCTGCGGCTCAGCAACCAGTTCGAGGCGCCATTGTGGTCGCTGATGACGGAACGCCCACTGCACATGCTACCTGCCGACTATGCGAGCTGGGACGAACTCCTCGTTGCCGCGGTGCGGCAGAATATTACCTATTTCAACGAGAATTACGGCGGGCCCCTGGCCGAGCGCAACTGGGGTGAAATCAACACCGCGGCCATTCGCCATCCGCTGAGCAGCAGTATTCCCCTGCTGGGTTCGCTGCTCGACATGCCGGCCGATCAAATGAACGGTGATCTCGATATGCCGAAAGCACAGGGTCCGGCATTCGGCGCATCGGAACGATTCTCGGTTGCACCTGGCGACGAGGCGGGCAGCATTCTCCACATGCCGACAGGCCAGAGTGGTCATCCGCTGTCAGAGTTTTATGCGCGCGGGCACCAGGACTGGGTAGAGGGACGTCCCAGTCCTTTCCTGCCGGGGGCCGCACAGCATACCCTGACGCTGAGCCCTGTCGCGCGGTAAGATGGACCCCGAAAGCTGATACGGTAACAGTCATGACAGATAAGCAATTCACCGGTACGAGTTCGTATATCGCGACCGACGACCTGACCATGGCGGTGAACGCGGCGGTCACGCTGCAACGGCCCATCCTGGTCAAGGGGGAGCCCGGCACCGGCAAGACGCAACTCGCTCTGGAAGTCGCGGAGTCCCTGGGCAAGCCGCTGTTCGAATGGCATATCAAGTCGACGACCAAGGCGCAGCAGGGCCTCTATGAGTATGACGCGGTGGCGCGTTTGCGTGACTCGCAGCTCGGCGATGATCGCGTGCACGACATCAGCAACTACATCGTGCGCGGTAAAGTCTGGGAGGCATTTGCATCCGAGCAACAACCAGTACTGCTGATCGACGAAATCGACAAGGCCGACATCGAATTCCCCAACGACCTGTTGCGCGAACTGGATCGCATGGAATTTTACGTGTACGAAACCAAGGAGCTGGTTACAGCCCGGCACCGGCCGATTATCGTCATTACGAGCAACAATGAAAAAGAGTTGCCGGATGCGTTTCTGCGGCGGTGCTTTTTTCACTACATCAAGTTTCCGGACAAACAAACCATGGCGCAGATTGTGGAAGTCCACTTTCCGAATCTGAAAAAGAACCTGTTGTCGGAAGCGCTGAATGCGTTTTACAAGGTGCGCGAGGTGCGCGGCCTGAAGAAGAAACCGTCGACCTCGGAACTGCTTGACTGGATCAAGTTGCTGCTCGCCGAAGACGTGCCACCCGAAGTGCTCAAGGGAGAGGGCGCGCGCAATGCGATTCCGCCGTTGTACGGTGCCTTGCTGAAAAACGAACAGGACGTACACCTGTTTGAACAACTGGTGTTCCTCGACAGGCGCAACAACCCACAGTAAGCCCGATGCTGATCCCGTTCTTCTACATGCTGCGCGAAGGCGGAATGAAAACCTCGATCACCGAGCTGCTGACGCTGCACGAAGCATTGCAATCCGGTCTCGCCGGCCAGAGCGTCGACGACTTCTATTACCTGGCGCGAGCCACGCTGGTCAAGAACGAAGCGCACCTGGATCGTTTCGACCGCATCTTCGGTGCCTACTTCAAAGGCGTGGAGGATTCCCTGGCGGATTTGATGCGGGAGGTTCCGGAGGATTGGCTGCGTCACCAGGCCGAGCTGAACCTGTCCGACGAAGAGCGTGAGCTGATCGAATCACTCGGCGGATTCGACGAGCTGATGAAGGCTCTGAAGGAACGTCTCGATGAGCAGGACGAGCGCCACGAAGGCGGCAACAAGTGGATCGGTACCGCCGGCACGTCACCGTTTGGTGCCTATGGCTACAACCCGGAGGGCGTGCGTATCGGCCAGCAGGGGTCCCGGAATCGCAGCGCAGTCAAGGTCTGGGACAAGCGCGACTATCGCAACCTGGATGATTCAATCGAACTGGGCACGCGCAACATCAAGGTTGCGCTGCGCCGTCTGAGGAAATTCGCACGCGAAGGAGCGGCGGACCAGCTCGACCTGGATGACACGATCGACAAGACGGCGCGCAACGCCGGCATGCTGGATATCCGCATGATTCCCGAGCGGCACAATGCGATCAAGGTGCTGCTATGCCTCGACATTGGTGGCTCGATGGACGACCACGTGCGTATTTGCGAGGAAATGTTCTCCGCCGCACGCAGCGAATTCAAGCACCTCGAATACTTTTACTTCCACAACTTCATCTACGAGAACATGTGGAAAGACAACCGGCGACGACACAGCGAGAAGACGCCGACACTGGATATCACGCATAAGTATGGGTCGGACTACAAGCTCGTATTCGTCGGCGACGCCACGATGAGTCCGTACGAGATCGTGTACGCCGGCGGCAGCGTAGAGCACTGGAATGAAGAACCGGGCGCCGTGTGGATGAAGCGCCTGCTTGACACCTATCCGAAGGCGGTCTGGCTGAATCCGGAGCCGCGTGAGCGCTGGGACTTTACGCCGTCGACGAAACTCATTCGCGAGATCATGGACGAGCGCATGTTTCCATTAACGATTGCCGGTCTCGACGACGCGATCAAAGCGCTGCACTGAGTATCTCGAGGTCGCCCAGCACCTCTACCGAATGAGTCTCGGGATCCACTTTCTCGTAGTGTTTCGCAATAGTGCCGTCCGGGGCGATGAGGAATGTCTGCCGCTTGGCCACTGTCATGCCAAGCATGCGGGTCTTGACACCGTAGGCTGTCGCCGCGGCGCCTTCGGTATCAGCGAGCAGTGGAAACGGCAGGCTGTATTCTTCGGCAAAGGACTTGTGTGATTTGGAATCGTCGAGACTCACGCCAAGAATCTGTGCATTGAATTCGCGGAAGGCAAAAATATTGTCGCGAAACTCACAGGCTTCGGTCGTACAGCCCGGCGTGTCGTCCTTGGGATAGAAATACAGCACGACCCACTGGTCACGATAATCCTCGAGCGAGTGCAACTGGCCGTTCTGGTCAGGCAGTTCGAATTCCGGGGCCGGCTCGCCGACGGCGAGCGTGTCATTCGCGATGCCAATGGCCGTAAATCCGAAAACCGTGACTGCCGCAACGACCGGCAGGGCAAAAAATGTAATAAATCGCTTCATATTCGGGGTCCGTGATAGTGGGCGAGAATTGAACAGGGCCGCCCTTTGGTGGCAGGCATTATAATACGATCTGCGCCGACAGTAACGTAACTCTTTGTAAATACACGATGAATAATCACGACAAAGCCGTCAAAACAGCGCTGGTCATGCCCGGCGGCGGTGCGCGAGGTGCCTTCCAGGTCGGTGTCCTGAAGGCTCTGGCCGAGCGTCTGCCTCGCAAGAGACCAAACCCGTTCGCCGTCATCAGCGGCACGTCGGCGGGCGCGGTGAATTCGGTCGTACTTGCCTCGAGGGCGCGCAATTTTCGGTCCGCGGTAGCGGAGCTCGAGCAGGTCTGGGGGCATTTTCGCTGCCACGACGTCTACAAGACCGATCACCTGACGATGTTGAAGAGCAGCCTGCACTGGCTGTCGTCATTGATCCTCGGCGGCTTCCTGGTTGGCACTCCCAGGTCACTGCTCGACAACTCACCATTGCGCGCATTGCTGAACCGCAATGTGCACTTTCCCCGCATTCAGGACGCGATAGCCGCCGGTCATCTCGATGCCGTCGCCGTTACGGCGGCCGGCTATGCATCGGCGCGGTCGACGTCGTTCTTCCAGGCGAGTGACGAACACCGGAACTGGGAACGCACGCGTCGGCTGGGCAAGCGGGAGCAGCTCAACCTGAATCACCTGATGGCGAGTATCGCGGTGCCGATGATCTTCCCCCCGGTACGCATCGGCAACGAGTACTTCGGCGATGGAGCCATGCGGCAGGCGACGCCACTCAGCCCGGCCGTGCACCTCGGCGCCGACCGCATCCTGGTTATTGGCATTCGCGACGAGACCGGCGACAAGGTGCCTGTCGAGCAACCCGAAGCGCCGACTATTGCCCAGATTGCCGGCTACATGCTCGACACGCTGTTCATGGACGGGCTCTATTCCGACCTGGAACGGATCACGCGCATCAACCTGTTGATTGACTCGATACCCGAAGCGGCGCGTGCCGGCCAGGTGACCGAAGTCCGCCCGATCGACACGATGCTCGTCGTGCCGAGCGAGGACCTGCGCTTGATCGCGGCGCGCTATCGCCATGAGCTGCCGTTTGCCATTCGTGCGCTGTTGCGCGGTATTGGCGGCAAGAAGTCAAGCGAGAGCCGCTTGTTGAGTTTCCTGTTGTTCGAACGCGAATACACGCGGGAACTGATCGCGCTCGGTTACCGGGATGCGATGGAAGTCGCGGATCAGTTGCTGGATTTCGTTACCGGTGCCGAGGTGCCGCGCCTGTTTGCGCCGGAATGGATCAGGAAAGACCTGAGCGCACTCCGCGATTCTTCCTAGATCAGGAAGATCGCACCCAACCCCAGAAATGCCGTGTAGCCAACGACGTCGGTGACAGTCGTCAGTACAACGCCGCCCGCCAGCGCGGGATCGACGTTCATGCGCTTCAGCAATAACGGAATACTGAACCCGGCAACTGCCGCGATCACCAGGTTGATGATCATGGCGGCACCGATGATGCCGCCGATCCGCCAGTCTCCGAACCAAAGGTAGGTGAACAGCGCGACTATCAGTGCCCAGCCCAGGCCGTTGAGCATGCCGACCCGCAGTTCCTTTTGCAGTATGCCCATGGCGTTGTTGCGACTGATCAGGCCGAGCGCGAGCGCTCGCGTGATGATCACGAGTGACTGGCTGCCGGCGACGCCGCCCATGCTGGGGACAACCGGCATCAGTACCGCGAGCAATACGATCTTGTCGAGCGTGGTCTGGAACTGGTCGACCACGGCGGCTGCCAGGAATGCCGTCAGCAGGTTAACGCCGAGCCACAGTGCGCGGCGCGTCGCACTCTTGACCACTGGCGCGAACATGTCGTCTTCCTCGTCCAGGCCGGCGGCACTCATCAGCGAATGCTCGGCCTCGTCGCGGATTACGTCGACAACGTCGTCGATTGTAATGCGGCCGAGGACATGAAAGTCGTCATCGACGACCGGTGCCGACAACAGGTCACGATTCTCGAACTCCCAGACTACCTGCGACGAAGACGTATGTGCCGGGATCGGCATGACGTCGGTGGACATGACGTTGGCAACCATTTCGTTGGGATCATGCGAAACCAGCCGGGACAGGAACAGGGCACCGATGTACGTGTTGTCTCTGTTGACGACAAATATCGAGTCGGTGCCGTCGGGCATCTCGCCGACTGCACGCAGGTAGCGAGTCACGACCTCGAGCGTGACATCGGGACGGACCGTCACGATGTCGATGTTCATCAGGCCGCCGGCGCTCTCCTCGTCGTAAGCGAGGACCTGCTTGATACGCTCGTGGTCCTGGTGGTCGAGTGACTGCAGGACTTCCTGCGTTACCGCTTCCGGCAGGTCGGCGAGCAGATCCGCGAGGTCGTCCACTTCCATGCCGCCGGCCGCGGCGACAAGGTCCTCGGTGGCCATGCCCTCGATCAGGCCATCGCGCACTTCTTCCGCAAGTTCGACGAGGACGTCGCCCTCTATCTCCGACCCAACGAGTTCCCAGAGCACGGCACGGTCTTTGAGCGGCAGCGATTCGAGCAGCCGTGCAATTTCTGACGGATGCAGGCTGTTGACCATGATACCTGCCGCACGCATGCGGCCACTGTTCAGCTTTTCCCGTAACAGTTCGAGCGTGGCTTTGGTGTGTTCGCGCCCTTCCATGGACGCGGAGTGTAGCAGCTTAGTCGGAGCTTAGACGATGCCCGACCAGGCTGTTGTGGCGCGTCAGCACCGGGTTGTGGTGCTCGCGCAAGGCGGCGGCGAGTTTGTCTGTCATGTAAACGGAGCGGTGTTGCCCGCCGGTGCAACCGATCGCCACGGTCATGTAACCGCGGTGCGATTCCTGGTAATGCGGGATCCAGCGAGCCAGGAAATCCCGGATGTCTTCGAACATTGCCCCGAACGCATCCGATGCGTCGAGAAATTTGATGACTTCCCTGTCCTGTCCGGTCATACCGCGTAATTCGAGCGTCCAGTAAGGGTTCGGCAGGCTGCGCAGGTCGAAAACGAAATCGGCATCAGCCGGGATTCCGTACTTGAAGCCGAAGGACTGGATGAGCACCGAGAGCTGCTGCGAAACGCGGCGATCGACTCGCCCGCGGATAATGTCTGCCAGTTCGTAGATGCTGGTGTGCGACGTGTCGATAATAAGGTCGGCGGACACCTGTATGTCAGCCAGGATCGCGCGCTCGGATTCGATTGCCGCGCGCAGCTGGGTGCCATGCGCGGCCAGCGGATGCCGTCGACGCGATTCGCTGTAGCGTTGCACCAGTATCTCGTCCTGGGAATGCAGGAACATGACATCCGTTGTGACGCCTTGCTGGCGGAGATCGTGCAGGAGGTCGGGCAACGTGTCGAGATCGCTGGCACTGTTGCGTGCGTCGACGCCGACCGCGAGCAGGTTCGGAGAATCGCCATTGTTACCGCGCAGTGTTTCAACGGCCGCCTTGAGCAAGGCCGCGGGCAGGTTGTCGATGCAGTAGTAGCCGAGATCCTCGAGTACGTGCAGCGCAACCGATTTACCCGAACCGGACAGGCCACTGACGACGATCAGGCGGAATTCATTGCCCATGACTTGGCGGTGCGACGCTCGCGGCGATCATGAATTTCCGGCCGCCGGTAACGGCGGGGAATCTGCCAGTGAGGCGCCGTTGATCAATGCTTCGTAAAGGTCGCTGCTGTTGTTCTTCGTTCGCAGGCGCGCGCACAGGGCACTGTCGGACATGACACTCGTAACCAGTGCGATCTCGGCATGGTGACTTTCATCCAGTTCGGTCGGCACCATCATGCCGAAGATCAGGTCAACCGGTTCGCCATCCGGCGCGTCGAAGTCGATCGGTTCCGACAACTTGATCAGTGCAGCGTTGCTGGTTTCGATGCCGGCCACCCGACTGTGTGGAAACGCCACACCTTTCTTCAGGCTCGTGCATCCGAGACGTTCGCGGCTGATGAGACTCTCGAAGATGAGGTCGCTGGCGATGTCGGGATTGTTGCGCGTCAGCAACTCTGCCAGGATCTCCAGGCAGTGTTTCTTGCTGCGGGCTGTCGCGTTGCACAACACGCCATCGGGCTGAATGATATCTGCGAGGGTCATCGTGAAATTGTTTCAGGTAGGGTGACCCCGTGGCGCGACAGGCCACGGGAGTCTCATTATTATTCTACGCAAAGTGCGTTTTCTGTTTTTCTCTGGCGCGGTGGTCGACAAGTTTTTCCTTGTATTTTCGAACCCGCCTTTCGAGCTTGTCCACGAGCCCGTCGATCGCCGCGTACATGTCTTCTTCAGTGTGATCACAATAAACGGTACCACCGTTAACGCTGGCTGTCGCTTCGGCTTTGTGCCGTAACTTTTCGACGGTCAGGATACAATGGACGTCAGACACTATGTCAAAGTGCCGGCCGATCTTTTCGATCTTGACTCCGACATAATCTCTCAGGGATTCCGTGACTTCGACATGATGGCCTGAAACATTCAATTGCATAGCTGTCTCCTGTTCTTGTTGGCTGTTGCACGGTCCCGACCCTGCAGTCGGGGTCTTGTGTTCGCGTCGTTCTGACTCAGTTGCTGGTTACCTCGCATCGCGGACTCTGCGCTCGCTGGACGACGGAATATCCATAGCCTCACGGTACTTCGCGACCGTGCGTCTGGCAACAGATATCCCTTCGTTCTTCAGTAAGTTCGTGATCTTGCTGTCGCTCAGTGGTTTGCCAGGGTTCTCGGCGGCAATCAATTTCCTGATTTTCGCGCGAACCGACGTCGACGACTGGTCTTCGCCGTTCTCGGATGACAAATGACTGGAGAAAAAGTACTTGAACTCGAAGACGCCGCGCGGCGTGTGCATGTACTTGTTGGTGGTTACACGTGAAATCGTCGACTCGTGCATCCCGATCTCTTCGGCCACATCTCGCAGAACCATCGGCTTCATTGCCTCGTCCCCGTGATCCAGGAATTCGGTCTGCCGGGATACGATACTGGTCGCCACTTTGAGCAGCGTTTCGTTGCGAATCTCCAGGCTGCGAATCAGCCAGCGCGCCTCCTGAAGTTGCGACTTGAGGACCGCATGTTCACTGCTGCCGCGCAGCAGCCTCGCGTATTGCTGGTTGACCGAAAGGCGTGGTACGCCGGTCGGGCTGATCTCGACCTGCCAGCGATTGTCCACCTTGCGCACGAACACGTCAGGTATGACGTACTCGGTTGCCGCAGGGCTGACGACGAGGCCGGGCTTGGGATTGCAGGCCCGAATCAATGCCAGCGCCTCGTGCAGGTCGTCTTCCGTCGTTCGCTGGCTGCGGCGCAACTCGCCGTAGTCCTTGCTGCCGACCAGCTCCAGCTGGTCCGTGGCGATGCGGATGGCCAGCTGTAATCCCGGCGTCTTCCAGTCGAGCTGGCTGAGCTGCAGGACCAGGCATTCGGCCACCGACCGGGCACCAACGCCCACCGGGTCGAGATGCTGGATCTTCGTCAGCGTGCGCTCGATCTCGGCTTCGGTGGCCGGGGGTTCCTCATCGAGACTGTCGAGAATCTCTTCAATATCGGCGGTCAGGTAACCGTCGTCGTTGATGGAGTCGATGATCGCTTCACCAATAATGACCTCGCGGGGCGAAAACTGCTCCATCTCCAGTTGCCAGAGCAGGTGCTCGCGCAGGGTCTGTCCGGACTCGTCGGCAAACTCGCTGATCGGGCGACCCTCGCCATTCCAGCCGCCGTCCTGCACCCGCTCGGTCGAGCGGGTCTGCCAGAGTTCGTCTGCCTTGATGGTCTCGACTTCGGCCGTCGATTCCGAGCTGGTCTGCGGAACATCCGGCAGATCTTCCATCTCGAGCATGATGTTTTCTTCGAGCGCTTCCTGGATCTCGGCATTCAGGTCGAGTATCGGCAATTGCAGCAAGCGAATCGCCTGCTGCAATTGCGGCGTCATTGTCAGCGTCTGACCGAGTTTGAGTTGCAGCGAAGGTTTCAGCATCTACGGTTAGTACTCTATGGGCGACTTCGGCAGGAACAAGGTGGTACCGGGTTAGTTTGCCTCAGAGTTTGAACTCCTGTCCGAGATACACTTCTCGTACGTGTTGATTTTCCAGGATGTCCGCCGGCGCGCCGGAGGCGATCAGGCTGCCATCGCTGAGTATATAAGCGTGCCCGCAGATGCCGAGCGTCTCGCGGACATTATGGTCAGTGATCAGGACGCCGATGCCCCGTTCGCAGAGATGCCGGATGATCCGCTGGATATCGAGCACCGAAATCGGGTCGACACCGGCGAAAGGCTCGTCGAGCAGGACAAACAGCGGGTTGGCGGCCAGTGCGCGCGCAATCTCGACGCGGCGCCGTTCGCCACCCGACAGGCTGATGCCGAGGCTGCTGCGCACGTGGCCGACATGCAGCTCGTCGAGCAGGTTCTCGAGTTCCTGCTCGCGGCCCGCGCGATCCAGGTCGTCCCTGTTTTCCAGGATGGCGAGGATGTTCTGCTCGACCGTCAGCTTGCGGAAGATCGAGGCTTCCTGGGGCAGGTAACCCAGCCCGAGCTTGGCCCGGCGGTGCATCGGCTGCGGTGTCAGGTCCTTGCCGTCGAGCAGGATATTGCCGCTATCGGCCGCAACCAGGCCAACGATCATGTAAAAGGCGGTCGTCTTGCCGGCGCCGTTCGGGCCGAGCAGGCCAACGACTTCGCCACTCTTGATTTCGACCGAAAGATTCTTGACGACCTTGCGGTGTTTGTAACTCTTCGAAATGTCCTGGACGCTGAGAATGCTCATCGATTCTCGTCTTCCGGGTCGCTCAGCGGGTCGTCATCGGGCGTCCCGGCCGGGGCCTCCACCGGCGTTTCCGGCGGCGCCTCGGTCGGCCCGGCCCCGGGGGCCGCGTCGACAGGGGTGTAGGTGATGCGGACCCGACTGTCGTCGTCGCCGCCCGACTGGGCGCTGATGCGTTGTTCCGGGATGTTGTAGACCAGATAGCTGGACGCGATCTGGTTGCCACCCTCGGTGATCGTGGCATCCCCCGAAAATTCGACGATGCCGGCGGCAACGTCATAGGTCAGTTTACCCGCCTCTGCGTAGGTCACCTCGTCGCTGCCTGCCCGCGTCAGCTCGAACGTCGCCGGCGAGCCGGTGACGGTGGCTACCCGCAGCTGGAAGTCGGTGAACTCCAGGTTGGCCGCATCACATTCGATGTGACCGTTTTCGACGTCAATAACGACGTTGCCGGAGAACTGCCATGTGCTGTCCTCGAAATCGAGTTTGCTGGCCCGCCCTTCGTCAGCCTCGATGCCGATGCTGCCCTGGGTCAGGCGCAGGCCGGTAAACATCAGCATCGAATTCTTGCCGTCGTAGGAGGTGCTTTCGGCGTCCAGCGACATCGGCAGGCGCAACTCGGTGAGTTGCGCCGCGGCCGCTACAGGCAACAGCGCCAGCAGCGTCAGCGAAACGAGGTAATGGGAAACGGAACTTCTCAATCTCACGGGACGAATTTGCCACTCACGTTGGACTTCAGCTCGAGTCGATCATCGTTCAGGGATGCTAGCATGCCTGTCGCGGTAAGGCTGCGGGCACCGATGCGGATCTGGACCCGATCGTCAGTTTCGGCAATAAAGCGGTCCGGGTCCAGTTCGAGGTACTGCGTTCGAATCTCGGTTTCCCGGTCCGGATCTTCCGCGCCGCTAACCGCACTGACGTGACCGCGCAACGTAATACGCGGACTGCCCTCGCGAATAGTGCCTTCGTCGGCCACGACGGTCCACGGTACATCGCTGCTCGGCGAATACCGGATCTCGATGTCGGTAAACTCGATGCGCTCGTCCGCCTGTTGCTCCGCCTCTTCGGCCCGGATCTCGTAAAGCAGGCTGCCATCCTCACGCGTGCCCAGGATACGGGCCGCCTTGATGTAGTAGCCGCGGTACTCCCTGTCGTACAGACGGTCGTCGACCTCCACCGCGCGGTCGCTTTGCGCCAGGTACCAGCTGCCGACTGCCGCGCCCGTAAGCAGGCCGAACAGCAGGATGTTGCGTGAGCTCATCAAGCCGGTTGATCCCGCGCGGCGAGCAGTAATTCGCACACCTCACGCACGGCGCCATCACCACCGGCACGCCGGGTGACATAGTCGCATTCGGCTTGCACCGCGGTAACGGCGTTGGCGACCGCAACCGAGAATCCGACATGCCTGAGCACCGGCAGGTCGGGTATGTCGTCGCCAACGTAGGCACAGTCGGCGGCACTAATGCCGGTCGCGGCGATAATCTCGTCGAGTGCTGCGACCTTGTCCTTGCAGCCGAGTTCGACGAAAGGCACGTCGAGTTCGGCCATGCGGCGTGCCACTGCGCCGGACTGCCGGCCACTGATCACGGCGACGGCGATGCCGGCCCTGACGAGCTGGCGGATTCCATAGCCATCCTGGGTGTGAAACGCCTTGCTTTCGATGCCATCGTCGGACAGGTAGAAGCGCCCGTCGGTAAACACGCCATCGACGTCAAATGCGACCAGCCTGATGGCGGCCAGCCTGTTCATCGCGTCGCTCACATCAGGCCCTCGCGAAACAGGTCGTGGATATTGAGCGCGCCGATCAGCCGGTTGTTCTCGTCCGCAACCAGGAGCGATGTGATCTTGTTGGCTTCCAGGAGATGCAGCGCCTCCGCGGCGAGCACATCAGCCGTCGTCGTCTTGCAGTTCGTGTGCATGATGTCGCGGATGAGCGTGGTGCGGATATCGGCGCCACCATCCAGCGTGCGACGCAAGTCACCGTCGGTGTAGATGCCGAGAATGTGATAGTCGGCGTCGACGATCGCGGTCATGCCGAGTCCCTTGTCGGTCATCTCGAGCAGCGCGTCTCGCAAGGTTACGTCGGTAGCCACGGCCGGCACACGGTCACCGGTACGCATTACGTCCGAGACCCGCAACAGCAGTCGTTTGCCGAGGCTGCCGCTCGGATGCGAACGCGCGAAATCTTCGGCCGTGAAACCGCGATTCTTCAGCAACGCAACGGCGAGCGCGTCGCCCATGGCGAGAGTCGCGGTCGTGCTGGCCGTCGGCGCGAGATTCAATGGGCAGGCCTCTTCGGCAACACTGATGTCGAGGTGCACATCCGCGGCGCGCGCCATGGTCGAATTCGGATTGCCTGTCATCGATATCAGGCGGGCACCCATGCGCTTGACGAGTGGCAGTATCGTCACGACCTCGGTGGTTTCGCCGGAATAGGAAATGGCGAGCAACAGGTCCTGGCCGGTAATCATGCCAAGATCGCCGTGGCTGGCTTCGGCCGGATGCATGAAAAAAGCAGGGGTACCGGTGGAGGCCAGCGTGGCGGCTATCTTGTTGCTGACATGTCCGGACTTACCCATGCCGGTCACGACGACGCGGCCCGGCGTTTCCATGCACAGCCGGCAGGCGGCGACGAAGTCATCGTTCAGCCGCGCTTTCAGGCTGTTCACGGCGCGGGCCTCGATGTCGAGGACATCGGCCGCGAGAGCGAGCAATTCCTTGTTGGTCAGCTTGTCAGGCAAGGCGAGGTCCCGGCAGGTTCGATTCGCGCCATTCTAACCGTTTTGGCCTAGATGTTTTGGCTTACCACGTAGTAGTCGTACGCGACAAAAGCCAGGAGCAGTGCCGTGCCTTCCAGGCGGGACAGCTCGGACTTGCCATCGTAGTCATAGGTCATTGCGAACAGGATCAGCGTGAAGGCGACCATGACGAAGACGTGCAGCGAGAGTACCGAGTGCTCCAGTGTGACCGGCGAGATCGCAGCAGCGACGCCGATAACGGCCAACAGGTTGAATATGTTCGAGCCGACGATATTGCCGATCGCGAGGCCGTATTCGCCTTTGAGTGCACTTGCCAGCGACACGGCCAGCTCCGGCAGGCTGGTACCCAGGGCGACGATCGTGATGCCGATGACGACGTCGGAAATTCCCATCGCCCTGGCAGTACCTATGGCCCCGTCTACAAGCAGGTCCGCACCGAACAGCAGCGACCCCAGGCCGATGATCAGCCAGGCGATTGCCTTGGGCATCGTGACGCCAGTCGGGATTTCGGCCTCGTAGTCCTGGCGAATCGGGTCGTTTTCTGCCGACCGCATGCCGAGTCGTGCAAGCCACACCATGACGATGACGAGCCCTGTCATCATGACGACGCCGTCCACGCGACTCAGCAGCGAGTCGAGAAACAGCGATACGGTCAGCAGCGAAACGGCAAGTAAAGCCGGCATCTCGCGGCGCAGCGTTGCCGATTTCAGTTGAATCGGCCGCACCATCGCCGTTATGCCCAGCACCAGTCCTATGTTGACGATGTTCGAGCCGATTGCGTTGCCGATCGCAAGGCCGGGCTGGTCTTGCACGGCCGCCACGACCGACACCAGGATCTCCGGCGCCGAGGTTGCGAATGCGACGACGGTCAGTCCGATGAGCAGTGGCGCGACCCCAAGATTGCGCGCGGTCGCTCCGGCACCAAGCACGAACCGGTCGGCTCCCCAGATCAGGAGTGTGAGACCGGCAATCAACAGGAAAACATTCCCAAGCATAGTGTGTGTTCTTATTCGACTGCGGAATATCGGGCCGCTGGCTTGTCTCGACTCCGGCCCAGCGAATCCGGCCGGCTATAATACACAATCGGGCCGGGGCGATGGGAAGCGGAGGTTTTTGCAGTTACACTGCGCGCCACGTCAGGATTATGTGCGACAACGGAAGACTATGGAACCAGCAAAAATCAGCCAGTTGATCGAGGCCGGATTCGACGGTGCGATGGTCAGGGTAATGAGCGATGACAACACGCATTTCGAAGCACTGGTCGTGGCGGCGGAGTTCAACGGCAAGCGGCCGCTCGCGCGTCACCAGCTGGTCTACCAGTGCCTCGGCTCCCTGGTGGGCAATGAAATCCACGCGTTGTCGATAACGGCGTTGACACCGGAAGAGTGGCAAGCCAGGGCAGGCGGGGAATAACGTCTTGGAGAAGCTCTCGATAACGGGCGGCAACGCGCTGGCCGGCAACGTGACGATTTCCGGGGCCAAGAACGCGGCGTTGCCAATACTTGCCGCGACGTTGCTCGCAGAAGACACGGTCACCGTCAGCAATGTGCCGCATCTCAAAGACGTAACAACGATGCTGTCGTTGCTGCAGATGATGGGGGTGCAGGTCACCGTGAACGATGATGAGGGTGTCGAACTGGACGCCAGCAACGTCGACAAACGCGAGGCGCCCTATGAACTCGTCAAGACCATGCGGGCATCGATCCTGGTGCTGGGTCCGCTCGTGGCGCGCTTCGGCGAGGCTGACGTGTCGTTGCCAGGTGGCTGTGCAATCGGCGCGCGACCGGTGAACCTGCACGTTGCCGGGTTGCAGGCAATGGGTGCCGAGGTGCAGGTCAGGAATGGCTTTATCCGTGCACGCGCCAAGCGCCTGCGGGGTGCCCATATTGTTTTCGACACGGTCACCGTCACCGGTACCGAAAACCTGCTGATGGCGGCGGTGCTGGCGGAGGGCCGGACCGTACTCGAGAATGCCGCGCGTGAACCCGAGGTCACCGACCTGGCGCGGTTCCTCTGTGGCATGGGTGCAGCAATATCCGGCATCGGCAGCAGTACGCTCGTGATTGACGGCGTCGAGCGACTGGGCGGCACCCGTTACTCGGTGTTGCCGGATCGCATCGAGACCGGAACTTACCTGGTCGGCGCGGCAATGACCGGCGGCAAGATACGGGCACTGAATACCGCGCCGGATACGCTGGAAGGCGTTCTGATCAAACTGGCCGAAGCGGGCGCAAAGATTGAAACCGGTGATAACTGGATCGAAATCGACATGCAGGGCCGCCGGCCCCGGGCGATCGATGTGCGCACTGCGCCGTATCCGGCCTTCCCAACGGACATGCAGGCACAGTTCTGCGCGATGAACTCGATAGCAGAGGGCGTCGGCACGATTACCGAGACGATATTCGAGAATCGCTTCCAGCACGTTCTCGAATTGCAGCGCATGGGCGCGGACATCCAGCTCGAAGGGCACACGGCAATCTGTACCGGCGTCGACAGGCTGACGGCGGCACCCGTCATGGCGACCGACCTGCGCGCTTCCGCCGGGTTGGTGCTGGCCGGCCTTGCCGGTGACGGAGAAACCATCGTCGATCGCATTTACCACGTCGACCGCGGTTACGAACGCATCGAGGAAAAGCTGCGCCAGCTCGGCGCGTCGATCAGGCGGGTGGCCTGACGTGGTAAGCCTACTGCGGGTCCTCGGTGGGGCGCTCGCCGATCGTGATCGTCGTTTCGAACCGCTGGCCGTCGCGTAACGCAGTGATGCGCGCCGTGTCGCCGGGCTGGGCGCTGGCAGATATCAACAATGCCTGGCGCTGGGAATACACGGGCTCCCCGTTCATCTCCAGGATGATGTCGCCGCGCCGCAGGTCCGCCGCGGCGGCGGGCCCGCCTTCGTAGACGTCTACCAACAGGATACCTGCACCATTCTCGATACCCAGCATCGTGCGTTCGGCATTGGTCAGGTCGTCGGGCAACAGCCCCATGTAGCCGCGGATCACGCGCCCGTGCTGTTTGATCTGCTCGACCACGCCGCGCACCATGTCGACCGGAATCGCGAAGCCGATGCCCTCGGTTCCCTGGTCCTGTGCCAGCACCGCCGTGTTGATGCCGACGAGTTCGCCGCGCGAGTTCACCAGGGCGCCGCCGGAATTGCCGGCGTTGATCGCCGCATCGGTCTGGATGAAGTTCTCGAATGTCACCAGTTGCAGGTTGCCGCGACCGGTGGCGCTGACAATGCCCTGCGTGACCGAGGTGCTCAGCCCGTAAGGATTGCCGATTGCGAGCACCACGTCGCCGATCCGCAACTGCGTCGAGCTGCCCAGTTGAATGGCGGGCAGCGGCGCCAGGTCGACCTTGAGCACGGCGAGGTCGGTCTCTGCGTCGACGCCGATGATCTTGGGTTCGGTGAGACGTCCGTCACCGAGCATCACCCGAATTTCGGTCGCTTCGGCGACGACATGGTAATTGGTGACCAGGTAGCCCTCCGGATCGATGATCACGGCAGAGGCAAAGCTCGTATCGACCCGGAAGCGCGTCTGGGCGTCGACCGCGTCGCCGTCCTGCACGAGGCGTTTCGTGTAGATGTTCGCTACCGCTATGGCGCTCCGGTCAACGGCATCCGCATAGCTCACCGGCGCGCTGGTGCCATTCCCGACCCCTGGCATCAGGTCGGGGCGCAACAATACGACCAGGAAAGCGACCGCCAGCCCAACGACGATCGACTGCAACAGAAAAATGAATGCCGACTTCAATTTCGCCACGTGCTGCCTGCCAAGCCTTCAATGTCTCTTGAGATGGTACCTAGCCAATTTCGATTGGCCGCGTGTATAATGCGCCGTGGTTCCGCACCCAGACCCCGATACTCGTCATCCTGACGGCAAACAGGGCCTGCTGCAAATCTACCAGTATCGAATACAAAGCAAAAAAACGCTGTATGGAAGAGGCCGTCAATAGAGCGGCATATGGGAGTGCCTGATGACCGAAGACGACCTGGATCGCAATAGGCGTCATTTTCTTACCGTTGCAACCGTTGTCACTGGCGCAGTCGGCGCCGGCATGGTCGCGATACCGTTTATTTCATCGTTGAAACCCAGTGCCCGCGCCCAGGCCCTTGGCGCGCCGGTAGAAGTGCCGCTGAGCTCGATCCAGCCAGGCGAAATGGTGCGTGTGTTGTGGCGCGGCAAACTGGTGTTCGTGCTGCGGCGCACCAAGGACATGCTGTCGCGTCTGCCGCTGGTCGACGATGAGTTGCGCGATCCGAATTCGGAGGTTCCGCAACAGCCGGAATACGCCGCCAATGAAACCCGTTCGATCAAGCCGGAATGGCTGGTCGTCGAGGGCTCGTGTACGCACCTCGGCTGTGCGCCATTACAGGACTTCGACGTACGGCCCGCAGAGGGCTGGGAAGGTGGCTTCTTCTGCCCGTGCCACGGCTCCAAGTTCGACCTCGCGGGACGTGTGTTCAAGGGCGTCCCCGCGCCGACCAACCTGCGTGTTCCACCATACCGGTTCGTCAGGGATGACCTGATTCTGATCGGCCAGGATACGGGAGTCGCATAATGTCCAGAATCGAAGCAGAAGTAGGCAAGCCGCAGGGTGGCCTCCTGAAGTGGATCGATGATCGCTTCCCGCTCACCGAGACGCTTGAGTACCACGTCACGAAATATTACGCCTCGAAGAACTTCAACTGGTGGTTCGTTTTCGGCGTGCTCGCCATGGTCGTCCTCGTCATCCAGCTGGTAACCGGCATCTTCCTGACGATGAATTACAAGCCGGCGGCGGCAGAAGCATTCGCCTCGGTCGAGTACATCATGCGCGACGTCGAATGGGGCTGGCTCATTCGCTATATGCATTCGACGGGTGCGTCGTTCTTTTTCATCGTCGTCTACCTGCACATGTTTCGCGCGATGTTGTACGGCTCCTACAAGAAGCCTCGCGAACTGATCTGGCTTATCGGCATGATGATCTTCTTCGTGCTGATGGCCGAGGGGTTTGCAGGCTACCTGCTGCCATGGGGCCAGATGTCATATTGGGGCGCGCAGGTGATCATCTCGCTGTTCGGCGCGATCCCGTGGGTGGGCGATGCGCTCGTCGAGATCATTCGCGGCGACTACTCGATTTCCGATATCACGTTGAATCGCTTCTTTGCGCTGCACGTCATCGTGTTACCGCTGACGCTGATCGGACTGGTCTTCGTCCACATTGTCGCTTTGCACGAGGTCGGCTCGAATAATCCCGACGGTATCGAAATCAAGAAGCACAAAGGACCGGATGGGGTGCCGCTCGATGGCGTGCCGTTCCACCCGCATCACACGTCGAAAGACCTGGTCGGCATCATCGTGTTCCTGATGATCTTCAGCGGGGTCGTATTCTTCGCGCCGGACATGGGCGGTATGTTCCTGGAGCACGCGAATTTCGAACCCGCGAACATGACAGCAACGCCTGAACATATCGCGCCGGTCTGGTACTACACACCGTATTACGCAATCCTGCGCGCCGTTCCGGACAAGCTCTGGGGATTCATCCTGTTCGCGCTCGCCGTGGTGCTGCCGGTGTTCCTGCCATGGCTTGATCGATCGCGAGTCAGGTCGATTCGTTATCGCGGCTGGATCTACAAGTCTGCGCTGACGATCTTTGTCATTACGTTCATCTCGCTGGGCTGGCTGGGATTGCAGCCGGCGACCGGCACCTACGTGCTGCTGGCGAGGGTCTTCTCGGTCTTATACTTCGCGTTCTTCCTGCTGATGCCGTACTACACGGCCATAGACAAGACGAAGCCGGTGCCGGACAGGGTGGTCTACCATGGTTAAGTTCAACAAAGTCGCAAGTTTGCTGGCCGTCTGCGCATGCTTCCTGACGACGCAAGGCATGGCAGCAGGAGGCGGAACGCACCTGGAGCCGGCCGATATTCGACCGGATAACATTGCGTCGTTGCAGCGCGGTGCGCGCAATTTCATGAACTACTGCTCGGGTTGCCACTCGGCGCAGTATGTGCGCTTCAATACGATCGGCAAGCACCTCGAATTGTCGGAAGATGATCTCGTCGAAAACCTGATGTTCAACGCCGACAAGTCCTACGAAGCGATCAAGGCAGCGATGCCGGCACAGGCCGCAGCTCGCTGGTACGGCAAGGCACCGCCAGACTTGTCCCTGATGGCGCGCGCACGGGGCGCCGACTATGTGTTCAACTTCCTCAAGGACTTCTATGTAGAGGAAGAAAGCCCGACTGGAGTTGATAACCTGGTGCTCCCGGGAACCAGCATGCCGCACGTGTTGTGGGAGCTGCAGGGTTACCAGGAGGCTGTCTTCTCATACCACGAGAACGAAGACGGATCGGTGACGACTACGTTCGAAGGCTTCGAACAGGTTTCACCCGGGTTGCTGGACGCCGAAGAGTATGATGACTTCGTACGCGACACCGTGAACTTTCTCGTCTACATCTCCGAGCCAATCAGGTCGGATCGCCGCAAGCTTGGAGTGTGGGTCCTGATGTTCCTGATCTTCTTCTTCATCCTGGCAACACAACTCAAGAAACAGATCTGGAAGGATGTGAAGTGATGGCAGTAGTAGCCAACCGACGCTCGGTTATGACGTTATTTTCGCGACCGACCGACATCCATAGTCATCGCACTCGACTGGTACTTGCAGAGAAGAACATCAACATCGAGATCGCGAACGTCGCGGGTCCCGAGTTGCCCGAAGACCTGATGGATCTCAATCCATACCACTCGGTGCCGACACTCGTTGACCGTGATCTTACGTTGTACGATTCGCGAGTCATTATCGAGTACCTCGATGAGCGTTTTCCGCATCCACCGCTGATGCCGGTCGACCCGGTTACACGCGCGCAGTTCCGGCTGGCGTTGTTTCGCATCGAAACGGACTGGTACTCCATCGCCGAAGAAGCCGAGACCAGCAACGACGGTAAACTGGGCGCGAAGTCCCGCAAGCAACTGCGTGAAAGCATTTTGCAAAGTACGGAACTGTTCGCGGCGCGTTCGTATTTCCTGAGCGACGAGTTCTCGCTCGTCGATTGCACCATTGCCCCGTTGTTGTGGCGGTTGCCGGTCTATGGCGTTGAATTGGGTTCCCATGCGGCACCGATCGAGGCTTACATGGATCGTGTCTTCGCACGGCGTTCGTTCCAGCAGAGCCTGACCGAGCTCGAAGAGGAAATGCGCCTCTGATTAGTTCGGGGTCAGTCACCTGACTTTTCGAGTCAGCTGACCGACGCCGACCTTATGTCTAGTTTCATGCAGCGATGCGATTTGGTGGTAAGCTTGCTGCATTGACCAGGCGCTCAGGAACAAGAGCATTGAGTAATCCAAGCCGATCCAAACGGCCGTACCTGATTCGCGCGATGCACGAATGGATGGTAGATAACCGTCACACGCCACACATTGTCGTTGATGCGTCGTTTGACGGCGTGAGCGTGCCCGCCGAACACATCAAGGATGGCAAGATCATCCTGAATATCAGCGAAACCGCGGCACACAACCTGAAGCTGACCAACGATGCGGTCAGCTTTCGCGCACGTTTCGGTGGCGTGCCGTTCGATGTGTGGGCCCCGATTCGGTCAGTGCTCGGCATCTACGCCCGTGAGACCGGGCAGGGCATGATCTTCTCGCACGACAACGAGATACCCGAGCCACCGGAATTGCAACGGGAAGCCGAGGACACGCGTTCGCGTCCGCACCTGACGATCGTCAAGTAATCAGGTACCCGACATCCTGGTTATTCGGACCCCAGCAGCGCCGTGTCGATCAGGTCACACAGGCAGTGAATGATCAGCAGGTGCACTTCCTGGATGCGCGCCGTGCGCGTTGCGGGGACGCGAATCTCGACGTCCCCTTCGATGAAAATGTCCGCCATGCGACCACCGTCGCGTCCGGTTAAAGCCACGACCTTCATGCCACGCTCGTGCGCGGCGGCGATGGCGCGGATGACATTTTCAGAATTGCCGGAGGTCGAGATGCCCAGCAACACATCCTGCGGCTTGCCCAGCGCGCGGACCTGCTTGCTGAAAATCTCTTCGTACGCATAATCGTTGCTGATCGAGGTCAGTGTCGAACTGTCCGTTGTCAGCGCCATCGCCGGAAGCCCGGGGCGTTCCATTTCGAAACGATTGAGAAGTTCGGATGAAAAGTGCTGCGAGTCCGCGGCCGAACCGCCGTTGCCGCAACTTAAAATCTTGCCGTCGGCCAGCAAGGCGTCACTCATGACCTGGCCGGCCGCGGCGATGCTCTCTGCGATTTCTTCGACAGCTGTTTGTTTGGTCGCGATGCTTTCGGCGAAGTGTTCGCGTACGCGTGTCAGTGGGTCCATGGTTGCTCCGGCAGGTTTTGTCCCGCGAATTCTAGCAGCACTTGCTCAAAGGGTTGAGTCATTCGGCCGGAAAGCGTCCCGTATCCAGTCCACGCGAGGTCGCTCGGCGCCCTCGACCGCCACGATATCGAAGCGGATTATGTCATTGGCATAACGCGGCTTGCGCGACAGAAACCATGCGGCGGTGCGGATGATCTTGCGTTGTTTGTGACGATCGACGGTATGGCTCGCCGCGGCAAAACGCGCCGAATTCCGGTAGCGGACCTCGATGAAAACGAGGCAGGCCGCATCGCGCATGATGAGATCGATTTCACCGCCACGACTGCGGAAGTTCCTGGCGACCGGTTCGAGACCACGGGCGACGAGATAACGGAACGCGAGCTGCTCCGCCCTGTCGCCTACAGGTCCAGCAGGTCCTCGTCCCACGTCGCATCGTCGGCGGCGTCCGGATCCAGTGGTTCACCCGCATCGCTGATGTCCCGGATAGGACCGCCGATCGCTTCCGTTTTCGGCAGCGCGACTGCTTCGCCTCGCTGGAACTGCGCCCAGGCAAGCCGCCGGTGCACGCGTCCTCCCTGGTCGAGAAACAGTACGCCGGTCGCACCGTCAATTTCCGGCATCGTGCCGCCGCGCGCGGCAAACAGGTTGCCGATCAGGTTATAGGCATCGTAGCCCATCGCGTGCAGGCGAGTCAGGCGGCGTTCCGCGGGCCAGTATTCGGCATACTCCGCAGGCAGGCCTGCTATCCAGGGTTGTGGATCGATCACCCAGGGCGCGTCTGCAAACATCAGACCGTTCAGATCGGCGTTCGAGCGCCCGTCGAGCGAGTTTACGGATGACGTCGAGTAGACGGGCAGGTCACCGGAGTAATGAAACTTCAGCTGTGCCTTCAGCAGGCGGCCGGCAGCGGCGTCGGTCGCCAGGAAGATGAACTCGGCATCCTGTCGACGCCGCGGATCGAACTGCAACGGCAACCCGATGTTGGCGCGCAGGCGCTGGTAGCGGGTGACGCTGCCGCTGAGGCCCATCAGGATCTCGATCTCGTCGGAGAAGTCCTGCTTACCGGGCGTGTAGCTGCGGTAGTCCAGCAGGGTGCCACCGAGTCCCTCGAATTCGGTCGCAAAACTGGACAGTACGCGCCGGCCCCAGTCGTTATTCGGTATCAGTGCGACACCCTGGGTATTGCCATCGGCGAGCGCCCGCACCGCGGCCGAGATCGCCTCGTCCTCGGGCGCCAGCGCAAACTGGTAGAGGCCCGGCGGAGCCAGCGTATCGTCGGGCAGGTAATTGAGCGTCAGTACCGGCACCGGCACCAGGATGTTGTTCGCGAGTTCGGATACATTGTTCTTCAGCAATGGCCCGACAACAAACTCGGCGCCGTCCGCCACGGCGGCTGCGTAGGCGGCGCTGGCTCCGCCTTCGGTGTTGATGTCATAGATGCGCACACTCTGGCGATCGTCGAGGCCGGCAGCCGTCGCGAAATAGGCGCCGAGGAATCCGTTTTGTACAGCCTGGCCAGCACTCGCGGCGGGCCCGGTCAGCGGCAACAGGAGTGCCACCTGGCGCGGGTAGTCGAGCAGCAACGGGTCGGGCACCGGCAGTTCGTCGAGTACCGTGTTTGCCGGGTGATCCGGGTTCGCCTCTCGCCAACGCCGCACGCCGTTGGTCCAGCCGATGCCCTGCTGTCCGGTGGATGCTGCGAGCGCACCAATGCTCAGCCAACCATACGTTATCGGCCGGGTCGACACCGCGGCCGCATCACGCAGCACCTGCGGACTGCTGACGAGGAGTCCCTGCCACAGGCGCTCGCGATTCTGTTCGATGCCGCGCTCGCTGGTGACCCAGGTTTCGCGTTGCGTCATCAGTTCTACAGCGCGGGTCGGATCCTGCTTCTGTATCCACGCGTCCGCGCGCAGCGCCTCGACGCGCAGCCGGTCGCGCCGCGTCAGCGGACCGCGGCTCATCGGCTCGAGCAATGCGAGCGCCGCGTCTGCTTCGCCGTTGTACAGGTACAAGGCGGCGCGATCGGTACTCCACAAAGGCAGCAGCGTGCTGTCCAGCTGCGGCTCCGCGACATTGCTGAATGCGTTGCGGGCGCGGCCGACATCCCCGGCATCGAGCCACTGCTCGACAGCCAGCAATGTCAGGCGGTCCCGTTCGCCGCCGGTAGCCCCACTGGCCAACCCGATATAGGCGCCCGCGGCTTCGGCGTGTTCGCCGTTTTCGGCCAGGCGCTGGGCACGGTCTTCTGCCGAAGAGCCGAAGCCGCCGACGCCGGTCGTCTCACAGGCGGTCAGTAACAGTGCCGCGAGCAGCAGTACGAGTTTGCTTGCTACCGGGTATGTTTCGCGGGCAGGATGTCTTGAGCGTTTCATCATAAGTAATCAGACGGGGTCGGTTTTATCGCCATATGAGCGGCAAATTACATATCGTCGCGACGCCAATAGGCAATCTGGAAGACCTGACGCCGCGAGCGCGCCAGACACTCGCCGAGGTAGATCTGGTTGCAGCCGAGGATACCCGCCACACAGGGCGATTGCTATCGCATTTCGGCGTCAAAACACGACTTATTGCACTGCATGATCACAACGAGGAGCAGGCGGTCGCGACTATCCTGCAGCGGCTCGAGGCCGGACAAAATGTCGCTCTGGTCAGCGATGCCGGCACGCCGCTGGTAAGCGACCCCGGCTATCGCCTCGTACAGGCCGCACACAGAAACGGCATCACCGTGTCACCGGTGCCCGGAGCAAGCGCAGTGACCGCTGCGTTGTCAGTTGCGGGCCTGCCGACAGACCGTTTCTGTTTCGAAGGGTTTCTGCCGGCGAAGGCTGCCGCCCGGAAAAAGATGCTGGCCGAGCTTGCCGGCGAAGAACGAACCATGGTGTTCTATGAGTCGGTGCATCGCATTGCCGACGCGCTTGCCGACCTTTGCGAGGCTTTCGGCGACGACCGCGCAGCTTTCGTCGGGCGCGAACTTACCAAGGTCTACGAGCAGTGTCTCTACGGCTCGCTGGGTTCGCTGCGGCGCATGGTCGGAGATGGCACGATTGCCACGAAGGGAGAATTTGTCATCGTCATCGCCGGCGTTGTCGCCGCCAATGATGCAACATACGATGTCGATCGACTGCTTCTTATACTCGCCGGCGAATTGCCCGGTAAGGACGCAGCCCGCATCGCGGCAGAGCTCACCGGGCAAAAGAAGAATGCACTGTACCAGCGCATTCTCGAGCTGAAAGACACCGGCGGTGATTCATAACCAGCGGCGCACTCGTGCCGCGTATTCCTTGTAGTCAGCTGGAAATGTGTGGGCCAGCTTTTCCTCCTCGTAGGGGCAGAACGAGTGATCGATCACGGCGCAGAACATGATCATCGCTGCGTAAATCATCAATGCGCCGGTTGCCAGCGCGAGTCCTGCCATCATCATCGCGATTCCGACGTACATAGGGTTGCGCGTGAACCGGTAGATGTCGTGCGTCACAAGGGTGGTGCTGGCGGCAGTCGGGCAGACCGCTGTCGATTCGATCCTGAACAACCACCATGCGCGCAACATAACGAGAAAGCCCGTCACGGAAATTGCGATGCCGCCTGGAATCGATGCCGGCAGTTGTACCAGCCCGGCCGGCAACAGGAGCTGCATTGCGCCAGCTGTGAGCAGCAGCGACATCGCGATACGTGGCGGTTTGTAAGTCAGAATGCGGGCGCAGGGCCCGGAATGGTTATGCATGATCCTTGTCCTCCAGCAAGTGCGCGAACAATGTCTCGAGTGTTCTCTTGGTTGTCGCCAGATCGGCGGGTTCGATACCGGCGAACAGATCGTTCAGCAGGACATCTTCCTGGTCGCGAACTCTTGCAAATGTCTTGCGCCCTTGCGGACTGAGTCTCAGCACCGGCGAGCGTTTGTGACGCGGGTTGGCGAGCGACTGCAGCAGCCCGTGATCCAGCAAGCTGTTGACGGTTACCTGTACGTGCTGGCGGGTCACGTGATAGCGCTTCGCTATCTCTGGAACAGTGAGTTTTTGATCGGGGTACAGGAACTCCAGGACGGCCCGGTCAGCGGCTGTGAGCCCGGTGCCCTGAAGATAACTGTTGGCCCGGTCAGTCATCGCTCTGAAGAGGCGGCGCACCAGCCACGTTACGTTGTAGGCATCCTCTTTCCTGTTCATCACTTGTACCCATTTTGACAATTCGGTTGTCAAAATAGATAATGACAACTTAATTGTCAATTGCCGAATCCGGAACGCGCCCCCAATCTGCGATGGCGGTTGTGCAGTAAAGACCCAAAAGAGCGCCGACTGGAGTAGAATCGCCGCCGGGAAAGCCGGAGTCGGCCAGACAACCGCCGCAGAGACTGCGGAGGAAAGTCCGGGCTCCTTCGGACAGGGCGCCAGGTAACGCCTGGGGGACGTGAGTCCACGGAAAGTGCCACAGAAAACAGACCGCCAGCCTCGGCTGGTAAGGGTGAAAAGGTGCGGTAAGAGCGCACCGCGCGACTGGTAACAGTTCGCGGCACGGTAAACCCCGCCCGGAGCAAGACCAAATAGGGAAGTGCGGGCTCAGGCCCACCGTCGGTTCCGAACGGACTTCCGGGTAGGTTGCTCGAGGTAGCTGGTGACAGTTATCCCAGATGAATGGTTGTCTTTAGACAGAACCCGGCTTATTGCGGGCTCCGGCTTTCCCACTCCCGCCTGTCTATAAAAAAACCCTATAAAACAGTAAGTTATAGTGTATATTTGGACGCTCCAGGAGCACCCGAGCGCGGCCGGCTCGAAAAATGGCACCGGACGCAGTGAAAATCCGGCTGTCGGCGTATCGCGACCCGCATCTAACTCCTCGTTTAGGAAGTCCCTATAAGCAACTGATTTTGCTCGCGCGAATGCTGCCACAATTCGCCCTGATTGGGCCACCGTTCTGCCCCTAAGTCCCTGTAGAACAACAACTAATTGCTTTTGTTTGTTGACGGTCGCGGCGGCCGCCACCTATAGTGTGGAAAAGTGGATAAAAGTGGGAGGAAAGGGGCAGCCAGCCCATATTCCGCGCCTTAACAAGCGGAATCGGCGGCAATCCTTAAAGTCGTGTTTCGAGGGGCCACCAAAGTCACGTTGGACGCCAAGGGGCGTATGGCAATACCGACCCGGTACCGGGAGCGGCTTGCTACCCGTTGTGATGGCCAGATCATCGTTACCGTCGATAAGGATCACTGTCTCCTCGTGTACCCGCTGCCCGACTGGGAAGAACTCGAGCGCAAGCTCGTGCGCCTGCCCAGCATGAACAAGGTCGCGCGCCGCATCGTGCGCATTATGGTCGGTTACGCAACCGAGGTCGAAATGGATGGGAGCGGGCGCATTCTCGTTTCCAAGGAACTGCGGGAATTCGCCGGGCTCGACAAGCAGGCAATGCTGATCGGGCAGGGCAACAAATTCGAATTATGGGATGAACAAACCTGGAACGACAAACGGGATGCCTGGCTCTCCGAGGAAGACGATGGAGAAATGCCGGCCGACCTCGAGACGATCTCGTTCTAGGTTGGCACTAACAACATGAGCAGCGACCAGCATGTGCCGGTGCTGCTGGAGCCAGTCCTTCGGGGGCTGAACATAAAGCCAGGCGGCTGTTACGTCGATGGAACGTTCGGACGCGGTGGTCACAGCGGGGAGATTCTGAAGCGACTTGATGCCAGCGGACGATTGATTGGAATCGATCGCGACCCTGAGGCAATTGCTTCGGCACCGACAACGCTCACGGACGATCCGCGCTTCGAACTGATCAGGGGTGAACTTGCAGAACTTGAGACATTCATCGGGGAACGGGAATTGCTCGGGCAGGTCGACGGCTTGCTCTTCGACCTTGGCGTTTCGTCACCGCAACTGGATGAAGCCGGTCGCGGGTTCAGTTTCATGCGCGACGGCCCGCTTGATATGCGGATGGACCCGGATTCGGGTATCGCGGCCAGTGAATGGCTCGCAACAGTGGATGAGAAGACCTTGAGGCACGTACTCAGAAAATTCGGCGAGGAGACGCACGCGACGCGCATTGCACGCGCGATCGTGACTGCCCGCGAACAGGCGCCGATATCGCGAACGGCGCAGCTTGCGCGCATCGTCGAAGACGCAGCGCCTGCCCGTGGCAAGCGCATTCACCCGGCAACGAAAACCTTCCAGGCAATCCGTATCGTCGTGAACCGCGAGCTGGAGCAACTCGAGACCGTGCTGGCGCAGGCCGCGCATGTGCTGCGCCGGGGAGGACGCCTGTGCGTCATCAGTTTCCATTCTCTCGAAGACCGCCTGGTAAAGCGTTTCATGCGCGATGCGGCACGCGAGCCGGAACAGTATCGCGGCATGCCGAACATACCTGAGGAATTCCGTCCGGCGTTCAGGGTAGTCGGCAAGGCGATCAAGGCGGACGCGACGGAAACGGCCATGAACCGGCGGGCGCGCAGCGCGCGCCTGCGTATTGCGGAGCGTACCTGATGCAGGTCCGGCAGCAACCATCGTTACTGGTCTTCGTATTCGCCGTCGTCTGCGTCTTGAGTGCGATTGCGCTGGTCTATACCAAGCACGAGTCGCGCAAGCTTTTCATGGAGCTCGAAGGGCTGACGACCTACCGCGACGAACTGAACATCGAGTGGGGCCAGTTGCAGATCGAACAAAGCACCTGGGCCCAGCATGCGCGCATCGAACAGGTCGCCACCGAAGACCTGTCACTGGTGCGTCCGGAAACGACGGAAATCTTTGTAATTGAACGTCCATGACTCGCGGCGCAGAAACAAAACAACAAACGCTACGACGCATCAAGGGCAGGGTAACACTGGTAACGGTGTTCTTCGCCCTGGTCGCGTCGTCGCTGCTGGCGCGTGCAATTTATCTGCAGGTCCTTGACAAGGATTTCCTGAACCAGCAGGCGGACACGCGGCACCTGCGAACCGAGAAGATCACGGCACACCGGGGCACGATCACCGATCGCAACGGTGAGCCGCTGGCAATCAGCACACCGGTCGACAGCATCTGGGTCAATCCGCAGCAGTTTGCGCCCGAAATCGACAGCGTGCCGCAGCTGGCGCGAGCGCTCGGCATCGACTCGCAGACGCTGATGCGTCGAATTACGCGCAGCATGGATAAGGAGTTCCTGTACCTGAAGAGGCACCTGAGCCCGGAGCAGGCTGGTGAAGTACTGGCCCTGAAACTGCCTGGCATCAATGTGCAGCGTGAATACCGGCGCTACTACCCGGCCTCGGAAGTTACCGGGCACCTTGTCGGTTTTACCGATATCGACGACGAAGGCCAGGAAGGCCTGGAACTCGAATTCAATCACTGGCTCGCCGGTGAGTCGGGTGCCAAGCGTGTGTTGAAGGACAGGTTCGGTCGCTCGATAGAAAACGTCGAGAGCATTCGGCCGCCGCGTCACGGCAAGGACCTGACCGCGAGCATCGATCTCAGGTTGCAATATCTTGCCTATCGCACGCTCAAGTCGGCGATCAAGATGAACGAGGCACGGTCCGGTTCGATAGTGATCCTCGACGTGCGGACCGGCGAAGTGCTCGCCATGGTCAACCAGCCGACCTACAACCCGAACGACCGCTCGCAGCTCGTTGCCGAGCGCTATCGTAATCGCGCTATCACCGACATCTTCGAGCCCGGTTCCAGCATCAAACCGCTGGTCGTCGCGGCGGCACTGGAAAGCGGCCAGTACCGGCCGTCGAGCATTATCGACACGGCGCCGGGTTTCGTCGTGGTCGGGCCGAAGAAGATCATGGATACACGCAACCTGGGTCGCATCAGCCTGACGACGATTCTTGCGCGTTCTTCGAACGTCGGTATTACCAAGCTCGCGATGACGCTGGAGCCGGACCAGCTGTGGGAGACGATGACGCAGTTCGGCCTGGGCGAACTCACGAGTAGCGGTTTTCCCGGCGAGTCCGCCGGCATGCTGACGCATTTCAGCAACTGGCGGGAAATCAGCCAGGCCACGCTGGCATATGGCTATGGCGTCTCGGTAACGCCGCTGCAGCTCGCGCACGCCTACGCGGCGCTCGGCAACGATGGCACGGTGCCGCCGATTTCGCTGGTCGCGCTGGAGCAGCCGCAGCCCGGCGAGCGCGTAATCTCCAGCGAGACTGCCGTAGCGGTGCGCCGCATGCTCGAAGAAGTCGTGCGACCCGGCGGTACGGGTACCAAGGCTGCCATCGATGGCTACCGCATCGCCGGCAAGACCGGCACCGCGAGAAAATACGCAACCGGCGGCTACTTCGAGGACAAGTACATATCGATCTTCGCGGGTCTCGCGCCAGCGAGCAATCCACGGCTCGCGGCTGTGATCGTGATCGATGAGCCGAGCCGCGAGCTTTATTACGGCAGCGACGTCGCCGCCCCTGTCTTTGCCGACGTGATGTCCGAGTCACTGCGTCTGCTGGCTGTACCGCCAGACGCGATGCCGGCCCGCGACCCTGGCAGTGTCATGCAGGCCATGGCCGACCAGAAGGCGGTTCGATGAACATGCCGGCCCGCGAGATCAACGAATTCCCGACCCTCAGAGACCTGCTGCAGGGCTACGCAGATGCGCCCGATTTACCGGTGTCCGGTATTGCGAGTGACAGCCGGTTGGTCGGCGAAGGCGACGCATTCTTTGCCTGCCAGGGTGAGCGCAGCCACGGACTCGATTATCTGGACGAGGTCCGGGCAGCCGGCGCCGCCGCTGTGATCTGGGACTCAAGTACGGCAACGGCGCCGGCAGACGCCGGCTTGCCGTCCATCGGTGTAGCCGACCTCGGCGCGAAGCTCGGAACGATCGCTGATCGTTTCTACGGTTCGCCATCCGCTGCGCTGAATGTCTACGGCATTACCGGTACGAACGGCAAGACAACTGTCGCGTGGTTGCTCGCACAGTGTGGTGAATTGCTCGGCGAGCCATGCGGATACATCGGTACGCTCGGCCACGGGCTCGGCGAAATCGTCGGCGCCGAAGGCATGACGACACCGGCGGCACTGCAGTTGCACGGTCAACTGGCCGAGTTTGTTGCCGGGCACGCCAGGCACGCGGCGCTGGAAGTTTCGTCGCATGCGTTGTCGCAGGGTCGGGTTGACGGCGTGCGTTTCGACGCTGCCCTGTTCACCAACCTGACACGCGATCATCTCGACTATCACGCAAGCATGCGTGACTACTTCGAAAGCAAGGCGCGCCTGTTTACCGAATGTGCGCCGCGCAATCGCATTATTAATCTCGACTCCGAATACGGACTGCAGCTCGCCGAGCGTTGCGGGCAGGACGTCGTCACGGTGTCGACCAACTTCGACCGTGTTGCCAACGGCCGGCCCTACGTGTTCGTGCGTTCCGTGGTGGCAACCGGGCAGGGGTCTGACGTGACCTTCACGAGCGCCTGGGGCGATGGTCGCTTCACGCTTGCGCTGCCCGGCGACTTCAATGTCGCGAACGCGGCGCTCGTCCTGGCATTGATGTTGAAGAAGGGCGTCGATCTCGAGGCAGCTTGCGAGTGCATGTCGCTGGTAGAGGCGCCCCCCGGGCGCATGGAGCGGGTGCCTGGCAATGGCCCGGTTGTCTATGTCGACTTCGCGCACACGCCGAATGCGCTCGAGGTCGCGCTGCGCGCCTTGCGTGCGCACGTGCGTGGCAAATTGTGGTGCGTGTTCGGTTGTGGCGGCGACCGGGATGCAGGGAAACGCCCGCAGATGGGCAGGATTGCCGAAGGCATGAGCGACCGGGTCGTGCTGACCAGTGACAACCCACGCTCTGAAGATCCGCAGGCGATCATCGACGACATACTCGGCGGCTTCGCGAGACCCGAAACTGCAACGGTGATCGAGGATCGTGCTGCTGCGATTGCCTGGACGATCGGAGAGGCCGGCGCCGGCGACATCATCCTGATCGCCGGAAAAGGTCACGAGGGCTACCAGCAGATTGGCGACGAACGACGGGTTTTTTCCGATCGCGCGGTCGCACAGTCCGTCCTGGCCGCCACGGAGGCGTCGCGATGATCAGGACGCTCTCTGCGGCTGCCGAGTCGATGCAGGGCGTCCTGCACGGCAAGGATCGGGAATTTCGTGGCGTCAGTACGGACACCCGGACGTTGCAGCCCAACGAATTGTTTTTCGCGCTGCAGGGACCGAATTTCGACGGCCATGATTACGTCAGCAACGCGGCGAGCAAGGCGGCTGCCGGGGCTGTCGTCTCGCGGCGCCTGGACACCGATATTGCGCAAATCGAGGTCGATGACGCGCGTCGCGCACTCGGTCGCTTCGGTGCCGCATGGCGCGACGCACATGATACGACGGTCATCGGTGTTACCGGCAGCAACGGCAAGACGACGCTGAAAGAGTTGATCGCCGCCTGCCTGTCGCAGCAAGCGACGACGCTGGCGACGCAGGGCAACCTCAACAACGACGTTGGTTTGCCGCTGATGCTGGCGCGCATCGATGCATCGCATCGCTACGCGGTCCTGGAAATGGGCGCCAACCACGCCGGTGAGATTGCCTACCTGGCGGCTCTTGCCAGCCCGGATGTCGTTGTCATTACCAATGCAGGCCCGGCTCACCTGGAAGGCTTTGGTTCGATCGAAGGCGTCGCTCGTGCCAAGGGCGAAATCCTGCAGAACGCGAAACGTCCGCAGACTGCCGTGCTGAACGCCGACGACGATTACTTCGACTACTGGAAGTCTCTGGTCACTGATGTCACTTCCATCAGCTTCGGATTCGATGCGTCGGCTGACATCCGCGCAGAAGACATCGAGCCGACGGCAACCCATACGCGGTTTCGCCTGTGCATGCCAGGCGCGGAGACGATCATCTCGCTGCCACTGGTCGGTGTGCACAACGTGAAGAATGCCTGCGCTGCGGCGGCGGTCGCACACGCACTCGGTATCGGGTTGCCCGAGATCCGCACGGCGCTGGAAGGTGTTGCCCCAGTCGGCGGGCGCCTGCAACCCCTCGAGGGCCGCAACGGCGCCGTCCTGTTCGACGACAGCTACAACGCGAACCCGTTGTCGGTCATTGCGGCAACGCAATTCCTTGCCGCTTTGCCCGGCGAGAGCTGGCTGGTGCTCGGCGACATGAAAGAACTCGGGGACGATGCGGTCGAACTGCATCGCGAGGTTGGAGACGCCGCGCGGACAAACGGTGTGGACCGTTTGTTCGCGTTAGGCGACCTCGGCCGTTACGCAGTCGAAGCTTTCGGCGAGCATGCGAGCTGGTACGCGTCGATGGATGCACTGATCGATGACCTCGGCGAGGAGCTCGCGCCGGGCATCAATGTGCTCGTGAAAGGGTCGCGCTCGATGCGCATGGAAGGTGTTGTCAGCGCGTTGCGTGCCGATGCGCCCATGAGCATGGAGGCCTGATCGTGCTGCTCTATCTCACCCAGTACCTCGCGCAGTTTGAATCCGGATTCAACGTCTTCAATTACCTGACGATGCGGGCGATCCTCGGCGCGCTGACGGCGCTGGTACTGTGTTTCATCATCGGACCGCGCATGATCAGGCGCCTGAGCGTCAACCAGCTCGGCCAGCCGGTACGTGACGATGGTCCCGAAACGCACTTGCTGAAGGCAGGTACACCGACGATGGGCGGCACGCTCATCCTCGCCGCAATCGCCATCAGTACCGTGCTCTGGGCGGACCTTGAGAATCTCTACGTCTGGATCGTCCTGTTCGTGATGCTGTCTTTCGGCGTCATCGGCTACGTTGACGATTACAAGAAACTCATCCTGCAGAATCCCGCCGGCATCTCGGCGAAGCAAAAGCTCTTCTGGCAGTCCAGTGCGGCGATTGTTGCCGCCATTGCCCTGTACGTTACGGCGACCGACGAGGTGCAAACCTCGCTACTGATTCCTTACTTCAAGGACCTGGCTATCCCCCTGGGTGTGTTTCAGGTCGTCGTAACGTACTTTTTTATTGTCGGCTTCAGTAATGCGGTCAACCTGACTGACGGCCTCGACGGGCTGGCGATCATGCCGACCGTTCTCGTCGGCGGCGCACTCGGCATTTTCGCGTATGTCACCGGTAACGTGAACTTCTCCGGTTACCTCGACATTCCGTACGTGGCCGGTACCGGCGAGATCCTGGTGTTCTGCACGGCACTTGCGGGCGCCGGACTGGGCTTCCTCTGGTTTAACACTTACCCGGCGCAGGTGTTCATGGGGGACATCGGGGCACTCGCGCTGGGCGCAGCACTCGGCGTCGTTGCGGTCGTTGTGCGGCAGGAAATCGTGCTTGCCATCATGGGCGGCGTATTCGTCATGGAGACGTTGTCGGTCATGATCCAGGTCGCGTCGTTCAAGCTGACCGGCAAACGTGTTTTCCGGATGGCGCCGATTCACCACCACTTCGAGCTCAAGGGGTGGGCGGAACCGAAGGTTATCGTCCGTTTCTGGATCATCACGGTCATCCTCGTGCTGATCGGTCTCGCGAGCCTGAAAATCCGATGAGCGCCCGGACCGGTACAGCGAACAAGGACCTGGTCGTCGGCCTCGGCGCGACCGGTTTGTCAGTCGCGCGTTACCTGCGGCGCGGCGGCGTGGATGCAACCTTTTGTGACACGCGCGAGCAACCTCCTGGGATGGCCGAACTCGACGAGATCTGGCCGGACGCAGAGGTGTTGCTGGGCGATATCAAGCTGCCGCAGGGCGTCGCGCGCATCATCGCGTCGCCCGGCATTGCCGACGGCCATCCGCTACTGCGAAGTGCACGCAAGAAGAAAATCGAAATCGTCTCGGACATCGAACTGTTCGCACGCGAGGCGACGAAGCCGTTCATCGCGGTCACCGGCTCGAATGGCAAGAGTACTGTGACAACCCTGCTCTATCACATGTGTCGGGCAGACGGCCGCGAAGTTCTGGCAGGCGGCAACCTCGGCGTACCGGCGCTCGACTTGCTCGAGCAGGAGACGCCCGATTTTTATGTCCTGGAGTTGTCGAGCTTCCAGTTGCAGCGGACAGCGCATCTGCCGGCGGAAGTCGCCGTGCTGCTCAACATCTCACCCGATCATCTGGATTGGCACGCCGACGAGGACGAGTACCGGCGCGCCAAGTACCGCATCTTCGAGCAGGCCAGGGCCGCCGTTTTCAATCGCGCGGATAAGAATGCTGCCATCAAAGCCGCGCACTGCGAGAGAGTCACGAGTTTCGGCCTGGACACACCGGAGGCGGACCAGTTCGGGATTCGCGAGGAAGAAGGCGTTCGGTTCCTTGCGCGCGGCACGTCGCTGCTGTTGGCCACCGACGAACTCGCGATGTACGGGGTCCACAACCAGTCGAATGCGCTGGCGGCCCTCGCCGCTGGCGACCTGCTCGGCCTCGACATGGCTGCAATGTTGCAGGTACTCGTGGAGTTTCCGGGCCTGTCGCACCGCATGCAGTTCGTGGCGCGAATCGGCGGCGTCGACTACATCAACGATTCGAAAGCGACCAACGTCGGGGCGGCCGTTGCTTCCATCGATTCCGTCGACGGCATGCTGGTACTGATTGCGGGTGGCGATGGCAAGGGTGGCGACTTCACCGAGCTGGCCGCCGCTACCGAAGACAAGCTGCGTGCTGCGGTCCTGATCGGGCAGGACGCGGAAAAGATCGCGCACGCGCTGGACACGGTCATGCCAGTGCATTTCGCCGAGAACATGGACGCTGCCGTACACATGGCAGCGAGTTGCGCAGAGACTGACGATACCGTCTTGCTTGCGCCCGCCTGTGCGAGCTTTGACCAGTACAAGAACTACATGGCGCGCGGTGATGCGTTCTGCAAAGCAGTGGCAGGTCTCGGAAGATGACTTCGCGCAGCATCATCATGCCGTTCCCGGCGCGTCTTCGGACCGAGTTGCAGATCGATCCCGTGCTACTGACGATCGTCCTGGCGCTCTTGCTCGGTGGCTTCGTGATACTGGCTTCGGCATCGATTTCGATTTCCGACAATGTCGCCGGTAACCCGTTCTTCTATGTCCAGCGGCAGCTGCTGGCAGCGCTGATCGGCGCCGCTGCCGGCGGTGCCTGCCTGTTCGTGCCGATGCAGGTCTGGCAGAACCTCGGGCCGTTATTGCTGCTGCTGGGTCTCGCGTTACTCGTCGTCGTGCTGGTGCCGGGGGTCGGTTACGAGGTCAACGGCAGCACCCGCTGGGTACGACTCGGCATCATGAACCTGCAGGTATCCGAACCTGCGCGCCTGTGCTTCCTGTTGTATCTCGCAGGCTACCTCGTACGCCGCAGCAAGGCGTTGCGGGAGGAATTCATGGGCTTCCTGCGACCGATGCTGGTGCTGACGCTGGCCTGCGTGCTGCTGCTCAAGGAGCCGGACTTCGGTGCTGCCATCGTGCTGCTGGCGACGGCCCTGACCATGTTGTTCGTCGCCGGGGCAAGGGTGCGTGACTTCGCACTGTTCTTCTCGGCTGCCGTCATCGCCATGGCCACGCTGGCCATCACGTCACCCTACAGGATGAAGCGCCTGACCGCTTTTCTCGATCCGTGGGCCGACCCGTTCGATTCGGGCTTCCAGCTCACGCAGTCGCTGATTGCAATCGGGCGCGGCCAGTGGTTTGGCGTCGGTCTCGGCGACAGCGTGCAAAAACTTTTCTACCTGCCGGAAGCGCATACTGACTTTGTGTTCGCCGTATTCGCGGAAGAATTCGGCTTGCTGGGTTCGGTAATCCTCATCGGCCTGTTTCTCGCATTGCTCTGGCGCATCTTCAATCTCGGGATGCGCGCGGCGAGCGCGGAGCGCTTTTTCGAGGCCTACATTGCGATCGGGCTCGGCACCTGGCTGGGGCTGCAGGCATTCATCAATGTCGGCGTCAACATGGGCCTGCTGCCAACCAAGGGACTGACGCTGCCGCTGATCAGCTACGGCCGCAGCAGCCTGATCATCACGATGATCTGCATTGGCCTCCTGTTGCGTATTCACCATGAACTGGCAGTTGATGCGAAACCCGCCAACCAGAAGCGAGGGGGTCGCAAATGAATGCGCGTCCGATCCTCGTGATGGCCGGCGGCACCGGTGGGCATGTGTACCCGGCGCTCGCTGTCGCGCGCGCGTTGCAGGCACACGCGCGCGAAGTCGTCTGGCTGGGTACGCATCGGGGGCTGGAGTCACGCATCGTGCCCGCCGCCGGCATCGATATCGAGTGGATCAACGTCAAGGGCGTGCGCCGCAAGGGCGTGCTGTCGATGTTGCTCGCGCCGATACAAGTGACCTGGGCGCTGCTGCAGTCACTCGCCGTAATTTTCCGTCGTCGACCCGCCGCCGTTCTCGGCATGGGTGGATTCGTCAGTGGTCCCGGCGGCGTTGCCGCCTGGCTGACCCGGCGGCCACTCGTGATTCACGAGCAGAATGCGGCGGCGGGCCTGACCAACCGTCTTCTGGCGCGTCTTGCCCGGGTTGTGCTGCAAGCCTTCCCGGGCAGTTTTAACGCTTCGGTGAATGCCGAGACCGTCGGCAACCCGGTCCGCGAGGAAATAGCGGCCGTCACGCCCCCGAGTGAACGTTATGCCGGCCGCGAAGGGCCGTTGCGCGTGCTGGTACTGGGCGGCAGCCAGGGCGCGCTGGCGTTGAATCGCATCGTGCCGGAGGCGCTGGCACTGCTGGAACCCGCGGTACGTCCGGTCGTGCGCCACCAGTGCGGCGAACGCACGATCGACGTTGCGCGCGCGGCTTACGATGGCAAGGGCATCGATGTCGAACTGCTGCCGTTCATCGAAGACATGGCGACGGCGTATGCCTGGGCGGACCTCGTCATTTGCCGCGCCGGGGCGCTGACAGTCGCGGAGCTGTGCGCGGCAGGCGTACCGGCACTGTTCGTGCCGTACCCGGGCGCTGTCGATGACCACCAGACGGCGAATGCCCGGCCGATGGCCGAGGCGGGCGCCGCGGCG